>Ga0068712_1004864_pt1 | contig 10985 bp, 11 predicted proteins | sample MTBAKSrepl1MetaG_FD_62987 | JGI IMG/M metagenome (GOLD analysis project Ga0068712, IMG submission 62987) | Enrichment culture microbial communities from Arthur Kill intertidal strait, New Jersey, USA, that are MTBE-degrading - MTBE-AKS1... | ecosystem: Environmental > Aquatic > Marine >... | reverse complement strand
GGGGAGTTGCTGAAACTGGGGTTCAGGGTCAACAAGGAGACCGTCAAGAAGTACATGCGGCCAGCCCGGCATGGGTTGCCACCACGCAATGGTAGACAGACCTGGGCGACTTTCCTGGCGAATCACGCCGGGGAGACGTGGGCGTGCGACTTCGTGCAGACCTATGACCTGCTGTTCCGAACGATCTTTGTGTATTTCATCGTCGAGTTGGGCTCGCGGCGAATTGTGCATTACGGGGTGACCCGGTCGCCGAGTAATGTCTGGGTCGCCCAGCAAGTGCGCGAGGCGACGCCGTACGAGGAACGGCCGCGCTTTCTGCTCCGCGACAACGACAAGAAGTACGGCCAGCGTTTCACGCGTGTGGCGCACGACCGGCAGATTGAGGTGCTCCGGACCTCGGTGCGGGCACCGCGCGCCAACGCCATCATGGAACGCTTCATCTGGAGCGTTCGGCGGGAATGCCTAGACCACATGCTCATTCTCAGCGAGCGCCACCTGTATCGAGTGGTGGGGGCCTAGGTCACGTACTTTAACCACACTCGGCCGCACCGGGGGCTTGGACAGCGCATTCCAGATCCCTTGGAAATTGCTCAAAGGGGCGAGGTGGAGGACCGACGACAGGTCATTGGATACCCGGTTCTTGGGGGGCTCCATCACGACTATCGAAGGGTCGCCTGAGCGAAGAATCAGCGCCGACAGACTTTTTAGCCCCCACAGGCCTACACATCCGGGGATTCCACTCCGTTGACGACGCCTTCGAGTACGGAATCAGGGTCGTATACTGGGCAGCCACTTGCCAGACTCCCCATCGTCAGATGGAACCATGCTCCAGTATGAAAGAAACCTGCGTATTTGCTGTGCTTATGCTGGTGGAACCGTGGTCCCCGACCTCGTTCGAGAATATCAGATTTCCTGGCAACGCGTGTATCAGATCCTGCGCGGCGATTGATACCTAGCGCCGACCGATGTTCTCAATTCTCAAGATAAAACTCCATTTCCGCTTTACCGGTTTACACATGTCTATGGGCCGCTCGCTTGGCCGAACAACGGGTCCGGATGGAGTTCTTGACCCCCACAGGCATCTGACCCCGGTTCACAATCGACGCCAGGTATCGATACACATCCATGGGGAGTATGACTTTGGGCATTCCCTTGAACAAGGGAATCACCTGACGGCACATGTAGCAAGCTCGACGCTGTCCGCCACCACAGAATTACGGGCGAAGTTGGACGAATTTCTGGTGTGCTCCTACCTCCCAGTGATGGCTGGGTAGCATAGCACATCCCCAACCTTTGTTCGGATGGTCGCCTGATGCTATGAACATAGGCGACCTATCATCAGACTATTGGTCTTTCAGGAGACAAACGCACCTTCTGCGCCATCAGCACGATGCCTTCCTTTTCCACGCCGATTTCGTGGGCCACAGAATCGCACTTGGCCTTCAAAATGAAGAAGATGTTGGCATCAACGTCACTCAGGGTTTCGAAATTGGCCATCCCCTTGGCGATAATCACATCAGCGGAATGAAACGCTTCCAGGAATTCGGCTGAACACAGCGGCAGCGGCACCCCCATGTAATCGCACCCGGTTTCGATAATCTCGGCGACCTGATCCATACCGGACTGCACAGTATCATCACGGGTCACATCGTTGGCGATAGGGCCGGATTTGACAGCGAATGTCACAGTGTGGGAGGGCAGCACTTCAACCAGCACCCGGTCAAACACGATCTCGCCCGCATTATCACCCAGGTACAGGATATGTCGAGCCTCAGCAATATCACGTTTCAGATGTTCGATGTGACTGATCGCCCATGCGGTTGACTTGGCCTGTTCGACCGTTGCCAACACGTCCACATCAGCGAAAATGCCCAGGTCCATGATATTCCCCGCCGCTGCTATGCGCGTTGCGGCTTCCAGCGGATCGGGCGAGCCGCGCACATAGGCGGTGAGCGCGTCGTAGACACTCAGCGCTATGGCATTGTAGCGCTGCTTTTCTTCGCGAAAAGGGTTCTCATTGCCAAAATAGGACCGGACGATCTTGGCAATTGGGGTCGCGTATTCTGCGGGACTTTTGTCGCGGCTGATGGAGGTGATAAACTCAGCCGCTCGCTTGAGCGCCTTAATCGCTTCATCCGGGTCATCTGCCATTTGTTGAGTAGCCAGCAGCGCCTGTTTCATAAAACATGCGACGCACTCAGGTGTGGTTTTCATCAGCGATAGAGCCTATCTTATAGCGTTATGCGAAAGTCAATTCGGTGCCCACCGGGCAGGGCTGCACCTGGTCACCAAAAGCGGATGCCAGCGTTACCATGGCGCGATGACCGCTGCAATGAGTGGGATAAATACACGGCGTGCCAAAGGTCGATTTGAGTGTTTCGACAGCTTGTTGAAGCATGTTGCCGGTCGCGCTGGTGAGATGTGTGCCGCCCGCAATGGTGATAATGTCGCCCGCGAACTGCGCCCGAACCTGGGCCAGGATGTTGAGCAGCCCGGCGTGCCCGCATCCGAGCAGCACCACCAACCCCGCGCCGGTTTCCAGCACCAGCGACAGATCGTCGCGATACGGATCGGGTTGCCAATCCTCACCTGCGCGGATCAGGTGACTTGGGCTGCGGCCTTCGAACGAAGTCCGATCCATGATCTCGCCGGTGCTCCAGACGCCGGGCAGGATTTCGACCGGCTCGGCGCTCAGGCGCAGGTCGATGTGGGACTCCAGATCGGCGCGGGTGACCCGCAGTCCGATGGACTCGATCTCATCGCCGTGCCTGGAAAACCGCTCGCGGAACAGATCGTCATGGGCATACAACGGGATGCCGGGGCGGGTGTGTTTGAGCACGGCAGGCAGCCCGCCGGTATGATCGTAATGCGCGTGGCTGATGACCAGCGCATCGATCCGCGCGAGATCAAGCCCAAACAGAGCGGCGTTGTGTAGCAGCACATCCCCGCTCTGGCCCGTGTCGAACAGGATGTGCCCCTCCGGCGTCTGGATGTGCCAGGCCACGCCGTGCTCGCCCCAAAATTCCGTTGACGATTTTGCTGTATTTTCTACCAGACATTGTACCTGAAACATGTTTTTTCTCCTGGGGAAATCCAGAATAGATCACAAAACGCGGTGCGCAGCAATGTCACCACCTTCGAGCTTTGCCTTCGGCACTGTCATTGTTGTGCCTACCACGCTTCCTGCCATGACCGCGCTCTTTTGAAGCGCGGTGAACATTTTTGCTGCCGCATTGGGGGCAGGTTAAATCTACGCCTCGCCCACCTTCACCAAAGGGAAGCTCCCAGGTGTGTTTACAGTCGTAACACTGAAACTTTCTCATCATATACACTCCTCGTGCTATTTATGCCATAGGTCAGGGAACTGGCGACCCTCCTGTGCCGGGCGCTCCACAAACCATCAGGCATGATCCTGTTCGACCACCAGGGGTAGATGCTGGATAACCTTGTCTACAACGGCTTCAAAGGCATCGCTGTGGTAATCCTCAATCTCCCCCGCGTCACACAGCATGGCAAGGCTGGGATCAAGGGGTAAATGCCCCAGAAGACTACTCCCAATCAGCCGAACGGTTTCATCCGCCCGGCTTGGGCCGAAAACGTGAATGGTTGTGCCGCAGTGGGGACACGCGATATAACTCATGTTTTCCACCACGCCGATCAGGGGAATCTCCATCTTGTGAACCAGATCGGCGGCTTTCCGCACGACCATGCCTGCCAGGTCCTGCGGCGATGTGACCAGCAGCACGCCATGTAGTGGCAGCGATTGGGTGACGGTCAGGGCGGCATCTGACGTGCCGGGTGGCAGGTCCACCACCAGGTAATCCAGGTCGCCCCAGGCAATATCGTTCCAGAACTGCTCGATTGCGCGGCTGATCAGGGGACCACGCCAGATCACGGCTTGATCCTGCTGTGGCAGCAGCAGGTTGACCGACATGAGCTTGATCCCCGTCAAAGATGTAACAGGCTGAATTCCATCAGGACTGGATTCCGGCATCTCGTTTGCGCCGAATATTTTGGGGATGCTTGGTCCGGTGATGTCAGCATCCAGAACCCCGGTGCGCAGCCCACGACGCTGCAAAGCGGCGGCAAGTAAGCCTGCAACAGCGGATTTGCCCACACCGCCTTTGCCACTCATGACCGCGACAACACGGGCGACATTGTTACGCCGGAGGGTATCACGTTGATCACCTCTGGCAGCGGCCATAAATGCTGCCCTTTGCTCTGGTGTCATAGCGGTGGTGTGAATGGCGACTTCAAGTTGAGGATCAAGATCACGAGCAGCTTGTTCTATGAGGTCGATCAGTTTCTCTTTGATTGGCGTTTGCTGCAACGGCAAAGCCAGCGTCATCTGTACGTGGTTGGCGGTAACTTGTATGCTTTGGAGCACACCCAGTTCCCCCAGCGTGCGGGACTGAATCTCAGGGTGTTTGATTGCTTTCAATACTTTGACAAGTTCTTCTTCTACCATCAGGATTGATGCTCCTTGTGTATTTACAAGCGTAAGTAGTCGCTAATCGTAAGCTCTGCGGGTTGTTTCGTCCGCCATGGTCGGTTCAAGGAATGGTCCCCACGAAGCATCTTCCCAGGTGTTCAGGCGGCTGTGCATGTCAAGATATTTTTGCGGGATTGGATGCGTGCCTGCCACAACCTTGACGCTATAGCGGTTTTCGAGGAAATCTTTGAACGTGTGAATGTAGGGACAGGGTGGATAGCCCACGATGAGGCCTGTGGCTAAATGGATCGCATTGGCTCCGTTCTTCACCATCTCATCCCCGGCGTACTCAATGTTTCCTCCTGGACATCCCTCACACGTGGTATAACCGACCAGTTCGACCTCTTCGCCAGCGTAAATGCTGAACGCTCCTTCTCGGTTTTTCATCGCTCGGAAACATTTTCCACCCGCACAGCGGCGGTAGCGATCACAAATAATGATACCTATCTTTGTACTCATTTTTGCTCCTCTGGTATTACGCCTTTTCTACGCTTGGCGCTTCAGGTCAAGCACCGGCGTGCCGTTGATCGCGTCCAGTCCTCGGACAGTCAGGACGTTCCCGGCTACCTCTACCAATTCAACGATGGTGACGCCAATCGGGTTCGGGCGGTGTGGGCTGTGGAGGGTAAAGACGCCGCGTGGCTCGCGGGTGCGATCCCCGCGTGGGTGTTGGCGCAACTCGTATCCCTGTGCGCGATGGAAGTAAAAAACGACCATGAGACGCTGCCCGGCTTCCAGGCCCTGTAACCCTTCCACCAGTGCCGGGTCGAGAATGATCCGTGACTTAACCGCCTTAATCTGATCGAGCGCTGTTGGTTCGTCAAAGGCATTCTCAACGTGGCCGATGGCGTGGTAGGTGATCGCATCTTCTGACGCCTTCGCAGTCGGGCAGGCATTGGAGAAGGTCGCGACCATTACTACCGGTCCCTGTGCCGCAATCTGATGGAAAGCGGCTTGCAACGCAGCGAACACCGCATCATCGTCTCCACTGACCTGACTGCTCATCGCCCCCGCATCAACATCCAGACCGTGTTCGCGCAGGATACGCAGTGCCTTGTCAATCGCGGGTGATAAAACGGCCTCACCAAGCGGATACAGGCTTATCTGGGCTGCAATCCTGCTCATCGTTTGGCACCTCCTGTTCCTGAATACTGCACTGCCATGCCGGTGAAAATCTCGCCAGCAGCCGTGCCAGCAGATCTTTTTCCAGTCGATCTGCCCGGCGCCCAGCGGTTTGATACCAGGTTTCATAGCCTGCAACGAGGGCGGGATCGACAAAAGGATTTATGCCGGTGTTGTCTGTTCTATTCATCCAGTGCCGCCTTGACACGCTCCGGTGTGTACGGCAGCTCGCGCATCCACACCCCGGTCGCATCGTGGATGGCGCTGGCAACAGCAGGGGCTACACCATCGATTGAAATTTCAGATACCGATTTCGCACCGAAGGGGCCGCTCGGCTCGTCGGTTTGAACAAAGATTACGTCTGTGGCTGGCATCTCAACCGCGCGGGGAATGCGGTACTTGATCAAATTCGGGTTGAGGGGCTGGCCGTCTTGATCGAAGAGCATTTCTTCTGTCAGCGCAAAACCAAGCGCCTGTGCCATGCCGCCTTCGACCTGTCCCGCCGCCGTGATGGGATTGATCACCCGTCCACAATCCACGACCATCAGCAGGCGCTCAATATTGATGTGCCCGGTGTGGATGTCTAGAACGATTTCGGCAAACTGGGCCGCAGTCGGCGGTGGACTGAGGGGGCTGATGTGGGAAGCGGTAGCCATAATCTGATGCTGGTTTCGTTGGTGCAGGCTGCTCAGTGCGACTTCAGCCAAAGTGACCATTCGTCCATCGGGGGCGACGACCTGCCGGTTTTCGAGCGTCAGGTCGGATGGATGCGAGCAGTCCAGCATGAGCGCCGCGTGTTCCAGAATCATCTCTTTGATTTTTAGCGCCGCTTTGCGAACGGCTCCACCGCTGACGTAAGTTGTGCTGCTGGCATATGCCCCTTTGTCAAAAGGTGTGAAATCGGTGTCGGATGAATATACGATGATGTCGTCCAGCGGAATGCCCAACACCTCAGCGGTCATCTGCGCCAGAATGGTATCCGATCCGGTGCCCAGGTCTGTCGCACCGATCAGCAGATTGAAGGAGCCGTCGTCGTTCATCTTCAGCGTGGCAGCCGCCATGTCCAGATCGGCAATCCCGCTGCCATGCATCACAACGGCCATGCCTATTCCGCGACGATAGCGGCCTTCTTGCCCGCGATGGTTTTGGCGCTTGGTTTCAAAATCGGTGGCTTCCAGGCCAATTTGCACACAGTGCTCCAACCCGCTGCTTTGTAAGGACTGCTCCGTGCCTTCGCGTCCTTCGCCCAGCGCTTTGGAGAGATGCATGGTTTCGCCAACTTTGATCCAGTTCTTCCGCTTGAACTCAGCCACATTCAAGCCCAGCTCGGCGGCGATTTCTTCCATCAGGACTTCAATGCCGTACTGGCACTGCATCGCACCATAACCGCGAAACGCACCAGCCGGTGGTGTATTGGTATACACCACATCGCAGACAAAACGCGCGTTGGGTGGATTATAGAGAGTCAGTCCCTTGAAGCCGCCCACCATGTTGACCGTGAGCGCGTGCGCACCATAAGCGCCCGTGTCGCCAATCAGATACAGATGGGCCGCTGTGACCTGATCTCCCTTGATACCTACTTTGTAACGAACGATATTCGCGTGGCGGCTGCGCGAACTGGTGAATTCCTGTGTGCGGGTGTATTCCATGCGCACCGGGTGTCCGGTTGCCAGCGTGAGATGCGCGCATAGGTCTTCCAAAATCATCTCTTGTTTATTGCCAAAGCCGCCGCCAATGCGTGGCTTGATGACCCGAATCTTTTTGACCGGCAGGTTGATCAGGGGGGCGACCATACGCCGGATATGGAACGGCACCTGCGTGCTGGTGCGGATCACCAGCCGGTCGTCCTCGTCCCAATACGTGATACAGATATGTGGTTCCAGGTGGACGTGCTGCTGCTTGGGCGTGCGATATTCCCCCTCAAAGATGTGATCGGCCTGCGCAAAAGCCCCCTCGACATCGCCCACTTCGGCTTCGATGTGGTGCACGATATTGCGCGGCGCGTCATAGATGCCTGCCGTATCTAGCTCGTCATGAATAATGGGTGCGCCGTCCTGCATGGCGTGTTCGGGGGCTATGACTGCGGGCAAAACCTCATAATCGACTTCAATCAAGTCCAATGCTTGCTGGGCGATTTCGGGTGTCTCTGCGGCCACAATGGCGACGCGATCTCCCACATGGCGCACTTTGTCATCCAGCACAACCTGATCATACGGTAACGGCTGAGGGTAGCTCTGCCCGCCGGAGGCGTATTTGATGCGGGGAATATCGTAATGTGTCAGCACGGCATGGACCCCGGGTAAAGCCCGCGCCCGGCTGACATCAATACGACGGATACGGGCGTGTGCGTGGGGGCTGGTCAGCAGCGCACCATAGAGCATCCCATCCAGACGAAAATCGTCCGTGAAAACGGGGCGTCCCAGGGCCAGTTTTCTGGCATCAACCTTAATTTCGGGTTTCCCAACCACATGTGTTTTGTCCATCTCCTGCGGGGTAAACACCAGTGGGGGCAGAGGGGTCCGACTTCCGTCTTGACGGTAGAATGCTTCCGGCAGTGTGACTGGCTCGTCTGCGCCGGGCAATGGTTGTTCGATATGAGTGTATGGTTCGACGTTCTCGCTTCGCAGTATCGCGGCGGCGCGCTGCACCGCATCCACCCCGCGCACATAGCCCGTGCAGCGGCAGAGTACACCATTCAATGCTCGGCGGATTTCGTCATCGGTTGGATTGGGGTTCTGATCTAGAAGAGCTTTGGCCGACAGGATTTGGGCAGGCGTACAAAAGCCGCATTGAATTGCGCCTGTTTCCACAAAGGCTTGTTGAATGGGATGCAATTTGCCATCTTGACTCAAGTCCTCAAGGGTGGTGATCTCCGCGCCATCCACATCTACCGCTTTTATTTTGCAACTGTGGATTGGTTTCCCGTTCAACAGCACCGTGCAAACCCCGCACGTGCCATCATCGCAGCCGATTTTGACGCTGAAACACGACACGCGGCGCAGTGCGGCAGACAGGCTTTCCTCCCGCCCAACTGACAGCGTTCGGCGAACGTTGTTAATCGTTACCGTAATCTCAGCATTGGAAGATTCCATAATGGATTAATGCTCCTGTTTTTCGGGTAGCGTGTAAACGTTGTATGTTTGACATGCTGAGCAGAGCGACAGATGACGCATGATCGACGGGCGAATTTGATCAAGAGGCGCACCCGCTTCCAGCAGGTCAGTGTCATACTCCAATAGTGCGAGACATTCGGCACATGTGAGTTCGACTGGTTTCTCTGATTCGCTGGCTAATGCGAGCAGCCGCCACAACGGGCGGGATGTGTTGTCTGTTCTCATGCTCCGCTATTCCATCTCCTCGGATTCCACAAACGCACGGAAAATATCACTCTCAGTGATGATGCCGACCAGCTTACTCCCATCGAGGACCGGCAGCGCGCTGATCTTGTGCTGCAACATCATACGGGCCGCTTCAATCAGGGATGTGGTTGGAGAAATCGTTATGGGGTTTTCCGTCATTAACTGGCGTACCGGAAGCCTGGCAAGCATCTCGTTGATGTGGAGAATATCCAGGCCAGCTACACTGATCGGGTTAATGCGACGCAGATTTTCGAGAGTGATTATGCCGATCAGCGTGTCGCCATCCATCACAGGAAGACGTCGAATCTTATTCCCGATCATGAGCCAGTACGCCTCTGGCAGAGGGCAACTGCTGTTAACTGTGATGACTTCTGACGTCATCCAATCTTTGACTTGCTTGGTTGTCATCAGATCACCTCCATGCTTTCAGGAATGTGTTTATAGCTTCGAGACCAATGGGATCACACGTTTGCGGCTATGATCGGCAATCTCCTTCACATCGGTCAAAAGGTCAGCCGGAAAGGGGACCTGTATTTCACCGGGCACAAATGGCGCGCCCTTGATCCGTTCGATCTGCATATAGAGCTGGAAGGGCGACTTGGTGCTCCGCGTCATGATCAGGTGATCGGCAACGGCTTCCATTTCACTGATGTCATCGGCCTTAGCTGTGGTGCTCGCCGAGAACAGGTAAGAGCATTTCTGAACGTGTTTGGTTGTCGCTTTCATCTTCTCCAGGATGTCTTTCCCATAGGTTGGCGAGAACAGCAGCAAGTTCAGCGCGGAGCAGAAAACCAATATGCCCGGCCCCTCATCCGGCACCATGGCGCAGGCTCGTGCCAGGGCGGCATCCCAAACGTCGGGTTTGACCACATTGGCCTTAAAGCGATTGCCTTCCGGCGGGGTCATGGTGTCCAGAGTGGCATCCAGTTCGATGAAGGCTACGCGATCCTGATATTCGTCCAAGTCCAGTCCGGTTATGGTTTTCAGCCCCGCGGCGATGAAGCTGTGATCGGGATACTGCAAGGACATGAAAACGATGCTGCCCCCCTGTCGCAGCCACGCCGCGACGATCACATTCCCGATCAGGGGTTTGCCAGAGCCACCCGGACCGCTGAGTAACGTAACACTGGGGATCGGCAATCCCTCCGGCAGCAGGTGGTCAAACCAGGCTTGTTGTGTATGAAAAACATTCACGGCTCACCTTCTCTCCAATGATCTGGTTTTTGCTACAAGTCAGCGCGGTTATTTGACGGCGGGTTGTTCGTGTACGAATGTCAGAATACCTTGCCATATCTCGCGCAGCACACGGCTGACAGGACTATTGGGCAGATAAGCTGTGATTGTCTGGCCGTGGACCATAGCCTCGGTGATGCTCAGATCGAAAGGCAGTCTTCCAACCACAGGCAGCCCATTTTGCTGGCAATGGTTCATAATTTGCTCGGTCCCTGCCGGGTAGAGATCCGCTTTGTTGATGCATACCAGGCTTCGAATGCCAAAGTGAGCAGCCAGCTCAAGCACGCGCTGCATATCGTGAATCCCTGCTGCCGTAGGTTCGGTGACCACGATCACCAGGTCCGCACCGGAAACAGCAGCGATAGCAGGGCATCCGATACCCGGAGGGCCATCCACGATCATCAGCGGATAGTACTCTTGCACCGCTTGGGCGTGCGCCTGCTGTTTCAGCAATGTGACGAGTTTGCCTGAGCTTTCTTGTGCGGGTGACAGCCGCGCATGAAACAGCGGCCCGTACCGGCTGGTTGAGAAGAACCAGCGGCCTGATACCTGTGGAAGTATGGTAATTGCAGCATCAGGGCATTGGGTTTTGCAGGTTGCACATCCCTCACAAGCCATCGGATCAATGGTGTAAAGTCCATTATTCGCTCGAACAGCATCGAACCGGCAGACATCCGCGCACAGACCGCAACCGGAACACAAATCGGCGGCAATAACCGCGACCTGCCCACCAACGAACTCATGCGTTTCGATAATACTGGGGGCCAGGAGCAGTTCCA
>Ga0068712_1004843_pt1 | contig 11021 bp, 11 predicted proteins | sample MTBAKSrepl1MetaG_FD_62987 | JGI IMG/M metagenome (GOLD analysis project Ga0068712, IMG submission 62987) | Enrichment culture microbial communities from Arthur Kill intertidal strait, New Jersey, USA, that are MTBE-degrading - MTBE-AKS1... | ecosystem: Environmental > Aquatic > Marine >... | reverse complement strand
TCCCTGACAGCCTGCCGACTGCCAACTGCCTGCTGCAAACTCACAGCAAAGCTGTGTATACTATGTGCTTAAAATGTAAATACTAATACAAAGAAGAGTCAAGAGCAGACTTGACCCCTTTAACAGGGGTGAATTAAAAAGGAATATCATGTTGCAAAACAAACGGATCTTAGTCACAGGGGCCTGCGGTACCGTCGGCTCGGAACTGGTCAGGCAATTATTGAGCGACAGCCATCAGATCTCCGGTCTTGTCGCCCTGGACAATAATGAAAGCGAGCTGTTTTTCCTTGAACAACGGTATATCCATGACCGACGCGCCAGTTTCTTCCTGGCCGATGTGCGGGACCGGGACAAGCTGAGCGCGGCCAAACTGATGCCGTTTTTGTACTAAGCGGCACCGCTGAAGAATTAAAGAAACTTAATCACAACTTCAATGCTGTCATTCCTCAAGCGCAAATACACAAATCTTGTCTCGGACGCTCGGTTTTCAGAAATCCTGACCGGTTCGGTTTGGGCACTTTCAGCACGGATGGTGGCTACAGGGTTGGGCCTTGTGTTCAGCGTAATTGTCGCCAGATTTTATGGTGCCGAGGTTGTAGGTATTGTGGCGGTTGTTAATGCGTTTCTCATGTTGGTTACAATATTTACCGTACTCGGCACAGGAACCTCTATCCTTCGTTTAATTCCTGAACACTTGGCCAAATATTCACCAACCTCTGCTTTCTTAGTGTACCGGAAAACCCAGAGTATGGTTTTAGGCATTTCAATAATAACTGCGGCGCTATTTTTTTTGGGATCAAACATTGTTGCGGATAAGGTGTTTTCCAAACCCCACCTCTCCTATTATTTTGCTTTGGCTTCGGTTTTCGTAGTTTTTAAATCCATGATGCTGTTAACCACCCAAGCTGTCCGAGGCATGCGCCTTATCAGGCTTTTTGCGTTTATGCAGCTTTTGCCCCAAGCTTTTAATCTCCTTTTTTTACTCATCGTGGGTTTGTCCTGGCCTGCCCGAGATGTGCCGATTTATGCCATTTTGTTCGGCTTTGCCATGACCGGGATCACAGGATGGTTCATTATGGAAGTTGCCTTTAAGAAAGAAATGAAGCCAAGCGATATGATTTATCACATACCAGGCCGAACCATTCTTTCCATCTCCCTGCCCATGCTCATGACCGCCACTATGGTATTTATAATCGGACAAACCGGTGTCCTTATGTTGGGTATGTTCCGGACAGAAGCCGACGTAGGTTACTATGCCATTGCTTTCAAGTTGGCGACTTTAACTGCCTTTGTGCTTCAGGCCATCAACTCAATGGCCGGGCCAAAATTCTCAGAACTTTATCATACAAATAGAATGGACGACCTATTTCATGTGGCTAAAAAATCTGCCAAACTGATTTTTGTCACCACAGTTCCCATCCTGTTGTGTTTCCTGATTTTTGGCAAACCCATTCTCGTAATGGTATTTGGCCAAGAATTTTCCTTAGCGTATCCGGCCCTGGCACTACTGGTCATCGGACAGTTTGTTAATTCTATTTCTGGATCAACGGGGATTTTTATGAATATGACAGGAAATCAAAACGTTTTTCGAAACATCATGGTAAGTACCGCAGTCCTCAATATTGTCCTCAATCTAGGGCTCATACCTTGGATAGGTTTTATAGGAGCAGCTGCATCATCAACTATAAGCATGTGTTTTTGGAACATAACAACTCTTGTGTATATTAAAGCTAGATTCGGAAAGACAACCGGTTACTTCCCTTTAATAGCGAATTAGCCCATTTATCCTATTTTTTTCATAGTTCAACCCGATAGAGCCTTAGTGTTTTTATACGTATAAATTTGAAGTGAGATGTCATCTTGAAGGACAAAGAGGTCTATCTACATATTGGCTATCCCAAGACAGGCTCAACATTTCTCCAAAAAGCCATTTTCCCTTTTTTTGAGTCTACGGATTATTTTCATAGCCAACAAACCTTCACGGAAATCGTTTGGCAAGCTGTTCAAAAAAAGCTTTTTATTTCCCATGAATGCTTTTCAGGTGCACCTGTCCGTACGGTTCGTTTAGGCCCAAAGGGTTGGATCAATAGTAGGAATCAAAGATTGGGTTTTCTTGCCAGTATTTTCCCAAGCGCCAATATTATTCTTGTTTTCAGGCCCCATGGGGAATGGTTGTCTTCAATGTATAGACAGTATTTATATCAAGGTGGGGCGTTATCATATGAGAGTTTTTTTTCTCTCGACGAAGATCTTTTAATTGAAAGAGATGGATTGTTTTATCAGAATATTTTTAATGCCGTAAAAGAACAGTTTAACGGAAGAATTTTATGTATTAACTATAAAGGGCTTAGAAAAAATCCAGAAAAAATATATACGGCACTTGAAGAATTTATCGGCGCTAAACTTATCCAGAAGGGCAAGCCGGAGGTAGTACACCCAAGTGCAAAGCGACTTCAGGCACGAATGTTACGTTGGTTTAATCGTTATATTGAACCTTCATACCTGGAGCCACGAGATATTATAATCTTAAAAAGGATAAATGGCATCCCCTGGAAGCTTGGCTTAACACCTGTCCACTTTATCCGCAGAATGAAATTTTTAGGAAAAATTGGGAAAGATGTAGTTCCGTTAAGTAAAATCGAGGAAGCGCAAACATATTACAGTGCTGATTGGAAATGGGTGAAAGACAACGTGGGTGAATATACTTCCGTGTTTTGAATTCTTACGATTACGCATACAACTGAATTACGCTGAAAATCAAAAAATATAAGGAATTGAAAACAAGCTATGAGAATTCTCACCATCGGTATTGACGGCGGAGATGAAAGAATCATCCGGGCCATGCCGATGCCCAATCTGCATAAGCTTTTGGACAGGAATGTCTGCCTGCAAATAGAGGAAGATCTCTGGAACCGCGGGTGGGTCGCAATTCTGAGCGGTGAGCATGGCAGGGAAACCGGTGCTTTTTATGAAAAACCTGTTTTGGGCAGCACGCGCACAACCACGCAAAAATTCAGCATTGCCGATTATGGTGCCAATCCTGCGATAGTTCCTCTTTGGGCCAAGCTTTCCGCAAATGGGCACAGGGTTGGTTTCATGAATGTGCCCAGTATGTTTCCTGCGCCGGAAGTAAACGGTTTTGTCGTGGCCGGCGGTGGTGCCGGGGCAAGCACCAGCGGTGCAACGCGTATTCCTGTCGAAGCCTGCTATCCCCGGCATATATGCGGATTGCTGGAAGATGCCGGTTACATACTGGACACCCGCTTTGTCGCATCAGGAATACGGGACGCTAATGTATTTATTGACCGCCTCGTTGAAATGACCAAAAAAAGAACTAGCGCTTTTACGGCTATCTGCAGTCAACAAATGCCGGATATGGGTTTTGTTGTTTATCGAGCAGCGTGTTTAATTCAATATTTGGCCATGAGTGAAATAGAGGCGCTGATTAGTAACAAGTGCGATCCAAAGAATTCTTTTCAAGAAAAAATTCTCTTCTTTTATGAATCTTTTGACAATCAAATAGGTGGGCTTGTTGATGCATTAAAACCGGAACACCTTATGCTTGTTGCGGATCATGGGCAAAGCCCACTCTTGTTTAATGTTAGTCTGAATGCCTGGCTTCAGAGGAGCGGCTTTCAGGTCCCTCTTTCACAAGGGGCAAGTGTGTTGAAAAAAAGCGCCAAAACATTGGCCGCCTGTTTACCCAAGGGCTTCAAGCAGCTCATCAAACGGTCAGCCCCAAAAACTGCGGCTAAAGTAACCGGGGTGAGTGCAAACTGGGAGCAAACAAAAGCCTTTGGCATGACTTATGTGCCTGGCATATATATAAATGACAAGAATCGCTTTGGCGGGATCGTCGCATCAGGCAAAGAGCAGCAGGACCTGATTAAAGACTTGGTTGCCGCGTTTAACAAGGATTTTGAGAATCAACAACACAATCTGAAGGCTCGACCCTACAGACAAGAGTACAAAACCGCAAAATTTGAATCCCTGCTTCCCGATATCTGGATCGACCATGACGACACCTATAATTTCACCCAACAAGGACAATATATTACCCAAAACGTCGCTTACGGTACTATCACAACCCTTGAGGGAATTGACCGGGATGTGTACACGGGAACAAAAGGGAGCAAACCTTTGTTATGTGTGAGCCCCTATTTGGCCGATAAGGTCAAGGGCGGCGATGAAAGAGATCTTACACTGGCCTACAAGCTGATTGTAAGGGGCATGGCGGAATGATATTCCAAAGATGTTAATGGCAAGCCCAGTACTAAAAGAATCAACTAGGAGTCTTTAGGTGAAAATCGGCATAATTACTTTTCATTTCCCCATCAACTATGGAGCTGTTCTTCAAACATACGCTCTTTATAAAACTCTAACGGATATGGGGCATGATGTCGAAATCATAGATTACCAGCCGGACTATCATGTCAAAAAATATGCATGGAGTTGGAGATATTGCGGATTGCATATAAGAAATTTGATTTTACCAAAATTGCACAGGAAATTTGATAAATTCCGTAAAACCCACCTGAAATTGACACCACGTTTGTATAGCAGTTTGGATGACCTGATAACAGATTCTCCCGTAGCAGACGCATATATTTGTGGCAGTGATCAAATTTGGAATCCTGATTTAACAAGCCTTGACCCCGCATATTTTTTACAGTTTGGAGGGGAAAACATAAAACGGATTGCTTATGCCGGGAGTTTTGGGAAATCAACTTTAACACAAGGTGAAAGAAGCAAAATCAAATTATACACTGAAGGTTTAGACTTCATTTCAGTTAGGGAGCAATCCGGACTCGAAATCATTAATAGCATTTGTAAAAAAGGAGGCGAGCGCGTAGTCGATCCAACCATGCTAATAAACGATTATGGATCAATCGCAAAACCTGCTTCACGAAATAAGCGGTTCGTTTTGGTGGTTAACTTACAAAACAATCCACTATTAAGATATACAAGCGACTTGATTAGTAAAGAGTTGGGTCTACCGTTAATTATTCTGAATAATTTATCGATGAAACTGTGGAATCAAAAAGGAAAGCGCCTCTACCCTAGCCCGGAAGAGTACCTAAGCCTTATCCAAGACGCAGATTACATAATAACAAATTCATTTCACGGTACCATTTTTTCACTTATCTTTAAAAAACCATTTTTAACGACACCTCTGAATGGCAAAGATGCTGTAAAGAATAATAGGATTAACGGCCTGCTGGAATCATGTGGCTTGTCGGACCGTTTTGTTGAAAACTTTTCAAAAACAAAAATTATAGAGCAGATGAAAAAAAGAATAGATTGGAATCAAACAATGATTTCAATTGAAATTCAGCGTAATAAATCTTTATTTTTCTTGCAAAACGCTTTGAATATGTAATGGTTGTAATTAGTCAGATATGAGAGAAATCAAAAAATGGCAATTTGTATTTGTCCTATTCACTGCTACTTTTTTATTTACCAATGGATTTTATTTCAAGATTCTTGAAAGTATCATTTATCCTAGGGATATAGTTTCTATTCTTGGCGCTTCTTTTTTATTACTGCTTTGCATCTTTATATGGTTTAAAAGACATGAGGAGATTCGGAGAGCTGTACGAAGTAAATATGGGGTAATGATTTTCCTTTTATTTATTTGTGCGATTATTCCAACTATTTTTATAGGAAGCATTATTACTGAGCGTCAGCCACTTATCCGTCCTTCTATTGTGGTTGTTAGGACGTACGCCGGTTTATTAATTTTTTTTTGGCTGGCAGTTTGTTGTAATACTGAACGACTTTTTCTTATATTACATAAGTTTGTTTTTTCCTTCGGTTTGATTTGGATAATCATCTCTGTAATATTTTATTTGTATCCTGATTTAATCTTGTATTTCTTTAAAGAGCCAGGGAAGGAATTGCAGGTTCGGTTTGACGCTCCCCGGTTTATTCCCCCCGTTGGCGCCAGGAATGCAATGATGTATACTTCTTTTTATTCGCTTGTCCGTTTTGCCCACTTTTCGAGAAAAATCGGTCCGGTTAATTTTCATTGGCTTTTAATATATTTATCCGGCCTTTTTTCGTTTTTATTTCCTCTCATGATACGTAGAAACGGAATCATTTTAGTTTTCATTCCAATATGTTACTATTTTTTTTACCTTGGTATTTTCAGAAAAATCGTATTGAGCTTTTTTATTGTCATGCTTGTTATTCTATCTACAATAATCTCCCCTTCATTTTATGAGCGAGTTTTTTTGACTTTAGACAGTACTATCACTGAGTTGCAATCGTCAAAACAGACAAGTGCGAATGTCCGTATAAGAGCTTTTAATTACTATTTCCCTGAATTGGTGGAATCGGGATTCATCGGCTACGGCTATTATGGTGCTGATAAAATATCGTCCCAACATAGGTTGGCCCGTGGACATGAAATGGGATACCTTGAGGCCGATTTAGGACTTATGTTGCCGTTCCTGATGTACGGTGTTCAGGGTCTTTTGTGGTCGATCATTATGTATATTTTCATATTCAAAGATCTTTTAAGTTCTAAGCTATTATCCCCACCTTTTAATTATATTAAAAGTACTTTGTTAATGCTTTTCAGCTGGCTCATCCTGACATTTCATGCTTTTGCCTGGGGTTATCACCAATCCTTCTGGTGGGGCGTCATTATTTTCATGGTATTTTATATTTCAAAATTTGCCCGTTTATATCTAAGAACAAATCCTGTCCTTTTGAGGACATGAGTTGGAGATTATCCTTGGTGGAAAACTCACTAATGAGAATATTACATATCATATGGTCACTAAACGTCGGCGGAGCCGAATCCATGTTGGCCGACATTATCAATGAACAATCAAAATTACATGACGTACATTTAATAATCGTTAATCAAGTAGAATCGCTCTCCTTGTCGGGAATGATCAGTAACAAAGTTGTAGTTCATAGGTTTTGTAGGAAACCTGGAAGCAGAAATGTTTTTTCTGCTTTTTTGTTCAATTTAAAACTATTAAAACTCCGTCCAGATGTAATACATTTTCATAATCATGATCTTATTAATCTTTTCTTATTAACGAGAATACAAAAAGCTAAATTGTATCTAACTTTGCACAGTACTGGAATTCCGACAAAAAATTTAGGTAAATTTAACAATATTTTCGCAATTTCAGAATCAGTCAAAAGGGATATTCAAGATCGAGTTCGAATTTCACCCCAGATAGTTTTTAATGGAATTCCCTCTGATTCTATTAAGAAAAAAAGTGATTTTAATTATGATAAGTTTCAAATTATACAGATTGGCAGGCTTTATCATGAGGTAAAAGGACAGGATATCCTCCTCAAGGCATTAAACTATCTTATAAATACATTAAAAGTAAAAAATATTTCTGTAGATTTTATTGGCGACGGACCTTCATCAAAATATCTTTTTGAGCTTGCTAACAAATTAGAAATTCAGAATTTTTGTAATTTTTTTGGATTTAAAGACAGAAAATGGATATATGAACACCTTTGTGAATATCAACTTTTAGTTCAGCCATCCAGATATGAAGGCTTCGGATTGACAATTGTCGAAGCTTTAGTCGCAAGAGTTCCTGTTCTCGTTTCAAATGTCGAAGGTCCAATGGAGCTAATTTGTAATGGAAGGTATGGATACAGTTTTAAATCTGAAGATAGTTGTGATTTAGTAGATAAAATATTTACAATCATGAAAGAATATAAATCACAAAATTTTAAAAGAAAAATTGATGCTGGATATGCACAAGCTATCCAGCTATATGATATAAAACACACGGTCTCAAATTATTTAAAACAATATAAAAGTAAATAATATTATAGTTTTAGATTAAATTTTTTATAATCGTTAAATAACAAATGATATATGACCATCATATTTTCGTATTAATATGTGGCACAAGTCACCTCAACCCAGTAGGTGGTATCGGTGTTGTAATGCCAGGATATTTTGCTGCATTTCATTGTACTAATATTCCTTACAAGTCAATACCATCTTACAAGTCCGGTAACTTTAAAGATAAGTGGTTTACATGGTTTCAAGCTTTTCCTGTTATTAGGAAAAATATAAAAGAACAAATGAAAATGGGAAGATTGGTTGTAATTTATACTCATGCTGGAGACGGTATTTCATTTTTTCGAGAATCATTGATTATGCTGTGGGGAAAATTATTTGGTGCAGAAACAGTGCTTCATATTCATTCACCAAAGTTCGCCCGATATATGGAATCAAAAATACAACGTTTTTTAATTAAATTTTCATTGAGACCAGCATCAGCCATTTGCATGCTAACACCTTGGTGGCAGAAACTTTCCTATCAATTCAGCATTCATCACGATGTCAATGTGATTGCAAACCCTTTAACTGAGGATTTAGAAAAGCAGGCTGCTGTTACAAAAACGAGGTTTTCTAAGGATTCTATTAACTTGTTAACTATGGCACGGTTTGTTCCAGGTAAGGGTGTAGACATTGTCATTGAGGCTATGAAATTTGTTCCTGAAAATGTAACTCTCACATTAGCAGGAACTGGACCACTTCTAAAATATTTGGAAAAACGTGTAATCGACTTAAATCTCCAGAATAGGGTTACATTTGCAGGTTGGGTTTCTGGAGAAGAAAAAAAGAAACTGCTTGAGAGTGCCGATCTCTTCTGCTTGCCGAGTTCATACGATGTATTTCCTATGTCCATGGTTGAAGCTATGTCTTATGGACTTCCTGTTGTTGCAGTCAAGTGGGCAGGCATTCCGGATGTGGTTCCTTCAGGTAAAGCTGGAATTCTCGTTGATAATTCTGATCCTCGTGCAATCGGTACTGCAATCACAGAGATCATTGAACAGAATTTAATTGAACCCATGGGGAATTACGGAAAAAAATGGGTGCTTGAGTTATCCTCACCTCAAAAAGTAGGTAATTCGTTGAAAGATTTGTTTAACAAGATAGCTTTTTGCGAAAATAAATCGAGCTGATATTCCATGGACAACACTTTTCAAATTCTTTATGTGATGGGTACAGGTAGGAGTGGGTCCACGATACTGGAAATTCTGCTGTCCGCAAATGACGAGGTTTGCAGTGTTGGGGAATTGACATATATCTTCAAAGACGGTTACGCTGCTGATGAAACCTGCGCCTGTGGTGCAGCGTTCCGGGACTGTGATTTCTGGAGGAGCGTGCAGGGGCGTCTTTCGTTGTCTCCGTGCGAGTCGCATCAATATGCAGGCTTGTTCCATAATATTGACTGGCACATGGGCTTTTTTAAATTAATTTTTCGCTGTGTTTCAAGGGAGAATGTTTCTTCTTATAATCGAATCAATGAAATGTTATACGAGGCTTGCGCCTCTGTCACCGGCAAAAAGGTGATTGTGGATTCTTCCAAATACCCAGCCAGGGCATTGATGCTGCACAGATTATTTAGATCTTCAGTTAAAATTATATGCCTCACCCGATCGCCTGGAGGCCTCCTCAATGCCTTTCAAAAGGCCGGCGTGGAACAGCCCGCCAAGTCGCCGTTTGCGGTTTTTGCTTACTATTCCTTTGTCCTGCTATGCTGCCGGCTTGTCTCCTTGATAACAAAAAATGTCCTTTTTATAACATTTGAGGAGTTGAAAACCTTGCCGGTGGAGACTATTCGGAAAATTGAAAAATTCACCGGAATATCATTTGAACAAACAATACAAACCCTTGAGGAAAACGCTGCTTTTACCCCTGGGCACATCATCACAGGCAACCGGCTGCGAAAACAGAAAAGTATTTATTTCCGGACGAAACATGCAGTGCATACTCAGGTGCCAACAAAGCATAAACCTTTTTTAGTTTTGATGAAAACAACCAAACAACTATTCGGATTTTAAACTTATTGGAGTATTGCTAGATGACTGAAGCTACGAAAGTATTGGTTACCGGCGGAGCCGGCATGATCGGCTCCAATCTTGTCAAGCGCCTAGTACGAGAAGGGTTTGACGTCAGTGTATTAGATAATTTATGGCGTGGAAAACGGGAATACCTGCTCGATGAGTCCGGAAAACATGTAATCGACATGCAGAGCAGGTTTCATGAAGTGGACCTCGCAATTGGCGACGATCTGGATCGTTATGTATCTGCATCGGACTATATATTTCATTTGGCTGATGTCGTAGCAGGGGTCGATTATGTTTTCAACAATCAAGGAAGCGTGTTTCGACAGAACCTTCTTATCAACTCCAACATCATTGCGGCAGTCCGCAGGAACCCGGTAAAAGGTTTTATTTATGTGGGCACGGCATGCAGTTTCCCGGCTGAACTGCAAAGCGGGGTTGACGCCCGGCCCTTAAAGGAAGAGGATCAGTATCCGGCCTCGCCCGAATCCAGTTATGGCTGGAGCAAGCTGATGGGCGAATACGAATCATTTCTGATGGAGCAGGAAACCGGCATACCTGTATCCGTATTAACTCTGCACAACGTGTACGGAACACCCTGTGATTTTGGAGCAGAGAAAAGCCAAGTGATTCCATCTTTGGTACGTAAGGCCATCGAATATCCGAAAAACAACTTTGTTGTTTGGGGTTCGGGCGATCAAGGCCGGGCCTTTGTGCACGTGGATGATGTTGTAGATGCCCTAGTGTTAGCCATGGAAAAAGGACTTGGCAAAGGATTGATCCAAGTAGGACCGGACCGTTGCACGACAATCAAGGAGATTGCGGAATTGATCAACGAAATTTCCGGGAAAAACATGAACATTGTATACGATAAGACAAAACCGGAGGGGGACCGTGGTCGGTGCGCCGATTATTCCAAGGCGAAGGCCATATTGGGCTGGGAACCAAGGATCGGATTAAGGGAAGGTCTGACCGGGTTATACCGCTGGATTGAAGCCCGGGTATAATGACGGTTATGAATCCTATCTTTTTTTATCGTTTGGGTTCGATTCTAAGAAAGTCCTTAATCCGTGACGAAACAACAGTAATTTTTGGTCGAAAATAGCAATTAACATGTTGATTTTTATCATAAAATGTTGCAATATACACCTGTCATAAAAACTCACTTGGCAGGTGAC
>Ga0068712_1004842_pt1 | contig 11022 bp, 11 predicted proteins | sample MTBAKSrepl1MetaG_FD_62987 | JGI IMG/M metagenome (GOLD analysis project Ga0068712, IMG submission 62987) | Enrichment culture microbial communities from Arthur Kill intertidal strait, New Jersey, USA, that are MTBE-degrading - MTBE-AKS1... | ecosystem: Environmental > Aquatic > Marine >... | reverse complement strand
TAGCCACTAGGCGGTTTCCACTAGTGGCTTTTTTATTATCTATAGAATATGATTATATCCATCTTCATTCAATCCTACAAGATATTCTCTATGTCATACCCCTTGATTCCATCCAATATAAGGTAATCCAAGACATAATATCAAACTTGGATAGAATGAAAAACTAGTCAACAATAATCCAATCATCTTCATTGAGGATGATAATAGAATAGCTATTTTACCAGGAGTATCAAACAGCTTATCAAGAATAATCTATTATCATAGTTAATATCATTCAAAGATAAAACCATTATCTCACCTCAAACCTATGTCTACTATCATCTAATCACCTCATTTTGGATTGACAGAAAACAATAAACTAGCCGGGGAGAGTGTGAATAGAGGTATCATATCTGATTGGTTTTATCAAAAACCTAATACAAAACCTGTTTTTGAGACTATGAAATCAATATCTGTAAGGAAAACAGGTAGATATGAGAGGCACCCGAGACAACAAATAACATCTGATAACTCATATTATGTAAAATAGATTTTTTTGAAAAATGAGTTGTGCAGATTTGGGGGGGTGTTGATAACTCTCCCCGGGGAAGGGAGAGGATATGTGTCTATATTAGAATGACACAAAACGCATTGATTGTCAACCACAAAATGATGTTATTATAATAGGGCAGAAATACCAGGTTTCTGCCCTATGTTTAAACTTACTATACTTTAGTCAAAGTAATGCTATTTTTATCCACAACCATCTTAAACTCATCTCCTCTCTTGTGGGGAGATAATTGAGCCAATGGAATAATCAATCCAACTTTGTTTATTCTTCTGTTTCCAGACCTTCTGCCTCTCATACCTTGAACTATCAGGACTTCATCCTTTTCAACCATCAAATCTGCTAATACCATTTTCAATGTTTGTTTTGTGGCAATTCCAAGCTCTTTCATTATATCTTGAGCATCACGTCCTTCTTTGATTAAGTCATATAATGCATCTTTGTCAATCCGTGTTCCTCTTGGCATTTGAGATACCTCCTTTATGGTTATTAGTTATCTGTGTATACACTAAAAGAACATTTATGTCAATAGGAATCACTAGGGAAACTGTAAGACCCCCCCTGTGGCCTCTATCTCAGGGGGTATGTCTACCCCTTCCCCCGAGGGGGATCTCCCGTCCTAGGTCAATCTGAGAGGTCTAATCCAGCCTCTTAGGGTAGTCTCTCAGACAGATTCTTGGTGAAATCACTTCTAACTCACTAAAATCTCATAGAAAAAGAGGGTATTTGAGAGAGATTTATATGTTTTATGACTGGAAAAACAAGAAATCTAGTTGATATTATTGGGTATTATTTCAATATAAAGTAAATGAAAAGGGGTATTACCTTGTAATATATGTATTATCATTTCATTTATACATGTTTTAACTAGGCGAAAACAGGGCTATAATATGCTATTGACAGACTAGAAATGGTTAGGCTATTATTACATTCTAAGAGAATGGCTGGTTAGAGAAAGATGTTAGGGTTTGGGAAGGGAAAGGGGGTAAGTAAATGCCAAAGGAAAAGTTTGATATGTTTTTATTAAAAGATAGAATGAAAAAAGAAATATTGCGAATCAATAATCAATACGATTATAATGATACAAAACCTCCTAATGGAAGAGACTTAAATCTTGTGTCTTTTGGGCAGAAAAAAGACTACAATGAGTTATGGGAGATAGCTAAACATAAACTTATACCTTATATTATAAAAGGTGTAATTAAAGAAAAAGATGCCATAACGGCTCTCAATGAATGTTGTAAAGAAAGAAAAGGGAAATACAAAAGGGATGATTTTTACAAAAGTCTTACAGATAAACTGAATGTCCCGATAACTAGAACGGAACCAGAGGGGATTCCTGATGTAGATTGAAAGATATGATAGAAACTTGAAAGATGAAATCTTCTCTCTAATGATATGGTGGTTTAGGTGTCACAGTGTCACGTTTTTGTCTATCTATTCAATATATCATTGTAAATACTGTGACACCCTAGTGTCACAGGGTGTCACAGATGTCACAGTAAGATAAGTCTTGATAATAGAATGATTATATCTAAAACTGTGACAATGTGACATACTGTGACACCCTAGATGTCACAATACATATAATAAAATATATATATCCTATATAGATATTATTATTAGTGTGACACTGTGACATCTAATCTCTTATATCTCCCCTGATTATCAGTCTCAACTAGACCATCAGATTTCATTCTTTGTAATCTCTTCCTGATAACATCAGATTTCATTCCAGAGATATCCGCAATCTCTTTTGGTTTCTTTGGGTAATCTTGTATAAAATCAAGTATCTCTCTCTGTTCCTTTGTGGCCAAGTATTTTTTTGCATCATCTTGATAAATCCATCTTCCACTGTCAAACTTCAATGCATATTCCTTCTCCTCTCCGTCTCTAGGAATGACAGATAATATGGCATAATCAGTTCCTCTTTTCTTCCTTAATAAAATGTTGGTGTCCACACTAGCTGTCAATCCCATACCACCATTCACCAAATCTAATATATCATCATCAGTATCCGCTTTTCTCATGTGATGTATCAATAGAAATGATACACCTAACTCATTATATATCCTCTTGAAAGGCTCTATTGTGGCCAAATCTACATCATATAGAGACTTCCTTTTACAATCACCTTTAATCCAACCAAGTGTATCAACAACAACTAGTTTAATATTATTATTCAATCTCAGATATGTCTTGAGATAATCTTCACCTCCATTATCCAGTCTAGGCCATTCTGTTTCAAAACAGAGATTATCAGGTAGATGGACACCCTTAGTCAATACACTCAGTCTCTTTTTAAGTCTTCTGATATTATCTTCTAATGCTAAAAATAAAACACCTGATTTCTCTACATCAAAGTTATCTAGCGCTTTCTTTCCTTTAGCAATCTGGATTGCCATATGAAGAGATAACCAAGATTTACCAACCTTGGATTTGCCTATCAATAGATTGATACCCTCAGAGACTATGGTGTCAACTAGGAAATGAATATCTTGACATTCATAATCCATTATCTCAGAGGCATTCAAACCATTACCAAAGATATATTTTACATCAGCTGTCTCTACCATCTCCCTGATGGCATTTCCAAGTCCAGCCCTCAACAAGTCATTGACATCCTTGATCTTTCTGTCTTGACATAATCTCCAGTTGACAGACTTACAATCTATCATAGAAGCGGCCTTCTTTGTTGCCTCCTGTCCAGCTCTGTCATTATCAAAGAAGAGGATAGGGGATTTGATACCTAGTTCGGATAACATATTAACATTATTTGCACTACCAAGGCTTAGAATCCCTATCTCATCACCCATTATCTCATATACAGATAAAGCATCAATAACGCTTTCTGTTATGATTGTTTGATTACCATTTCCTTTGTTAATAAAGAATAGATTTGATTTGCTATTCTTCTCATATCTATAACCATTCCTATAATACCTTTTCTGATTTCCAGTCTTACCGTCTATATCCTCAACAATAAACCCAACATAATCTTTCCCAGAACAGACTAGATTATTATTAATAAGATATTCAATGGAGTTGTTTAGTCCTCTTGATTTGAGATAATCTAATGCTTTATCATCTAAACCATTACAAGATGTGGATATATTACCATTTGGTTTATCATCTTTATTATCAATCAAACCTAGTTCTTCAGCTAGTTTCACAATGGCTTCTCCTGATGTATTAATATGATGTATCAATCTATACATTTCTATTACATCACCACCAGTCTCTCCCGGACATCCCGGGGAGAAACATTTGAAAATATCTGGTTTCACAGACAAGCCCTTTTGGCCCCCTTTTCCATTTTGTTTTTTGTCATTGTGAAATATACACCATCCTTGACCACCCTTGATAGGTAATGATTTACCATCTGGAGAATGTTGATTATACAGGTCAACACACGTTACTCTCTCTTTGATATTTTGTGCTAGTTCATTCATATTTTCCATTGTTTATTACCTCAATAATCATAAATATATTATGGATACCTTCTGTATCCTACTCGTGTTTTCCATTCATTAATACCTCACAGGGGGATTGACCTTTGGCAATCCCCCAAACTATTTCTAATCCTCATCTTTTTCCAGTCCAAACGTCTTGCGTAATCTTTCTTCAATGTCATCTTTGTTTATTATCCATTCAATAAAATCAATCAGATTTTTGTTGTAGGTAATCCCTCTATCAATAAGATATTCCCGGAACAATCTCTCTAACATATTCCATTTTTCACTGGAGGTGATTATTTTGACATCCACTAGTCCCATATTATCTTTTCTGCTTGGTAATACTTTAGCCATCTTATCTTCCCTTTTTCCTCAAGAAATCCCTAATAACTTTTGTAGCCATTTTCTTCACGGATATTTCTTCTCTTTTACAATACTCCTGGAATGCATCTTTTACTGAGATATCAAGATTGATACCCCAATAATGCTCTTTCATGAAGCTTCCGCTCTGTGATAAACTCTTCTTTGATTTTCTCATTTTGAAACCCTCCTTTGTTTTTATCTGTGAGACTGACTAGCCTCTAAGACTATTTATAAAAGTTTTCTGATTTTCAGAGAATATTTATTATATTATCATTATATCAAATCATTTCAGAGATAACATAGGAAAAATCATTTCCCAGTATGAGATTTGTATACTATCATCATAAATGTTTTTGTTGTAGATACTGATAGTAATAGAGAAATAAAAATGACTAGAGAGGAAAGATTTTTAGGACTAGAGAGGGTGGGGATTCAGGATTGTCTTTTCTTCAACCAATCTGGTTTTTTACCGACGATCCTCTTAGCTAGATCAGATGGTATAACGTGAGAATAATGTCTCTCTATAACATTTACACTATTTCCACATTGACTAGCAATATCATATATTGTCATTTCTCCCTCTTGTAGTTTCCAGGTAATGTACGAATGACGTAACGAATAGAGTTTTCTCTCATCTCCATTGACATCTTTCAACAAACCAGTATATATCAACAGATTTTTGAATACTCTAGTCAAATCCTTGGGTCTGGAACCATCTCTTAGTCTAAAGACATACTCATCAACCTTGAATAACTCCTTATTGTCAAGATTAGACAACTCAGAAAATCTGGATTGTATTCTTCTCAATATCTCTATTGTATAGTGTTCTGCCAATGGTTCTCTTCTTCCAGTTTTACCATTTACGTGAAATACCAAGTATGTTTCCCCGTCAATATCCTTTCTCTCTTCTATATTATTCCATTTTAGATTATCCGCCTCAGTTCCTGGACGAATACCCGAGTTGGCAATGATGAGTATATAATCCCTCAATAGTTCTCTTAACATCAATGTTTTAGATGTCTTTCTTTTTGGATTTGTCATCCATTTCCCATATGCGGCTCTAACTAACTTATTATATTCATCTCTTGTAAATGCTGGTCTTCTATTTGCCTTTACACCTGTATTGTCTATTTTTGGTATCTGGTTTTCTCTAATCCAACCCCTTTCAAATGCTATCCGAAAAATCCTTCTCAGGGCAGCATTATGGTTATTCAAGACGGATTTACTTGGTATTCTACCAAGTTTATCCTTTCTCCATTCATCAAACTCTCTCATCTTATCATTTGTGATGTTGTCAATATGGGTGTTTCCAAAAAATGGGATATGATACAATCTAATGGCTGAAAGATAATGTTTATATGAAGATACCTTATTACCATGTGATATTTCTGTCTCTAGTTGTCTGATGGCCAAAGATGCAACATCCTTAAATCTTTTAGACTCAACTGGAATATCAAACTTGACTCTGTATTTCAACTCTTGATATTTCTCTTCAGCTATAACTTCAGCCATTTCAAGACTGTCTGTATTAGATGATATTCTAATCCATTCTTTACTATCAGGAAGTTTTATCCTAAGTTGTATTTTTCTGCTTCTTTCTCTTGTGTAATATACTATTTCTCCACCATCTGATTTGATTGTTTTCTTCAACATTTCAAGCCTCTCTTGTCAGGGTGTATCCTCTCCGGATACCCTATCACAGGGGGGGCTTCCTGTCACACACTATCTGACACACCCTACCAAGAGAGAGACAAGCCATTGAAATACAAAGAAAAAAATAGGTACACTCTCCTCAAAATCCCCCGGTCCTTGCGACCGTGTCGGTTCGATTCCGACCTCCGGCACCAGAAAAGACCAGGGCCCGGACGATCCGTCCGGGCCCTTTCGTGTCCCTGAATCTGACTACCCTTGACTACCCCTCTTGCTCGCAACTCCGACAGATACGGTGCGGGGTCGGGTAGCACTGGCTCCAGAGGCCCCGGCGGGTTTCCTTGGCCGCCTTCTGGGCCTCGCGGCAGAGACGGCTCTGAGACCAGGCCAGGCTGCTCATGGGCGTCATCGCCTACAAACTCCTCCACATGTTCCGGTCTTTTTACCTCAAGGGCGAGGAGGTCAGGCGGTCCTTTGAGTGGATCATCAAGCGACTGATCAAGGTCGGAGCCAAGGTGACATATCATGGGCGACGGTGGCAAGTCCATGTGGCGTCAGCCTTCCCCTTGACCCAGCATTATGAAGCGGTATCCGGTTGATGCTATTGCTATTCCGAGTGATTGACCAGATCATAATAGGTGAGGTATGCTAAAAAATCGGGTATTCAGCAATCCAGAAGGATCGAAGCGGGGAAACAACCACCGCTTTCGACTTGGAGCGGTGGCTCAGGGTTGAATTTGGGAACTTCAAAGGATCCAAGAGAGCCCTGCGGCGGATCGAGAACGGCTTTGCGAGGCAATTCAGGATCCATACTTACTCCGCAACTTGAAGATCGACCGACCCAACCTGGTCTGGGCTGCCGACATAACGTATCTGCCCATGAGGCGGGGATGTATGTATCTGGTGGCGGTCATGGACTGGCACACGAGAGCGGTACGGTCCTGGCGGCCGTCAAACACCATGGAAGCTGATTTCTGTGTGGACGCCCTGAACGAGGCTCTGTTTTAATACGGGGTCCCGAAAATCTTCAACACCGACCAGGACTCACAGTTTACCAGCAGGGAATTTACCCAGGCGCTCAAAGAGGCTGGAGTTCGGATCTCAATGGACGGCCGTGGCCGGTGGCTGGATAACGTGATGATTGAACGGCTGTGGCGGTCTCTGAAATACGAGTGCGTTTACCTAAGGGAGGCCGAGACGGTCAGCCAGCTTCGCGCCTCGTTGAGATGGTGGCTTGATCTCTATAACTACCGTCGGCCCCATTCCGCCCTTGACGGTGGAGAGCCGATGGCCGTGTATCAAAAGAGCCTCAAGCCAGAGGGGGTACCCCCTCTGGCTTGCTCACGGATGGCGGCGTGACCAAAACCCCGCCCACCTTAACCACGCCGCAAAGTGGTCCAATGGTTTGGGGCCACCTCTGTGATACATTAACGGGGGGCAGGCCAACGGCCTAAAAGACGAGCATTTTTTACAGAACAATTTGGGATCAGGAGACTCAAATGGAAGGTTGGCAATTTCTGGCCAAACTCCTCAAAGCGTACGGCGTAAGTCATGTATTTTACGTGGAGTCATTCATACGACGGGTGATGTTTACCTTGGAGGAATTGGGGGTCAAACGGATATCCGTCCATTCGGAAAAATCCGCTGCCTATATGGCTGACGGTTTTGCCCGCTTGAGCGGCAGACCAGGGGTTTGCATGAGCCAGTCCGTGGGAGCGGCCAACCTGGCAGCAGGATTGAAAGACGCATATTTGGGCCATTCACCGGTCATCGCCCTTAGCGGCAGAGAGGCGCCCCAAAATCAGCACCGCAACGCCTACCAGGAAATCTTCCACCAGGGCATGTTTGATCCGGTTACAAAGTTCAATGCGGTCATGGACAGCCCGACTCAACTTTCGCATCTTATGGATCAGGCATTCCGCGAGGCCACCACCGGCACCCCCCGACCGGTTCACCTGGACTTGCTGGGGCATCTGGGGCAGGCAACTGAGAATTGGGATGTGCCGGGAGAACCTACCGCCCAAGAACAGTTCATGCATTATCCGGCCTATAGGCCTCTGGCCGAGACCGAGCGCCTGAGCCAGGCCTGCCGCCTTTTGGAGCAGGCTAAGCGCCCAGTGATTGTGGCCGGAGGCGGCGCAACCGCATCCGGGGCGGGTCAGGAGGTTTTGGCCCTGGCGGAAAAACGCGGCATACCGGTGGCAACCTCTTTGGGTGGCAAAAGCCTGATTCCCAATCACCATCCTCTGTGCTTGGGGGTGGTGGGTTCCTATTCAGCTTGGTGTGCCAACCGGGTGGTGAGCCAAGCGGATTTAGTTTTCTTCGTGGGCAGCGGAACCGGCGGGCAGGTGACCAATGGGTGGACCATTCCAACCCGCAACACCCCTGTAATACATCTGGATTTGGACCCAGCCGAATTGGGTCGCAACTATCCCCGCACCTATGGTCTGTGGGGTGATCCCAAGGTCTGCCTGGCGCAGATGGTCCAGGAGCTGCGGCCCAGCCCGGACCGCACCTGGGCCGATCAGGCCGGAGAGACGGTGAAAGAGTGGGGAAAAGAGATCGAGCCCTTGTGCGCCTCTAATGACACCCCCATCCGGGTGGAGCGTTTGTGCCGCGAACTGAGCCTCAACCTGCCCGGAAACGCAGTATTACTAGCGGATACGGGATATGCTGGCATCTGGACCGGGGCCATGGTCTATTTGGATCAGCCTGGCCAAACCTATTTGCGGGCTGCGGGCACGCTGGGCTGGGCTTATCCGGCCTCGTTAGGGGCCAAATGCGCAGCCTCCGAAAGACCTGTGGTTTGCTTTACCGGTGACGGAGGCTTTTACTACCACCTGGCCGAGTTGGAAACCGCGCTCCGTTACGGGATCAATACGGTAACTGTGGTGAACAACAACTCCCGCTTTGGGCAGGTGGAAAGCAGTTTGAATAAGATTTTCGGCACGCCGCAGGGCAATTGGCAGGAGCTGATTTTCTTCGGCCCAGTTGATTTCGCCGCCGTGGCGCGAGATTTTGGCTGCATAGGCATACGGGTGGAAAAACCTGCAGAATTGGCCCCGGCCCTGGCCGAGACCTTGCACGCGGACCGGCCAGTGGTGCTGGATGTGATAACCGATCCGGCTTGCCAGGCTCCCAGTCCCTGGACGCCCAGCGTACAAATTTAGCTAAATAATACTATTGTTTTCACCTGGACGGTCCCGGGGAGTCTGGAGGGGGGCTGAGCCTGGCCCCCTTTCCGTCGCTGGTCGGACTTGTTTCCTGAAGGCAACGGCCAGGGGCTTCCCCGGGGAAGCCCCTGGCCGGGTATTTCTTCGGCCGCGCCCGCGGCCGTCAGGAGCCGGCTCAGGAAAACCCGCCGCTGCCGCAGGAGCCGCCGGAGCCGCTCGGGCTGAGCCCGGAATCGGAGCCGCGGCCGGCGGCGCAGACTGACATCAGCCGGGAGACCTTGCCTGTGCGGCACTTGGGGCACTCGTTCGGCTCGCGGCCGCCCAGGACCAGCTCCTCGAACTGGTGTCCGCAGTCCTGACACTTGTACTCGTAGATGGGCATTTTCTCTTCCTTGGCCGTGCTTTTCCCTAAAAGATAAGGCCGGCTGGAACCGTGTCAAGCCGGCTGCCTGATGGCGAGCCCGAGCCGGAGGCTGGTCGGGAGCGGTTCTAGAGGCCCAGCTGATCGCTGATCTGACGCATGGACTCCACGGCCAGGGCGGCGAACTCGGGCAGGGGCAGGCCAAACTGCTCGCAGAGCATGATGTGGTCGCGGTTGACGTTGGCCGCGAAGGCCTTTTCCTTCATCCGCTTGGTCACGGACTTGGGCTTGACGCTGGCCAGTTTCTTGTCCGGGTAGACCAAGGTCGTGGCCACGACCAGCCCGGTGATGGTCTCGGCCGCGGTCAGGGCCAGGTCCAGGGTCGTCTCACGGGTGAGGCCCAGGGCCTCGGCGTTGTGGCGCTTGATCGCGGTCAGGGCCGCCTCGGGCAGCCGGCCGGCCAGGAGCTCGACCGTGTAGAGGCCGTGGCGCTGGGGGTCGTCCTTGGTCTCGGGATAGTCCAAGTCGTGGAGCAGGCCGGTCACGCCCCACATCTCCTCGTCGTGACCCAGCTTTCTGGCCAGGCCGCGCATGACCGCTTCCGAAGCCAGGGAGTGCTTGAGCAGGTTGTCGGCCTCGACCCTCTCTGTGAGAAGCCGCCAGGCCTCGTCCCGGTCCATGAGCCCTCCCAACCTAGGCCGCGCTGGCGGCTGTCTTGCGGGTCTTCTTCTTGAGTCGGTTGATCTTGCGTCTGAGGATGTCGACCTTCTTCTTGTCCTCGGCCTGCCGGGCCTCGGCCTTGAGGGCCCTCAGGTCCTTTATCTGGGCCTTGAGGCCCTTGACCTCGGCCACGGTGACCTTGGTCTCCTCGACCAGGCCGTAGACCTCCTTGAGGGCCGCCAGCAGCTCCTCTTTCTTCATGCCGTGGACGCCGACCAGGGTGGGGATCTGGAGCCCGATGGCCCTCAGCTCCTTGACCGTCATCTTGTCCAGGGGGCGATCGGCGGGGATCTCCGGCAGGATGAACTCGTCCGGGGCTAGGGTTTCTTGCTCCTTGGTTTCCTCTTCGGCCATGCCTGACCACTCCTTTTGACTAGTCTGGAAAGTATCTCCTATACCCGGCCCGGCCCGGTTTGGCAAGGGCCAAATGCGCCCTCAGAGGCCGGGCCCCCGGGGAAGCGGCTCACTCTTTCCCGGACGACTCCTTTATGGCCCTGGTCTTGGCCTTGGCCGCCTCGGTGGCCAGTTCCAGGAAGGGTTTGAACATGTCGATGGGGATGGGGAAGAGGGTGGTTGAGTTGTTCTCGGAGGCCACCTCGCGCAGGGTCTGCAGGTAGCGCAGTTGCAAGGCCACGGGGTGCTCCTCGATGATCTGGGCCGCGTCGGCCAGGCGGGCGGCCGCCTGGTACTCGCCCTCGGCGTTGATGACCTTGGCCCGCCGCTCCCGCTCGGCCTCGGCCTGGCGGGCCATGG
>Ga0068712_1004808_pt1 | contig 11089 bp, 10 predicted proteins | sample MTBAKSrepl1MetaG_FD_62987 | JGI IMG/M metagenome (GOLD analysis project Ga0068712, IMG submission 62987) | Enrichment culture microbial communities from Arthur Kill intertidal strait, New Jersey, USA, that are MTBE-degrading - MTBE-AKS1... | ecosystem: Environmental > Aquatic > Marine >... | reverse complement strand
AGTTGGATTCGGAGACAGGGGCCGACAGAATCGTGAGGAACGTGGAAGAGCCGGAATATCTTGTTAATCCGCTCAACTGCAGAATGACTGGCCCGATGGACTGTAACTCCAAAGGTTTTTCCAATTTCGCAGAAACCATCATGGCCAACTGCTCGGAACGAAGCAGGAAAACGCGAGCCTGTCGGCTCCATGCTCCGTGCTCCTGCCAATTGCAGCGGAACCATAGCACGAATCCAGACAGCCCGCAACGACTTGCACCGGCAAATGAGAGATCTGCTGCCTTTTGCAGGGACATCCGCTGCGACTCGCAATTTGCGCTATTCCCGTATTGACATAATGAAGAACTGGGGTTACAGGATTATTTGCAATCAGCGATATTCGAAACTTCCGCTTGCGCAGAGAAGGGTTGTTTGATGCCATCACCTCCTGTAGACAATTTTCATCGCTGCATCGATTACTTGCGGCTCTCTATCACCGACAGATGCAATTTGCGCTGCGTGTATTGCATGCCCGAAGAAGGAATGCCGAAGTTCAGTCATGAAGACATTTTAACTTATGAGGAGATCATGCGACTGGTGCGGCTGACTTCCCGCATGGGAATCAGCAAAATTCGGGTCACGGGCGGCGAACCGCTGGTGAGGAAGGATGTTCTCTATTTGTGTGCACAGATCTCCGAGATCCAGGGCGTAAGCAGTCTAAGCGTCACCACCAACGGTTTATTGCTGGAAGATTTTGCCAAAGGTCTACGGGCTGCGGGTATCAAAAGGATCAATGTAAGCCTGGATACTTTGAATCCTGCAAAGTATGCCACCATAACTCGCAAGGATTGTTTCCAAAAAGTCTGGCGCGGCATTGAAACCGCTCTCGATGTTGGATTCGAGCCAATCAAGCTCAATGTTGTGGTGATGAAAGGACTCAATGACGACGAGATCGAAGACCTGGGACGATTGACCTATCTTTATCCTTTTCATGTGCGCTTCATCGAGTTCATGCCTTTCCAGGAAGCCGACCTTCCGTCAAGCTTTCTGTCTTCCGATGAGATCTTGCAGCGTCTGCAACAAGTGGCAGCCCTTGTACCGGTCCGGGTTGAGAGCGGCAACGGTCCCGCACGCCATTATCAATTTCCTGGCGCAAAAGGGAAAATCGGGATCATCAGTCCGATCAGCCATCACTTCTGTCCGACCTGTAACCGCCTGCGGGTGACCGCCGACGGCAAGCTTCGTACTTGCCTTTTTTCGCAGGAAGAGACGGACTTGAGGGTCCTGCTGCGCCGCGCCGCTTCCGATGCTGAAATCACCACCACCATACGCAAGGCAATCGATCGAAAACCCGAAAAGCACACGCTTGAAAGCGATATTTTCCACAAGTGTATAAGCCGTCCCATGTCTGCCATCGGGGGCTAGCAGTCAGGCTGATTTCGAAATCCGAATGTCGAAATAGAAAAACGAGAATCCCTAAACGATGGAGTCAGGGTTCATCGATTTGTACCAGCCGGACTGCCCCAAGCAGAGCAGCGTAATCGCCCAGACGGCTTCTCATTACTGTCATGCTGCTCTCATCGAGCATACAGGCATGTTCTGCCAGGCTTTCGCGCAAAGACAAGCTAAAAAGATCCCAGCTCGCACTGACTCCACCTCCAATGATTGCATGGCGGATGCCCAGGAAGGTGAAGAGATTGCCTATCGCCAGTCCCAAAGCCCATCCCATGCGCCGGAACAGGCGAATCGCTGTTTCATCTCCATGCAGAGCACTTTTATAAACATCGGCCGGCGTCAACCGGCCGGTAGTCGAAAGCTCATAGATCGCGCCGTTTGTCAATTTTTTTCCGGACACGCTCGTTTTCACGCCCTCCACCAATGCTCTGCCCGATGAGTGTGCTTCCAGACACCCCTTCAACCCGCATACGCACTGCGGGCCGTGCGGATCTACGATGGTGTGGCCGATTTCCCCCGCAAATCCCAGGTCATCTCCATTCCAGAGCCGGTCGGCAAGGATCAGACAACCGCCAACTCCGGTACCGAGTGTCACGCCCACCCAGTTGCTGATTTCGCGGCCGGCGCCGAGCCATTGTTCGCCGAGTCCGAAAAGATTCGCATCATTTTCCATGACGACCGGGACTCCCGTCTGCTCCTGTAATTGAACGGCTAGAGGATAGTTGCGCATCTCCGGAAGATTGGGCGAGAAAACCACCAGTCCCCGTGAACGGTTAATTTTCCCCGCAACCCCGAGCCCGATCGCTTCAACGTGGCCATTGTATTTGGCGGCCGCCTTCATCAGTGCCTTGCATTCCGCCGCCAAACGGTTGCCGACCTCCCGTGCGCCCCTGGAAATTTCGGTGAGGGTTTTCCGATATTCGAGAATCTTTCCGCGGCCGTCTATCAGAGCGGTTCTCATGTGTGTCCCGCCGACATCCACCCCAATGAACAATTCGTTTTTCATGAAATTATTTACTCCCGCCACCGATCAATAGAAATAAGCTGGGTCAAGTCTTCGACTCGAATCAAATCGACATCCGGCAAACTCCGCCGATGCCAAAGTAAACGAAGGGGCAATACATTTTGACCAGCCTGGGACTTTCATTATGCTCGGAATGGGTTGAAGTCAATCTGGTTCAAGCCGGAGGCTTGAAACGCCCCGGCAATGATCTCTCAGGCCACGCATCGCTACTCGGCGAGCATAGATAATAGTCGAGGGGCAGATCGGATGCAAAGACTAGTAAAGCTGAGCAAAACCCGTACGCCTATTCGCGAGCAAGCTCGCTCCTGCCTAAGTTTACGGGGATCCACGAGAGGAGCGAGCTTGCTCGCGAACCGTGCGCCTATTTATACTTGTTATGGTCCTGCATTTAAGCTATAGGGCTCGTTCCCCGAACGAGTCGAGCGAGGCGCGTTCGGGGAACGCACCCTACCTGTTCGTACAATAAACATGCGTGAATGATGGAAGTCGATCATGCAACTAATAAAATGATACTTTTCACCCTAAACCAATATAAATTGTAGTTTCCGTCCACACGTTGGCCTGCATCGCATCTGCTCAGGGTGGGCTGTACCCGCCAAGGTGTGGTCATGAGGGTTAAATACTTCAATTTCGGTGGGCACAGCCCACCCTACAACGGACCAGCACTATCTCGAAATAAGAATTGCTGAATATTTATTCGCTATGTTCTATTTCTAAATTTGCGGTAAGCTCCTCGATCACATGGGATTTCTATTTTACTGAAATTGATTATTGAAAGTGGGGCGGAAGATCTCCAAATGAAGACGGCATTGTCAGTTGAGGGTACGTTCGGGCATCCGATGCAACTCGTTGTTCTCTACAGTAAATTGGTTCTAACCATGATGTTTTGGGGCGGAACGTTTGTGGCGGGGCGAGCGGTCGCCCAGCAGATAGATCCTTTCTCGGCTGCCTTTTTGCGGTTTGTGGTGGCATCCTTTTTCCTGCTTGCATTCGTGTGGCGCTCCGGGGGAACAATGCCAAAATTGCTGCCCAAGGACATCTTGTTGGTGATTCTATTGGGTCTGAGCGGTGTTTTTTCTTATAATATTTTATTTTTCTCGGGACTGAAGACGGTGACCGCCAGCCGTGCCTCGCTTATCATCGCAAGCAATCCGGCCTTTATTGCTCTCTTCTCCAGCCTGTTCTTCCGCGAAAGATTAGATCTCCTAAAGATCGTGGGAATTTGTCTCTCGATGAGCGGGGCCGTTGTTGTCATATCCCGGGGAAATCCACTTGCTTTGCTCGATGGTAATGTTGGATGGGGGGAGGTGAGCATTTTTGGATGCGTGCTGAGCTGGGTGGCATATTCTCTGATAGGTAAGGCGGCGCTCAAGAGGCTGACGCCATTGATAGCGGTGACCTATTCGTGCGTCATTGGCGCGGCGCTTCTTCTCCTTCCGGCTTGTGCCCGAGGGCTGGGGCATCATCTTACCCACTTCTCTGTAACGGTTTGGCTGGGGGTATTCTATCTCGGATTTTTTGGCTCGGCTTTAGGTTTTTTTTGGTACTACCAGGGCATAAAAGCGATTGGCCCTTCCAGGGCGGGAGTCTTCATCAATATCGTTCCGGTGTGCGCAGTGTTCTTTGCCTATCTCATGTTGCATGAGGCCCTGGACAGGTCCTTGCTGATAGGAGCGATTCTGGTTGTGATTGGTGTCTATTGCACCAACAAATCGCGATGATAAGAATCTAGTTTTCCGGGCTGTCATGTTCCTCGTCCTGGTGCTTCCGTTTCTGGCGGGCGATGACGAATACATAATAAAGCAAAAGAAGGGGCAGCGGGGCGAGTGCCTGTTCGAAATTGCCCAAAAACAGCTGATAAGTTGTGTAGACGACAATCAATGCGACAAGAATGACTTGGACCAAAGCGACTCTTTTCGTCATCTGACCTACCCCCCTATATGGACTTACGGAAACATTATGGTTGCCGGTTGAAAGTCAGTCGTTGAAAGCTGCCTCCGATTCGTTGACCGGCTCGCCCAATGCTCGCAGGCCCTTGATAGCCTCTTCGCGAAATTCCTGCCGCTGGCTTTCGGACCACGCCGAGGCTCTTGAAAGTATCTCTCGATACTCGCGAATAGCGGCCTCTTTGTCGCCTCGTTTCTCGTATGCTTGGGCGAGATACAGGCGGTTCAGGGGGTGATCCGGGGATATACGGATCGATTCCTCCGCCAATTTGACACATTTATCGATATTGCCGAAAGGCGTCCATGAGGGCGCACTGCAAAAAAGCAGCCCCAAGATTCGCGAAGCACCGCCATTATCATATTCGGCCATGGCTCGTCGAACTGTTTCGAGCTCTCGAATGCCGTCCCTGACGATGAACAAGGCTGGCAGACCGCCGATCTTTTCGGCCTTTTTCAGCAAAAAGAGCCCGTGCCAGTAATGGGCCTCTGGCCGTTGGGAATCCATTGCCAGTGCTCTCTTTGCGTAGGCTCCGACTTTTTCATAGGCAATGTACTCCCGATCGATATCCTTCTCGCGTCCCGCAATGCGATAGTAGGCTCTGGCCAGGTAGACGGGTATTCTAATGTCATCGGGGAACCTTTTTTTCTCTCTGTCAAGGATAGCTGCAGCTCGGTGGAGCTCCGAGAGAGTGGTTTCCTCTTTTTCGATCAGGTGGCGAGCTGTTTGAAGCGATTCGTCATGGCTGGTGATTGGCTGGTCGGCGGCCGGCGCCATACAGGCGGGTACTACAAGGACGATCGTCATCAGGAGTTGAAAGGCGACGGTGTAAAATGTGTGGGCCCGCGAGCATCCCGGGAGGATGATCCATTCCCCGGGAATACGGGCAGCGAGCAAAGGGTTTCTGTTCATATCACGAGGTAGTCGTCTCAATCTGTTGTTCAATCTTGTCTCGCTCATACTGCGATCAGAGACACGGGTAGTGCTATACGAATAGACAGCCCTTGTAAACGGATTCTTATTTCATTACAGCTTCCACTGCATTTGAGCGAACGCTCTGTGCATCCTCCGTTTCATAAAGGAGACAAACACTAACTTGCCTGCCTTTCTCGAGACAAGCGGCGGGGAGCCGTTCCGGAGGGATGTTCAGGTCAAAGGAAAAGGCGGAGCGAATGGGAAGGTAGACCTCGTGGCTGGTCGGTTTCGCCACCTTGCAGACGTCAAGCAGTCCAACCCCGGTATCCTCACAGGTGACAAGAGGGTGCAGACCCTTGACGCAACAGAGCAGCATTGCCGGGCATACATCCAAAGAGATGGCGTCCGGTCCGTTGTTTTCAAATGATACGCGCAAGCTGATGCCTGTCTCCGGATCAGCTTCTTTTAACTGCAGGACAATGTTGAGGGGGCTGTTCGCGTCGGCCTTGATTGTTGACGCTTCATTCTCGGCCGGGCGATTAGGCGACGAGGCCTCTATATCGGAGATAGGCAAAATAATGAGGAGGAATAGAGGCATCAGAGTCGCTAACATGATCCTTCGATTGTCATTCATGATTTCACCTCCCTAAGATCTGCACACTGCAATGGCTACGGCTACCTCAAACGCTTTCCGCATTTCGGACAGCGGACAGTGAATTGGACTAGCTCTGCACCCAAGTAATGTTTGTGATGGACTCCCTGAGGATTTTATTGCAAACGGGACCGCCGGGTCTTTCTCCATCTCCGGCATGAACAGCGCTCCTCCACTTGTCATTTAGGCCATTTACAGTTCAAGTTCAATGGTCGGCTCCCGGGCGGTTTTTGGAGGGATTGAATTTGTTGACTGATCTACATGGAGAAGAAAACCTTTCTTATTGCCTCAAGATCCGCTTTGGAGACTCTCTTGAGAGCGGGCAAAAGAAAGGATTGAGCGATTTCCCAGTTGCGGCCTTGATTTGTCTTGCGATTACAATCGACCAAAAACATCAACCATGTTTTCAAGAGTAGCTCTCCAGACTTATAATTGAAGTATCCTGTTAAAAGGTCCAATATTATACCGTCTCCCGCTCTTGCTGGCCACAAAAGAATTGCCCCCGAGCGATGCAAAATTCGGAAGGAAATGCGCGGGCATGTGAATGCTAACCACAGAGGCGGGCCGACGCTGTGTTTTGAATATTTTTTTAAAATAAAATGAAAACAAAAGTAACCGCCAGTTTCAGGACACAATATCACTTATCACATTGAAATCTGACGTTGACGGCTGAAATTTGCTGATTTTTAAATTTGACTTTTTCTCGGCAATAGGCGATTGAGGAGATGGTTACTAGCACTCATTGTTGGTGAGTGCTAGTCTAGAAAGCAGAGGACAGGTCAGTTTGTTGATCACCATAATTTCAGTAGAAAAAGGAGAATGCTAGCTATGAAGCTCAGACCGTTGCATGATCGGGTCATCATCAAGCGTATCGAAGAAGAGGAGAAAACCGCGGGGGGCATCATTATTCCCGATACCGCCAAGGAAAAACCTCAGCAGGGGAAAGTGCTTGCAGTGGGCAAGGGAAGGATTCTGGAAAACGGGCAAGTCACTCCCATGGTGGTGAAGGAAGGGGACCGTGTGCTGTTCAGCAAGTACGCCGGGACCGATATCAAGGTCGAAGGTGAGGAACACCTCATCATGCGTGAAGACGACATTTTGGCAATTATACAATAGATCGACGCCACAGGACTGACGACAGGGAGGACGAACTTTATGGCTGCTAAAGAAATCAAATATTACGGTGAGGCCAGGGAGAAGATCACCAAAGGGGTGGATACCCTGGCCAATGCGGTTAAGGTAACCTTGGGGCCTAAGGGGCGGAACGTGGTTTTGGAGAAATCCTGGGGATCTCCAACCATCACCAAGGACGGGGTGACGGTGGCCAAGGAAATCGAGCTGGAAGATAAATTTGAAAACATGGGCGCGCAGATGGTCAAGGAGGTAGCCAGCAAGACCTCGGATGTGGCCGGAGACGGTACCACTACTGCTACCATTCTCGCCCAGGCTATCTACCGCGAAGGCTCCAAATTGGTCGCTGCAGGCCACAACCCCATGGCGCTCAAACGCGGCATCGAAAAGGCAGTAGCTGCCGCCGTTGAGGGGCTCAAGGATCTGAGCAAGCCCACCAAGGATCAAAAAGAAATCGCTCAAGTCGGCACCATCAGCGCTAATAATGATTCGACCATTGGCGACATCATCGCCGAGGCGATGAATAAAGTGGGCAAAGAAGGCGTTATCACGGTTGAGGAAGCCAAAAGCATGGAAACCACTCTGGAAGTGGTGGAGGGCATGCAGTTTGACCGCGGCTATCTTTCGCCCTACTTTGTTACCGACCCGGAACGAATGGACGTGACGCTCGAGGAGCCTTACCTGCTGATGAATGAGAAGAAGATCAGCAACATGAAAGACTTGCTCCCCATCCTCGAGCAGATTGCCAAAATGGGCAAACCTCTACTGATCGTTGCCGAAGATGTCGAAGGCGAGGCCCTGGCGACCCTGGTGGTGAACAAGCTGAGAGGAACATTGAAAGTATGCGCCATCAAAGCACCCGGGTTCGGTGATCGACGCAAGGCGATCCTGGAGGACCTGGCGATCCTCACCGGTGGACAGGTGATCTCGGAAGATATGGGAATCAAGCTCGAGAATGTGACACTCAACGATTTGGGTACGGCAAAAACGGTCAAAGTGAATAAGGACAATACGACTATCGTGGATGGCGGCGGCGCCAGAGACGCCATCGAGGGTCGCGTGAAGCAAATCCGTGCGCAGATTGAAGAGACCACCTCGGATTACGACCGGGAAAAGCTGCAGGAACGGCTGGCAAAGCTGGTTGGTGGTGTGGCTGTCATCAAGGTTGGAGCGGCCACTGAGACCGAGATGAAGGAAAAGAAGGCGCGCGTGGAAGACGCATTGAACGCGACCCGTGCTGCTGTTGAGGAGGGCGTCGTTCCAGGAGGCGGTGTGGCTCTGCTGCGCTGTATTTCCGCCCTGGAAAAGCTCGACGTAACGGGTGAGGATAAATTCGGCGTCAATATCGTAAAGCGAGCACTGGAGGAACCGGTTAGACAAATCGCCAACAACGCCGGCTTCGAGGGTTCGGTGGTGGTTGAACGGGTAAAAAACGAACAGGGCGCGTTTGGTTTCAATGCCGAAACGGAAGCCTATGAAAATCTCACCGACGCGGGTGTAATCGATCCCACCAAGGTAGTTCGGTTTGCTCTGCAGAATGCTGCCAGTGTTGCTTCGTTGCTCATCACTACGGAAGCCATGATTGCAGAAAAGCCCAAGAAAAAGGAATCGGCTGCGCCTATGCCGGGCGGCGGAATGGAAGATATGTATTGATCCAGCTAGAAGGTTCCCCGCCACGAAGTGGCGGGGAACCGCTTCTGCCGAATCCTTCGAAAGATTTGGCGGTCGCTTTCCGCCATGAGTAGCTCGACCAGGGATGAGCTAGACATTCTGCCTTATTTTGGCATTTCTGTGCTCATCACTCTAGTCAGCATGTTGAACTGCCAATCTCACATGTAAGCATGGGCACCTCTCACCTGTCGAAAACTCCTTGAATATACCTTGTGATTATGCCAGCCTAACCATCGTCCTGCCTGCTCGCCTTTTCTCCTGAATTAATGCATCAAGGGAAGTACCGAATCCCGCATCCTGATGTGGGGTATATTCTTGCAGGCACATCGATCCGGCGACGCAAGTACCTGCGCAGCGACTGCGCGGTTGACACCCGGAAGAGTTCTTGTTACCGTTCTAACGCAACAGGAAAGCTTGAATTCTCAGGCAAGCACCAGACCTGCCGGGCAGTCCGGAAATTGTGATTAGCGCGTAGTTTACATTGAAAAGGCTGCCGCAAGAAGGCGGCAACATTTTAGAAGAAGGCAGCAAGGTATGGACGAAATTGCTTTTCCGCAGCCGCTCGGACGCAAAGAGACCGCGGCTGGATTCAAGATGAAGACCAGTGTTCATGAAGAGAAGGAATTCCTCATCAGGAAAGCGTGTATATCTGATGTAAGAGGAATTCTTCATCTTATCAACGGATTTGCCGAAGCGAATTTCGTTCTTCCCAGAGGCCCTCAATACGTTTTCGAAAATATCAGAGATTTCGCGGTAGCCGTCATCAAAGAAGAAAAAGACGGCCGACAGGAGGATGGTCGATCCGAGGATGCGGACAATCCATCAGCAATAGTTGCCTGTGGAGGCCTGCACATTCTGTGGGAGGATCTCGCTGAAGTCAGGTCACTAGCCGTTCATCCGGATTTCCAAAGGCGAGGCCTCGGCCGGAAGATAGTCGAGTTCCTGGAGGTGGAAGCAAGAGGATTGGGGGTTAACAAGCTATTTGCTTTCACCCTGGCTGAAGGCTTCTTCAGAGCACTCGGGTTTGAACCGAAAGGGGCGCAGGAGCTGCCGGCAAAAGTCTGGGGAGAATGCAGCAAGTGCCCGAAATATTTCAAGTGTGACGAAGTTGGAATGCTTTTAGAGCTCTAAGGGAGTATTGCGTTGCAGAGCACCACGACGTTTTCCCGACGCTTGTGCGCGACCAACCCGCATTTAAAACATTTGGCATAGGCAGGGCCGACAGCCACTAAACAGGGAGATGCCCTGCTTCTTCATAGTGTTCCCCGGGCGGATTCTTACTATTCCCCGTGACCTTGGGCAATTAGAATTCCAGGATTCTGTTCTGCCGCAAGGACTCCTGAGCAATCGTCAGTTTTTTCCCCGTTGCCGCATTAGAAATAAAATTCCATACCTTTTTACATTGATCGGGCAGAGAAAATTTCATAAAAGTTAAAGCAACTTGCAGGCAGACCCAGGTTGGCTTAAGGGGCTTTGTTTTTGGCGGGTTCCGGTCCCGGAGTAAAGCCGCCATTCAGTGAGCATCACCAGGGGGGAGGATGGCATGGCATTTAATTTGAGGAACAGGAGTTTTTTGAAGCTTTTGGATTTTACGCCGAAAGAGATCGAATTTTTACTGGATTTATCCGCGGACCTGAAAAGGGCTCGCTATGCGGGGACCGAGCAGCAGCGGCTGAAGGGCAAAAACATTGTGCTGATTTTTGAAAAGGCCTCAACACGGACCCGGTGTGCGTTTGAAACGGCTGCTTACGATCAGGGTGCAAATGTGACCTATCTCGGGCCTACCGGGTCGCAGATGGGAGCCAAGGAGTCAATCGCCGACACCGCCCGAGTTCTTGGTCGGATGTATGACGGGATCGAATACCGGGGCTTCGGCCAGAGCAAAGTGGAAGAGCTGGCCAAATACGCCGGAGTGCCGGTGTGGAACGGATTGACTAATGAATTCCATCCAACCCAAATCCTGGCAGATCTTTTGACGATGACGGAGCACAGCGAAAAGCCCCTGAACCGGATCAAGTTTGCTTATCTGGGTGATGCCCGCAATAACATGGGGAATTCTTATATGGTGGGCGCTGCAAAGATGGGAATGGATTTTCGCTCGGTGTCGCCCAAAAGCCTTCAGACCAATGCTCGACTGGTGGAGCAGTGCATGGCGATTGCCGGGGAGACGGGGGCGAGGATCGCGATCACGGAAAATGTGGAGGAAGGAGTGAAGGGGTGCGATTTCGTTGCCACCGACGTGTGGGTTTCCATGGGAGAGTCCAAGGAAGTTTTCAAAGAACGGACCAACCTGTTACTCCCCTATCAGGTGAACAGGGC
>Ga0068712_1004794_pt1 | contig 11107 bp, 8 predicted proteins | sample MTBAKSrepl1MetaG_FD_62987 | JGI IMG/M metagenome (GOLD analysis project Ga0068712, IMG submission 62987) | Enrichment culture microbial communities from Arthur Kill intertidal strait, New Jersey, USA, that are MTBE-degrading - MTBE-AKS1... | ecosystem: Environmental > Aquatic > Marine >... | reverse complement strand
GGATCGGATCGATCTCGATTCCTGTGGCGCGTGCACCGAACTCCTTCGCCGCCGACACCACGATCCGCCCGTCTCCGCAACCAAGATCGATCACATGGTCGCGCGGCAACGTCTCAGCAAGAAAGAGGATCCGGCGGACGGTGACCCGATCCGTTGGTTGCCAGAGGGCATCGAGCGTCAGGTTCCAGGCGAGCCAGACGGCCGTGATCCCGCCGAGGACGATCCCGACGACCCATGCCATTCAGAACCGGACCTGAATCCCCGCCTCGTAGACCGGCCCCGCCGTCATCCCCTCGTCGGTCCACCGGACCAGAAAGCGGACTTGTCCGAACAGACAGAGCGGGTCGAAGACGACCGCCCGAAGACCCGCGGTCCCTTCCACAAGCAGCCCGCTGGCAAACGGCGGGGGGGTCAGCGCTGCTCCGACGCCGATCCCGAGGAACGGGTCGATCGGCGGCACCGGATAGTGGACGATGAGCGAGCCGCTCGCGATCATCAACCCCGCAATCCCTTGCGACGCAAAGCCGACCTGCGCACGCACGTCGACGAACTCGATCAACGGCAGTTCCGTCAAGGCGGTGAACAGGACGAGGCCCGTCGGCTCGTAGCCGACGCCGATCCCGATCGTTGTCGCCGCTCCCGCACACGCCGCGAGGACGATCGCCAGCAGCGTCGCTCCTAGGACAGAGTATCCCTTCACGACCTCCTCCTTCCGATGGTCCGCTGCGCCCATTGACTTCCTAGATGTCGAGGGTCGTGATCTTGTCGCTGTTCTCCCAGATGAAATCGCGGCGCAACGCGACGTCGTTCCCCATAAGCGTCGAGAAGATCTCGTCCGCCTCCAGTGCATCTCGGATCTCCACGCGCTTCAGAATCCGATTCTCCGGATTCATCGTCGTCTCCCACAGCTCGTGCGGGTTCATCTCCCCGAGCCCCTTGAACCGCTTGACCGAGAACCCACCGTTGTGCGCGCGCCGGTAGGCGCTGAGCTCCTCGTCTGTGTGCAGGTAGAGGGTTTCTCTCCCTTTTCGGATCTGATAGAGAGGTGGTTTTGCGATGTAGATGTATCCGTTCTCGATGAGCCGCGGCAGGAACCGAAAGAGGAACGTCAGAATCAGCGTGCAGATGTGGGCGCCATCGACATCGGCATCCGCCATGATGATCAGCTTGTGATAGCGCAACCGATCGGCGTCGAACTCCTCGCGGATCCCCGTCCCGATCGCCGTGATCATCGCCTTGATCTCGGCGTTGTCGAGCAGCTTCGTCAGTCGAGCCTTCTCGACGTTGAGCACCTTCCCCCGAAGCGGGAGGATCGCCTGAAAGTTCCGGTCGCGCCCCTGCTTGGCGCTGCCTCCCGCCGAGTCTCCTTCGACGATGTACAACTCGCACTTCGCCGGATCGCGGTTCGAGCAGTCGGCCAGCTTTCCTGGGAGCGCCGTCGATGCCAGCGGGCCCTTCCGCCGCGCCATGTTGCGAGCCTTCGTCGCCGCAAGCCGGGCTCGGCCCGCTTGAAGAGACTTCTCGATGATCGTGCGGGCGATCGCCGGCTGCTTCTGGAAGAACAGCCCCAACTGCTCGTTCATCACCGTCGAGACGATGCTCCCCACCTCGGGGTTCCCGAGTTTCGTCTTCGTCTGCCCCTCGAACTCCGGTTTCGGGATCTTCACGCTGATGATCGAGACGAGACCCTCGCGGATGTCCTCACCGCGGAGGTTCGGGTCCTTCTTCGTCAGGATCTTCTTCTCCCGTCCGTAATCGTTCAGGAACTTCGTCAGCGCGCTCTTGAAGCCGGTGAGGTGCGTCCCGCCATCGACGGTGTTGATGTTGTTTGCGAACGCGTGGATCGCCTCGTCGTACCCCCTCGTGAACTGCATCGCGATCTCGATGTCGATCCCGTTCTCCGCTCCCCGGATGTAGACTGGCTTCGCGTGCAGCGGCTCCTTCTTCCCAGCTAGCTCCTCGACGAACGACGCGATTCCGCCCTTGTTCTGAAATTTTCGGACGATCCCGGCCGCCTCGTTCTCGAAGACGATCAGCAGCCCGCCGTTCAGGTACGACAGCTCGCGCAGCCGGTGGGCGAGCTTCGCGAAATTGTAGTGAATCTCCCCGAAAATCTGCGGATCGGGGAGGAACGTAGTGGTCGTTCCCGTGCGGGGAGTCGTGCCGACGACCTCGAGTTCCGTCAGCTTCACCCCGCGCGAGAACTCCTGCCGGTGGATCTTCCCATTGCGGTGGACCTCGACGACGAGGTGCTCCGAGAGCGCGTTAACGACCGACACACCGACGCCATGGAGGCCGCCAGCGACGTGGTAGCTCTTGTTGTCGAACTTCCCACCCGCGTGGAGGGTGCACATCACCAATTCGACCGCCGGCACGCCGGTCTCCGGGTGGATTCCGACCGGCATGCCGCGCCCGTCATCCTCGACGGTCACGCGGTTGTCGGGGTGCATCGTCACGCGGATCTCAGTGCAGTATCCGGCGAGCGCCTCGTCGATGCTGTTGTCGACGATCTCCTCGATCAGGTGCATCAACCCCGACTGGCCGGTGCTCCCAATGTACATCCCGGGCCGGAGACGAACCGGCTCGAGATCTTCGAGAACCTTGATCTGATCGGCCTCATAGGCCTGAGACTCTTGCATCTGCTCGACCATCTCACCACCCGACCAGATTATACCGAAATCCCGTTTGGGTTCCAAAGAAACGCCTCATTCTGCCGAGTTCCAGCGATCCTTGCCGGACGCAGGAGCATCTGCTTTGCCCGACAAGCGACATCGGATGAAACAAGACAAAAACCCCACGTGAGAATGCGGACTCCGTCCGCGGGGGCCCCACGAACCGGGGCCGGGCGGTGCGACCTACAAGCGAGACCGAACGACCTTCACGACCTCCGGAAAATCGATCCCGAGCCGCTTCAGCGTCTCGAGCGTCGGAATCCCGTTCTCGGTCCAACCGCGGCGTCTGTAGACCGCATCGATCAGCTGCTCGTACTGCGCCTCCCGGTGAGCCCGGAGCCGCTTCACCTTCTCGGAGGCGTCGAGCGCCGAGGGGTCGACGCCGAGTTCGGCCAGCTGGGCGTCGTATCGGTCGGCGCGAGATTCGTACTCCTCTTTGGTAACGGGACCGACGGACCGATACGGGATGGCGTCGTGCTCGCGCGTTCCGAACCCCAGCCGCACGTTGAAGACGCGCTGGAAGTTGTAGACGCGCTCCGATTGGGTGATTAGGTCCTGTGGTTTCACCTCGACTCCGGTCACACCCGAGAACAGCTCGCAGTAGTTGCGGACGTGCTCGGGGACCTTCGCGGCCTCGATCCCTTCGTAGCGGGATCGATTGTCGGCCGGCTCGATGTCGTTCCACGGGAGCTTGCAGAGCCCGACTAATCCGAACCACGTCCGCCACATCGGGAAGTAGTGAAGCGCCTCGGCCTTGTCCTCGAACGTTGGGAGCTGCTTGTTCACCATGTCCATGAAGATCAGCCACGCTTCGTCGTGCTGCGGCCCCTTGTTCGCCAGACCGTAGCCACCCTGCATCGCGAGGGACTCCTTCGTCATGTACTCGGAGTATTCGAGCCCCTTGCACTCCATCCCGATCTGATCGAGGGTCGCGCGGTCGGCCCCCTGCTCGCGGACGAAACGCTCCTTCATCCGACGGATCCCCTCGCCGATCACCGCGCCGAACCCCTCCCCACGTGCCATCTGATGCAGTACCTCGAGCGCGGCCTCGGCGTTGCCGAACCGAAGGTCGAGACCGCCTGTCTGCTGCCGGTTCAGGATCCCCGTCTCGTAGCACTCCATCACAAACGCGGTCGCAGTAGCGAATGAGATCGTGTCGATGCCGTACGTGTCGCAGTAGAAGTTGTACTCGAGCACGAAGTCGGGATCGAAGATCCCCATGTTCGCGCTCCCGGCCGCCGTCTCGTACTCGGGCCCGTCGACGATCACCGAATCCCCCGCGTACGGCCCGGTTCGAAGCGTGAATCCGTCGACGGCGTGCGAGCACGACATCGTGCAACCGTACCAGCAGCCGTCCGGCATCCCCTGAGAGAACCGCTCCCGCCAGACAGGCGATGAGATCTTGTCCGCTTCCGGATGCGACCCGAACCGGTAGTTGTTGACCGGCAGGAGGTCGAATTCATTCATCACTTCGACGATGTTCGACGTCCCGACGCTCCGCATGTCGTTTTGGGACGCGTCGAGTTGGAGGATCTCCTGGTTGATCCGAGCCCCAGCCGCCTGCAGCCGCTCCATGTCGGCCGGCCCGATCCACTCCGGCTTCACGCCGCCTGTATGCTTGACGACGAGCGCCGCGATCCGCTTGTTGCGAAAGACCGTCCCGATCCCGCCGCGGCCGGCCTGCTTCACTCGCACAGCATTGCGCTTCCGATCGAAGAAGCTGAAGTTCAGGCATCCCAGCCGCGTGTGTTCCGCCCCAGCGCCCGCACTGACGGTCGAGATCGCCACCAGGTCACGCGGATCGTCCGACTCCGCGAACGCTCTGCTGAGCCGTTCCGACAGCACGTGGGTGTTCAGGTCGTTGAACGGACACTCCAACAGGCGGACAACGCCGGCTGCCCCGTCGATGAAGACGATGACATCCCCCTGCGCCTTCCCCTGGAGTTCGAGCGCGTCCCAGCCGGCGAACTTCAAGTAGGGGCCGAAGTAACCGCCGACGTTGCAGTCCATGACTGAATCAGTCGTCGGTGAGAGGCTGACGACGATCGATTTTCCCGTTCCCGCGTAGGTGGTGATCCCGCCGATCGGCCCCGATGAGATGACGATCTCGTTCTCTGCATCGTTCCACTTTGTCGAGTCGGTGACCGCGTTCCACAGCCGCCACAGTCCGAACCCCCGACCACCGACGAAGACCTCCCGCATCCGTTCGGTCACTGGCCGCGACTCAATCGCGCCGGTCCCGACGTTGACATAGAGCGTCCTCCCGGTATACCCGCGCTTCGCCTTCGCCGGTTCGTACGGCATCTCGGCGATCACCCGAAATTCCCCGCGTACTGCCATCATCTCCTCCTCAGGGTTGCGTGATTCCGCGCCGTTCGTCCGTCGGCGTCGCGTCGGAAGTGTAGATGACTTCCCGCCTCCTCGCAAACCGGCCGGTTGCCCACGCCGCCGTCTCCGCCTATCCTTCTTTCGACGAAGGAGGCCGAATGGACCAGGACCGAGTACAGGTCGGGATGCGCGAGATCCTCGACGGGATCGGCGTCGACCGCCTGAACGGCGAAGTGCTCGCGAACACGCCGCGCCGCGTCGCCGCGATGTATGCTGAGTTCTTCGCGCAGATCGACCACGACCCAACTGAAGCGCTCGAGGTGGTCTACCAAGAGAAGTACGAGGAGATGATTGTCATGAAGGACATCCCGTTCTTCTCGATCTGCGAGCACCACTTCCTCCCGTTCATCGGGACGGCCGACATCGTCTACATTCCGAAAGCGGGGCGGATCGTCGGCGCGAGCAAACTCGCCCGGGCCGTCGACATCGCCGCCGCTCGCCCGCAGCTCCAGGAGCGTCTTACGTCACAGATCGCCGATGCCCTGATGGGGCGCCTCGATCCGCACGGCGTCCTAGTCCGTATGGAGGCGACCCACCTCTGCATGACGCTTCGGGGTGTCAAGAAACCCGGCTCGATGATGGTGACATCCGCGATTCGCGGCCGGTTCTACAAGGACCCGGCGTCCCGCGAAGAGGCGCTCGCCCTCATCGCCTGAGCCGGTCGATCCGCCACTCCGTCAGTCGGGGATCGTCCCGGTCGAGAGGTCGCACCACGAGCGTTCTCGATTCGCCTGGCCGCACGACGTTCATCGCCAGCCGGTCGCTCTCGGTGTGATCCGAGTACCGGGCTGTGATCCGCGCTGCGAGGGCGATCTCATCCTCGGTCGGCGTCCCCTCGACGAGCGCCGTCGGCCCCATCGCCTCGAGGGGTTCGATCCGGATCCGATCGTTTGCCAGCCCGGCCAACGCCTCATTCTCGCGCTCGTTGCGTCCCACGACCAGCTTCGTCCCCCCGGAGAGCCGGAAATGGCGGCCGATTCCGAGGAGGCGGAACTCGTCCACGCCCATCGCATCGCGGTTCCCATGGTCAAACGCGTCCCGCAACCGCGCTGCATAGGCCGCCTCGATGAGCAAACACCCCCCGGCCGGCTGCGGGTACTCGGTGATCCCGAACTCCTGCGCCAGTGCCATCTGCCGCCCGCGGCCGCGGCCCTGGATGTCGAGGAGGTCCTCCCGGCGGAGCCACCCGCGCTTCACCGGAAGCGCGTCCGGCAGGACGTTCGCTGACAGCGGCCGCAGGAGCCGATCTCCGAGGCCGCTTTCCGCTGCCGCTGTCTCGAGTGCGCTGCGGTGCTGCGACATCGGCCGCTGCCCGAGCACCTCGCCCGTGACGACGAAGTCGGCCCCCTCCCGCTCCATCACCCGCCGGGCGACCGTCAGCATGAAGATCCGGCAGTCGATGCACGGGTTCATCCCCGCTCCGCGACCGTGCGCGGGGCGCCGGATCACCTCCAGGTGCTTCTCGGAGACGTCTTCGACGATCAGCGGGAGGCCGGCGCGTGCCGCAGCCGCCGCGATCCGTCGGCGTCCGTCCTCGTTCGCACTGAACAGGTGCTGAACGTGCAGCAGTTGGGTGTCGATCCTGCATCGCGCGACGAGCAACGCCGCCAGCAGGCTGTCGAGTCCGCCCGAGAACGTGGCGATTGCGCGGATCGGACCTTTGCCGATCCCCTCACGGTCTTGCCCTGGGTTCTCCATGACTCCTTCACATCCCGCTCGTAGCATTCTGAACGACATTATCTGACAGATCATTCTCCAAGGAGGAATGCGTATGCGCAAGACGTGGCTTGTCGGTATCTTCGCCGCCGTGTTGATCGGAGCAGGCTTGTCGATCGCGTGGATCGAGAGCTCGGACGGACGGCTGGCCGTCTCGTCGCCGCCCGTTCTGGCGCAGGAGACTTCGGTCGATCAAGCGATCACCGACTCCGGTCAGGCGGCGATCAAACGGGCGATCGCCGGCGTCGGCCCGGCCGTTGTCCGCCTCGACGTCACCGGGACCGTCACCGTGTCCAACCCGTTCTACGACTTCTTCAACGATCCGTTCTTCCGGCGATTCTTCGGCGATCCGTTGGAGAGCCAGCCGCGGGAGCGGGAGACGCAGGGGCTCGGGTCGGGGCTCGTCTTCCGGTTCGGTGAGGAAAAGCTCATTCTGACGAACGCGCACGTCGTGGAAAACGCCAAGACGATCCGCGTCACCGACGTCAACGGGAATGTCTGGTCAGCGACCGTGATCGGGAGCGACGACATGCTCGACGTCGCCGTCCTCAGACTCCGGGGGGAGACCGCCCCGCTCGCGACCGCCGTCCTCGGAGACTCGAGCACGATCGAGATCGGAGACTGGGCGATCGCGATCGGAAACCCGCTCGGGCTCTCCTACACCGTTACCCTGGGGATCATCAGCGCCACCGATCGCACGATCGCCAAGCCGAGCGGCGTCGGCCAGTTCACCAACCTCATCCAGACCGACGCAGCGATCAATCCCGGAAACAGCGGGGGTCCACTCGTGAACGCGCGAGGAGAAGTCATCGGGATCAACACCATGATCGCGCGCAGCTCGTCGAGCGGCGTTACAGTGGAAGGGATCAACTTCGCGATCTCGATCAATGGCGTCAAGAACGTCCTCAGCCAGCTTGTCCAGCACGGGAAGGTCACGCGAGGCTACCTCGGCGTCTGGTACAGCGAGATCACCCCTTCGATGGAGGAGGTGTTCGGGGCGACCGCCGGCCAGGGTGTGCTTGTCTCCGACGTGACCGCCGGATCGCCCGCCGAGCAGGCCGGCATCCAGCCCGGCGACGTCATCCGCAAAGTCGACGGGGAGACGATCCCGTCCGCTGCCGCGTTTGCGAACATGATCGCTCTGCGCCCCGCCGGGGCCGCAGTCGAGCTCGAGATCCTGCGTGACGGGCGGACGATCACGCTCACTGCGGTCCTCGCCGAGCGACCGAGCGAGAGCGAGATCTACGGGCAGTCGGCGCAGCCCTCGACGACCGCCGAGGCGATCGAGAAGTTCGGCATCCGGGTTGGCCCAATGACCGAATCGATCGCCCGGCGGCTCGGATTGCAATCGATGCGCGGAGTCGTCATAATCGAAGTCGCCCCGGGCGAAAAAGGGTACTGGGCCGGATTTCAGGAGGACGACGTGATCCTCGAGGTCAACCGAATTCCGGTCGGCTCCGTCGGGGATTGGAATGCCATCGTCGACGGGATGGATGAGGCGGCGACGCCCGTCCTGACCGTTTGGCGCGAGGGCGTTCGACGATACGTCCCGCTAGATCGTTAGCGCCCAGGGGAATCGGAGAGTAGCGCAGCTTGGTCAGCGCGCAGCGTTCGGGACGCTGAGGTCGCCGGTTCGAATCCGGCCTCTCCGACTTGTGCGGGAGTAGCTCAACGGCAGAGCTCTGGCCTTCCAAGCCAGCGATGCGGGTTCGATTCCCGTCTCTCGCTTTGTGATGCGCCCGTAGCTCAGAGGACAGAGCAGCGGCCTTCTAAGCCGTTAGCCGGAGGTTCGAATCCTCCCGGGCGTAGGTCCATGGGGAGCGTAGCGCAAAGGTTAGCGCACTGGGTTGTGGTCCCAGGGGTTGTGGGTTCGAGTCCCATCGCTCCTCCCAGAGCGCGCGCGCGACCGGCACAGATTTTGTCCATTGGACGGCGCGCGATGCATTCGCCGCAGCTGCAACGGCGCTCGGTCCGCGCTCAGCCACAAGAAGACGAACCACAACGCGCCCGTAGCTCAACTGGACAGAGCACCGGTCTTCGGAACCGGGGGTTGGGGGTTCAAGTCCCTCCGGGCGTACCACGAAGGGAATCTCAATCCCGTTGGATGATTGCGCGTTCCAGTCCCTTTCTGTCTATCTTGACACCGAACTCACTACAGAGACCTTTGTCTGATCCGCCAGTTCGAGTCCCCCAGGCTCCACCAGTACGCTTGTTTTCCTGTCCCTGTCTAACTTCTGGCGCTTGGACTGAGAGTTCCGTATTCCGACCACTCGCGAAACATCCCTTCCCATCTGTCTTTTCGAGTTCGAATCCCCTAGGCTCGGTCGCGCTGGAGCTTCTCGAATCGCACGCCTCTTCTCCCATTCTCTTGTTCGAGCTACGATAGGACAGTGACTGATGCGCTGAGGTAGTCTGCGTTTCGGCGGGGGGCTATGGTACTGAGCCGTGATAACCACTTCGTGTCTCAAGCGTATCTTCGCAACTGGAGCGAAGATGGGCACACGATTCAGGCATATCGGATCTTGGTTTCGCATCCGAATGTCCGCGAATGGTCGCTCCGCGAGATACGTGGGCTCGCGTTTCGGAGAGACCTGTACACACGGGTCGATCCCGAGGGAAACGAGTCCGACAAGCTCGAACGATGGATCGCAGACGAGATAGAGTCGCCTGCCCTAGCGTCAATCAGCAAGGCCGTCAACGGCAAGCGCCTTTCCCCAGATGACTGGAGGCAGATGGCGCTGTTCTTCGCCGCGCAGGACCTGCGGACACCCTCGAACTTCTTGGAGTGCATGGAGCGCTGGAAGAAGGACCTACCGACGCTGATACAGAAAACCCTCCGAGAGTCCGTTGAGCGATTGAAGGAGGCGAAGCGCAAGGGGTATAAGATTCCGTCCGTGCCGCCCGAGGAGCCCCCAGCAGGATTGAAGGTTCACGTCCGCCGCAGCCAAGATGGAAGTGGACGAGTTTACGCAAGCGTGACAGCCGGGCGCGCGATGTGGCTCCAGGAGATGCGAAGGCTTCTAGGAGGAATTGCCAAGGGGCTCACAAGGCACAAGTGGAGTATCGCGTACCCGGCCAAGGACTATGAGTGGATCACGAGCGACCACCCAGCTCTGAAGCTCAACTACTACAACTCTGGGAGTTACGACTTCGGCGGAGGTTGGGCAAGCCGCGGAACAGAGCTGATGCTTCCGCTGTCTCCAAGGCACCTGCTCTACACACAGATTGGGAAGAAGGCAGCCCCACGCTTCGAGTTCTCACTTGAGAAGACGAGAGAGCTTCAGCTGCTCCTGGCAACGCGAGCTTATCGCTGGATCTTCGCCAGACACCCCGTAGCGTACATGAGCAGTCTCCGTCCTCGAATCGTTGATCATGAGGCCTTCGAGTCTGAGGAGCGAAGCTGGCAAGAATGGCATGAAGAACAGTCGGCCTCAGAGGCACGGGATCTCATCGACGATGCTGACGCACGCAGCCTCGATGACCAATCCAGTTGACATCCCGGAACCTTCTGGCCTTAGTTGATAGGTGCAGGGGCATAGCGAGCAAGGTCCTTCACGGCTTCCTTGAGCGACTCATACGTTCTGCCCAACTTGTCGATTGTGTTGTAGACTTCGCCTAGCCCGACTTTACCGCCTTCATTTCGCAAGTGCGCATCTGAACAGGGAAAGGCCTGCGAATTCTGTATGACCTAACAGGAGACGTAGCGCTCAAGATCGAGGGCGTCGTAGAGGGCTCGCTGCTCGGGTGACATCGCGGTGATCGAGGTGCGGACTGCCGCTTTCCCACCCCGACCCTGCGGTGGAAAGAATATCACCATCTCGCGGATGTCGCCGAGCAGCTCAAGCATCCGCCGCATCGACAGATCGATGCCCTCCTTGTGGAGCTCCCGTCGCAACAGGCTGACCAACATCAGCGCGAGCACGCAGGTGAACACGTGCACCCGGACCTTCTGGTCCGTCCAGTGATATTGTGGGCGCAGCGCGATGTGATGCGGATCCTTCATCTCGCGGAAAGCGTCCTCGATGTGGTACCCAGCGCGGTAGGCACGCACAATCTGGGCCTCGCTCCATTCGTCGTTGTCGCTAAACAGGATCGTCTTGCCGAGCAACGTAGCCTGCAACTTCTCCCACGCCGCCTGGTTGAATCCGTAGGTGACGGTTGGCAGACCCTCCCGCTCGCTGACCTCGACATCGAACAGCTCCCACATGTGCCGGGCGCTCAGCCACTCGTTGACCTTCTTCCGCGTGGCAGCGAGGGTGGGCGCGCGCCCTCCTGAGATCTCCCCTGCCCGCCATCGCTCAAGACGGCAGACAAGATCACGCAGGCGCTGT
>Ga0068712_1004776_pt1 | contig 11141 bp, 13 predicted proteins | sample MTBAKSrepl1MetaG_FD_62987 | JGI IMG/M metagenome (GOLD analysis project Ga0068712, IMG submission 62987) | Enrichment culture microbial communities from Arthur Kill intertidal strait, New Jersey, USA, that are MTBE-degrading - MTBE-AKS1... | ecosystem: Environmental > Aquatic > Marine >... | reverse complement strand
GATCAAGCGGTCATCAACTACTCCATTATATTTGGATCAATTTTTGTCATAGCTTTCCTCATTGAATATTTGAGAGAAAGGAGACAAAAACCTAAACACATGACATGGATGCAGTGGTTCAACCAATGCGATCCAATACCCCCTCGCGTCGCTCAAAGGAGAGCGAGAAGAGCAAAATTTTTACCGATAGTCGCTCTACCAATCATGGTTTTGGGAACGATAGGAATGGCGGAACAAGAAGGATGGGGAATGGTGGCTCTCCTGTATTTTGTCTATTTTCCTTTGGGAATTTTAGCGGCCGTAATTATAGGGGTTCTCATAAAGAGGTCCAATCGGACTCGTTTACCGACCACACCGCCACAGTGACATGCAAATAATAATAGTCTATTTGTGGCTCAGAAGCCCCCGGGCAGGCCGCCATCGAATAGGCATAAATGGTTGACATAGAGGGTTATTCCTTTACACCATACCCAGCATAAACCCATTACAAACAGCATAAATCAACTTAACCTAATTAACAGTAACATAAACTCTCAATCATAACCTTAGCCAAAATAACTCTATAAATCTCTCAATATCTCATCCACAAACAAAAACCAGAAAACACACCGCCCCAAGGCCTCTTCAGGCCTTGGAGCAATCTATTTCACACTCCAAACCTAAAAAATCATACTCTCAAATCGTATAAAAACGATCACTAATATAATATAATCTATCAACCACCAATCCAAAGAATCATTCAACCGCACCCGGGCGAGGGCGCGCAAGCCCGAGCAAAGATCAATTCGATACGCGACAGCGTATCACCAAGATATCAACAAGGCCTTCCAGGCCGCCACCTCTAATCCAATATCCTCCAACTAAAACCGATAACTTTTAATACTTAAAAGTATACCTTCATCACGGAAAGTAACTTTCCAGTGAAACCATAACGGGCAAAGTCCAGAGTGAGGCCAATCCTATTTCATCACTACGACTGCCCGAAGACAGGAAAAACAGCACTCCATAAAAACGAAGTGACCAGGGGGCCATTCAAGGCCCCACTCCAATTCTTCTTAATCATGAATCCTCGAAGCTCTGAAAAACCTGCGAGGATTTCCTCTAAAAAGCTTCAGCTTTTCTGAACACCGATGACAGACTACATCGTCTGTCTCGACGCGTTTTTTACAAAACGCGCAACGGCTCCCTTCCAGAAGGTGAGACGGAACATAGATGAACTTCATCGTAGACCGCCTCTTTGAGCGGTCGAAAGGACGGGATTATGATCCCGCCACACCTTCGCGGCCCGTACTATCAGGACGATGTATCGCCGAACTTCCCTGCGGTGATGCAAATAACGCTCACTATCAGCCGCAAGATTCGCAAGGCGCATATGCCGAACCAGGTCATAGACGAACTCGCTTTCCACGAGGTTCCTGCACCGTCTCTTGACGTGCGCCCTGCCTACAGAATCGGAAATGCAGCAGTGCATGACCGCCAGATCCTCGATCTGCTCCAGCGCTTTCGTTTCGCGATACGCCCGAGTATCGAACCGAAAGGCGCCGACCGCTTCATCAAAATCATGCGTATTAAACGCCGACTCATTGAAGCCTTCCACCCAAAATCCCGAAGAAGCGGATTTCAACGGTATAAGAAAAAGAGCCCCATGCTCGTTTCGCAGATACCATGCGATGAATTCCTGCGCTTCATTGCGCTCATCCTCATCATAGCCGAGCCATGGATCGTTCAATCTCTCAACTTTCAAGCCGGCGCTCACCGGCAAATCATCAAAATCAATATATGCGTTTATCGCATTCATTTGTTTCACCTCCGAAGATTCCTTATCAATTCAGGAATCTTCGGCAGAAACTCCTTTTGAGACTGATCAATCACATTTTTTAGGCGACCACGCGAGTGGGAAAGGTTTAGGAACAGGCTCGCGAATGAGCGAACCGTCCATAAACCTTTAGCCGTGAAGGAAAATGCATGAGTCCTTTTCATCAGGTAAGGGCTCAACTTTTTCTATTGCATTGCCGATAGGCAAACCCAATGATATAAAATTCAAATCTCATCAAAGGATCTATTTCATGGGCAAACATTCTCGCATACCGACTTTTATCATCATCATCGCCCTTATAATTTTCATCACGATGGTAATATCGTCTCTAAACAGAAAGCCAAGAAATTCTCAAGCCGCCAACCCCCAAGTGGCCGCGTCTTCAGATTCAAAGTGTGGGTACGGCCATGAAGTCTACAACCAAGATAAAACATTTTGGAATGCGCGGCGATCCCAACCCATAACCGGGACATTCGACTACTCAGTCTGGAACAGGTGGGGGGGAAAAACATCTATAAATATCATGATCGTTGGCATAATTAACGAAAACGGAGAACTCGTCGGCAAGACCAAGCAGGTATTCGGCCCAGATATTCCAGGGGAATGCAGAGAGGGCGCAAAAAGAGGAACAGCTAAATTCGAGCTTTACACTCCCACAAAGACAGGAACATACAAACTGATTGCGATCTCAGGACCAGCTTACTCTCTTGCGGATCTTCAAGATAAATACGTGACCGGAAGAGAAAAAGTGCCGACCCAAATAATAGGAACCGTGAATGTGGTGAATTGAAGGAATACAATGATCCCAAAGCCATGGCACAAACTCGGAATAAGCAAGCAGCATTATTTGAAGGCTCGGCCCTGGAAAGCCGCGGGGATGGCGCGCGAAAAATATGAGCAGGTGATCATGGCGGTCCCGCAGGACGCAATCGATGAGCTCCGAAGAGAAAAGGAAGCTGATGTCCTTTTGGAAGAACTGTTCGGCGGAAAAAACTTAATTGCCGACGAGCCTGAAGACGGTTGATCCAATTATTTCAATCATCCTGACTCCAGAAAGCGCTCCACCCGTTATGAAATCCCATTGCCCTTCGTAACCGTTTCTAAGTCCCGCCAGAATGATTCCCTGAAAGAATATCGAGAAAAAGATCATATAAATGAATGAGAAGATCGCTCCCTTTACGGTAACGTCGCTTCTGGCCCACACTCCTTGGACATTAACAAAACGACGACGACGGTACCCATCCATCGCGTCACTGATCGCTCTAAACGCGAAAAAGCTGAAGGTCAGGCCGATGAAAAAATCAATGAGTGATCCATACTGCCAAAAGAAGGGCTTAACGAGAACAAGTCCAAGAGTTATGGTTGGGAAAAAGTATGGGGCAAGCGTTATCGCGATGTCGCCGAAGTCGTCTCCAAAACCGCTGGAGTGGGCGACAAGGCCGCCCCTTCTGCTTGTCACAACGAACCGCTCAACTCTGCGAAAAAACAGTAAGGAGACGACAGCATGGGCAAGTTCATGGTCAAAGGTTTCCAGCCCATACCATTTCCGCCTCACAAATTTGTGAAAAGGAAGATACGCTGCAAATCCTACCAACACCGCAAAGTTGGAAGAGAGAGAACGGAAGAAGTACGCTAGCTCGCCTGCGTAATGCGCCGCGTAGCCAGGAAGAAAAATCAGCAGAAAACATCCCAGAAATATGTTCAAATCCGAATTTATAGTTTACCCCTCCCAATTTCCATTATTTGCCTGCAAGCGCTCAGAATTCGCGAACCTACCTGTAACTCATTTTTCGAAATAGGTGAAGCATGTTTTCGAGGAGGTTCCCGCTTTTGTGGCGGTCTCCATGCTCCGCATCCAAAACATGCTCTCGCTCATAAGTAAATTTGATTCCAAAATTTTTCAAAGCTCGAAAAAGAGGAGATAGACCGAGACGCACATTGCAGGCCAAATGAATGCTGATAAATTTTGCCGCTTGCAATCGTAAGAACAATTCTATTAATATGTGCCAAATCCCTGATAATAGAATTTTAGCGGCCATCTTACGCTTCTCAAGCTGCCGATGAGACTGAAGAATACCGATCCTATTCTTGAGTTTGGCCTGACTCAGGTATCATGCACGTATGTGTGAATGTCTTTTTATCGAGCCGATATAGAGTCTTATGGACCAAAAAGAGGTCGGTAGACCATAAAATTGCACAACCAGGGCATACACACCATGGACAAGGGCCGCTGCATACTAAAGATGGATGGATTCGAAGTACCAAGAGTCTTTTAGCTCAAACCCTATATTCCAAACATATTGACGTGCAATTCTCATGAATACAGATAATCCGACAGAAGAAAATCACCACGCGCGCTCAAGCTTCGTTCGGGAGCTTGTGCAGCGTTCCAGCGACCCCGCTGTCGCATCCTCCATATTCACCAGGAAGCCCCCAAAGAGGATTGTACAGTTTTGGGACGATCTGGACCGACTGCCTGGAGATGTGGGCGAGTGCATCGAAACATGGAGGAAGACAGAGGAGCAGGGCGTTGAGAGACTACTTTTCGACAAGGGCCAGGCAAGAGATTTTATTCGGCTAAGACTCGGCGCACGGCACAAACGGGCCTACGACAAATGCTATCACCCGGCAATGCAGTCAGACTACTTTCGACTCTGTTATATCCTCGTGGAGGGTGGTTGCTACATAGACGCTGACGATGTTTACGACGGTTCTCAAATCCAACATCTCTTCAGCGATGGTCGGTTAAAAATTCAACCTCTATGCTATGACATGGCGACGAATATGATGGTACCACCATCGCTTTTTACTAAAACAGGAGCAAACGCCGCGAGCTGGATTTTCTACTTTAACAACAATCCGCTAATTGCTGGCAGCGGACACCCTCTGATAGACCGCGCACTCGCTCAGGCCACGCTATCCCTTGAGAAAGATGTGACGAACGGCTTGCCAGAAATCCAATCGACGACTGGCCCCGGGAATCTTACCAAATCGATATTTGACGCTGTAAATGAGAGCGGCGAGATCGAACAGACCCTTCTTGTGCTGTGCGATTGGGAAAAAACTGCCAAAAGTAGATGGGGGCTCAGCTATAGGACCGATCCTAGGAACTGGAGGCTTTCGAACTGCCGAGGTTATCAAGAATGATATGCCAGGAACATGTCGAAGGGGATGAATGAATCTCGCCTCTCCCTGGAACGCACCTTCGAAATTCTTGTTTCGTATCGCAATGAAATGTCGGAGGTTGCTACCGAAGAAAAGATCTCAAGCTTTCGGGCTCTCGAAGACAAAGGAGCGGCCGAGGATAGAACGCATTTACGTCATCAATCTGAATCGCCAACCAGCTCGTTGGGCTGAGATGCAACAGGAGCTAAGACACGTGTTGGATTGGTCTGGAGTTGAACTTTGGAATCTTACTGAGCGGTATGCCGCCGTCGATGCTAATCACTTCATGCAGGAACCACTAAAAGATGCCGACATCGATCCAATTTACACACTCGGAGACCAGCTCTTCGTAGAGCCCCAACCGCTAGCTCTCCCCACCCGGCTAGAGCTCAATTCTCCTATCCAAATGAGTAGACCAGAGATTGCAGTCGCTCGCTCACACATCGACGTCTGGCGACAGGTCGCGGCGAGTAATCATGAGTACGTACTCGTTCTTGAGGACGATGTGTGGTTTCGATCCGGCTTTGCCCCACATCTGGACCAGGCGTGGGGCGAAATCGAGGCCGAAGGCGACACGAAAAGCAATTTCGACATTCTCTATTTGTCCTACGAGGAGGTGAAGCACGGCACCCCGAAGACCTTTCTTTCAAGTAATGTGTTCCGCCCAGTACGCGGGCTCTGGCATATGTCCGGATACGTTATTTCGCGCGAAGGCGCTGAGAAGCTCCTTCGACTCCTTCCTTGTCGAGGACCCGTAGATCTATGGATAAATCACCAGTTCGGAGTTCTGGATGTACGCGCGACAAGACGGTCTATCATTAGCCAGCGACGCGATGTTAGCTCCACTAACTCCTATTCAATACTTCCCGCTCTCACGAAAATTGGCGCTATCACCAGTGAGAGTGCATCCTTGTTTCACGTTCGCCCAAGTGAGCGGCCTGTGTTTGCATTTGGGCCCGGAGGTTCTGGCCTTTCATCACTTGCAATGGCCCTGTCCATGCTCGGATACAGATGCTGCAGTGATCTCCAATCGCTCCCAGGTCCTGAACTTGAGATGCTCCTTGCAGGAAGTGGTGATCGAGTTTTTGACGCATATGTGAACATCAGGTTTTTGGCCGGGAAAGCCCGGGCTCTCAGAGAGCGCTATCCTCAAGCTAAATTCATTATCACCACTAGCAAGACTGGAATTGCAGATGACAACGAATTAAAAATTCTAGATGATCTCAATGGAGCTGATATCGCCGTTCTCCCTTTAGAGGCATCCAATAAATGGCAGGTCGTTTGCGAACACGTCAGATGCGCACCGCCCGCTTGTTCCTTCCCTGAGTTAGCTGACCTTGGACAAAGACAGCTCCTCTTCGGAACCATTGAGGCGGACGCAGTCCTGAGCTGCGAGACTCCTAAACGTGATAAGTCGCCATGGGTTGTTGAGCCACATCGGTGGTGGCAAGGCATTCATTCCGTCCCGATAGAAGGGGGATCATCGATCGCGGCAACTCCCATCAGAGTCAGTGACAGTTTAAGATTTCTCGACACAAAACGTTGGCTTCCGCGAGGCGATACCTTCACGGACAACCTGGCGTTGTTTCGTCCCTCAAACATTGAGTTCCGTTCTGGGCTAGGGGCTGCGCTCAGTATCAGAAGGGAATCCCTAGGTGTTCGAGAATATAGCGCTGCATCGTTAACCAGTCGTGACCGATACTTATTCGGAAGATTTGAGGCAATCATTAAGGCGTCGAACGTACCCGGTGTGGTTACCGGGTTTTTTCTCCATCGCGATTCACCAAGGCAGGAAATTGATATCGAAATTGCGGGAAATCGAACAGATCGCCTCTTGGTCAATGTCTTTTACAATCCTGGCGGCGAGGGCGCGAAGTTTGACTATGGATATAGAGGTGCAGCAAGCTATATCAACCTTGGTTTTGACGCTTCAGAATCCGACCATCGGTTCACAATAGAATGGGGGCCGTGCGAGATTCGCTGGTTTGTTGACAATCGCCTAGTTCATAGGCGCGTTGACTGGGAACCCACGCCGATTCCCCACCTTCCAATGGCCCTCCATGTAAACGCTTGGCCATCTCGCTCCAAAGAACTTGCTGGTCGGCTGACTAGCCGGCGACTTCCAACAACCACTTTTATAAGATCGATTGCGCTGGAAGCGAATCGACACCAGAGGTCGCCAGCATTATGAATATTCTCTCCTATAACCCCGGCCATGATGGCGCGATCGCTTATCTGAGGGGCGGACATTTGGTGGCTTCGATTGAGGCAGAGAAGCATTCGAATTATCGACACTCACCGCTGTCCGTTCATGATTTGTTTGACGTTCTCGGCGAACTCGAAGAAATGCCCGACGTACTTTGTAAAGGTGGGTGGTGGCCTAGCGAAGTTCACCTGTCCGAGCAACCCCCTCTTGCGGGATACTGTGGCGTGTTGAAAAGCGACGTTGTGATTGGCCAACGGCGCTTGCTGGGAAAGACAGTTGAATACTTCTCGTCTTCCCACGAACGTTCGCATCTTCTTTGCGCTTTCGGCATGTCGACTCTGCCCAAGGGCACGCCATGCTATGCGTTAGTTTGGGAAGGATTCATCGGTTCATTCTACGAGATTGACTCCGAGCTGAACATAACAATGCTCGCCGATGTCATGCATGAACCCGGCCATCGTTATTCTCTGCTCTACGGATTGGCTGATCCGACCTTTGCGAAGAGTAGCGCAGACTTCACTCGCTTCACTGACGCCGGGAAGCTGATGGCCTTGGCCTCATACTCTAAACGAAGCAAGCCTTCGGCTGAAGAGGAGAAGCTAATCGCATTTCTACTGCAAGATTGCCTGCACCTCAAGCCCAGTGCGTGTGAGAAGCTCAGACATTTCCGTTACTACAACGTGGGGCTAGACGATCCAGAGTTCCGCAACTTCGCAGATATTTTCAGCGACAAAATCTTTGATATTTTCCATCAGTTCGCTAAGTCGAATATGAAGAAAGGCTTTCCGTTACTCATCGCAGGTGGATGCGGCCTGAATTGCGACTGGAATACCAAGTGGAAGGAATCGGGCCTTTTTTCCGAAGTCTTCGTGCCGCCTGTTGCAAACGATTCAGGTTCTGCGATCGGGACAGCGATCGACGCCCAGTTCCACTATACTGGGAACCCAAAAATCGATTGGAACGTCTATTCAGGCCTTGGCTTCGTCACGACCGGGTCTTTCGATATGGCGCGGTATGATCTCTACGAGGCTGATGATGAAATGATTGCCGACATGTTGGCCAATGACCTCATTTTGGCGTGGGTGAGCGGCAAATATGAAATCGGTCCGCGGGCCTTGGGCAACCGTTCAATTCTTGCCGCACCATTCCGAGAAAGCACCAGAACACGGTTGAATGAGATCAAGCAGCGCGAGCAATTCCGTCCGATTGCTCCTGTTTGCTTGGAAGAAGAGGCTGCGCGGTGGTTTGGCTGCGACTACGCGAGTCCTCATATGCTTTATACGTATAGTGCAAGAACGGATGCGCTGGCGGCTGTTACTCACGTGAATAAGACTGCCCGCATTCAGACGGTGTCATCTGCGATTAACCGAAGCTTGTACAACTTGCTCATCGCATTCAAGGCGCGTACTGGTTACGGTGTTTTGTGCAATACCTCGCTGAACTTCAATGGTAAAGGATTTATAAACAAGATAGATGATCTTTCATCATATGTCATAAAGCATAATTTGGATGGTTTTGTGGTAGAAGGCCGAAGCTATATTTTGAGGTCATCGAGGAGTTATCAGGCATACTTAAGCATGCTAAAACCTATAACTGGCGCAAATGTGACACTCCCTCGCGCAATGAGAGAAGTTTAACCATTGGATAGAGCGACCGGCGGCCTCATGATGTTGGGATGGATGGTGATAACCTCCGACGTTTATCCCCGGCGGTCAACAATTATTCTCCCATCGGAAAAGATTTGAAAATTAGAATAGTTCATGATACTGATTGCCACAATCCCGCCCCTCACCATGCGGGTCACTACTGATCCCACTAAACCACGACATGTTGACAATGGTGGTACTGTAGGGTTTACTATTGGGAATCTCGAACTGTTTTGTGGTGGAGTCAGAATAAAGAACAAGTTCGAACATGGTCTCGCATTCTATTTTATGCCTTACAGTAATTGGGTTGTTTCTGAGCCAGAGGCAATAATTGAGAATGGAAACCTCATTTCTTTTGATGTCATTGCTAGGCATGAAGAGCCTGTGCCAAACCAGCAGTTTCAAATACTCGGCTTTCTTAGCGAAATGATTTCGAGAAACTATAACGATTTAACGGCATCTGACACAGGCATCGATAGAATTAGCCCGCAAGTTGATCCTGATTCTCTGAGTATCCTTATTTATTCCACAAAATTACAAGGGGCAAGAACTACCACTCTGGCGATTTACTATTAAAGCATCGTGAACCGTTAAAAAACACGAACCGGGAGATATACAATATGTAGTGGCGATGGAATCTGGGATGAAACCTTTGATCAATCCAACATATCAGCAAAACAAATCCTCAGCAATAACCTGTGATATCCACTGCTTTGCGTGTTGATGATCAATAATAATTATCCTATCCCTGAACCATGCCTGACCTGAATTAGTCAACAATACCAGAGTAATGTTTCACTTTATCAAAAAGCAACATCCCGGCCTGATTGTTTCATTCATTGGTATATTTATAGAAGGTGCAGATTTTTAAGGTGATATACAGCAAGACTGGCTATCCAGGGCATCCCGATTTTAACGATCAAGGAACTCATGGACCATCAAACCCTGGTTATGATAGAAAGATATGCTCACCTCAGCCCTGACGTGAAGCAAGAGGCCGTGAGGAAATTGGAGCAAGCTTTTCAGGCTGGTCAGAAGTCAAGACTCGGTGCCGGTAAAAAAATTCTTCGAGGGCAGTGACCTCATAGCGGACCAATCGGCCTACTTTGAAATAAGCCGGACCTTTTCCATATAACCGCCAATTGGCCAGGGTGCCGGCGTTGACACCATAGACGGCCTCCACCTCTTTTGAGCTTAAGTATTTTCTCTGCATTTGCTTTCACCCTTAATTATCGAAAAGTCTAACAATCAACAATAGTTCTAACTCTTCTTGCGGCTGCCGGTATCGACTAACTCCCCAAGTTTTTTTGTTAGCACCTCAGATACGAGATTTACACTGACTCGCTTGGCCATTTCTTCGGGCATTTCTGATAAAATTTTCAGCACCGAGTTTTTGACATCCTTATCCCTGCAAGCTTCGATGACGTGAGCAGCTCCTGCCTCCAAGTCTTTGATAATGTTTATCTGCTCATGTGAAGCTGTTAGAGCTACCTCTACAGCGATAAGCCCAAAGTCCCCTTCAAGCGCTAAGTCGATGTCTTTGCCTTTAATTTTTGCCTCGACTGTTGTTTTGGCACCCTGCTTGGTAAAATGCTCATGGATCAAACGCTGATAGATTGAATGCTCAGCGCCAGTGCCGCCTCTTTTTGAGACAGACATTTCAGGCATACCTATTGCGCTATATCCATCAGGCAAGAGAACGGGGAACTGCGGAGATCCCTTTCCTAACTTGGTTTGAATCATCCTTATCAGATTAAGGCTAACGGCGGTCTTCGCAATTCTCGAACCGGTGCCTCGCGAAAATCCTGCCAAATCGGAAATCTCTATCTTGGTCTTGCTTCCCTGATTCATATACAATGCCATGAGATATTTTTTTACATCCAAGCTGATCTCCAAGGCCGGTTCATCTGCTGGCGGGGGCATTGGATGATCGACCTTGGAGTTGATATTTCCCAATAATTTCTGAACAACAGGGTCTATTTTATTGATCTCATCAATTTCTTTGTCTGTGATGCGTCCTGGCGGTACTTCAGGAATGTCTATCAGCACCGGGTACGGAAACCGGCCGGCCAGCTTAACAATTCCCTGCCCAACCGCTATTCGGTTGACAATATCAGCTTGTTTCTGGCTTAACCCCAAGGTACTTACGACCTCACGTATATCCCTCTGACCGCTTTGGCTCAAGGTCACGATGGTGTAGCAATTCGCTTTGGCCACATTCTTGAGGCTTGAGATAGACTGGTCGGCCAGGATTATCCCGTGCCCGTACTCCCTGAGTCTTCGGATGCAGCTGATGATAAAAGATTCA
>Ga0068712_1004775_pt1 | contig 11141 bp, 9 predicted proteins | sample MTBAKSrepl1MetaG_FD_62987 | JGI IMG/M metagenome (GOLD analysis project Ga0068712, IMG submission 62987) | Enrichment culture microbial communities from Arthur Kill intertidal strait, New Jersey, USA, that are MTBE-degrading - MTBE-AKS1... | ecosystem: Environmental > Aquatic > Marine >... | reverse complement strand
GGAACGCCGCGGGTGGTCCACCCCGAACACCAGGATGTTGGTCTGTGTCGCCGCCGCGTCCAGGCGGATGAACGGGTACTGCTGGAAAAACCGCACGAAGCGCCGGATCTTCTCGTGATCGTCAGCCAGGAGCGGGGGGATCGTGTTCAGCGCCACCAGCCCCGCGGCCGCGAGCACGCCCGCCTGACGCATGCCGCCGCCCAGGCGCTTGCGGTGCACCCGGGCCCGGGCGATGAACTCGCGGGTGCCGGCGAGCAGGGAGCCGACGGGGGCACACAGCCCCTTGGACAGGCAGAACATCACCGAGTCGGCGTCACGCGCCAGCTCCGCCACCGGCACGTCGAGGGCCACGGCGGCATTGAAGATCCGGGCACCGTCCAGGTGAACGGGCAGGGTGTGGGCATCGGCGACGGCCCGCACGTCGGCCATGTAGGCGGGATCCAGCACGGTGCCGCCGGCCAGGTTGTGGGTGTTCTCCACGCAGATGAGGCCGGCGTTCGCCCGGTAGTACACCGGCGGCTGGATGGCGGCGCGGATGTCCGCCGGCGCCAACCGGCCGTCCACACCCGGCAGCACCCGCGGCAGCAGGCCGCCGAAGACGGCCATGGACGCCAGTTCGTAGTTGTAGACGTGGGAGGCCGATTCGCAGATGACCTCGCTGCCCGGCGCGCAGTGGCTGAGCAGCGCCGCCGCATTGCCCATGGAGCCGGTGGGCATGAACAGCGCCGCTTCCTTGTCGGTGAGCTCGGCGGCGCGGGTCTCGAGCGCGTTGATCGTGGGATCTTCGCCGTAGACGTCGTCGCCCACCACGGCGTCCATCATGGCGCGGCGCATCTCGGGTGTCGGCTGGGTGAGGGTGTCGCTGCGCAGATCAATTCGCATCGAAGAGTTCCTGGAGGATTTCGTTGCTGACCAGCATCCCCTGGGGGGTGAGGCGGAACGTGACATTATCGTCCAACACCAGGGAGGGGACAATAATTTTTTTCAACGCCGCTGCCCACTCCGGCGGAAACGGCCGCCCCATGCGGCCGTGGAATGCGTGGCGCGACACGCCCTCCGTCAGGCGCACGCCCAGCATGACATATTCCCGGGCGCGCCGGGTCCAGTCCCACGCGTCTTCGCCGGCTTCGGCACGCCCGCTCGCGGCCGTGCGGTCGATGTAGGACCGCAGCCGGCGCTCGTTCCACCAGCGCCGCCGTCCGTCGAAACTGTGGGCGGCCACGCCCAGCCCCAGGTACGGCACCAGCCGCCAGTACTTGAGATTGTGCCGGCTGCGGCGCGCCGGCGCGGCGAAGTTGGAGATCTCGTACTGGGGCAGACCGGCGGCGGCCAGATGTGCCACGGCGTTGAGGTAAAAGCCCACCGTTTTCTCTTCGGAGGGTCTCCGCCAGCGGCCGTCGCGGATCCGGCGCGCCACCGCCGGGTGGTCGTCCGCGTCCAGCAGGTACATCGAGAGGTGGTCCGGCCGGAGTCCCAGGCAGAACTCCAGGCTCTTCGCCCAGCGGGCTGGTTCCTCGTCGGGCAGTCCCAGAATCAGATCCAGGGCGATGTTGCCCACGCCCGCCTCGCGGAGCGTCTCCACCGCCGTGGTGACGGTCGCAGGACCGCCCTGGCGGCGGACCGCGGCCAGGGTATCGGCGTGGACAGTCTGCACCCCCACCGTGACCCGGTTCACCCCGGCGGCAACCCACGCAGCGGCTGCCGATGGGATGACATCCTCGGGATTGGATTCCAGGGTGATCTCGGCGTCTGCTGTGATGGTAAAAACAGTGTGCAGGCGATCCAGCAGGCGGGCCGCCGCCGCCGCCGGCAGCAGCGACGGTGTGCCACCGCCGAGGTAGACGGAATCGAACCGGGCGAACGCCGGATCCTGCTGCGCGCCAATGGCGATTGCCTCCTGTTCCACCGCGGCAAGGTACGGTTCCGTTTGCCGCCCCAGGGGAAACGTGACGAAGTCGCAGTACAGGCACTTGCGCCGGCAGAACGGCAGGTGGATGTAAAGGCCGGCCGGTTCATGAAGTGTGGGTAAAAACTTCGCGTCGTCCATCGTGCGCCTGAGGGACCGGGAGAATCACATCCGCAGGATGACTGGCCTATTGTACACACGATGACCACGCATGGGTAGTTCGTAGATCTGGCGGACTTTCGGGCCCAGGCGCCGGCAGATGGAGCACGACCCGCCGGTGAGGGCAAACAGGCACCGAGCGGTCGTGAACGGGTATTCGTGACAATTAAATGTGATACAATTATTTTACCTAGCCTAGTGTCGTGTCACACTTCCAACGTCGGATATAACCGCCGCAGCTTGATGCGGGCATCAGCCGTCGAGAAGTGCCATTGCACCTTGGCTTGGCGATTGTCGCGGCGCATTTTCCACGCCTTGATTTCCGCTGTCACCTGGGCCATATCATCCATGCGGCGATTCAAGCACTGCCGGGAGAGCACATTCAACTCGATCTCGGCCATGTTCAGCCAACTGCCATGTCGGGGCGTATACACAAACTCAAACCGGTCCCACAACCGTTTGGCTTCTCCCGGTGGGAACGCCTGGTACAACGAGCCCGGTTTGTGGGTGTTCAAATTGTCCATGACCAGCAGGATCTTCTTGGCCGTCGGATAGTGACCCGCCAACTCGCGGATGAATCCCGCCCAGTCTGACCGGGTCTTATGTCCCGTGATCCGGATCCAGCGCCGACCGGCCAGCGGCTCGCTGGCCAGAAATACGTTGTAGACCCCACAGCGCTCGTACTCAAAGTCGTAGCGCACCAGGCGGCCTGGGCGGGCCGGCCGCGGCAACCGGGTTTCCCGGATCAGTTGCCGTGGGGTTTCATCCATGCACACCACCGGATAGTCCGGATCATAGGGTCGTTTGTAAATGTCCAGCACGTGCTCCATCGCCGCCACGAAATCAGCGTTTTGCTCCGGCGGAATGACCCAGCATTGGTGGCGCCACGGTTTGATTTCGTTTTTTTAAAAGGCGCCGGATCGTCTCATGGGATACCTGGTCGATGTACTGCAGCTCCACCACCCGGTCGGCCAGCAGTCGCAGCGACCACCGGCTGTGCCCCGCTGGCGGCGCGCTGCAGCTTAACGCCACCAGGTGCGCTTCAAAATCGCCATCCGCCTTCCGCACATACTCGCGCTCCCGCGGTTGCCCATCCAGCGCGACGCTCAGACCACCCTCAACAAAGCGCCGTTTGACCCGGTCAATCTTGCGCATGCTGATGCGCAGCACCGCCGCCACATCCTCGTTGCGCATTCGCTGCGCCTGATAGGGGCCCTCGTCGCAATTGAGCAAGATCAACGCGTTGAGCACCTTTTGCGAACGATGCTGCCCCTGGTTGATCACGTGGTCCAATTCGTCCCGTTCCACCTCAGTTAAATGCACGCGATATTTCTTCATCGGCTGCTCCCACCGGTCGGATTCCCGCTGAGAGCAGAGTATCACAATATGCGACACTATACAAGTGACATGACACTAGTGCAACTCAACTAACGCCGCTGTTACCCAGCGGTGTGTCATTCGTTGGGGGCGTCGATCATGCGCGCATATTTCTGGCCGGAACGGGCCGTCTGGGAAACCACGCTGCGGTGCAACCTGAACTGCCGTCACTGCGGGTCGGTGGCCGGAGCGGCGCGGGCGGACGAGTTGTCGACGGCCGAAGCGCTGCGGGTGTGCGACGGACTGGCCGAGGCCGGTTGCCGCCACGTCACCCTGTCCGGCGGCGAGACCCTGCTGCGGGATGACTGGCCCGACATCGTCCGGCGCCTGTTGCATCACGGCCTGCTGGTGGGCATCATCACCAACGGGCTGGCCCTGGTGGCGGGAGGACTCAACCTGCGCCGGCTGAAGGAGCTGGCGGATGAGGCGCCCCGGCTCCATGTCGGTATCAGCGTGGACGGTCTGGAGGCCACCCACGACTTCATTCGGAACCGCCCGGGAGCCTTTCAGATCGCCGTCTCGGCCATCGATGCGACGTTGGAGCAGGGAATTCCGGCTGCGGTCTTGACCACGGTGAACAGTTTGAACCTCCCGGAGCTCCGCCGTCTGCGGGACGAAATTGTCTTCGGCCGGCCGGTCTACGCCTGGCAGGTTCAGACCAGCAATTTCTACGGCCGGATTCGGGAGCACGCCGACTGGTTCCTCTCGCCGGCTCAATATCAGGAACTGGCGGCAATCCTCATCGAGTCCCGCCGGCTGCGCCAGGTCCCCCGGACCGAACCCGCCGATTGCATCGGCTACATGTCAGACGCGGAATCCCGGCTTCGGGACACAACCTGGAGAGGCTGCCAGGCCGGCATTCGCGCGGTTGGCATCCAGAGCAACGGTTCGGTCAAGGGCTGCCTGTCGATCCTGGACGACGGATTCGTTGAGGGGAGCTTGCGGCGACAAACCCTGCTGGAGATCTGGGACCGGCCCGGAGGCTTCGCCTATAACCGGGAATTCACGCCGGAGATGCTGGGCGGCCTGTGCGCCGGCTGCGTCCATGGCCGCCAGTGTGCCGGTGGCTGCAGCGCGGTCTCCCACTCCCTGACGGGAGCGGTCCACCAGGCGCCGTATTGCCTGTATGCGTTTGAATGCGTGCAGCAGGCGGCCGCACGATGACATTGGCCGAAGGAGGGAGTCCATGAGCGTGATCAATTTGCAAGCGGCGTTTCGAGCCATCGAGACGGCTGCCGGTGCCGCCGCCGAGGCGGCCGCCAGGGCGGCGCCCATGAGCGAGGTGATGAAAACACCGGAAGCCGGCAGGGTGCTGGCGCCCATATTCGAACACTTGAGCGAGCGGGCGAAAGCGGCCGTCTCCACACCGTCGCCGGTTCTGGTATACGGTGTGATCTCGCCAAGTAATCTGCCCGGTGGCACCAGTCTGACATTGAAATATGGCATCGCTCCCGCGGCGGGAACTGAGACGTCGAGACCGCCGTCGCCGTCCATCGTGATGAAATACGGAATTTTGCCTCACGGGTCGTTCGAGCTGTCCAAGGCCGAGATCGGGGCGTCCGGCCGCTTGGCGGCCGTGAATTACGAGACGCTCGGCTGGGTGGTGGCCCACGGGCAGAACCGGATCGAGAGCCTCAGCCGGCAGACGGCTCAGGATCTGGCGGAAATCGAGGCGGCCAACGACGATCCAGGGGCGCTTCAGGAGGTGCAGACGCTCCGGGAAGCCTACCGGCTGGTTGACAAGCTGGTCCTGGACCTGGTGGCGATGCGGGAGACCATCCAGAGCAAGATGCGCAATCTGCGGGGGGATTGATCATGGCCAAGCTGAACATCCAAGCCAGCCCGGAAGAGATTCTCCTCTTCATGGAAATCAGCCAGTTCTATTACAGCCGCGGCGATTATGTTGATGCCGAAAACGTGCTGCGGGGCGCGATGATCCTGGCGCCGGAAAATCCCGACATCTACGCCTGCCTGGGCGCGGTGTACCAGGCCCAGGGGCGGTTCGACGAGGCCGCCGACTGCTTCGCCCGCTCGCTGGCGACGTGTCCGGGTGAAAAATGCGCCCGCAGCAACCTGGCGCAGCAATTGCTGCTAAAGGGTCGGATCGACGAGGCGGCCGAGGAGCTTCGGCGGGTTGTGGCGGATATCGAGCCCGATCATCCGATCCGCGAGCGAGCCGAAACGCTGCTGCAGATCACCGAAACAGCCCAGAAACAGCGGCACCACCCGTAAGTCGGTACAACGAAAATCCGGGCACGATCAACCCCGCGCGATCAGAACGGCGTGGGGATGTCGTAGAATCGGGCTTCCACGAGCCCGCGCTCCTGCAGGTGGCGCATCACGGCGAGCACCCCCCATTTTTCCGTCAGGTAGTGGCCGGCGAAGCAGACGTTGAGGCCCACCGCCTTGATCTGGTGGTACGCGCTGTGGGACGTCTCGCCCGTCAGGTAGAAGTCGGCGCCCGCCTCGCGGGCCTCCAGGGCCAGCCGGGCGCCGCCGCCGGAGACGATGGCCACGCGGCTCACCCGCTCGGGGCCGAAGGGGAGGATGTGCACGTCGCAGGAGATGGTGGCGCGAATCTTGGCCAGCACCTCTTCGCGCGGCACCGGCCCGCCGGTGTGGGCCAGGATGCCGACGGATGATCCTTTGTAGTCGATGATGGGCGCGGGATCCCGCAATTCCAGCAGACGAGCCATCTGGATGTTGTGCCCCAGCTCCGGGTGCACATCCAGCGGCAGGTGGGCGGCGTAGAGGGAGATGCCGTGTTCGATGAGCGGCTTCAGGTAGGCCAGCGTCACCCCGCGCACGTGGCGCAGGCCGCCCCAGATCATGCCGTGATGGACGAACAGCAGGTCCACGCCGTCGGCGGCCGCCTGGACGGCGAGCTCGGGCGAGTAGTCCACGGCGAAGCCGGCGCGGCGGACCTCGGCGCGGCCCTCCACCTGGAGGCCGTTGGCCGACTCATCCTCGATGGCGTGGATGTTCAGCAGCCGGTCGAGCTCGTCCACCAGTTCGGTCAGTTTCATGTCGCGCTCCTCGGAGATCGGCCGGTTCCTTCACCACGAAGGCACAGAGGGCACAGAGAAGGACACGGCAATTGTATCAAAAGTTTTGGATGCACGGGCAGGTCAGCCGATTCTTTGGATCATGCACCCGCCGGACTCGATCCGGTCGATGGTCGCGAATATTAGTTCATGGCATCCATGTGTCGCCGCATCTCGGGAGTGAATGCATAGGGATGGGGTGGACGACCGAGGGTCAGAGACCGGTTTCGAATCGGGCCTGCCACTGCCCCAGCGTGATGACGGTGCCGGGAGCGAGCCAGCCCCTGGTGCAGCGTTGGCTGTTGATGAACACGCCGTTCATGCTGCCCAGGTCCTCGATCCAGAACGTTCCCTCCGGCGTGCGCCAGATCCGGGCATGGTGGCGGGATACGCCCTGCACCGCCAGCACGATGGCGTTGTCGGGCGCGGATCCCAATGTGGTGCACCCGGCGTCGATGGCGTGCGTCCGGCCCAGGTTGTCCCGGAGCAGGGGGCTCGGTCGCGCCGCCGCCGGCATTGGCGCGGCGTGGCCTGGGACCGGTGGCGGCCGGTACGCCGGCGATGCGGCGGGCGGAGCCGGCGGAGTCGGTGTCGGGTAAGCCGGAACCGGTTGTTGGGGAATTGCAGCCGCGACCGCACGCCGGCGGGAGCGCCGCGACAGTGCCAGGCCCAGCAGCACGGCCGCGACGATGACCGCGAGCAGGGCGCCCGCTGCGAACCACACCCATGCGGGCACACGCGAGACGAAACTGCCTCCCGTCTGCCGGCGGATGTTCTCGATCATCACGGCGTCGGCGGCCGGAGGCAGGTCGTCGATGGCGGCAGCCGTGTCGTCAAGCAGCGTCTGGTAGGTTTCCGTCTCCGCCTGGAACCGCTTAACCGACCGCTCCCAGTCGCCGCGCTCGGCGGCGGTGAGGGGCCGCTCCAGGCCGCGCAGGGCCAGGAGGCGGAGGCGGCGCCGGAGCGATTCCCAGCGTTCCGACCCGTCGGTGTATGCCTGCATCCGGTCGGGTGCGCCGCCGTGCAGGGCGAAAAGGCCGGATACCGTCGCCATTTCCCAGGCGGCGACGGCCTCGTCGGCCTCAATGAGGTAGGCCAGCGCGTCGGCCGAAACGCGGCCGCCGCTGGCGGTGAAGGCGTCCCACTCCATGTTGTCCGCCAGCTCCAGGCGGGGCGTGTCGGCATCCCCGCTGCCGGGGAGCAGGCCGGCCTGCGCCACGCGGAGCGCGTCCCCGGCGCCGGGCCGGAGCAACAGGGCCTGAACCGGGGCGCCCGACAGGTCGGCGGTGGTGACCATCACGACATCGAGCGACTTGTTGAGGATGCCCACGAAGCGGTAGCACTCCTCGACGAAGCGCACGCCGGCCATGACGTTGTCGAACACCTTCTGGATTTTCTCCAGCGTCTCGGCGTGCTTGACGATCTCCGGCTGCAGGTAGATGGTGCCGATGATCTTCATGGCCACCTGACCGCATTCGCTGATGGTATCCACCAGCACGGTGAGCCATTCCTCGGCGATGCGCCATTTCACCATCTGCTGGTATTCCCGGGCCAGCCAGTCGTGCCGGACCTTGAGCTGGGCGTAAGAGCGGGTGTGGGCGGCGCGGATCGAATCGTAGTCTTCGTTTTCGAGGAACAGGATCAGAAACTGGTTGGCCAGGTCGTCGTACGGCGCCAGTAGCGCGCTGGTGATGGCTCCCTTGATGTCGGGGAACGGCATCTCGGGAACGTATTCGCCCAGAAAATCGGAAATCCGTTTAATGATCTGGGGCAGGATCAGTTCGTTGAGCATGCTGCGAGTGACCCGCCGGGTCTGGCGGTTGTCCACCAGCCGCTCGACCGGGGGAGTTTTGAAGAACCATTTGAACAACCAGCGGTAAATCTGTCCCGACACGCTGGACGGATCGCTCTGGCTCTTCTCCCAACGGGCCTTCAGTGTCTGGAGCTTGCGCAGCCCGACGGTCTTTTCCAGCTGCTTGTATTTATCCTTGATGTACTTGTCCAGCTTGGAGTCGGCGTAGAAGTAGCTGGCCGCGGCCTGAAACAGCGTCCAGGCATGGCCCAGCAGTTCCTGGCCGGCGTCGGTGGCGTCCTTGCGCGTGTCCTTGAGCACCAGGAGCATCCAGCCGAACAGTTCCATTTTGTTGACGAGTCCCTCGGCGTCCTCGGCGCTCAATTCGGCCACCTGCGTCTGGGCGCCCTGGACGAAGGTTTGGCTGCGGGCCTTGACCTCGGCGGAGGCCTCCCACTTGCCCAGGTGGGCCAGGGCGTTGTGCTGCAGCCCCAGCAACCGCACCGATGGCGCGACCAGGAAGGGATTCTTGAGCTCCTTGTCCCAGCGGGGCCAGTTGCTCATGTGCATCTTCAGGGTGAACCGGCCCTCGCTGTCTGTGTTCACCACGTCGACGGCGGCCCACTTGAGGACCTTCTCGTCCCCCTCCAGCTTCACCGTGGCGTCGTTGACGGGGATGCGCGTGGCCGTGCCGGGGAGGCGATAGGTGGTGACCTTGAGCAGGAGCCGGCCGGTGATGGTTCCGTTCAGGCTGCCGATTTGCAGCGGCAGCACCGCCCGTTCCAGGCCCGGCTTCTCCACCACCAGCCGGAGGGGGGCGGACCGCATGACGCCGATCTGGCACATGACCCGGCCGGAGTCCTCACCGGCGGCGTACTCGACGATGACGTCCCGGTTCTTGACGGCGCCGGTCTCCTGCATGTCCTTGGCGTCCATCCTGGGCGCCTGGTAAACCGCCCGGGCGGTGCCGTCGGCGCCGGTGACCGGCTCGGCAGACAGCAGTCGGCCGCGCTGGGCGGCGGAAAACACGCCGTAGAAATCCAACTTCCAGTTGGCGCGCACGCCGGCGCGGGGGCGGCCCTGCGCGTCCCGGTACTGGAAGACCACGGCGGTGGTGCTCTCCCCGTCGCCGGCGATGGGATTGTCGCGGGCGGTCAGCGTGACCGTCGGTTTCGGCTTCACCGCAGTGGGCGTTTCCGGCGCCTCCGGAGCGGCGCTCACCCGATGGAACAGGATCGGCGGGGCGATGAGGAAGAACTGGTCGCCCGGCAGCGGGATGAGCGAGGTGCCGATCCCGCCCACGCTCACGCCGTGGAACCCCATGTGGCTTTCGCCGGTGAACGCCACCTTGACCTCGTCGGCGTACCCCGACTGCTTGAGGACCATCTGGTTGGCGTCGAACGTCCAGGTGGTGGAACCGGTGACGTCGCTCCCCTCGTAGTAGCCGGAGATGCCCGACACCGAACTGGTGGACGGCGTCAGGTTGATCTTCGCCTTCCCCTTGACGCCCTGAAACTCGGCAACGATGAGCACCCACGGCTTGTCGCCTTCGACGGTGTTGAGCGCGGCGGCATTCGGCCCCCCGAGCGCCTCTTCGATGGCGATCCGCTCGTAGTCGGCACCCGGTCCGGCGCCCATGATTTTCCGGATGATGATGGTCGACAACTGGATGGAGCGCAGGAGGGCTTTGGGCCGGTCGTCCAGAATGGGCATCTGGAGGTTGGTTCGGGCGATGCCGCCGGCCATCTGAACCCGGGCGGCGGCCAGGCGCCCGGCGCTGACGCGGACGTCAACCGGACCGGACAGGTAGTCCAGCAGCCGTCCGTCAGGATTGCGGGCGGAGACGGTCACGGTGGTCACCGTGTCGCCGTCACCGGGGAGCCGGTCGGCGCCCGGTTCCACCAGGAGGCGGATCTCGTCGCTCGGCGGTTTCTCTTCGTCCTCCGGTTCCGGCTCCTCGGTCGGGGGCGTCTCGGGTTCCTCCTCGTCGGGCGGCCGGGTGGCGTCGCCGGGCTTGCCCACGCGGGACGTGGCGGTGAACACCGCAGCCACGGCGTCGAGGAACACGCCGCTCGCGGTGAACGGCGGGTCGAGCGGCTCGCTGAAGGCGAACCGGACGGTGACGCTGCGGGCGCCGTTGGGGGCGCTGACGGCGAAATCCACTGTCCGCTCAGTGAACGTGACACCGGTGATGCGCACCGGCTCGCCCGCCGAGAACAGGGCGTTGAGGCCCACGCCGGAAGGCCGATTGAAGCCGTCGGGCTGGATGGTGAGCACGTAAGGGTTGGTGAAGATATTGACCCGCAAGTACTGCAGGCTGCCGGCGTACTGGCGGCGGTAGAGTTCTACCTGGCCCGGATCCACGGCGGCGGCCGCCCACGACACGGTCAGGAGGATCAGCAGGACCGGCAGGAACTGCGACGCGCGGCGTCTAGCCATGGGGCACCTCCCCCGGGCTGGACCGGTGCGGAGGTTCCGCCAGTACCACGATCCGGTTCAGCTCCACTCGCTGGGCCGGAAAATAGTCGGGGATCTCCTCGTATTCCTCCTCCACCGGGTTGGCCGGCGGCTGGAGGTAGAACCAGGCGAAGGCGACGAATCCGGCCGCCACGACGAACAGGAGCAGCAGCAGCCACAGGCAGCAACTGCAGCAGCCCCGCTTCTTCTTGGCAGGGGCGGATGGCTGGGGAGGCGGCGGCGCGGGGGGCGGATAGTAGGCGGCGGGTGGATACTGGGCCATGGGTGCGTCGCTTCCGTCAGGCGTTTGGAGACAGGCAGCGCTATTGTAACAGGACGGCTAACCGCCGCAAGTGAGATTCCTCACGGTTTCGGGGGTGGCTCTGGTTCGCGCAAAAAGCGTCGG
>Ga0068712_1004774_pt1 | contig 11143 bp, 7 predicted proteins | sample MTBAKSrepl1MetaG_FD_62987 | JGI IMG/M metagenome (GOLD analysis project Ga0068712, IMG submission 62987) | Enrichment culture microbial communities from Arthur Kill intertidal strait, New Jersey, USA, that are MTBE-degrading - MTBE-AKS1... | ecosystem: Environmental > Aquatic > Marine >... | reverse complement strand
CTCAAGGGCATTCAACACCAGGGTTATGGGTCTTTCCTCCACGCTTTTTCCAGTGAAACGGATCGGGCCGGGCCGGCGGTAATCGTCATCGCCGGGGACTGCCGCCAGCCATTTTTCCCTGAAAGCCTTGACGACCCTGAAAGAGGCCGAATTGACGTCCACCAGACTTTTTTCCAAAACCAGTTCCAGCCTGCCCTTGCGTTCCTCCAGATGCATCAGCGGTGCAATCGGTATTCCGATGGGCTCCCACTGGCTGAATTCTTTTTCCAGATTTTTGATTGCCGCCATTTGGCCGGTAACCCCGTCCGCAATCAGGCTGAAAGCCGTCAGCCCCAGATTGTAAGTATAAATACAGTCAAATCGGGTCGGGTCGTTTCCCCTGCCGTCATAGCCGAAAAAATGTGTCTGGGTTTTTAATTTGGGGATGGAGTAGGTGAATATTTTCAGAACCGCGGCCGGGATGTCCTTGTCTTCACTCAGGATGCCGGACTTGGCCAGCTCTTGCTTCAGGGTCTTAACCGAAATAATGGTCGGCTTGATGATCAGCATCTCACCATTCTTGTAATTTTTAAATAGGCAGCGGCCGTAGAGTTCCGGGTCCAGACCCTCCTTTTTCAGGGTTTTTACAAAGTAGGTCCGGGCAATACCGATTTTGTAAAAGCCCTCTTCATATAGAATATCCAGGTAATCCTTGACCATTCCCATGAGAACCTTGTCGGTTTCAACCTGTGAAAATTGAAAATTACCGTGACTGTCTCGTTCCATCAGCAGGCCTTCCTGGAAAAAAGCGGGGATATCGTTAAAAAGTTCATCATCGCGGGTGTTCCAGATCGTGAAGGCGGCGTCTTCGCGGGAACGCCTGGCCATGCGCCGCAGGTACTCCAGCTTATCCTCAAGCTGGGGGAAGTCGGAATGAAAATCCGTATCGTGCGTCTGATTGTATTCGGCAATAATGGTATTTAATTTGATGATAAAGACCTGGATCTCATTGATGAACTCCAAGACCCCTTCGGGGATGACTATCACGCCGTAATTCTTGCCGACGTCGGCCCGCCGGACAATGCCGTCGCAGATGACCCGCGAAAGATGCCGCAGGGTCATGCCGTAGGAATTGTAATCCGTACCTCCTTCTTTTTTAGCCTTTTCCAGCCGCTTCTGATCAACGTAGTCGGCCAGATCTTCACCGATCAGGGTCATGTTGGGATGTGACTGCAAGGCGACTTCCAGCGCCAGATGACTGGCGACTCGCCCCATAACCTTGCAGATATGCCAGTATTTGACATCCGAACTGCTGTCCGTACAGAGGTTGCTGACCGACAGGCCAAAAGCCCTGGCAGCCGTATGAAATCCGAATGACACGGCGCACAGCACCCGGCCGTCGGCGTCTCTGACCTGAATGTCCCCATCAATGGTTTTGGGAACACCGATTACCTGGACCCCCATGCCGATCATCTCCTCGGCCAGAAACGCAGCATTGGTGTTGGAATCGTCCCCCCCCACGATCACCAGCGCGTCGAGGTTGAGTTGTTTACAGGTCTCCTTGGCATGGGCCATCTTTTGTTTGGAGTCTATTTTTGTTCGGCCGGTCTTAATCATGGTAAATCCGCCCAGGTTGCGGTATTGATCCACCCGTTCATCGCTGAGTTCAATGGCCTCATTTTCAATAATTCCGTCCGGTCCTATCAGAAATCCATAAACCCGTGTGTCCGGACAGGCCTTTTTGGCAGCATCATAAAGGCCGGCAATCACATTGTGCCCGCCGGGCGCCGGCCCACCGGAAAAAACAATGCCGATATTACGTTTTTGGGTATAAGCAAACGTAAAGGCTTGATCCGGGGATTCGACCGGCACAACCCTTTGAACTTTATTCTGGATAATATGCGGCAGTTTTTTGCGGGCCTCATGATCAATCACAAAACGATAGCGATCATCTTCCGCCAGGGCGGTATAAGAACTTTTAAACACCTTGCAGAGGGGAGGACGGTAGGACCTGCGTTCCAGCAATTCATGGTTTACGCTGTCGGTTGCTTCACGTATTTTTTCATTGGTTAAAAGCTTTTCCTCGCTGATAGTTTTTTTAGCAGGCATTCATTACCTCCCTTGAAAATGATGTATCGGTAATCTTGAAGAAGCTAATTGACATGTTAAATCCCTGCCTTGGCAGTAAAGCGGATGGTTATATTTACTGAGACGCCGTACCAGTGTCAAGAATAATTAGCCGAAATGATTGCATTTTACTGTGCAATCTACCATATGTTGTAGTATGGCTTTCTAAAACACACCGCAAATTGTGCTTTTCCCTTTACATTTTAATTTATTTTTGGTACCCATTTAAAGTGAATAAAATTCGATTGTATCCGGAATCAATCACAACTGTCGGCAACGTCTATCCAGACCCTCAGATGGACAGGAGGCCATAACATATGAAGCTTAAAAAACTGGAAATAAATGGATTCAAATCTTTTGTCGATAAATCCTGTATTGAATTTCCGGCCGGCATTTCAGCTATTGTCGGTCCCAACGGCTGCGGCAAAAGCAATGTCGTTGATGCCATCCGATGGGTGATGGGCGAACAGAGTGTCAAACAGCTCCGCGGCAAATCCATGGAGGATATCATTTTTGCAGGAACAAACGGAAAACCGCCCCTTAACATGGCGGAAGTCTCTTTAACCCTGCTCAATGACAACGGCTCCGCTCCAGAGGAATTAAAGGATTTTACTGAAATCATGCTCACCCGACGCTTGTATCGCTCCGGTGAAAGCGCCTACTATATCAACAAACAACTCTGCCGGCTCAAGGATATCCACAACGTCTTTATGGGCAGCGGGCTCGGTCCTAAATCGTATGCCGTCATTCAGCAGGGGAACATCGGCGCCATAACGGACGCAGGGCCGGAGGAAAGGCGCTATTTTATAGAAGAAGCCGCCGGCGTAACCCGCTTTATCAGCAGAAAAAATGAAGCCCTTCGCAAAGTCGATTCCACCCATCAAAACCTGCTAAGAGTTTCCGATATCATATCGGAAGTCAAGCGGCAAATGGGCGGCCTCAAACGCCAGGCCAAAAAGGCCGAACTCTATAAAAAATTTCAAGACCGCATCAAGCGCCTTGATGTCGTGCTGGCCCATCACAGCATCGGTGTTTTCATCGAACAGATCACGGCAACCGACGCCCTTTTGAAAAGCCTGAAGGATAAGGACATTGAGCACATCACGCAGCTTAAAAAGCTGGACGCCGCCATCGAAGAAATCAAACAGCAACGCTGGCAGAAAAACCAGGAGATATCAGAGCAGAAATCACAAAAATTTGAGACCCAGCGCAGTATTGACAGAAGGGAAAATGATCTGGCCTATCTGAATAAAGACATCGATCGCTTGGCCCAGGAATCGGCTGAACTGGAAATCGTTCGCAGCGAACTCATCGAAAAGAATCAGTCCATCCTTTCCGAAATCGATCAGGTAAAAATTCAAACCGGCGAGCAGAACTTCCAAATTCAATCCGTAAAGGCGACCCTTGACCGGGAGATGCTGTCCACCCAGAGTCTGAGGGAAGAGCTGGCTCGTTTTAACCAGCAGCTCGATGACAGTAAGGTCGAACTCATGGACAAGGTCTCCCGTGAGGCCCAGTACAAAAACTTTTTTCAGAACGCCCAGAACAACAAAGAAAACCTCACCAGACGCTTGAAAAGAATTGATGAAGAAGAGGCGGTCGCCGCCCAAAAGGTTACGGACTTAGAGAAAAAAGAAATCCAGGCTGGCGAAGAATTGAAAGGGGTTAAAGCAACTATCGCCGACTTGAACCGGCGCCTGGATGAGACCCGTATGCATCTTGAAGCCAAAAGCAAAGCGCTCGGCCAGCAAGTCAAAACGGTTCAGACCATCGATATGGAGCGAAGCAAGCTCCGTTCCAGATTCAGCACATTACGGAAAATGGAGGAAAATTTCGAATGGTACAAAGAGGGGGTCCGGGTCATCATGAAAAATGCCCGTGAGGTCCAGGATTCTTCCGCTACCGCAACGTCTGCAATGTCTCCTAACATCAGGGGGGTTGTCGGTCTGGTGACCGATATTGTCGAGCCCGAGCCGTCATATGAATCTTCAGTGGAAGCCGCCCTGGGTGAAGCTCTGCAATACATCCTTGTTGACGACCAGGCCGCCGGAACCGGCGCCATCGATTTTCTCCAAACCCGCAGCACCGGCCGCTGCGGGTTTATACCGGTAGCGGCCGTCAAGCCGGTTTCATACGGCCTGCTGAAAAAACCGGACGCATCCAGACGCCTGCTCAACCATGTTTCCATCAAACCGGGGTTTGAGTCTATCGCCGAAGCGCTGTTGGGCCATGTTGTGGTCGCCGATGACATCACCGAAGCACTGGATATATTCAATCGAAACGGCGCCCTGCAGTCGGTGGTAACGAAAAACGGAGACATGATCACCCCTCAGGGAATAATGATCGGCGGCAACAAGGAAAATTTATCCGGAATCCTCGCTAAAAAGCAGGAACTGAAGGAACTCGAACAACACATTCTCAGATTGGATAACGAACTGGAATCCGCCCGCCAGGAACAAAAACGGCTTGAAGGGGCGGTATTGTCTCTGGAAACCACCCTGCACAATTTTACCGAACAGAAAAATAAAGCGGTCCAAAACGAGATCGAGGCTGAAAAATCACTCTATAAGGTTACGGAAGAATTAAAGCATGCCCGGCGCCATCTGGAAATCGTCCGTCTGGAGCAGGAACAGCTTATGGGCGAAGAGAGCGATATCGAAGAAGAGATGGCCCAATACAACCACGCCTTGGCTGAAATAGAATCCGAAGTTGCCGGCGCTCAAAAGAAAGTTGCTGATTTAAACGGTAGTATCAGTGCCGTTTCCCTCCAACTGGAAGACTTCGACCGCCGGGTTGTCGATCTAAAGCTGCAGTTGACGGCATTGAACGCCAAACTGGAAAACAGCACCCATACGCTGACGCGCCTGCAGGAATTTCAGGCGGAAGGTACCAAACGTCTGGAACAGCTTACTCAAGACATCAGTCAGAAGAACCGGAAGCAGGCCGCCTTAAAAGAAAAAATTGCTGAATTTGAACAGATGCTGACTGGTATGTATGCAAACCTTAAACAGCTGGATGCGTCCCTTGAACTCAGTGAAGGTGATTACCAGGCGATTGATAGCACCTTAAAGGAAAAAGACACCGCCATATCAGCAGTCCAGAACGAACGCGAAGAAATTCTCCAGAAAATACAGCTGCTCGAAATTGAACAATCCCAGCGTCAACTGCAGCGGGACAACATTTCAAGCCGTCTGGAAGAACGTTACCACCAGCCCTTTGCAGAACTTAAGGCTGAGTTCGCTCTACTGCTGGAGACCCCGGAAGGGTTAACGGAAACCGCCCTGCAGGAAAAGGAAGACGAATTGACCCGGCTCAAGAGCAAGATCTCCAAAATTGCCGATGTCAATCTCGGCGCCATCAAGGAATATGAACAATTGAAGGAACGCTCCGATTTTCTCTGTACCCAGCGCGATGATCTTGAAAAAGCTGTGGAAGACCTACATAAGGTAATCCGAAAGATCAATAAAATAACAAAAGAGCGCTTCCTGGCGACGTTTGATCGGGTGAATGAAAAACTGACAGAAGTATTCCCCCGCCTTTTTGAGGGGGGGACCGCAAAGCTGGTCTTGACCGATCCGGAAAAGCCCCTTGAAACCGGCGTGGAGTACATGATTCATCCCCCCGGCAAAAAGCTGACGCGAATGAGCCTCCTTTCAGGCGGCGAAAAAGCGCTGGCGGCGATCGCGTTTATATTCTCAATCTTCTTACTGAAGCCGACGTCATTCTGCCTGATGGATGAAATCGATGCTCCCCTGGATGAGGCCAACATCTTTCGCTTCAATGAATTGCTGAAAATTATCGGGGAAAAATCTCAAATCGTCATGATCACTCACAACAAGCGGACCATGGAGTTTGCCGACACCCTCTTCGGTATCACGATGGAAAATAGAGGAGTTTCCAAAATTGTTTCCGTAAATTTTGAACGACAAGGGGCGTCCAATTAACGCATGAAGCCATTTGCCTGGTTTAAAAAATCTAAACCCCTAAATAACAAAACGGCCGATGACGGTGAAGCAGATAAAAAGCCAAACGCATCGGACAGCCTTGATACCACCCCGGCAAATTCAACCGGTTCCGGTGATCGCGGCGACCCATACCTTGAAACCCATCCGCACGAAACCGATCCTTCCGGGCCATCCGGATTTTTCAAACGCTTAAAGTCGGGGCTGGCAAAAACACGCCTGTCCTTTACCAGCGGGATTGAAAAATTATTTGCCGGCCGTAAAACCATCGACGACGATCTGCTGGAAGAACTGGAAGAACTCTTAATCACTTCGGATATCGGGGTCCGAACCGCCGGGAAGCTGATCGAACGGATCACATCCGCCGGCGTGACCGATCCCAACCAGCTGAAAACCATTCTGCGGAATGAAATTCAGACGCTCCTTCAAAAAGCGCCGGCGCTTAAGGCTCAGCCCACAACCGGCCCCCGGATCATCATGGTCGTCGGCGTCAACGGCGTCGGCAAAACCACCACCATCGGAAAACTGGCAGCCAAATCGACCGCCGCCGGTAAAAAAGTTATGATTGCCGCCGCCGACACGTTTCGCGCCGCCGCCGTCGAGCAGCTCACGATCTGGTCCGAAAGAGCCCGCGCAGAAATCGTCAAACACAAAGAAGGGGCTGATCCCGCAGCGGTTGCTTATGATGCGCTTGAAGCTGCGGAAGCCAGACGTATGGATGTCGTTCTGATCGACACGGCCGGCCGGCTGCATACCCGGGTGAACCTGATGGAAGAGCTGAAAAAGATGAAACGCATTATTTCCAAAAAATTTCCGGGTGCCCCCCATGAAATTCTTCTGATTTTGGATGCCACCACCGGGCAGAACGCGCTGGCCCAGGCCAGCATGTTCCACGATGCCCTGGGGATTACGGCGCTTGCCGTTACAAAGCTTGACGGAACCGCCAAGGGCGGCATCGTCGTCAGTATCTGTGATACCCTGAATATACCACTGAAGTATATCGGCGTGGGTGAAAAAATCGGAGACCTTCAGGACTTTGATCCCCAACAATTCGTAAATGCCCTGTTTTAGAATTTTCGCAGGATTTGTTGCCACATGCCCGGATTGAACGCCTTCAACCTTATATCCGCAAAAAACGCATGTTTTTGTTTCAGCGCCGTGCGCTGTGGGATGATACTGTTCAATTTAGAGCGACACCTGCCCGCAAACCCAGTCACAGCTTTATTCAGCGACGGGCAACACCAAAAAAGTGATACGGCAAGCTGTTTTTCTGTTGACATCCTCATGATCCTGCTGTAATGGGTACGCAAGTAAGCGGACGATTCAATCATCAATCAATAAAAAGGGGGAAGGACCGATGACAAAAGCAGAACTGGTAGATAAAATGGCAAAGGATGCGGGAATCTCCAAAGTCGCTGCCGCTGCCGCACTAGGCTCTTTTATGGATGGTGTCGTCAAAGCGCTGAAGAAAAAAGACGGCAAGGTGACATTGGTCGGGTTTGGCACTTTTTCTAAAGGCCGTCGCAAAGCCCGTAAGGGACGCAATCCGCAAACCGGCGACCCGATTAAAATCAAGGCTTCCAACATTGTAAAATTCAAGGCCGGCAAGAAACTCAAGGACGCCGTTTAAAAACTAACCGGTCCAAATTTTAAAGCGGTTCGTAAACTGTTGTAGAGCTTATGAACCGCTTCTTTTTTTACAAGATGCTAAAATCATTAAACTCGCCGACATAACTCTCTTCATGGATATCGACCCCTTGAACATCAGCATGACGCGGCCCCCGGCGGCACCAGTCGATGACCGTATCCACCCGTTGCGGCTCCCCTTCAAATACGGCTTCAACCGTTCCGTCCGCCCGGTTTTTCACCCATCCGAAAACGCCATGCCGCTCGGCCGCGCGTCGGGTTTCCATCCTGAAAAAAACACCCTGCACCCGTCCCCTGATGATGACACGCACTCTGGTTTTATTTTCCATGCTACCCTCCGGTTATCCATTATCCGGACAGCATCTTTTTCAATGCGTCCTCGTCAATGATCTTAATCCCGTGTGCCTGAGCCCGTTGAAGTTTCGATCCCGCGGATTTGCCTGCAAGCAGATAATCGGTATTCCGGCTGACCGCGCTGCTGACTTTTCCTCCCGCCCTTTCAATCAATTGTCGGGCCTCATCTCTTGAAAACCTCTCCAGGGTCCCCGTCAAAACAAACACCCTGCCATTTAAAGGTCCCCCGGCCGGCTGTGAATCCGGAACAATCTGAACGCCGGCTGCCAGCAGGCGGTCAATCGCTATGCGGTTTTGCTCCTCTCTGAAAAAGCCGGCGACACTTTCGGCCACCACGGCGCCGATTCCGGCGATGTCTTCCAAATCTTCAGCACGAGCGGTTTGGATTTCTTTTAAGTCGGGAAACGAGTTCGCTATCATTTTGGCCACATGTTCACCCACATGCCGGATACCCAGTGCATAAATAAAGCGGCTGAAACGGATCCTTTTGCTCTTTTCAATTGCCTGGATGAGGTTCAGGGCGGACTTTGTTCCCATACGCTCAAGTTCGCTGAGGGTTTCAGCCGTCAACTGAAAAATATCGGCATAGGATCCAACCATGTTCCGGGCAACGAGCTGTTCGACCAGTTTATCCCCCAGACCGTCAATATCAAAGGCGGCTTTTGAAGCAAAATGTTTTATACGCTCCTTGATCTGCGCAGGGCAGGCACTATTGACGCACCTGGCCGCAACTTCACGCTCTGTATAAACTACCTGGGATTTACAAACCGGGCATGTTGCCGGCATTTCAAATCTTTTTTCATGGCCGCTGCGCATGGATTCAATTACCTTGACGACTTCCGGAATCACGTCACCGGCCCGTTGCACAAAAACAGTATCCCCGATGCGGATGTCCTTTCGCCGGATCTCATCTTCATTGTGCAGGGTAGCACGGCTGACCACCACTCCACCGACATTAACAGGTTCCAAATGCGCAACCGGGGTCAGCGCACCCGTCCGACCGACCTGCACGTCGATATGGACAATCCGGGTTGTTGCCTGTACGGCCGCAAACTTATAAGCAATCGCCCATCTAGGACTGCGGGAGGTATTGCCCAGCTGCTGTTGAAGGCGTAATGTGTCGACCTTAATCACCACGCCGTCGATTTCATACGGCAGGTCGTGCCGCCTGGCATCCAGTCGCCGGTAGTAGCCGACCACCTCATCAATGGTAAGGTTCGGCCTGATTTCAGGATTGATTCGAAAGCCAAGTTGGCGCAGCCGGCACAGGATGTCCCAATGCGACGGCTGCAAAGGTTCCTGAACCCTGCCGACTCCGTAAACAAAGATCTCCAGCGGTCGCCGGGCGGTAATCCGGGAATCGAGCTGCCTTAAAGAACCGGCCGCTGCATTTCTGGGGTTGGCAAAGGGGGGCTGGCTCAAGTGGAGTCTTTCCGCATTCAAGCGTTTAAATCCCTCCTTGCTGATAAAAACTTCTCCGCGTACTTCAAGCAGGGAAGGCCCCCCCTGGCCGTCGCTATCCTCAAGAACAAGTGGAACGGATCGGATCGTCCGCACGTTTGCCGTTATGATCTCGCCGTTGATGCCGTCGCCCCGGGTCGTCGCCTGCTCCAGCCGGCCGCTGCGGTAAACCAGCTCGACGGCAATACCGTCCATTTTGGGCTCGGCCGTGTACAGAATCGGTTCAGTTGTTTTGAGAAATCGTTTCACCCGCAGATCAAATTCAAGTACGTCCGCCTCGCTGAATCCGTTTTCAAGGCTCAGCATGGGAAGCGTATGCGGCGCTGTTTCAAACTGCTCCAGCGGCGGCGCCCCCACCCGCAGAGAGGGTGAATCCGGCGCAATCAATTCCGGATAGGCAGCCTCCAGATCCATCAGCTCCCGCATCATTTGGTCATACTGCGCGTCTGAAATCTCAGGATCATCCAGAACATAATAGCGGTAATTATGGTGATGCAGGGCCTGTCGCAGGGTTTCGATTTTTTTGATCGTATCGGTGGTTACAGATTCTGACATAGGGTCCTTAAGGCGTTGCCTGCCTGCCGGCGGCTTTGTTTGAAGCGCTGGTCCTTGAATCCGGGTTTCCAGGTCAGGGCGGCCAGTTCATCGGAAACCGTAAGGAGTGCGCCTACCTTGACCTCGCGATACTTTCCGACGGTAAACAGGGCCGATGTTTCCATCTCAACCGCCAGCACTCCCCGGGATTGAAACTGCCGGACCTTTGCGCGGGTCTCCCGGAAGATCGCATCGGTCGTCCAGACAACGCCTTCATGGAAACTGAGACGGTGTTGATTCAAACCGTTCTTGATAATTTGGGTCGTTTCAGCTGCGGGATGGGCGACCTCAGCCCAATCCGCCCCGTAGTGACGGGACGTTCCCTCATCAATCACAGCGCCGTCCGGCACGATGATATCACCGATTTTCAGCTTGCCGGAAACCGCGCCGCACCAACCCCAAAAGACGATTTGGCCGACCCCCCCCGCAATCAGTGTTTCCAGAATGATCGCGGCATAAGGCGCCCCCACCATCGGACCGACCATGCAAAACCGCCTGCCATCGCTGGAAACGACATACAGCCGGCTCATATACAGGGGGTAATATGCATTCGCATGGATTTGAAACAGCCGGCAAAGCGCCTGAAGATCATTCTGCGTTGCGACCATCAAACCAGTGGGCCCCGGTTCGGGAAAGTCCCGGCCGATAACCGGATAGGTGATGGCGTCATCGGAATTCATAAATGTTATCGGTTTCTTTCAGCTTCGATATTCGGATTTTTTTCAGGTTTCGATATTCGAATTTCGAATTTGGGAAAATCTCCGCGAAAATGTCGGTTCCCAATTTTACGCGGCAGCTACCCACAGCGTCTCTATCCATCAACCCGGTCCGGCCATTTGCGACAGGGAATCTTTGACATCATCGATGATCTCATAAAACCACATCAGATCCTCGATGGTCATCCGGCCGGCCTTGCGCTGGGATTCCTTGCCGTCTTTGGTTTTGAACACCCGCGGGCCGATCTGAAGCTTCGGCTCCCCCTTGCCGTACTGATTGATGGAGACCACCAGCCCGGTCTC
>Ga0068712_1004760_pt1 | contig 11178 bp, 9 predicted proteins | sample MTBAKSrepl1MetaG_FD_62987 | JGI IMG/M metagenome (GOLD analysis project Ga0068712, IMG submission 62987) | Enrichment culture microbial communities from Arthur Kill intertidal strait, New Jersey, USA, that are MTBE-degrading - MTBE-AKS1... | ecosystem: Environmental > Aquatic > Marine >... | reverse complement strand
TCAAAGCCCTGCTGCCGTTCCCACGAGCTGTATTCGGTTTTTGCAGCCCTTGGGCAGAGACCCCCACGGGCAAACTTCTTCGCACGTTGCGGAGAAGTTGCGGACAAAAAAGACTAATAAAAGCCGTAGGTTCTGGCACAGACGCATCCCCGAGTCGGGGACCACTGGAATGGCCCCCGAGCGCAAATGGCGGTTGTCTTCATGAATCAGCCCCGGCCAATGGCCTGAATTTCGCGGATATGAACCGGGGAGAGGGACGGGGCTTTTCCCTGGGTGAGGACCAGGACGCGGGCCGCTTCGTCTATCTCCTCGGCAATATTCATGGCCTCATGAAAGTCCTTGCCGGCCGTGACCAGCCCGTGGTTCTGCAGGAGAACCGCACAGACCCCCTGCGACGAGAATGTCTCGGCCACTGCAGCGGCCAGTTCAGGGCTCCCGGGGACCAGGAAGGGGAGCATGGGCAGTGGAAAGGCGCAGTGGACAAAACCCGGGGTCAGCGCCGGCAGGGACGACGGCCCCGGATCTAACAGGGTGGATGCGGCGATGAGGCAGGCCCCGTGGACATGAAAGATCACACGGATGTCAGGCCGTTTTCCGAGGATGCCCATGTGCATCCCTGCCTCCTTGGTGGGCGTCCGGCCCCCGATCACGTCCCCGTGGCCGTTTACAACGGCAATCTGTTCCGGATGCACATCTCTGAGGGACCATCCGGTTGGGGTGAGCCATATGCCGTCCCTGCACCGGGCCGCCACGTTGCCGCCCGCGCCAGTGGTGAGGCCCCGCTCGTAGAGGAGACGGCAGAATCGGCAGAACGCCTCCTTCGAAGGGGAAAAGTCAGAATCTTGGGGGTGAGATGTATCCATGGAAAAAATCCAGCCGATTCGGGTAGGTTGGCTTTCAACAGGCCAGGCCCCAGTCCATGCCCGGGGCAGGATGCCCCTGCTTGGGCCACACGCACGTCAGGGTAGCCGGATAGAGAGATCTTTTCAAGGGGTTTTCACCTTGACCCGCGGTTTTCCCTGTGCCATAAGAAATGGAGATCCTTTTTCCAAACACACCCGTCCTCAACCCGTCCCGTACAAAGGAGGAGTTTCATGACAGAGGAGCGCTGCCGGACCGACGGCGTAAACATGACCATCGCCACCATTGAAAATCAGATGGACCCACGACAGAGCATCGTGATTCAATACCTGAAAGAAGAAAATGCCTTTGTCACATCGGGAATCCGGATACACTTCGATGAACGGGAGATCCTCATCCCCGCCTATCTGGTGATCATGGATCTCAACCTGATGGGCGCCATCGTCTCGACCATCCTGGAAAAAATTTCCCAGGCCCATGACATGGACAGCGCCTTCTCCTATGCCCGGCGGTTCGATGTCCTCGACAAGACATACGGCATGGAGGCATACGGCGATTACGTCAGACTATTTGAACCCGTTGATTGAGAGGCGCACCCGGCTTGTCAACCCCTGTTCTGTCATTGATCAATGAGTGGACGGCCAAACAGGCTGCAGAGCGCCCCTGCCTTCGCCGGCGGCAAAATGGTCTGCTTATGCGGCGCAACGGGACAGCTCATGGAGCCGCTGGCTGAATTTGAGGAGTCTGTCGCCTGCCGGGGACGACCCCTCCTCTGATGGACCTGAACGGCCAAGGATGTCCTGGTTGATGACGCGAAGGGCGTTTTCAAAGTTGAGGCGAGAGACGGCCTCCAGGTGGTCGATAAGTCCCTCCTTGTGAAAGCGCTGACCTAAATAGCTCATGTTTTTCAAAAGCTCGCTCCTGGTCCTCCGGCCCTTTTCATCTGCCATCGCCGCCCGCGCTGCAATCCAGTAGGATTCAAGAAAGGTCTTGGTAAAGGCCGCCCAGATCGGCAACTGGTTAAAGCCGAGGCGGGTGACCCGACGTCCGTTTCCGGAAGGGTCTTTTTCCACATACGCGGCTTCCTCGAAATAGGCGACGGCCTCTTGGATCTTGTGTTGGACCGTGACCCCTTCATCATAGATGAATTCGTAGCGAAAAAGCCTTTTCAGGAACTCGTAATCCTCGAGCAGGGACCGATCCTGCTGGAACTCCTCCCTGCCGCTCAAAAGGGAGAGGGCCACGAAGGCATGGGACATGAAACAGTGCACAATGTTGTTTTTGTAGTATTCCAGTTCCCTCTTTTTTTCATCATCTACATAATAGAAAATCTCTGAACCATCCATGTCTTCCAAGGCATTTACCACATTCTCCGTCATGAGAAGGGCGAGGGTTTCTTGGGTGGCCGTGTGCGGATCGGAGAGGCTCTGTGCAACGGGATGCCCGTATCTTTTCAAAAAACGCATCAACAAATCAACTGTCTCCATCAGGTCCTGTGAATGAAAGCCTCGGCGATGCCTGGTCAAAACAGCCGATGCCAGCAGGGCGTGGGGGGTCACGAGGCTGGCCCGGTTGATGGCGCGGATCAGGTGGAAGGCCAGATGCTTGTGGGTTTTGTCTCCTGCGTCGGTGTTTTTTTCGAGATACTCCCTGAGCAAAAGGGGCTTGCCAAAACGGATATAGATCTTGCCGTATTTTCTTTTCAGAAGGTGTCTGGTCTTTATGACCTGCTGAAAGTTTTCCTTTTTTTTCTCGCCTCCCTCCAGCTCCCTGAGATAGGATTGCCCTTCGATAATGCGATCGTAGGTGATGGAAGCGGGGACAAAGACCATGTCGTCGCAGTGACCCTCCTGAAAGGCCTGGATCAGAATAGAGAGGAATCCGATCTTGGGAAGGACCAGTTTGCCGCTGCGGCTGCGGCCCCCTTCAATAAAGAATTCAAGGGGGTGCCGCTCTTCTAAAAGGGCCGTGATGTACCTTGTAAACACCGTGGCGTAGAGCCTCGCGCCCTTGAAGCTCCTGCGAATGAAAAAGGCTCCTGATTTTCTGAAAAAGGGTCCCATGGGCCAGAAGGAGAGATTCTTGCCGGCCGCGACGCGGGGCACGTGCATGTGCTGATGATATAGGATATAATTGAGCACCAGATAGTCGATGTGACTCTTGTGGGAAGGGACATAGACCACAGGCCCTTTTCTGGCGTATTCTCTGACTGCCGCCAGTTCCCCGGGATCCACGTCAATGCCCTGAAACATTTTTTTCCACAGCCAGGTCAGCACCATATTGGCAAACTGGATGTAGGCGATATTATAATCGGCTGCGATCTCGTCAAAATAGGCGGCCGCCTCTTTTCGCACCTGCTTGCGTCCGCTCCCCCCTTTGGAGGATTTGGCTTCAATGGCCTCCATAACTATGGGGTCTTTAAGCACTTTTTCCTTAAATTGCTCCCTCGATTTAATAACCGGTCCCAGAATGACCCGCTTTTGCTGGTCAATGCTGTCGAGAAGGGACTGTCTGACCTGCACGGCGATGGCCTCCAGGGAATCGGACGGATCGCAGGTCTCCACATGGCTTTTCAAATCAAGAGGCGTCCCGATGTCGATAAAGGCCCTGCGGTTGTTTCTGAAAAAAAGGATGATTTTTCTTAAAAACCCGGGTTTGTCCTTGAACCCGAAAAATATGTCCCGCAAGTTCGGCTGATCCTTCTCCGGGGTCTTGTTGTAAAGGATGAGAAGCGGGGTCAGATAGATGGGCCGATCTGATTTTTTCTGGGTCTCCACAAGAAACTGAAGCGGGTCCTTTCTGGCGTGAATGAAGTGCCTGGCAAATCCCTTGGGGTCCACCAGGCAGATCAAAGAGGGGGTGCCCTCGAAAACGGCCTTTTCCAGAAATCCGGTCTCGTACGGGTCGGGCAAGGCCCAGTGCCGCAGAAAGTGGGTCGCATGAAACTTCAATATGTTGAAAAGCCGGGAGAAGGGGAGGATAAGGGACATGTTCAGGTCAAAGCCTATCTTGGGATAGGGGAGACGGCTTTTTCGGAAGCGGTAATGGTAGAGAAGATAGTCCAGGCGTCCTCTGTACTTGATGGCATAGACCACCGTTCCCCTCCGGTGCATCTGCTTGAGGGACTCGGTCATGCTGGCATTGAACTGGACCCTTTTGAAGAGCCGGTAAAGGAGCCTGTCCAGAAAGAGACCGGGCTTGTGGTCCAGAATAAATGGATAGAAGGGCTGGGTATCCGGCATGATGTGCTACCTCGGGCGCTTTTGGCCGAAATAAAAAAGGGCGATTCGCCAAGAATGCTATTTTACAACGGACCATCATGCCTGACAAGGGGCAATTCCTGACAGAAAAACAGCGGCCATGGGCACTGGATATTGAGATCATGCATTCAAAGCTCGAAGGCCTTGCGCAGCCAATAGTCCGGATTGGGCCCCAGCGGCTCATGGCGGTTGACAAAGATGTTTGTATGGTTAACAATAGCATGCGTGTCCATAAGATAATGCGCTTAATCCATGAAGGGGGTAATCATGTATACGCCGATGACAATATCCGGTCTGACGGTGGATCCCATCACAAACAGCCCTATTGTGATCCTCAAGGCCGTGGAAGGGGATGCCACGCTGCCCATATGGATCGGCCTTTTAGAGGCAACCGCCATTGCCAGCGAACTGGAGGGGGTCAAGTTTTCCAGGCCCATGACGCACGACTTGCTCAAGAATATGATGGAAATGGTCAACATCCAGGTGAGCAAGATCGAGGTCTGCGATCTCAAGGACAACACCTATTATGCCCTTATCCATTTTAAATTTAATGGAAAAGAGATGTCAATCGACGCCAGGCCGAGCGATGCGATTGCCCTTTCCCTCCGGGTAAAGGCCCCTATCTTCGTCTCCGACGAGGTCATCAGCAAGTCCAGCCGCATCGACCTGAAGGCCGAGCCCCAGGATAAGTCAGAAAAAGGGAAAAAGTGGCAGGAGGTCCTGGAAAACCTCAGCCCTGAAGATTTTGGAAAATATAAGATGTAACAGACTGTTATGGATAAGGTTATTGCGGATTCCGAGGCGAGGCGTACAGGAAATGGACCCAAAGAGGCATCGAACGCCTTGATTTCTGGATTCGCATCCCTCCGGATTCCTCTCTGAATCGGCAATTCACCTTCAGATGTCGCGCTTTTTAGCCCATTTGGTTGTCTTCCCCGGTCACAGGACAGGCCTTTGCGTTGTCTGGGGAAAGGGTTTTGGACTGCGCGGCCGCAACACACCCACGGTTTATGGCAGCTTCCCGCAGAAGACAGATCGTTAACTGCCTCGGAGGGGCCGTTGTTGCCCTGTGGCTGGTTATGATCGGGCTTCTGATCTATAAAAACCACTTTCAGAAATCCATACAACCTCATGACATCCTGCCTAAAGCAGCTGCGCTGAAACAAACAGAACGCACCTGGATGGAGATCTATCTCAAGGACACAAAGGTCGGCTACGCCCTGACCCAGATCGATCCCATGGGGGAGGATTTTCTCATATGGGAAGAGTTGGTGTTGAACCTCAATCTGATGGGGCAGGCGAGCGTCATGCGGACCAACATCCGCTCACTGGTGGACCAGGGATTTCGGCTGAAGCGTTTTACCCTTGCGGTCGAATCCGGAATTGTCCGGTTTCATATGTCGGGGACCGTGGAAGACGGGCAGGTGATCATAGAGACCGGCCGAGGCAACCAGAAAAAGACCCATGCCATACCCCTGAAGGGGCCCCCTGTCACCGGGGGGGCCATATCCCTCTTCTTCAGGGACCGACCCCTTAAGATAGGGGAATCATTTACATTCCTCATGTTTGATCCCACCACCATGGCCCAGAAGTCGGTTGTGATTACCGTGGCCGAACGGGAAACGGTGATCATTAACCGCATCAGATACAATGCATTCCGGCTGGAGACCGAGATGTGGGGCCAGGAGCTGACATTCTGGGTGGATGAGTCAGGAGAGATGCTGAAAGAAAAAGGATTTCTGGGGTTGACCCTGGTCCGGTCGAATGCCGCGACAGCAACCCGGGATCTGGAGGGAGAGGAATCCTTTGACTTCTATGAGATGGCCTCTGTGCCGGTGACGCCGAAACTCCAGCAGGCGGAAAGCCTGACCTATCTCAAACTGAAGGCCGAGGGCCTGGACAAAAGCGCCTTTGACAGCAAGCTCCTCAACAGCGGCAGGCAGCGATTTTCTGACGATGTCATCCAAATCAGGCAGGAAAAAATGCCGCTCAGGCCCGAGTACCTTCTGCCCTGGAGGGACGTGCCGGAAGGGATGAGCCCCTATCTCCGGCCGGGATTCAATATTGAGAGCGACGATCCCGCCATCGTGGAACAGGCACACCGCATTGTGGGCCCCACCCGGGATCCGGCAGCCGCGGCCCAAAAGGTGTTGGCATGGGTCTACAGCCGAATCGAAAAGAGGCCTGTGCTGAGCCTTCCGAGCGCCGCAGAGGTATTGAAGACGCGGACAGGAGACTGCAATGAACACGCTGTCCTGCTCACAGCCCTGCTGCGGGCCATTGGCATCCCGGCCCGCGAGTGCGTCGGTCTGGTCTACGCCAATGGCCGGTTTTTTTACCACGCCTGGACAGAGGCCTATATGGGTCGATGGATCTCCATGGACGCCACCCTCAATCAGATGCCCACAGATGCCGCCCACATTAAGCTGGTCCAGGGGGGGCTGGAGCGCCAAACCGATATCATTCCCCTTATTGGGAAGCTTAAACTGAGCGTGATAGATTATGGATATCATTCAACTGATTGATCTTACAAAGCAATACAGGGGACTTAAGGCAGTTGACGGGATCAGCCTGCACGTGAGGAAGGGGACCCGGTTCGGTTTTTTGGGGCCCAACGGTGCGGGAAAGACCACCACCATCAAGATGATGGCCGGGGTCCTGCAGCCCACCGGGGGCCGGATCATCATCAACGGATATGATATGGCCGTCTCTCCTGCGGCCCTCAAGGCCTGCATCGGCTTCATCCCGGACCGGCCATTCATGTACGAGAAGCTCACCGGGCTGGAATTCCTCGATTTTGTGGCAGGCCTCTACGGGTTGGACCGGTCGCCCCGGTTGAAAGGGCGAATAGCGGACCTTTTGACCCGTTTCGACTTGCAGGGCTGGGAGGACGAATTGATCGAAAGCTATTCCCACGGCATGAAACAGCGCCTGGTCATGTGCGCAGCCCTGGTCCACGAGCCCAATGTCCTGATCGTGGACGAACCCATGGTGGGGCTTGACCCCAAGGGGGCCAGGCTGGTTAAGGACATCTTCAAGGAACAGGCCACAAACGGCGCCACCCTTTTCATGTCCACCCATTCCCTGGAAACGGCCGAAGAGGTGTGCGAGGAGATCGCCATTATCCAGAACGGCCGGGTCGTTGCCCATGGCACGCCGGAAGAACTTAGGAACCAGGCCGGGACTGACGGGAAGCTGGAGGATGTCTTTTTGCGGCTGACGCAGGAAAAAGGGATCGGGGGACCCTAAGGGAGGCGAATTGTGAATGTTCAACGATCACCGTCGAACATCGAAGGTCGACTGGATGCGCGATTCGCGCAGTGAATGCGTGGCAACAGAGTGCAACATGAGAAAGGAACCCTGCCTGTGCAGAACCTGTTTGGGCTGATTCGTCCCAGGCTCCAGGCCGTGAGAAACCGGATGACCCGATCCGAGGTCTCGGGCAGGAAGCGGGCCTGGGTCATGCTGGGACTGGGATGCGGCTTCTGTGCCGGCATCTTCGCAGTCTCGTGCCGGGTCCTTTATTATTTCCAGTCCATAGAGGTAATCGGCGACCTCCTGGCCCGTCAGCTCCTCTCCATGGTCCTCTTGACCTTTTTTTCACTCCTTGTCTTCAGCAGTATGATCACGGCCCTGTCCAATCTGTATCTTTCCAAAGACCTGGAACTCTGCCATTCCCTTCCTGTGTCCGTGGAGACGCTCTTTGTTTCGAGATCGGCCTATACGCTCGTGGACAGTTCATGGATGCTTCTGGTCTTCGGCGTACCGGTCTTTCTCGCCTACGGGTATGTGTACCGGCCCGGCCCCATGTTTTATATCTCTGTGTTTCACATGAATGTGGCCATGACCCTGATTGCCTGCTGCACCGGAATCCTGGTCACCATGGTCCTGGTCCATGTGTTTCCGGCCCAGCGCACCAGAGACGTCATCCTCCTCTTTTCCATACTGCTGGTGGTGGCCCTCTACCTCATGTTCCGTCTGCTGAGACCCGAACGTCTGGTCAACCCGGAGGCCTTTTTTACCGTTGCCCAGTACATCAGTGCCCTGAAGGCCCCTGATTCACCCTATCTCCCGACCTACTGGGTGGCAGAGACCCTGTGGGGACATTTGAAGGGGTCGAACCCAAAGGGGCATCTGCTGCAGGTCCTCCTCGCCTGGAGCACGGCCGGATCCATAATGACCATCAATGTATGGGTTTCCCGACGCATCTATTTCCATGGGTTTTCAAAGTCCCAGGAGGCAAGAAGCCGGCGGTCCGCGGGCCGGCATATCCTCGAACTCCTCATCCGCTGCGCCACCAGACCGTTCGGGAGGGACCTGGCCGTGGTCATCGGCAAGGATATGCGCATCTTTTTCAGGGACAACACCCAATGGTCCCAGCTCCTCCTCTTAGGGGCGTTGATCGTGGTCTATCTCTACAATTTCAGCGTCCTTCCCCTGGACAAAAGCCCTATCCGGCTGGATTTTCTGCAGAACGAAATCGCCTTTTTGAACATGGGGCTGGCAGGGTTTGTCCTGTCGGCCATCTGCACCCGTTTTGTGTTCACGGCTGTGAGCGCCGAGGGAGAGGCCTACTGGATCATCCGCACTTCGCCTTTGAGAATCAGGCGGTATCTCTGGGGGAAATATTTGTTCTTTGTCTTTCCCATGCTGGCGCTGGCCGAATTGCTTATCATCGCCACCAACCTGCTCCTGGAGGTCACCTTGTTCATGATGGTCCTTTCGAGCCTCACCATGGGCTTTATGGTGTTCGGGATCGTGAGCCTGGGCGTTGGGTTAGGGGCCATGTATCCCAGATTCAGGCACGAAAACATCAATCAGGTCGCTACCGGCTTTGGCGGATTTGTCTATATGGTGGCCAGCTCTGTCTTTATCGGCCTGGTGATTATCCTCGAAGCTGGTCCGGTGTATCTCCTTTTTATGGCCGATGTAAAAGGAGATCCGGTTTCGACCACGAAATGGATATACATTATCCTTTCCTTTGCGGCTGTTTTCCTGATTCAGCTCCTGGCTCTATTTCGGCCCATGAAGAAGGGACTCAGTGCCTTGGAGGGGTATGAGTAAAGAGGCGTGATGCGCAAGGGGACGCTATGGGCACAATTAGGCAGGGATCATATGATAAACGTGCATGTCCCGATTTTTTTGAATACGTAGGGAACCTCCATATCCATTCCCGATACTCGGACGGCGCGGCATGTGTGCCCGAGATCGCCAACGCAGCGAAGCAGAGGGATCTTGATTTTATTATTCTGAATGATCACGCCCACATGACGGAGTCTCTTCATCTTGCGGAGGAGGGCGTATATGACGGCGTGGTTGTTTTGATGGGCCTTGAAATCGGGCTTAGGCATCATCACTATCTGGCATATGGCCTGCCTGAAATGGTGGACGGGACAGGACTGGGGCCTCAGCAGGTCATTGACCGGGTCAATGAGAAAGGCGGCTTCGGCTTTCTGGCCCATCCCTTTGAAAAGGGAATGCCTTTTCATGAAAAATCCATTGCCTATACCTGGAACGATCTGTCTGTGACCGGGCATGCGGGGATCTGCATCTGGAATTTCTCGTCGCGGTGGAAAGAAAGGGTGAAGAGCCCCGTCCACGGCCTCTTTTTTCTTCTGTTCAAGACCCATGGGCTGAAGGGGCCCAGCCAAAAGACCCTCTGGTTCTGGGACCAGCAGTGTCAGCGCAGAAAGGTAGTCGCCGTGGGCGGATCCGACGCCCACGGCGCGGCGTTTACCTGGCGAGGCATTCGATTCGTGCCTTTAACCTATGATTATGCCTTGAATTCCATCAACGTGCATCTCCTCCTCAAAAGGCCTCTATCCAGGGATTTCGCCGGGGCAAAAGGCCAGATCCTGGGGGCCTTGAGGGAGGGACGCCTGTTCATTGCGCACGAAAATCTGAAGTCGGCCGCTGGATTCCGCTTCTTCTTCAGAGACAAAAACGGTTCGTTTCTAACCATGGGCGAGGAAGGTCTGTTCAGGCCGGGTCAGCTCTTTGTGGAGGCGCCGGCAAGCGGCCTCATCCGGCTGGTGAAGGACGGGGCGCTCCTCAGACAAGGGAAGGGGACGCGGGCCTCTTTCCGGGTGGAAGAGGCAGGGGTTTATCGTGCGGAAGTCCATTTCCGCGTCCCGGTTTTCGGGCTGAGGCCCTGGATCTTCTCAAACCCGATCTACCTGCGGCAGACCTTGCCTTCCGGGACAATAACGACTTGACAAGCCCTATCCCGAAATATAAAGATACAGCCCTTGCCTGGGTGGCGGAATTGGTAGACGCAAGGGACTTAAAATCCCTCGAAGCTTAGCTTCGTACGAGTTCGATTCTCGTCCCAGGCACCAAATAAAATCAAAGAGTTATACATCTTTTTGAAACCTCTTTCGATCATGCCTTTTTCCCCGACTGTAACGATTTTGTAACGGTCCCCCCGTTCATCATGAGAAGAATGCTCATCGTGAAAAGCTGTTGATCCAGTGTCGCTGCATCCGCTTTTTCCTCTTTGGGGCGCCTGTGCAAATGGAGAAACGCTGTAAGGTTTCGAGCAAATTGCAGTTCCTTGCCTCCGCAATCCTTTGGCGGCTGGTGATTGAGCCGCTGACTGATGGGATTGATATCTCTCGTCTTCGTGAAAACCAAGACATGGGCATTCCGCCATCCCGCACCTGTCAACAGGATCCCCCTCAGCCTCACAAAACCTGATATGGCTGTCAGAGGTCAAGAGGAAAAACCTCTTCCTGCCCCTTTCGTTTGAGGGGTTGTGGTTTTTTGTGTTTTATTCCAGGGCACAGCCAGAGACGGGATCTTGTGGCGACGTTTGATCACTCTGATATTCGCGGGTTGGTTACCGCATGACTTGGCTTCGTCGCGGAGCTGCCTCGCTCTAACATCGGAAGTTCGGCCGTGGCCTTATTCGTATAGGTTTGCCGAGGGTTCCCCTGAACGTGATTATTGACGCCGATATAATTCGTTACCAGATACGTCGATGTAATTCGATGCCATTGGAGCCGGTTTAGTTTTACCCCATTCATATCATTCCTTGAGTTTTTTGAGAGAACTCCTT
>Ga0068712_1004756_pt1 | contig 11185 bp, 10 predicted proteins | sample MTBAKSrepl1MetaG_FD_62987 | JGI IMG/M metagenome (GOLD analysis project Ga0068712, IMG submission 62987) | Enrichment culture microbial communities from Arthur Kill intertidal strait, New Jersey, USA, that are MTBE-degrading - MTBE-AKS1... | ecosystem: Environmental > Aquatic > Marine >... | reverse complement strand
TCTTATGGCCGTCATTGTCATGACCATCGGCCTGGCGGCCCTGTTTGACAGTTTAATCCCCCCCGTCTTCGGCGGGGTTGAGCGGGCCTACCCAGGTGTCTTCCCAGGCGGCGGGTTGCAAATCTGGCTGCTGAGCATCTCCTACGAATACCTGTGCAGCTTTATTGTTGCCCTGGCAATGGTCGGCTTTTTCCTCTATTTTTTTCATCGCACCAGAAAAGGGATAACCATGAGGGCCGTTGCCGACGGACATGACACGGCCCGGAGCTGCGGCATAAAGGTGGGAACCATTTTCAGTTGGGTATGGGTGATTGCTTCAGTAAGCGCCATGATCGGCGGATTTCTTTTGGGGAGCATTGAGAACGTTTCTCCCGCCATATCGACCATTGCGATGCGGGTCTTTCCTGTTATCATTTTAGGGGGGCTTGATTCAATTCCCGGATGTATCATTGCCGGCCCGATCGTGGGCGCGTTGGAAATGCTGGCAGTGGCATACGGAGACCCTATAACGGAGGGAGGGGCCGGAGAAGTCATGCCCTATCTTATTATTTTGCTGACCCTGATTTTTAGACCCTTTGGGATATTCGGCCAGGAACATATAGAAAGGATCTGATCATGAATATAACCCTTCCATGCGGTGTGTTCAATACGCGTTACGATCTGGATGTGGCTATCATACGCACAAAGACCCACTGGGCCTGGCTTATCGGCGGCGTGCTGCTGTCAATCCTGATACCTCCCCTGCTGGGCGCTCACTGGTTGAACTGGTGCATCGAGACCTGTATCGTGATTGTGGCCGTTCTCGGGCTCTATTTTGTTACCGGTTTGTGTGGTCAGATATCCCTGGGGCAGGCCGGATTTATGGCGGTCGGAGCGTATTCCACCGCCATTTTCATGTCTCAGACGGGCCTTTCGTACTGGCTGGCGCTTCCCGTGGCCGCTCTGGGCACCGGAGTCGTAGCGGTTGTTTTCGGCCTTCCCTCCCTGAGAGTCAAGGGTTTCTATCTGGCCATGGCCACCCTGGCGGCCCAGCATGTGATCTTATGGTGCATTACTCATCCGCCGTTCCATAAGTGGTCGGGCGGTTTCGATGGCATTACCACGCCAACCCCTACCCTTGCGGGTTTTTCCTTTGATTCCTACACCAGTTGGTTTTACGTGACGGTCATCTTTATGTGGCTGCTGGTGTTTTTCGCCAAGAACATAAGTCGAACGAAAGTCGGAAGAAATTTCATCGCCGTCAGGGACAGCGATCTGGCGGCGGAAGTCCTGGGGATCAATATATTTCAATACAAGCTGATCGCATTTTTTCTTGCCGGTATATTCGCGGGAATTGCAGGCGCTTTGTTTGCGCCTTTCATTATCAGAATAGCACCTGAGAATTTCGGTATGGACAAGTCAATATGGTATCTTGGGATGCTTGTTGTCGGCGGGAGCGGCAGCGTGGTAGGGGCCGTTGCCGGGGTGGTTTTTGTTCGCCTTCTGCTTGAACTTACAGTGATATTCGGGCCGAGCATTCAGGTTATTCCCGTGGTGGGGTCCCATTTGGCCAACTACCTCGGGGGCATCGTCTTCGGCATTGTTATGATCATATTTCTCATATTTGAACCCAGGGGCATCAATCACAGGTGGACGGTTTTTAAGTCCTCCTACAGGCTTCATCCCTTTTCATACTGATTCATAAGGAGAGTTTCTGAGGTAATGCACGCAGTTTGTGTTTGAAAGAGGAAATTTAGTAAGCCCGTAACTCAGGAAATGGAGGAAAAAAGAATGAAAAGAGAAAGAGGGAAGACGTTAAGGTTTTGGGGCATTCTTCTACTGTCGACCGTTTTGTGCTCGGGGGCTGCCCTTTGGGGTGGCACGGAGCGGTTTGCCGCCGCCGAGGACTTCGCAGGCACCATCACCATCGGCGATGACGAGGAGGTCACGGGAGCATATGCCGCCACCACCTACTGCCACGGGGAAGCGGCGCAAGATTATTGGAAACAACACAATCATCAAATGACTGTTGACGGCAAAACCTATAGGGTAAGTCATCTCTTCGTCGACAATAAGACGGATGTATCCCTGAGTGTCTCCAATTTCCACAGATTTGTGGCGGAAGGAGCGGTTGTGGTGCGGACCAACTGGACGCCGGGTATGATTGCGTTGAAGCCCCTGGCCGAAAAAACAAAGGTCCCGATCATTGGAGGCGGTTTCAGTAAGGATCTGTTTGATCCCCCAAGCAATTATCTCTACGGCGCCCAACCCAGCTACCCCGGCCTTCTATGCTCGGCCGTCAAGTGGTACAAGGAGAATGTTTGGAAGGGCCCAGGGAAAATGAAAGTGGGTCTTCTTCTGTGGGACAGCGGATATGGAAGGTCTTCCGATATCCCCGCGGTATATGAATACCTGAAGGAGGACCTGGGCGTGGAGGTTCTGCCGACGGTCTTTTTTCCGGTTAAAATTAAAGATTTCACGCCCCAGCTCATGCGCCTCAAGAGCCAGGGGACCAACTTGATTTTCATGCAGGCTTTGGCGGGGCAGTATGCCATGCTGGCAAAGGATGCAAAGAGGCTGCAGGTAACACCCAAAATAGGCCTCATGAGCACGCTCTGGTGTGTTAGCAACAAATACATCGAACTCGCGGGTGATGCCGCGGAGGGCACTTTCGGACCATGGCAATGGTATGTTGGCAAGGACGAGGACAATCCTTCGCATCCCGTTGTGCAGCAGGTGCATGATGCCATGGAAAAATATCGCGGCAACCGCTACTACGACATAAACTATTTTCAGGGCTGGATGTTTCAATATCTGATACAGCATATTTTGGAATTAACAATTAAGAAGTACGGCTTCCCCTTTACGGGAGAGCAAGTTGCAGAAACAGCATCAACAATGCCTGAATGGGACTGGGGCCTGAGCAAATCGTTCTCGGGGTATTCCGGCGGCGATCGATTGGGGTGGCATGAGGTCAGGATGTACAAAGTGGAAAACGGGGAAGTGGTTGCGGTGAGCGACTGGCTGCCGACCCCGCCCGAATTTCTTGAAAAGGCACCGTGGATAATCGGCAAGGGAAAAAGATAGATGCCTGTCTACTTACACTGGCTTAGTCTCCGGCCTTTTTACAGAACCCAAAAAGGCCGGAGACATGGTGCCGGCCATTATCGATTTCAGGAAAAGGTTTTCAACGAATTTATCCCCTTATCCGAGTTGTAAAGGAGGCCGTCCGTGCTGATGCCGGTCCAGACGGGCGATTTCTTTCTAAAACTTAGGGAGAATCCAGTCATGTTGGTTTTGAACAACATCGAAGTCATTTACAGTGATGTGATCCAGGTGCTGAAAGGGGTTTCCCTGGAGGTCCAGGATGGAGCCGTTGTCGCCCTTTTGGGCGGAAACGGCGCTGGTAAATCCACCGTCCTCAAAGCCGTTTCAGGGCTTCTTGAAACAGAATTGGGCAAGGTCTCCAACGGCACCATCACATGGGACGATCGCAGAATAGAGAACCAGAACCCTGAAAAGACGGCAAGGCTCGGAATCATTCAGGTCAAGGAAGGGCGAGCCATATTTGAGCATTTGACCGCGGAAGAGAATCTTCTGGTGGGGGCCAATATCCGCTCCAATACGGCTGAAATTAAAGAAGACATGGACATGGTTTACGGTTATTTTCCAAGACTGAACCATCTTAGAAAACGGATCAGCGGGTACCTCTCGGGGGGAGAACAGCAGATGCTGGTGGTGGGGCGGGCCATGATGGCAAGACCGAAGCTTATGCTTCTTGATGAGGCTTCCCTGGGCCTTTCCCCCATTCTGGTTGAAGAGATATTCGACATTATCAGGCGGTTCAACAAGGAATCGAAAACATCCATTCTCGTGGTTGAACAGAATGTACGCGTAGCCCTGACCATTGCCGTTCACGGCTACGTGATGGAAAACGGCCGTGTGGTGCTGGATGATTGCGCTGAAAAACTGCGGAATAATGAGGATGTTAAGGAATTTTATATGGGGCTCGGCGAATTGGGCAAGAGAAAGAGCTACAGGGAAGTGAAGCACTATAAGAGGAGAAAGCGGTGGTTGGGTTGACCAGCACCCTATCCATCAATCAGAAAAGACGGGCCTGAGTAATAAGTGTTAATGGGGCCCTGACGGAGGAATTATGATAGACGCGCATATACATATCTTTCCGCCGTATCGGAGTGCTCCGGCGGTGCGCTGGCTGAAAAGGTCGATTCCGTGGGTGGATGTAGATGAGTCCATCAGTGAAACGGATATCCTGGAGACTCTGGACGTCTCAGGTATCAGTTATTTTTTCAATTATGTTTATCCCCTCAGGCCAGGAGAGTCCCGATCATTGAATGAGTTCAATTACCGGCTTTCCAAAAGAATCAAGAACGCCGTCTGTTTCGGTTCGGTTCATCCGGGAAACCGGGATCGAAAGGAGATTGTAGAGGAAGCCATCCTCGATTTCGGCCTTATGGGTTTGAAATTCCATCCATTTGTTCAGGGCTTCAACATTTTGGATGAACGGATGGACTCGGTATATGAGACTGCGGGAAGATTGGGCCGGCCCATTGTTTTTCACACCGGCTTCGATGACTTCTACGGGGCCAGAATGAAGCCCTCGGAAATGGATCAGTTGTTGACGAGACATCCCGGTTTGATAGTGGTCATCGCCCATATGTTCTACCCGGATATTGAAGCCGCATTCAACCTGATGAAGAAATATGAGGATGTTTATCTCGATGGAACGAACATCTTTTCCGACTACAAGACTGCCATTGACGAAGAAAACAGCTTTGTGGGAAAAGTCGTTCGTGACGGGGACCGTGAATACCACGCCGTTTACTTTCATCATTCACTACGAGAGCTTGAGGCGTTCAGCCACCGAATCCTGTTCGGAACGGACTATCCCCTGGCCATGAATGAGCCGGGAAGGATTTACGACACGGTTCGAACTCTGGATATTTCTCCTGAAGCCGTTCTAAACATATCGGAACGGACGGCCATGAATTTTGTCCGGCGATTCCGGCCGGGCTTTTTCCTTTAAGGGGGCCTGTACCGATCATTTGGAGAATGAAATCATTCAATGAACAAGAGTGAGGAGGATTGAAATGGCCGACAAGAGATTCTGGAACCAGGAAATGGAAACCCTGCCGGTTGAAAAGCTGCATGCGCTTCAAAAGGAGGGGCTGCAAAAAGCCGTTGCATGGGCCTATGAAAAAACCGGCTATTATCGGGATCTGTTTGACAAGGAAGGGTTGAAGCCGGAAGATATCTCTTCTCCGGAGGACCTCGTCAAGATCCCTTTTACCAGCGATATTGAGGTGGCCCATGATGTGCCTCTGGAAGACCGGATTGCGGTTCCGGCGGAAGAGGTCAGGATGGTCCATTCCACATCCGGAACCGTTGGTGCGGTTGTCCCCATTCCATTTACCCGGAGAGACGAGGAAGCCTTCTTAAAGGAGGGCGAGGCCCGTGCGCGTTGGACCATGGGGGTGAGGCCGTCGGATGTCGTTCAGGTGCTCACCCGTTTTGACTGCTGTTCGCTGGGGTACAGGGAATTGGGGGCGGCATCCGTGCTCATGTCCGCCGGAAGGTATAACACCGATCACCAGATAGACCTCACCCAAAAGGCCGGCGTAACGGTTTTGGAACATATGCCTTCCTTTCTGCTGAGCTATCTGGAGCGAATGGAGGCGTTGGGAGTTCATATAGCGGAAACGGGATTGAGGATGGCGAGCGGCGTCGGCGAAGGCTGGGCGGAGTCTTATAAAAGGAGGGTGGAACAACGGTACGGAATTCCGTTCATGACCCTTTACGGGGCCGTGGAGATTTCCCCCTTTTTCGCTGCTGAATGTGAAGCGCGAGACGGATTGCATATCAACGCGGACCAGGGGATTCTGGAGGTGATTGATCCGGAGACGGGTCTGTTGCTGCCCGATGGGGAAGAGGGCGAAATGGTTGTGACCATGTTCCAGCGGGAAGCCATGCCCCTGATCCGGTACAGGGTTGGAGACCTGGGGCGCATCATGCCCCATGAAACCTGTGCGTGCGGCAGAACCCTGCCCAAGATTTCCTATGTAAAGGGTCGGGTTTCACAAAGAATCAGCATCGGTGGGAAAAAGATCCTGCCCATAGACGTTGAAGAGGTTGTCGCTCGGTTTGACGAGTTGGAGAACGAATTTCGGATTATTTGTGACGCGCCGCAGATGAATGTCCTGAAACTTCGGGTGGAGCACAAAGATGATGTTAAAGCCCTAGAGTCTCTTAGGGGAAAAATTGAAGAGGCCTTATTCGATGAACTTGGGTTGAATGCTGAAGTGGATATGGTTTCCAGAGGCACCCTCGAGCGCGTTACATTCAAGGCGCAACGGGTTGAGGTGTTGAATTAACGCCCTGATCGGGAACTGAACGGCAACATTTCTTTGGGGCCTCGGTATAGAACAAGTGTGCGGGTTTGCATGTTTGCATAGCTGTCTTTCCCGGGACCTTTCCCATAAATTAAAAAGACCGATGAAAGGAGAGGATATGAAAAAAGTTATAATCGGATCAGGCTCTGCTTTTTGGGGAGACATGCTGGAGCCCGCCGTGGAGATGGCTGAAAGGAGCGAAGTCCAGTATATCGGCTTCGATCACCTTGCTGAACTGACGATGGCCTTGTTGAATCGGATGAAGCTGAAAAACCCCGAGATGGGGTATGTGCCGGACATCATTCCCTGGATGAAGAAACTGCTCCCTGTCGCCGCGCCAAAAGGGATCAAGATGATAACCAATGCCGGCGGGGCCAATCCCCTTCAGGCTGCCCTTGAGGTAAAAAAGGCAGTAAAAGATCTGAACTTGGGTCCCATGACCATCGGCGTTGTCTCAGGGGATGACGTGCTCCCTTATCTCGACGAAATCAGGGATCAGGGCTTTAAGTTTACGAATTTGGATACCGGGGAAGAGGATATCGACAGGATCAGGGACAGCATTGTGGCCGCCAATGCCTATACGGGGGCTGATGAAATAATCTCCGAGTTGAGAAACGGCGCGGACCTGATTATCGCGGGCAGGGTTTCGGACAATGCCCTCTACGTGGGACCCTTGATGCATGAATTTGGATGGGAGTACACGGATGAATATGTCAATCAAGTGGCCGCGGCCGTGACCATCGGCCACATTATCGAATGTTCGGCCTGTGTGACGGGCGGCATGTCCAACATGTGGCGGATTTCTGAACGTCCATGGAACTCGGGTTTTCCCATTGCCGAGGTATTCGAAAACGGAGACGCCGTCATCACAAAGACGCCCGATTCCGGGGGCATCGTAAACACCTGGACAGTAAAGGAGCACCTCCTTTATGAGGTCATTGATCCCAATAATTATCTAATGCCCGACGGCATAGCGGACTTCTCCACTGTTAAGCTGGAGGAGGCAGGTCCCAACCGGGTGAAAGTAAGTAATATGAGTGGCAAGAAACGCCCCGATACCTTGAAACTCTGTATCGGATATAAAGATGGATACATTGGTGAAGGCATGGTCCTGCTCCCTGCCCCTGACGCTTTGGAAAAAGCCAGATTCTCTGAGAAATGGCTCAGGGAAAGGTTTAAGATACTTGGTGTGGAATTCGAAGAGCTTCGAATTGACTACATCGGCGTCAATACGCTCCACGGCGAGACCGCAGAGATAGAAGACAAGGACTATAACGAAGTCGGTATAAGGGTAGCCGGTAAAGCCAGGACCAGACAGGCGGCGGAGACCGTTCGGAGGGAAGCGACCCATCTATGGACTCAGGGGCCCATCGGTTCCAGTTTTGGGACCCCCATGAACGTGAGGCCCGTTATCAGACTGTGGCCGACACTTGTGCCCAGGGAAGCCGTTAGAACCGAAAGTCAGCTTATGGAGGTAAAATAGCCATGAAAAAAATCAAGCTAAGAGAACTGGCCTATGCCCGGTCCGGAGACAAAGGGGATGTCTGTAACGTGGGAATTATGGCCAAAACGAAAAATGCATATGCGTTTCTCGAAAAAACCCTCACCCCCGAAAGCATCAAGGCCTATTACAAGGGGATGGTGAAAGGGGCCGTGGAGATATACCCGCTTCCGAATATCGACAGCCTGGAAATCGTGCTGAGGGGGGCCTTGGGAGGAGGGGCCACCTGCACCCTGCGGTTCGACCAGACCGGAAAGTCCATGGGTCCGGTGCTCCTGGGAATGGTTGTCGAGGCGGACGAGGCGTTGGTTGACGAGGCGGCGAAGGCCACCTCGGCCATCGAGAAGAGATTGGAGGCTTAGACATGGATGATGCGGTTCTCTATGGAGTGGAAGACCAAATCGCCTGGATAACCATCAATGAGGCTGAGAAAATGAACCGGTTGACGACCCATATTATGGGCAGGCTGGTCGAGGGCGTTGAAAAGGCCGGAGATGATGACAATGCCAAAGTTATTGTCGTTACAGGGGCTGGCGACAATGCTTTCTGCGCCGGGGCAAGCATTGATCAATTCGAGCAAGACTCGATTCTGCAGAGCAAGAAGAACCTGGACGCCTATGCGAAGCTGTGCAGGGTATTCAAGTCGGTTCACAAGCCGTCCATCGCCATGATCAACGGCTACGCCATGGCCGGGGGATGTGGTCTTGCCATGCTGCCCACATTCAGTATTGCGTCGGAAAAGGCCGTCTTCGCGTGTCCTGAAATAAACGTCGGCGTATGGCCGATGATGGTCATGGCGACCCTTTTTCGAACGGTCGGCAGGAAAAAGGGTTTGGAACTTATCTGTACGGGAGAAAGAATCAACGCGGCGGAGGCGGAAAGTATCGGGATGGTGACGAAGGTGGTTCCCCACAATGAGCTAAAGCCATCCGTTGTTCGATTGGCGGAGACGTTGAAGGGCAAGAGCGGCAGCATTCTGAGACTGGGGCTGGAGGCCTTCGAGAACATCACAGACATGGAATACGACAAGGCCGTATCCTACTTAAGGGATATGGCCGTTATCTTGACACAGACCCCTGACTCCATTGAAGGGACCAGGGCGTTTGTAGAGAAAAGAAAACCCGAGTGGAAATACTAGATTTAGGAGGATCAAGATAGAGAATGAGCCCAAGAACAACTAGAATACAATCCCCCCTCGCGGGGACATTTTACCGCGCGCCCTCTCCCGATGAGCCGCCTTTTGTGGAAGCGGGCCAGAAGATTGAAGCGGGCGACGTGGTTTGCATCATCGAATCGATGAAGGTGTTTACTGAACTTCGGGCCGAACAGGGGGGTATCGTTCGGAACATCTTGGTTGAGGATGAAGACGCGGTCGCAAGAAATCAGCAAATAATGGAGGTAGAGATATCATGATTGTGTGTGCCAACAATTTTGGTTTCGGCGCTTTGCATACTGCCGGATGTAGGAGGAGCCAATCGGATGTTTAAGAAGATACTGATCGCCAACCGGGGCGAAATCGCGGTGCGGATCATTCGGGCCTGCAAGGAAATGGATATCAAGACGGTGGCGGTGTTCTCTGACGCGGACAAGGAGGGCCTCCATGTGAAATACGCCGACGAGGCGGTGAACATCGGCAAGCCCCTCAGCAGGAAAAGCTATCTGAACCAGGAGAGCATTATACGAGCGGCAAAGGAGACCGGGGCTGAGGCCATTCACCCGGGCTACGGTTTTCTGTCGGAAAATGAATCATTCGCCAAGGCGTGCGAAAACAACGGTCTGGTATTCATCGGCCCTTCCGCGGAGACCATCGCCATTGCCGGAAATAAATCCGCGGCCAGAAAAACCCTGCTCGATCTGGGTGTGAGGGTGATTCCCGGCGGCGAGGGCGTCGTTTCCTCCAATGAAGAGGCGTTGAACCTGGCCGAGCGGGTCGGATACCCGGTCATCATCAAGGCCTCCGGCGGCGGCGGCGGCCGCGGCATGCGAATCATAAATAAGACGTCGGATATGGAGGATGGCCTGGCCATGGCTTCGGGGGAGGCCCGCGCCGCGTTCGGAAACCCGGATGTTTACCTGGAGAAATACATCGAAAAACCGAGACATATCGAGATACAGATTATGGGCGACAGCCACGGAAACCACGTCTACCTGGGAGAGCGGGAGTGCAGTGTTCAGAAGCGATATCAAAAACTCATTGAGGAGTCGCCATCCCCGTTCGTGGACGGCGACTTGCGAAGGAAGATGGGAGAGGCGGCCGTCCTGGTGGCAAGGGCCATAGGATATCGAAACGCCGGGACCATGGAGTTCCTGGTGGATAAAGATAAGAACTTCTATTTCATGGAGGTGAATTCCCGTTTACAGGTGGAGCACCCCGTTACGGAGCTGGTCACGGGCATCGATCTGGTGCAGCAACAGATCCTGATCGCAGCGGGCGCCGACCTGAAGTTCAATCAAGATGACATACGGTGTAACGGCTGGTCCATGGAATGCCGCATCAACGCGGAAGACCCGGATGATAACTTCAGACCTACACCGGGGGTGGTCAAGGACCTTATCCTGCCTTCCGGACCGGGAGTCAGGGTGGACACTTTTATCTATGAGGGTTATGAAGTGCCCCCCTTTTACGACTCCCTCATCGGCAAACTGATCGTATGGGCGGAAGACCGGAACAAGGCCGTCAAGAGGATGCACAGGGCCCTTTCGGAGTTCCGGGTGGACGGAATCAAGACAACGGTGCCGTTTCATATGAAAGTGTTTCAAAACGATCTCTTTGTGAAAGGGGACATTGACACCCATTTCCTTGAAGATATGGACAAGGACGGTTAGGGCCTTATCCCACAGTAAAATTTGGAGGAAAAACGTGACTGACAATAAGAATTCAACGGAAAGCCGATCCATCGAAACAACGAGAGAAGTGGTGGTTTCCAAACAGAAGGCATCCGGGAGCAAAGGGAGAGGCATCTCTTTCAGACCCTATGTCGATGATGTCAAGACCCGGCTTGCCAAGGTGGAAGAAACGCGCGCCAGGATAATGAAAATGGGAAGCGAAAAGCTCTTGGCCAAACAGCGTGAAAGGGGAGCCCTCACCGCCAGGGAACGGATCGATCTGTTCTTTGACGCCGGCACCTTTGTGGAACACGGGGCTTTTGGGGAGAGCCAGGTCCAGGGTATGGGCATGGACGAATACCACACGCCCGCGGACGGGGTCATTTGCGGTTTCGGCCTGGTGAACGGCAGGCGGGTTTGCGCCTATGCCACGGATTATTCCGTTTTGGCGGGCTCCAGCGGCGAAGGG
>Ga0068712_1004752_pt1 | contig 11192 bp, 18 predicted proteins | sample MTBAKSrepl1MetaG_FD_62987 | JGI IMG/M metagenome (GOLD analysis project Ga0068712, IMG submission 62987) | Enrichment culture microbial communities from Arthur Kill intertidal strait, New Jersey, USA, that are MTBE-degrading - MTBE-AKS1... | ecosystem: Environmental > Aquatic > Marine >... | reverse complement strand
CTATCTTGGTTCGTTATGTCGGTCTGTATCCAGGAATCCATTTACCGATTTTACGTCAAACGCGAAATCGGTAAAAGAAAATGCTCTGTTTATGGGATCTCAGGGGAGATTTACCGAAAATGCGTTTGACGTGAAATCGGTAAAGGAGGCGCTTGGTTGGGCGAATTCAAGATATTGTAGACTGTTTTTTGAGAAATGGTCAGGCGTTCTGCGATTTCGGCGCGTTTGTATCCTCTGGCAATCAACTGTTCGATGAGGAACTTCATGGCCTTGCGCGATCCTGGTTTACGTTTTCGGTAAAGCCTCACTGTTTCGTCTGCGTGTTTCTCCAGGGCCTCCATGTTCAGAATGTTTTTTCCTTCGATCTTGACCACTGTCTTGGCTTTTGCCATCCGGCCGAAAATTTTCGGAAACGCAGAAATGAGTTTCTGTTTGAACTGCTCCAGGGCTCCTTCCATGACCTTGCTATAATCAACAGGCAGTTCCATCCCCTTTTTCAATAGCTTCCCGTATCGCTCCCTGGCTTCCTGGGGATCTTCGGCGATGATTTTCAGGATGAAACCGGCATCGACAAAAGATGCTTTCTCCATCTGGTCGGTAAACAACCGAACCGATGACCACCGGTAGTCCCGGGGATCTGCAACGATTTCAGCTTTGACCGGATTGAGGTGGATATAGACCGAAGCGGCGATCAAATAGGCTTGGTCTAGGCAAACTGCCTGGCGATATGGCCCGCCGAACAAGTGCCCTCTTCGCTCGTACTTTTTGTTAAAGCGCAGCGCGTACCGGGAAAACAGATCCCGCATGGCGTCTTGAAGATTGCCCTCGTTGGGCCGAAGCAGCAGATGAGCATGATTGCCCATGAGGCAGAAAGAAAAGATATCGTAATCGTGTTTCTGGGCCGATTCTTTCAAAAACCCGAGCATGCACAGAAAATCGTCGTCTTCTACAAAGCAGGGATCTTTCCCGGCGGCACGCTGGGTTATGTGCGATACGAGCCTGCCCTGGGTCAGCTTATTTCGTGCCCGGAAAAAGCGATTGACTTTATGCGCGGCAACCAGGTCGATCGGGTCCAACAGCGGCTCCTTCAGGCACCGGCTGGCGCCGGATTCAAGATTCCAGGTTCAAAGTTCAAAATTGCCGCTGACGAGGAAACGCCGGGTTTACACCAGCGGGCGGATGGAGCTTTCAATCTCCTCAATTCGGGCGGGTGCCGGCACGACACAATAACGACTTACCGATTTTGCGTCAAACGTGAAATCGGTAAAGGAAAATGGTGGAACTGTGGGAGCTCGGGGGTGATTTACCGAAAATACGTTTGACGTGAAATCGGTAAAAGGTCTTTTCAGATTTGGAGTTCGGTAGGTCGACGGATGTGGCGGCTGAAGAGGCAAAACGCGATGAAGCAGGCGGCCAGGAAGAACAGGGCCGGCAGGGGGCCGTGTCCCCGGAGGGACAACGCGCCGAGGCCGATCAAGGTCTGCAAGAAGCCGTAGCCGGCCGTCACCTTCCAGTGGGCGATGGCCATTTCGTTTGCCAGGAGCTGGTAGATGTGCCTTCGGTGGGGCTTGAGGAGGTTTTCGCCATCCCTCAGTCGGACATATTCGGTGACCAGTTCATCCGCATAGAAGGGGAAAAGAAATGCACAAAGAACCATAAAGTCGGTCAGACTGCGGGTAAGGGCAACGACCATCACGGCAAAGAGGAAGCCCAAAAGGATGCTTCCCACATCGCCCATGAATACTCTGGCTTTAGGCATGTTGAACGGCAAAAATCCGAGGCAGGCCGCCGCTATGCAAATGGAAAGGACAATCAACGCACCGTCCGCGCCGGAGACGGAACCGAACAACGCGATCAAGCAGAATGCGACCAGGCCGGTGATTCCGGCGATTCCGTTGATGCCGTCCATGAAGTTGTAGTAGTTGGCGGTGCCGACTATGAAAACAGAAAAGAACAGATGACAGAGGACAGAGGACAGAGGACGGAAAACAGATGTCAGAGGTCCGATGTCAGATGTCAGGGGCCAGATGTCAGATGTCAGATGGCGGAGGTCAGAAAGGACGGGGGAAAGTGCGGGGAGGGCGAATAGCAGGACAATGAAGGCGGCGAGGAACTGGATGGGGAGGCGGATTTTGGGGGAGAGTTCGACTTTGTCGCCGTATAGGCTGAAGAGAGCAACTGCGGTCAAGGGTGCCCAGAATGCCACAGGCAACCGTAGCGCAATCGCGGAAAAAACAAAGGCGGCCAGGATACCGATCCCGCCGCCTTTGGGAATGACACCATCGTGCGAACTTCGGTGGTTCGCTCTGTCCAGAACACCCAAGGTTGTTCCCCAGCGGGAAATTACCCATGCCCCAACACCACCAAGAGCAAGAGAACCCATATAAAGAATCACATATTTCATTCTAATCTACGCCAATCTCATCCACAGATTTCGCCGATTACACGGACTATTCATACCTTAATCTGTGCAAATCTGTGTAATCTGCGGATCCATCAGCTCCTCGAAAGCACCCGCTCAACCGCCTCCTGGAACCGTTCCGCCTGTGGGCAGTAGGTCTTTATCATAGCCCAACCTTTTGTGATCTCCCTCTCTACCCGCTCATACCTGTTCTTGACTTTGCGCAAGCGTCCGTTGTGGGCCCGGATGAGCCGTTCTTTCGCCGATTTCTTCTGCAAATACGCCAAAACATCAAACGAACACTCCAGCCCATCCACCAGATCAGGATCCTTCACACCATAAAGGGCTGCCGCTACCCAGGCCTCCATACATTTGGAAGGTATGCAGACCACACCTTTGGGTCCAGGCAGGGTCGGGGAGAGCCATCCGTGAATGACTTTCTTGAGAGCATCGACAGTATCGGAGGCTGGCGGACATGGCTTTTCGCACGGCAGGTCCATATGTGGAGGGTCCAAAATACCGGCCTGCCCATACTCGAACCCTGCAACATCTGCATCAACCTGAATAAGGACCATGTCATGCTCCTGCAAAACAGGGTTATCCGTGAGCGTAGGAGCGCGCACGGATGCCGCCTGCCTGCACCACCTGAAAACACCGCTCCAGCCGGTACGGTTTTGCCCAGGAGGGGTTTGCGGCTGCAATGTCACGGCAGTAAAAGGCATGCCCAGAAAAGCTGTCAGCCCAGCCCTAAGGACAATAGCATCCGTGGGTCCCTCCACGGCCAGGCCAATACGGAGGTCAGACATTGGGAACCCCTCCGATATGTCCCATCATCCAGAGCCGCGAAAGGGGCCAGTCATTCCTTTTTGCCATCTCAGCAAGCTCGGGGGTCATCCGCACCCTGCAAACCTGCGTTTTCCCCTGGTTGTTCCTGTCCACGGCAAAGAGCCTGACCCGTTTATCCTCAAGATCCAGTCCATCCACAACTGCCGGATTATGAGCTGTAACAATGATCTGCTGACGCTCTCCCTCCAGGACCCATTCACACAGCAATCTGCTTAATTCACGAACTAACCGCGGGTTAAGGGCCTGATCAACATTATCGATAGCCAGGAACGATGGTGAAGAAGCCGACAAGGTCAAAGCGGCGGCGAACAAAACATACAAAGCCCCTTCGCTGGCATCATAGGCCGTTAAGGTATTACGTTCCTTGACCATATAGCGATCCTTAAAACGCAGCAGTCGTTTGGAACGGGGAACCGAGGGAGACAGAAGCTCATGACCGGCCAGGGTTGTATCCATTTCCTCTACCCAGTCCATACACCCCAATACGTCCTCGAGAGCGACCGCGATACGTTCATCCTTTTCCGCCGCTTTCTGCAGCTCATTTATGGCAGAGGTAAGTTGCCCTCCGGACAGTCCAACCGGTTCTCGTGACTGCGAATCTATTCCAACGCCCCGAAGGACCGGCGTATACGGCGTGTAGATAGCATACTCCTGCAAGGTGCTAAGCAAGTGGCCTGCCGGATCCTGCTGGGACAGCTCCACTGCTTTCAGGGCCGCAAGCCCTAAGGAACGATCATAGGTCTCCTTATCGCGCAACCCACGGGAAAAGACCTTTCGACCATTTGAAACAAGAGATTCGGTTGTATATTCCCATGCCGGCTTGGGATCATTCATAGGGTTGAGAAGCGATACGCTGTAGGAAGCCTGCGGCATAAATGCCGACAATGCGATGCTCGCCGGCGTCCTGTCGCCTTTGAACGACGACTTATACAGGCTCGGCAACCCGGGCCGGACCCCTCGCCGCATCAGGGCTTCATCATCGATACGACCGGATGCCGCAGCGGACAAAACCCCAATGGCCTCCAGAATATTGCTCTTGCCGCTTCCATTGGCGCCGATAAAGACATTGACTGCCCCCAGCTCGATCTCAAACTCTCGCAACGACTTAAATCCATTAATTTCTATGCTCTGAATCATGCCATCACCTCCCTTCTCATCGCCACTTGTACAGCCTCAGCTTACCAGCTCACCAGCTCACCAGCTCATCCCATCGATCCTACTCATCCCAATCATCCTATTCATCCTAATCATCCCGCCATTCCTTATCTTTTCATCCCGCCATCTCGCCATCTCGGCATCTCGGCATCGGCCTTTTGCCAGATCGTCCCTTTTAAAGTTGACAAGACTCCTGGCTTTCCTGTACGCTTACAAAAAATCACTTGAGTGGCAGCTACCCATGGTTCTGAATGAAAAACAAAAAAAGAGGATTGCCGACATCCTGACTGACACGGGCAAGATCATTTTCGCCACGTCAGTCATTGCACCTCTCTTTCAACAATTCAAAATAAACCCGATCGTAGTCACCTTAGGCGTTGTGATTTCTATTATCGTGTATTTATTGGCGATATTTATCGAAAAGGGGGTATAAATGTATTCCATTATTTTAGGCGGAGCGGCCATGATTCTGTTTGGATTGGCTTTTTTGTATTTGATTCACAGACAGCAGAAAAATTCAAAAGAAAAAGGCCACGCGTGATCTCATCCTGTCATCCCTCTTGTTTTTCGACATTCCGCCATCCCGCCATTTCATGTTTTACGATTTCGTAGATACTTCATGAAACTTCTAATCTGAATCTTAGAGTCCTCGGCTATGGCGTAAACCTCATCAAATTTTCCCCGGTCAACATATCTGCAATCCAACGCCCGATACAACTGCGATTGAACCTCACTGCACGACCTCAATGAATATCCCAGAAATTTGATGAACTCCTTCACAGACATATCATCAAACCCTTTTACCCTGTTAAATACGATTTGAGCCTATTGTGAAGAAATCTCTTGCCGTTGTAGGTCTTGAAATAACGTTCTCTTTTTAATGCATCTTCCTGCGTCAGACAAGCCTCATAATATATCAATTCCAACGGCCTTCTGTTCTTGGTGGATTCCACAAGGGCCTTTGAATGCTGAACAAATCGTAGCTTGAGGTCCTTCGTATATCCTGCGTAGAAATTGCCATCGGCCTCACTTTTAAGGACGTAAGTATAGTACACCGTACCACCTCAAGCTATTTAACAGGGCGGGTGTTGTCCATCACTGACCCAGCAGCCCGCCAAATTTGATCCTTCAACCCAAAATCCTTAGAAAACGGTCCCGAAGAGATGATCACAAACACCGCCTGGCACAAGTCCCTCGCCCTCTGCCAACACGGCAAATCCTCAAACCTCGTATACTTCATTCCCTATCCCTCAATTACGGCATTCCCACATCTCGCCATCCCGCCATTTCAGCATTTCGCCATCTCGGCATCTCGGAATCTTTTTCATCCACCCATCCGAATCACCCCTGGCCTTGGCCATTCATCCAAATCATCCTAATCATCCCATTCATCCGTGCCCTTGGGCACTCATCCTAATCATCCAAATCATCCCATTCATCCATGGCGAAGCCATTCATCCCAATCATCCCTCGCGAAGCGAGTCATCCCTGTAGGCAATTCAAACCTTATAATCCGAATTCCAATCCTCCCCCGTCTTCGCCTTCTTGGCCAGCGCCTTCGCCAAATTCATCAGCTTGTTTTCTATCCGATGGTGCCGCTCATCAAACTCATCGAAAATCGCCCTAGTGATCTCCCCCGACTCCAACAATGCATAAAACTGCGAATAGTTCTCTCCGCAAGACCCCAACGCCACATTGATGAATTGAATATACTCCTTGATCGATCTTCGAGAATACCCCTCAGCTATATTTGAAGATATCGAGAAAATCGAGTCAAGTACCTGATCCTTTATTTTGAATGAGATGTTTTTCAGACTATCGAAAGCCTTCTTCTCAAAGGCATACAACTGAACAGCTTCCCTCCAAACCTCCAGCTTTCGAAACCCCCTATTCAGATTCCTGTTCCTCTCCAAAACCTCATCTTCCATCCACTGACCCACCCGTCCAAATCATCCGTCCCAAAAGGACTCATCCCATTCATCCGTGCCCTTGGGCAGTCATCCAAATCATCCCATTCATCAATGGCGAAGCCATTCATCCTAATCATCCAAATCATCCGTGGCTCAGCCACTCATCCCCTTCGCTTCCTTCGTTCTCTTCTGTAAGATTCCCGGAAGTTATTGAATTATTAAAGAGCGTCCCGCTGGCTCACGGTATTCTGACGGGCAGAGGCCGCCTGTCAAGGTGCTTTCCTAAGGAGTCCTTAATATCTGTACCGCGTACCGGTATGCCTGACTTCGACAACTCGGCGAAAATTTCCCTACCCAAGAACCCTCTTGAACCGGTAACAAATACGCTCTTATAATTTTCCAACATAGGCCACTGCTTCACAAGCCAATTAACTATTTCTCCGGCAGGTGATAGTCCTTATCTTCAGATTCGAGGATGAATTTAACCCCACCTGATCCCCCTAAAAATAACATCGTTTCTAATATTTTCCTTATACCGCTCCACCACTCGAAACATCCCCTCCAAAACCTCATCCGTCAGATAATGCGGCTCCACCCCCAACTCGATCAGGCCCTGGTACGTGGGATTGTAATAATGCTCTTCCGCCTCTTTACGGGGATTTTCTAAATGATCGATCCTCACATCATGCCCTCTGGCCTTCCCCACCCTCTCTACCATCTCCGCCAGCTCATTGGCGCTGAAGGTCTCCATAATCTGATTGAATATCCGAAGTTCGCCCTTTTCCGCAGGCGTCTTTTCTGCCATATGCACACACTGAAGCGTATCCTTGATATTCAGATACCCCCGGGTCTGCCCGCCTTTCCCATACACGGTCAACGGAATCCCACCACCGCCTGCACCACAAACCGATTCACAATCGTTCCAAATATCTCATCATAATTGAAGATGGTTCGCAGCTCCTGGCTCATGGCTGGTGGATTCTGCCCTCTGTCCTTCGCCCTCCGTCCGATCCTCTTCGCCTCTGCGTCTCTGCGCGAGACCGAAACAAGTTTACAAGTTGACTACGTCCCCCATTACATTACGCATTACACACTGTCCGGAAATCCCAACCTTAAAAAGGCTGCAACAGCCAAAAACAAAAAAAGGCAGAGAAAACTGATTGCGGCAACTGCATTCTTGTGCCGATGCCGCCTGACAAGCAACTTGATTAGCACAAGCCAGGGCAAAGACTGCAAGCACGCAATCATGACGCCTATCCGAGTCACATCTTTAATATTAAGCGCCGGTATCACCAAAAAGGACACAGTCCAGGAGAAGCAAATAATAAGTATCTCGAAACCGCTAGGATACAGTATAGGATCTTGTCGACTCGTAAGTAATCTCAGAAGTATCCAGGTCAAAGCTAATCCGGTGAGCAGATAAGAAAGGGGAATTAACCAGGAAGGCCTATTGGGGGAGAACCTGCCAATCAGCAGTAAAAAAAAAGATGCCGCATATAACACAGCATGCGAGATGGTTAAATGCTTCCTCCCCGCGCCCCAGGGGTACATGAGAGCAACGAACAATGCAGCGCCCGATGAAAAAATCCCTATGATCCTGGGTACAGGCAAAACCAATAATGTGGGCAATGCCAGGAATGCGATGAGAACCACCGGCGCCATCTTAAACATCTTCCTCCAAACCAGCGGCTTGGCTTTCATGCTTATCTTGGGACGAAATCGGAAACTCCTTATCAGTACAGAGAAATTTACCTCCTTTCGTTCTGCAATTCTCAATCCAGCATACAATAAAGCAAAAAACAGGATAGTGCTCCAAAACTGAACCCAGTCAGGCAGGTTACGGCCTGACCAAGCCCAGAAACCTAAAAACACGGTCAGCCCATATACTATGGTTACTGTTCCAGCATGCCCCATCCCCACATTCAGCAAGCGGTGGTGAAAATGGCCTTTATCAGGGCTAAACGGATTTTTTCTATTAATGACCCTCCTTCCCATTACCCAAAGCGTGTCCATGATAGGCAATCCCAAAAAAATAGCCGGCGTAACCGGATGGACAGCTTCGGGACCCTCTTTCTGCACAAGACAGATAGCGATTGCGGCCAAGGAGTAACCGATCAACAGACTGCCCGCATCCCCCATGAAGAGCTTTGCCGGATAGTGATTGTACCTCAAAAATCCGATCAGAATCCCCATAAGAACCAAGGCGACAAGGAGCGCCTCAGGCTGACCGTACTTAAATGCAAGGACCGCCATGAACATTGACACTATAAGGCCAATACCGCCTGCCAATCCGTCCAGCCCGTCGGAGAGATTTACCGCGTTAATTACGCCTACCATGCAGAACACTGTGAAAAAGGGGGCAAGATATCCTGTGTGTATGTTTCCAAAGCCAAATATGTCTCCCAAATCGTGAACATGGAATCCACTGCCGAACATGAATGCCACGGAGGCAAGAACTTGCCCCACAAGCTTCAGCGTCGGTGATATATGGAATTTATCGTCAAGCAGGCCTGTGAAAGAGACAATTCCAGCTCCTATCACAAATGCCTTCACTTCTCCCACTGGATTGGTACAAAGAAAAATGGCGATGATCATTGAAATGACCATCGCCAATCCTCCCATCCTTGGTATGGGTTCCAGGTGCACCTTGCGGGAATCCGGATAGTCAAGAACCCCTAACAGTCGGGCAAGCCGATTGGAAAAGGGAACCAGAATAAGTGATAAAGAAAGACTTATAAAAAAAACAAGCCCGATATAAGAGACCACGAAAATGGCATCCTTCGACAGCATCAAACACCCGACAACGCTATTAAGAGTGACTCTCCAAAAGTGTTTTGGTTTCTTTCTCTAATGTGGGAACTGCAGAAGGCGAAGATGCCGCAACGCTGAGGATGGACCGAGTACCCTCGGATCTCTGTTACAAGTGACTCTCCAAAAGCTCTTTGGTCTCTTTAATGTGGGAAGGAGATGAAGCGCCGAATAGCACAGAGTCAATCCCCTCCAAGGAACCGATATAGTCAACGGCTTCTTTGGGCCGGACAGCTCCGGATGCTAACATTGACATCGCGATAGTATAAGTGTTGTTCTCCTTGATTTTCTTTTCAACCGCTTCCTGATTCGGGTTCATCCGGAAGCCGATCTTGTTTATATTGCTGGCAATCAACGGCTTATGCATACCCAGTCCGTTGACCAGAATATCATTCAGCTTGACGTAGTTCATGGTAATAAACCCGGCTCTAACATTGTATTTACTTTCAACATAATCCGCGAACTCTTTAAAAATATTATGTATACCAAGACCTATCAGGAGATCAACTACAATATTCTGAAGAAAAATCGCTTCCACGTTCATCCCTTTCACCAGCTTCATCTCAGAATCAACGAGCAGCTTCATCACCGGCAAAGGGTCCGCTGTGATGTAGGAACCAATTCCTTTCAATCCGGCTATCACCACATTCCCAGGAACAAACTTATTGATTGTCTCAAAAATACCGTGCTCCACCATTGCATTCGCATACTTATGGGCATACGGCATGCATGGTATTAATTTGAAATCATTGAATTTTGGATTATGGTCGATTTTTTCGAGAACGGGTTCGAGCCTGTCATGTGTTGTGAACATGAAGCTTTTAATCCCGATATCATTCACATATTCCAAAACCTTGTATATATCTTCAACGGACCTAAACCGGTGAGCCTGCTTAATCGCTGTTATCTCCGACATATGATTGACGCCGAAGAATTGATTGTCGCCGAATATGATCTTATCCATTATTGCAATTCCCCGGATATCCTCAAAGTATCTTCCAGCAATTTATCTGTAATGCTCGCAGTGAATAACGACGATACAGGTTCATCGATCCTGCCGTCGAGCAGGTTTGAAAAGGCTACCATCTGCAAGGAAAACTCTTCTCCACGAAGATAGTAATGAACATTTGTATTCTCATCGGTGAGATAGAGCTGATTCCAGCCTTTTTTTAGCTTCAGCTCCTGGTTCTCTTCCTCCATGAAAACACTCATCTCCTGCTTATTGGCAAGTATCTTCCCTTTTGTTCCCATGATCTCTATGCTATTGGTCGCTTTCCGTACCGAACCGTCCGACCAGTTAATATAGTTGAATCCAACAACTCCGCTATTGTGAAGCAACGTTGCATAGACGATATCATCAACGTTGGTAGAAAAAACCCTTTTCAGCACAGAAGATTGTACCTTGACATCGGTCCCAAAGAAGTACGTTGAGAGGTCAAAACAGTGCGAGCCATAATCAAAAAGGCATCCACCGCCTTTCGCATAGTCATTTCTCCATCCCTTACTGTTTTTTTTCAGGATAACACCGCCGGCCATGCGGTTAATGTAGCTCGTGATGTCACCTATCGCTTTGTGTTCAAGAAAATGCTTCACTCGTTTGAATACAGGGTTATGCCTATTCACATACCCCACCTGCCCTTTAACGCCCTTTTCAGCAGCTAGCTCTACAAGGCTTGCGCTGTTTTCATATGAAAGCGTCAAGGGTTTCTCGACAAAGATATTAAGCCCCTGTTCTATGCAGTATTTGGCAATGTCAAAATGGAATGCATTCGGGACATTGATCATAACGCCGTCTGGAGAGACTTCATCAATCATCTTCGTATAATCAGTATATCCCTTGAATGCGGTATTTTTCTCAAAGAAACGCATTAGAGGTTTGGAGGTATCACAAATCGCAGCCACTTCGAGCCCTGGCGTCTGCGTGGCTATTGCCAGATGCGATAACCCCATTTTTCCAACGCCTATCAGTGCAACCTTTTTAATCGTAGTATCTCCCTATTTAGAACAATTTTTCATATTCCGCGATGGTCTTCTGCCATGTATAGGTCTCTATTGCAATCTCTTTCATTTTC
>Ga0068712_1004723_pt1 | contig 11255 bp, 9 predicted proteins | sample MTBAKSrepl1MetaG_FD_62987 | JGI IMG/M metagenome (GOLD analysis project Ga0068712, IMG submission 62987) | Enrichment culture microbial communities from Arthur Kill intertidal strait, New Jersey, USA, that are MTBE-degrading - MTBE-AKS1... | ecosystem: Environmental > Aquatic > Marine >... | reverse complement strand
ACAAAGGAGGCGTCTTTGTCAACTTTTAATTCACTGGGCACCAGGACATCGCCGAAATCATAGTACAGCGGCGCAGGCCCCTTGTCTTTTTTGGCGGATGGGGCGGACTCCCCCCCCTTAATTTTGGAACCGGCGCAGCCGCCGATAACCAGCACCATAATTAGCATCCCTATCCCAACCAACCGCCGGTTTCTATGCCCTTTTTGATCCATTGCACACCCTCCTTATCTTCATCAGCCGCCTTGATACTCTGTCCGCCTGAACCCTTTCCAGAATATCGATTTCTACGGATATCACACCTTTTTCTATACACGCTTCGAGGTTTGATTTAAAGTCGTATTTTGAAGTTTTTTTAATTTTTGCAGATTGCGGTACCTCAGCAGCAGGCTCAACCATTTTTCAAACAACGGCGTCAAATCCCGGGGATGCGTTTTCTTTTCCATGTCCAGTTTCTGTTCCACCTGGAGTAGAGCCGCTTTGAGCTCCTGGCGATGGGGTTCACGTTTCAGCAGGTACCGATAAATTTGGGCCGATTTCTCAAGATACCCCTGTTCGGCGAAAACCTTTGCCATGGTAGCGGTATAAAATGCGGGTTCATTCATCCTTTTTGTCCTTTTCAGTCTTTTTAAGTTTAAACACCACCTCGTCTTTTCCCACCATTCCGAATTCCTTTCGAGCGACGCTCTCGATAAATTTCAGGTCATTCTTCAACCGGTCGATCTGGCGATACAGCGAAAGGTTTTCCTGTTCCAGCTGTGCGTTTTTTTGCAGCAGCCGGTCCCGATCCTGTTTGAGCAGACGAAGATCTGCCAGCCCGTATTCATTAAATACGATAAAGAGAAGCATCGAAAAAAGCGCCAGGATGGCGAATGATAATAAAATTTTATTTCGGGTATTCATAATAAATTATAGAATCAGACAGGATCAACAGGATTTTCAGGATTGTTCATATAGTGCCGCCGGCCTGATGCCGCCTGGCGCACGCTAACGCCTCCGGCAAGAGGAAAGATATGCGGCCGTCTCTGTGGAAAAGAAAGCTTTCCGCGTAGCGGATGGATTCTTTCTGACTGTGCCGCAGAGCGGAAGCAGGCAGAAACATCCTGTCTATCCTGTAAATCCTGTCAAAAATAGTTCTTCTTTCCTGATCGGCCTATTTACCTCCCGTCTTCAGACGTTTATCTCCTTTTTTTCAGCAGCGACACCACCGTTTCAAATTCCGGGATTCGCGCCCAATAGGACAAAGCGCCATAGCTGATCATGCCGGCGCCGATGGTGATCAACAGACCCGACAGCAGACGCGTGGTGGTGCTGTTTCCGGCGGGAATGGCAACCCGCGCCACCCCCCAGACCATCAGGCCCATGGCCCCAGAGCAGACGGCGGTCTTGAATATCGAGCGCCGGACGTCTTCCCACCCCAGCGAGCCCAGCCGGCCCCGCAGGGCTTTCAGCAGGAGCGCCAGGTTGACCATGGAAGCCAGGGATGTCGCCAAGGCCAGGCCGCCATGCTGCAACCCCTGCATTAAAATCACACTTAAGACAATGTTGACGACAACGGAAACCGCCGCCATGCGAACCGGCGTACGGGTGTCCTGCAGGGCATAAAAGGTTGAAACAACGATTCTAACGGCGGAAAACGCCCACAAGCCCGCCGCATAATACAAAAGAGCAACAGCCGTCATCCGGACGGTCATCGCATCAAAAGCACCGCGCTGAAAGAGCAGCGCAACAATGGGCTCCCGCAAAACGATCAAGCCGACCATGGCAGGAATCGTGATATACAGTACCAGGTTCATGGCATAGGCAAAGGTGGTTCGCAGAGCCCCAAAATCCCGTGCGGCCGCCTGACGCGAAAGGCTTGGCAAAACCGCCGTGGCCGTGGCAATGGCAAAAATACCCAGCGGGAATTCAACCAGCCGGTCGGCATAATACAGGTAAGAGACGCTTCCCTCCGGCAGCAGGGAAGCCAGCAAGGTGCCGATCAGAATATTGATCTGGTAAACGGCGGCGCCGAAAACGGTCGGCAGCATCAACACACCGACCTGTTTGAGTCCGGGGTGATAGAAACCGGCTTTTTCCCAGAAACAAAGCCCTTTGCGGATCAGAAACGGAACCTGCAGAAGCAGCTGTAAGGCGCCGCCGATAAGCACCCCCACGGCAAGACCCATGACCGGTTCCTCCAGATGGGGAGAAATCAGAAAGACCGAAGCGATCATGGCGATGTTTAAAAAAACCGGGGCCAGCGCCGGCGCGGCGAAGTGCCCGAGCACATTCAGAATTCCCATACACAGGGCCACCAGTCCGATGAAAAAAATATACGGAAACATGACCCGGGTCAGGGTTACCGTCAGGGCCAGTTTCTCAGGCGAATCGGCGAATCCGATTCCGACGATACGGACGATCAGCGGAGAGAGCAGGATTCCCAATACGGCCACCCCGGCCAGCAACACCGAAATCAGCCGAAGCGCCGCCCGTGCCAGCAGAAAAGCATCCGCTTTTCCATTGCGGCTGAGATGGTCCGTAAAGACCGGTACAAAGGCGATACTCAATGATCCCTCGGCCAGCAGGCGCCTCAGCAGATTGGGAATTCGGAATGCCACAAAAAAAGCATCAGATGCAAGCCCGGCGCCGAAAAACCAAGCCACCACCACATCCCGGACAAAGCCGAAAACCCGGCTTAACAATGTGGCGGCACCGACAACACCGGCGGCTTTGGTTACACGGATATTTTCAGACATTGACCTCGTAGATTTTACTTGACTTCGAAATTTTATTAAATTAAATAGAAAATTTTAAATACCAAACGAAAAGGAGTTATCACCATTGGCAAATCATAAATCTGCAATCAAACGGGCGCGTCAGAATGCCGATCAGCATGATCGTAACAAGGCCGTCAAAACCGGTGTTAAGAATGTAATCAAGGCGCTGCGCCAGGCTGCGGCCGAGAAGCCCAAAGAAGAAGCCGTCAAAGAACTGAACGCCGCAAAATCGCTGATCGACACTGCCTCCAAAAAAGGGGTTATTCACAAGAAAACGGCTTCCCGTAAAGTATCCCGACTTGCCAAACGCATCAACCGCATAACGACCTGAGAGTTTCCAAGGCCCTGGCAAAAATAAAACATTAAACAGGAGCCTTTCTTGCCGGAAATTTATCGCGTCATTTCTCAATTAAAAATCTTCGGTCAAGCGATAATAAATGTTTTCAGCCAGCCGCTTGGACAATGCCGATACGGCCGCACGCTTGCTGAAGTCCGTCGCCTCGCTGTCGGACCCGACCCGATAGCTTTCATTGTCAGTGAGCCCTTCCACAGACCACACCACCCTGCCGCTTCGGTCCGTCAGCTTTAAATCGACAGAGACGGTTACCCGTCTTTCCAATGAGCTGTGCTGCCCGCTGCGGGATATGGTTTCCACCCGTAGTGATTTGACCGTCCCGGAAAGGACGGCGTCGGCCTCGTCGGGCTTGGCGCTGCGGTCATAGCGGATGAATTCATACCTGAGATCGCCGGTAAGGATGTTTTCCAGACCGGTTTCGGGCGTCCGGTTGTCAAGTACCGATATGAATACCCGCTGAATGCCGGCGGGAAGATTCCCGCCGCCCGAGAATCGATAACCGCAGCTCAACAGCAGCGCTGCGAACGTTATCAGAACCCCCCATATCAGTTTGGTATTTGGCAATTCCGTCTCCTATTAAGCTGATAAGCTGTTGAGCTGTTAAGCATATTCAGGACTGAGGACTGAGTGCTGAAGACTGAGTAAAAAAACGGATACGCTTAAGCCTTGGATCTCGCATCTCAGTCCTGAGTCCTCGTCATTGTCCCTTCAGCCTTCAGCCCATACCCCTTCAGCCTTGAACCTTGAACCTATACTCATAGAACGATATTCACCAGCTTCTTCTGCACCACGATTACTTTTTTGACAGGGGCGTCTCCGATAAACTTCTGAACACGGTCGTCCGCCAGTGCCATGGCCCGAATGGTTTTTTCATCGGCATCCGCCCCCACCTGAAAACGGGAGCGCAGTTTTCCGTTCACCTGAATCACGATCAGCAGCGCATCCTTTTGCAGGGCGTCCTGCCGATACAGCGGCCACGGCGCCGAGAAGACACTGGTCTGGTGCCCCAGGGCCTCCCAGATTTCCTCAGTAAAATGGGGAACAATCGGAGACAGCAGCAAGACGGCCGATTCCAGGGCAAAACGCATGACGCTTTCCATTTCAGGCAGATGGCATCCCGCCTCAATGCCGTACATGGCATTGACCAGTTCCATGACCGCGCTGATGGCCGTGTTGAAATGAAACCGGTCTTCGATATCGCCGGTGACCCTGCGGATGGTCTCATGGCTTTTTTTATACACCCCCTTCAGGGGTTCATCCAGTTCTTCCGGATTGCCGCTGAACGCGGTCTGATTTTTGACGCGATCCATCCAGGTGGAAGCCAGACGCCAGACCCGGCTTAAAAATCGATAGCCGCCCTCCACCCCCTGTTCGCTCCATTCCAGGTCCCTTTCCGGCGGCGCGGCAAACAGACAGAAGAGCCGGGTCGTATCCGCACCATATTTTTCCAGAAGCAGGTTGGGATCGATGACATTCTTTTTGGACTTGGACATCTTCTCAACCCGCCCCTCGATAACGGATTGACCGCATTTGCTGCAGCGGCGCCCGCTATCGCCGCCGGTGACCTCGCCGGGGAAGAGAAATCCATCTTGCGGGCAGGAAACGGTTTCCTTGCAAACCATCCCCTGGGTGAGCAGCCGGGTAAACGGTTCCTTGAACCCCACCAGCCCGAAATCGTAAAGAACCCGGGTATAGTAGCGCGAATAGAGCAGATGCAGGATGGCATGCTCAACCCCTCCGATATACTGGTCCACCGGCATCCAGTAATCCACCGCGCTTTTGGAAAACATCCCCCGGTCATACTGCGGGCTGCAGTAGCGTTCAAAATACCAGGATGATTCCACAAACGTGTCCATGGTGTCGGTTTCCCGTTTCGCATCGCGGCGGCCGCATTTCGGACAGGTCGTTTTCTGAAAGTGTTCCAGGACCGGGAGCGGCGAGCGCCCGCCTTCCAGGAGGCGGGCGGTTTCCGGGAGTATCACCGGAAGCTCGCTTTCCGGTACCGGCACAACGCCGCAATCCCGGCAATGCACAATGGGAATCGGTGCGCCCCAATAGCGCTGTCTGGAAATGCCCCAGTCCTTTAACCTGAAACTGACGGTTTTTTCCCCAAGACCGTTGGCTTCGAGGTAAGCGGCGACTTCCTCAAGGGCCTGGCTGTTTTTCATGCCGCTGAAGCGGCCGGAATTCACCATAATGCCCTCGCCGGCATACGCTTCGGTCATAGCGGCCGGATCCGGAATCCCGTCCGGGGGCTCTACCACGACGATGATGTCAAGACCGTACTTTTTAGCAAAATCAAAGTCGCGCTGATCGTGGGCGGGCACCGACATGACCGCGCCGGTGCCGTATTCCATCAGGGCAAAATTAGCGGTATAAATCGGCATCCGGCGCCCGCTGAGGGGATTGATGCAGTATGCGCCGGTAAACATGCCTTCCTTTTCATAGGTTTCCACCGCTTTGCTGGATCGGTCCGACAGGGCCATACGTTCGATAAAGCTGCCCACCGCCGCTTCCTGGGCGGTCCCTTTGGCCAGTTGCGGCACCAGGGGGTGCTCCGGGGCCAGACACATAAAAGTGGCGCCAAAAACCGTATCCTGGCGGGTCGTAAACACAGAGATCGTCCGGTCTGCACCCACCGGTGGATTTTCAATGGGAAAGCGGATCTCGGCGCCGTGGCTCTTTCCGATCCAGTTTTTTTGCATGGTAATGACTTTGTCGGGCCATCCGGGCAGTTTGTCGCAATACACCAGCAGATCGTCGGCATAGTCCGTAATGCGGAAAAACCACTGCCAGAGTTTTTTCTGGCGAACCGCCCGGCCGCAGCGCCAGCACAACCCTGCCTCGACCTGCTCGTTGGCCAGCACCGTCTGACAGGTCTCGCACCAGTTCACAAAAGATTCCTTGCGATACGCCATCCCCTTTGCAAACATCTTCAGGAATAGCCACTGCTCCCAGCGGTAGTAATCAGGCTTGCAGGTTGCAATCTCCCGGTCCCAGTCGTAACTGAACCCCATCTGTTTGAGCTGCGCCCGCATGGTATCAATATTGTCGTAGGTCCATCTGGCCGGATGGGTATTGTTGGCGATGGCGGCGTTTTCAGCGGGCATCCCGAAAGCGTCCCAGCCCATGGGATGCAGTACATTAAATCCCTGCATATGTTTGTAGCGCGACACGACATCCCCGATGGTGTAGTTGCGCACATGCCCCATGTGGATCTTGCCGGATGGATACGGAAACATCTCCAGGAGATAATATTTTTTCAGGTCCGGGTCTTCCTTAACCCGGAACAGACCGGTTTCTTCCCAGCGGGACTGCCATTTAGACTCAACCTGTTTTGGGACGTACTTTTCATCCATTGCCGCTGTCCTCCAGAATCGTGGGTAAATTGCTTCTACTGCAGAACTTATCTATTTGCCATAATGCCTTGCAAATATCAAGATATTACGGCAAAAATCATTTGACTTGTATAGATCAATTTCATATTGAAAGTCAGACTAACTAATAATAGAGAACCTAATTATATGAGCTACAAAATACTGATCAATGCCGTTGATCCCGAAGAATGCCGAATTGCCAGCGTCAAGGACAGCAAACTGGAGCAATTTCATATTGAAAGCGCTGCCAGAGAAATCATCCACGGCAATATATATAAAGGAATCATATCCCGGGCGGAACCCAGCCTCCAGGCTGCGTTTGTCGATTATGGCGCCGACCGTCACGGTTTCCTGCAACTTCACGAAATCCACAGTGATTATTTTCAGGACATTCAATCCGGCGATCGATCGATCCAAAAAATCGTGAAACACGGCCAGGAACTGCTGGTGCAGGTTACAAAAGATCCGGTCATGAAAAAAGGGTCGATGCTAACCACGTTCATATCGCTGCCGGGCCGGTTCGTGGTCTTGATGCCGGGCAGTAAAACCCGGGGGATTTCCCGTAAAATCGAAGATGAAGCCGAACGCAGCCGCATCAAGGAAATGATCGATTCTTTAAAGGTGCCGGAAGGATTCGGTATCATCGTCCGGACGGCCGGGTCGGATTGCACCAAAACACTTTTAACGAAAGATCTGAACTATCTCCTGCGGCTCTGGAAAGACATCAAGAAAAAAGGATTGGAAGAAAAGGCCCCCGCGCTGCTTTACAAAGAGAGAAATCTTTCCCTGCGATCCATCCGGGACTACTTTTACCCGGACGTCACTGAAATTCTTATCGATGATCCTACGATTTACCAGGAAGTCAGGGACTTCGTAAAACTCATATCGCCCAAGCATACCCAAATCGTCAAACTGTATAAAGGGGACAAGCCGATATTTACAAAACACCAGCTGGAAGAACAGATCGCGTCGATATTTGAAAGCCGGGTCCAGTTAAAATCGGGCGGTTCCATTGTCATTCAGCAAACCGAAGCGCTGGTTTCCGTCGATGTCAATTCCGGCAAGTCCACCCATCAGAAAAGTATCGAACAGACCGCCTTTCAGACAAACCTTGAAGCTGCCGAAGAAATCGCCCGGCAATTGCGGCTGCGGGACTGGGGCGGCCTGATCGTGATAGACTTTATTGACATGCGGGATTCCAAACATAATGCGGAGATCGAACGCACTTTCAAAAACCATTTAAAAGCCGATAAAGCCCGCACGAAGGTCGGCAGGATTTCCAAATTCGGGCTTCTGGAGATGTCCCGGCAGCGCATCCGGCCGTCCATTGAATTCGGCAGCCTGGAATCCTGCCGGTATTGTCTCGGCAAGGGGATGACTTCCTCCATCGAAGCCTTGAGCCTGAACTTTTTGCGCAAACTGCGTATTGAAACACTCAAGGATGATATTGCCAACGTCAAAGGAATCGTGCCGACGGCTGTCGCCGGCTACCTTTTGAATAAAAAAAGAAAGGAAATACTGGACCTGGAGATCCGGCGGGGCTTAAGCATCACCATAGAGGGGGACAGCAGCATGATTCCGGGAAACAGCGAAATTATCTGTCAAAAGTAAGGATCAGCGTTTGTAACACACCATTTTTTCGAAAGGCGACGATTTATGATCAAACGGTATACCCGCAAGGAAATGGGGGATTTGTGGAGTGACGAGGCCCGCTATCAGACTTGGCTCAAGGTTGAAGTCGCGGCCTGCGAAGGCATGGCCAAGCTCGGCAAAATTCCCCCCAAAGCGCTGCAGAACATTAAGAAAAAGGCGGCTTTTTCCATTGAGCGCATAGAAGCGATCGAAGCCGAAACCAAACATGATGTCATCGCTTTTCTGACCAGCGTGGCCGAACACGTCGGGCCCGATGCCCGCTACATTCACATGGGACTGACATCATCCGATATTCTGGACACCAGCATGGCCTGCCTGCTGCAGCAGGCCGGCCGGATTATTCTCAGCGACTGCAACACCCTGCTGGATACCCTCAAAGAAAAAGCTTTCCAGCATAAAGATACCGTCATGATCGGGCGATCCCACGGGATTCACGCCGAACCGATCACCTTCGGATTGAAGCTGGCGGTCTGGTATGATGAAATGCGCCGCAACCGTGAGCGCTTCGCGCATGCCGTTGACACCATCGGCTACGGCAAGATATCAGGCGCCGTCGGCACCTTTGCCAACATCCCGCCGCAGGTTGAGGCGTACGTCTGCAAAAAACTGGGGCTTAAAGCGGCACCGGCCTCGACCCAGATCATCCAGAGAGACCGATATGCCGAATATTTCACCACCCTGGCCATAATGGCCTCCTCTATCGAAAAGATGGCGCTGGAGATCCGTCACCTGCAGCGAACCGAGGTGCTGGAAGCCGAGGAATTTTTCTCAAAAGGCCAAAAAGGCTCATCGGCAATGCCGCACAAACGCAACCCCATCGGTTCTGAAAACCTGTGCGGTCTGGCCCGCGTGGTGCGCGCCAATGCCATGGCATCTCTGGAAAACGTCGCGCTGTGGCACGAACGCGACATCAGTCATTCATCGGTTGAGCGGGTGATCGCCCCCGACAGCACCATCCTGATGAATTACATGCTCAACCGGATAAGCGGCCTGATTAAAAATCTGGTGGTCTATCCCGATCAAATGCTGGCCAACCTTGAGCGCATGAAAGGACTGATTTTCTCCCAGCAGATCATGCTCGCCCTGGCGGAAGCCGGTGTCAGTCGCGAGGATGCCTATAAAATGGTACAACACCAGGCCATGCGGGTTTGGGAACAAAAGCAGGATTTCAAGACCCTGATCCTGGGAGATCGAGGGATATGCGCCCACCTCGGAAAGAAAAAAATTGAAGAAATATTTGACGTCCGCTATCATTTAAAGTATATCAGCCCCATTTTCAAAAGAGTTTTTGGAACCTAAACTCAACTGTGCCGTTAAAACTTATAGGTTTTTAATCAATTTAAAAAGGAACAGGAGGTTATATTTTGACAGGTATCGCATATGCATTGGGTCAGGGGGGTGGGGTCGGCGGCCAGGGCGGCGGATTTTCAGCTTTCTTGCCGCTGATATTGATGTTCGCCATATTTTACTTTCTGCTGATCCGTCCCCAGCAGAAAAAGACCAAACAGCACCGCGAAATGATCAGCAGCCTTAAAAAAGGAGACCGCATTATCACCAGCGGCGGCATTCACGGCCGCATTACCGGAACCAGCGACACGACCTTGACGGTGGAGATAGCTGAAAAGGTCCGCGTAAAAGTCAATCGCGGCAATGTGATGGCGCTGACCCAGACGACCCCGCAGCCGGCAGCCCCGAAAGACGAAAAGGCCGAGTCGGAAAAGGCGAAATAACCGTCTGCAGCCCCATAGAACCGGTCTGCCTGTTCCGATAGTTCAGATTACTGCTTTCTCCGGGATTTTATATATCAGAAAGGAACTGTTCATTGAAAAAAATTTCGTGGAGAATGGGTGTTGTTCTCATCATCACCATTGTTGCCATTGTCTATAGCCTGCCGACATTTCTTCCGGCGCTGTGGCCCTATAAAAAAATCAACCTGGGCCTGGACCTGCAGGGTGGTATGCACCTGGTTTTAGAGGTGGATACCATCAAAGCGGTGGAAAGCACCGTCGAGCGCATCGCCCAGGAGCTGCGGACCAGTTTGCGGGAAGAGCGCATCCGCTACACGGCCGTAGACCGTGTCAGCGGCACGAGGATCTCGGTGAAAATCAGCGGGGAGGCAAATATTGAGAAGTTTGAGAAGCTGCTGGATAAGGATTTTAAAGACCTTCGCATCCTTTCCAGAACGCTCCAGGACGACGTCCTTGACATCGTCCTGGATCTTCCCGAAAAAGAAAGCGACGGAATCCGGCGTCTGGCGTCCGAACAGGCCCTGGAGACCATCCGCAACCGCATCGATCAATTCGGCGTCAATGAGCCCGATATCCGCAACCAGGGGGAAAACCGGATTCTGATCCAGCTGCCCGGCATCCGGGACACCCAGCGAGCCAAGGAACTCATCGGCAAAACCGCTCTGCTTGAGTTTAAGCTGCTGGATGAAGGCCATGATGTCGAGGCCGCCTTAAAAGGGAATATCCCCCCGGGCAGCGAGGTGCTTTATCAAATTACAACCGATGCGGAAACCCAGCGGGAGATTAAAACCCCGTACCTGATAAAAAAACGAACCCTCCTGACCGGCGCCTATCTGACCGACGCCAAGGTCCAGATCGATTCCCAGTTCAATGAACCGTATGTTTCCATAGACTTTGACAAGAAAGGCGCCCGGATTTTTGAGAGAATCACCGATGAAAATGTTAAAAAGCGCCTGGCCATCATTTTGGACAACAAGGTCTATTCCGCTCCGGTCATTCAGGAAAAAATCAGCGGCGGCGCCGCCCGGATTACCGGCAACTTTACGGCTGAAACCGCCCGCGATCTGGCCATCGTCCTAAGAGCCGGCGCTTTGCCGGCCCCCGTAAACATTATCGAAGAACGCACCGTCGGTCCGTCGCTGGGAACCGATTCGATCCGCAAGGGACTGATGGCCATGCTCATCGGCGGGCTGATCGTTGTTCTTTTCATGATGATTTATTACAAAGGCGCCGGTCTGATTGCCGATTTCGCCCTGCTGCTCAACATCGTCCTGATCGCCGGCGGACTGGCCGCCTTTCAGGCGACGCTGACGTTGCCGGGCATTGCCGGAATCATCCTGACCATCGGCATGGCCGTGGATGCCAA
>Ga0068712_1004714_pt1 | contig 11278 bp, 10 predicted proteins | sample MTBAKSrepl1MetaG_FD_62987 | JGI IMG/M metagenome (GOLD analysis project Ga0068712, IMG submission 62987) | Enrichment culture microbial communities from Arthur Kill intertidal strait, New Jersey, USA, that are MTBE-degrading - MTBE-AKS1... | ecosystem: Environmental > Aquatic > Marine >... | reverse complement strand
AGATGGTTGAGCTCTTGGGCGATCTCGCGACAACTAGAGCCATCAGCCGCCAGACGCCGGTAGATGTGGCGCACCACCTCTGCTTGGCTCATGAGGCAACCGGAGAGCTCCTCTTCCGCCGGGACGAGGCGCGCGGTGTTCTTGCGTCCTTCCACTCGGTATCCGTACGGGGCGATGCCTCCGCAGTACCGGCCTTCCTTGGCGGCGCGGTTCATGCCCTCGCTGGAGCGCTGGAGGAAGGCTTCTCGCTCTTCGGCGGCCATCAGCATGTGGATGCCGAAGGTGAGACGGGCGGCGTATCCCTCGCTCGTCGAATAGATGGTGATGCCGAGGGCTTGGAGATCACGCCGTAAGACAAGGGCGTCCACCTCGTCACGCCCGAGGCGGTCAAAGCGGTAGACCCACAGCTCTTCGAAGAGTCCCTGCCTCGCGTCTGTGAGCAGTTGACGGCCTTCGTAGCGGGTGTCGAACCTCTTCATGCCCGAGACGGCCTCTTCGCGATAGGTCCGAAAGACGTCGACCTCCGGGTGCGCGGCCACGGCTCTATCGAGCGCTTCAGCCTGGGTCTTGATGGTCTCTCGTTCTCTTTGGGTTTCCGAGCTCACCCGCTGATAGATGGCGATGCGCTTTCGCGCCGGAGCTTCCGCGATCGCTTCTCTCATCTCAAGACCTCCCTATCCAACCTGACCGGCTGCGCCGGCAGTCCAAGGACCACCCGCAAGGCCGCCAGCATGGCGTCTTCATCTGGACACCATGTACGCTCTAAGGGGAGGGGATGAGCAAGTGGGTTTCTTGATTCCGGTCGGGGTCCAGCATTGCTTCTTCCAGACATGAGACCTCCAGGCCCAAATTACGCCGGCACCTTAAGCGTAATTTGGCTCTAGGGGCTAAAAAACGCAGGAAAAAGCGAGGAGGCGAAATCCTGTGATTTGTTGGTGCGCCGAGGGGGGGTCGTTATCCCCTGCGCCACCGTTCGTGGGAGTCCTTTGCCCCGAGTGGGCGCCCGCGGTTGGGCCTGCGAAGATCGAGGCCGATTAGTTTCGCGAGTTGCCGAGCCGGTTCCGTTACGCTCTCCGGGTGGAGTTGTTCTTGCCGGGCTATCTCGGCGAAGTCCTCGTTCAGGCACTGGTAGCGTGCGAGCCAGGCAAATTGCCGCAGGCCGTGTGTCGGTGCGCGGGGATAGGAGCTCAGTTGTTCAACCTCGTCTAGGTAACGCGCCAGTTGTTCCCCAAAGACCGCGAGGATGCGTCGTTGTGCCGTGCCTCGCGTCTCAAACATGGGCTCGTAGGCAGCCGTGGGTGATCGCCGCCTTATACCATCTTGAGAGTGGAGAAAGGCCGGGCCACCCACCTGGAAGACGAAGCCCTGATGGTCGGCTCGCGGCTGAAGAGACACGGGAGGATAGAACCACGTGCCTACCGCCCCACCACGACAACATTCAGTAGCCGCTTGCCACTGGTACAGCGTGTAGAGAGCGATGTCCAGAAACCAGTCGACGCATAGCCGATACGGCTCAGCCCACGCCGATAGACTCGCCAGGAGGGAGCGGGCGGGGGGCCTGACGGAGGCAAGCTCGAGAAGCATCGAGTGGGAGAATTCTCCGCCGCCGCGCGGGTAGCCGGTGCGCTGCAGATAGATTTCAAACTGCAGGACCGGGTCATCGGGAATGTCCGTCGCCTGGGCGCATGCGTCCACGAAGAAGGCGCGGAAGTCTGGCAGGACGTTCTTCTCCAGGCTCGCGCAAATCTGGGGCGCGACCTCGTTGAGAACGAGACAGAAGGTCATGCGGGCCTCCGAGCGGGTGATGTGCTCGTCTGCAAGCTGGCCGAACCCCAGACGGGTGCGTGCTTTTCTGAGTCTTTTCTTCTGGAGTTCTTCGTCCACGACCCTCCTTCAGCTCACCACGGGGCGAACCGCAAGATGGGCAAAACAAGGCTCTTTGCCGTGCCTCCTTGGTGACGGGCTGCCTCACTCAAGAAATCTACGCTGGGCGGGATGCTCTGTCAAAAGTAGATGTGCTGGTAGAGCGGGTTGCTTGTGGATTCAGTTCTCCGTGATGCTAGATGCCTATCAGTTCGGCTGACCGTCCCCAACCGATCTTCCTGCCCCACCAGCCGCCGCAGGTAGGTAGTCGTGACCGCGAGGGAACTGTGATCCAGGAAGCGTGAGACGTGCCCGACACCCTCGCCACCATCTCGCCTGAGCCTGGCGGCAGCGTGACGCAGCAGATGGAGTCCAGCTGGTGCGGCCCAGCGGGCGCCAACGGCGGTTCCCTATTCTCTAGGTGAAGGTCGCGCCGCGGTAACTCTCTCCGCATCTAGTCTTCAAGCAGTCGCACTCACCTCAGCAGCGGGGTTACTTCACGGCTCTGAGGGCCGACTCCAGCGGGTGGAACCCAAGTGGAGGCCCCTGGGTCCCTGTTATACGGAAGAGGGGAAAGGGAACGACAGGAAGAGAGGCACCTCGGCCGCGCTATGGGGGGCTGCGTCGTACCTAACGCCATCCAGAACGGGTAGCGTTTGGAAAGACCGAAGTGGACGGAGTTGCGCTGTCGTCCTCGCTCCGGGTCCGTCCGGTTTCTGAGGGCTACGGCTAGAAGGAAATCGATGGCCCCGCGCAAAGATACTAAGAGACCAACCCGATGGATGCCGGAGATACGCGGTGAACGCATGGGGACGAGGTTGAAGACTAGGCTTCTTGGCTGGGGCGTAGGGGGAAGAGGACCGAGTGCTCCTCCTATCTCAGTGGGCCGCCTTATTGAGGCAGCACCAGATTCAGCTGATCCCACCTCCCGCCGGCGGGCCAAGTCGCGCGTAGCTCCTGTTCCCTGCACCCTCGATTCAGCGAGATGTTTTGTGGAAGGAGTGGCGCGAGAGTACGGGCTTAACGAAGAGCAGACCTTCGGACTCAAGGTAGCGGTTTCTGAGGCCTGCGCGAACGCGCTGGAGCACGGGCATACGACGAGCGAGGATCTCCGGGTGAGCGCCGCTCCCACGCGTAAATGCCTGACCGTCTCCGTCACCGCCGACGGCCCGTTTCGTCCGCCCGTAGCTTCCGAGCGCCGAGAGAACCGAGGCATGGGAGTGCCACTTATGATCGCGCTCACGGACGAGTTCGCCGTTAGTCGCAGCCCCAACGGAGGCATGGTCGTCTCTCTCGGCATCCGGCGCCGCTGAGACCACCGGCTTCTTTCCACATACCTCCGGACTTCCACTTCTGAGGTCTATGGCCTTCCTACCGAGAATGGGCATGGGCAAGAAAGGCCCAGTGGGAGCTTGCGGGGATGGAATGGAATATGGGCCGGCGCGGCGGTTACCGTGGAAGGGGATGCCCGGTAAACGGCCGCGCGGGCCCATCAGGAGGAGACCACTAACATCCGCGGCCCATAATCCCACCGTCAACCTGAAGCCAGCCTGAACGCAAAAGGACTCGCCCCGCTGAGTGTGATCCGAACAAGGCCGGAGATGTTCTCTAGTCTGAGACCGCCTCGAGTCCGGGCGCGCCCGCTAGGAAGCGCACGTGGTAGCGGTTGCTCCAGAGGATGTCCCCGCTTGAATGTCCGTCGAGCACCTCGAGCGTGAGGCGCTCGCGTTCCCGGAAGAGCTCGAGGGGAATCCGAAAGGAAAGGGTGGAGGAAGCTCCCGCGCGAAGCGTGGACGCGATCTCGCGGCCCGCAAAACCTCCGAGCTGATAGCGAATTATCACGCGAGTATCATCGGGACCACCGGTCGAGCGAATAGGAACACGGACGAATACAAATCCGCCGTTACTTCCCAGCTCGCACGTCTCGGCACCTTGCTGCTCGATCCTCACGCCCAACCCTCCTTCCTTGCCCCGCCTATTATCCTAGCAGCTGGGACGGCTGGAGCCCTCTGCGAGCAGGCGCCAAGCGACCCGGGCCTCGACTCGGGGAACGCCTTCGGCTAGAGTCAGCCAATTGCCTCCACCACCTTTCCCCAGCCCCGATCTTCCTGGTCCTCCAACCGACGCAGATACGTGGTTGTCACCGCCGGCGAGCTGTGGTCGAGGAACCGCGACACATCCTCCAGGCTCTCGCCTGCGTCCCTCCTTAGCTTGGCCGCGGTGTGACGCATCAGATGTAGCCCTGACGGCTGCGGCCCGGCGGGCGCCAATGTCGGTTCCCCAGGTTGAAGGTCGCGCCGCGACAACTCTCTCCGCATCTAGTCCTCCTCCAGCTGCACGCCCCCCCAGGAGCGGCGTTACTTTTGCGTCTCTGAGGGCCGACTCGGCCGGGCGGAAGCAAACCTGGCGGCCTTCTGGGTCTGTTTACGCACAAGACGGGAAAGGGAACGACAAGAAGAGACGCACCTCGGCCGCGCTCTAGGGGGGCTGCGTCGATCGTTGATTCAGGGCTTCCGCAGGAGGAGATGCGAAGATGAACGGCAAGACCGCTCGGGCCAACCTATCAGGCTCCCGCGTCCTTCTTCTGGTCGCGCTTGTAGGGGTCGCGATGGCGGTATCTTCATGTGGGGGGGACGACCCGGTCACTACCACCTCAACTGCTCCGGAGTCGACTACGACCAGCGTGACTTCAACCTCGTCCACCAGCTCAACCACTACCACGCTCCTGCCCGGTGAGCCTATCGATCTGGGCTTCCCCAGAGCCGGTGACGTGCTCGGTGTGGTGGGGGTGGCCTTCGACGACGTACTCAACATGAGGGCGGTGCCCGGGGCGGATGCCGCGATCGTGGCGACGCTGGAGCCCTTGGCCGACGACGTGGTCGCGCTCGGCCGGAGTCGGCAGCTGCCCGGGTCGATCTGGGTCGAGGTGCAGGTAGAGGGCGTGACCGGGTGGGTCAACAGCTCCTTTGTCGCCTACCTCGGGGGCGTCGACGACGTCACGTCACAGGTGGTCGGGCAGGCGGGCGAGATCCCCGCGGCTGAGACCATGGCGATGCTCGGCCAGATCGTGGCCGAGCTTATGGCCTCGGACGATCCGCCTTCTGAGATCGTCATGGCGGCGGCGCCTAGCCTCGGGGACCTGGGTGAGGTCACCTACGACGTGATCGGAGTGGGAGACGATGCGGTCAGAGGCATGCGCCTGCACGTCTTTGCCCAGCCGTCGGAAAGCGGGGAGGGCTTCACACTGAAGAGCGTTGAGGCCACCACGCTGTGCGGCAGGGGCGTGACCGAGGACGGGCTTTGCATCTAGCAGGATCCCTCGACTCGACCGATCGAGAACTCGGTCTCGCCATCCCCGGCATCAAGGGCAGGCTCCAGGGAAACTGATCTCGATCCGGGGAGTGAGGGACTTGCCAGGATGCCCCGAAGCGAGATCTCTACACCCCAATGGCCTCCGCCACCCGTCCCCAACCCCGATCTTCCTGCCCCTCCAGCCGGCGCAGGTACGTGGTCGTGACCGCGAGCGAACTGTGGTCCAAGAACCGAGATACATCCTCGACGCTCTCCCCAGCGTCCCGTCTGAGCTTGGCGGCGGTGTGACGCAGCAGATGGAGCCCAGCGGGAGGGAGTCCGGCCTTCTGGAGATACCTTCGGAACCGACCGTAGAAGGTGCCGCTCGTCAGGCCCCTGCCCTCGAGGGCCGCCCGTGAGGGCCAGAGGGATTCCTGGGGTCCCGTCATCCCTAGATCCTTCCCGAAGGCCGACAGCGCGGCTCTCAGCGCCTCCAGGGCCGGCTGGGGGAACTCGCGGCGGCCTGCCTTCCCTCCCTTGGCTTTGTAGGAATAGAAGCAGACTCCGTTTTCGAAGGAGAGATCCCCGGCGCTCATGCGGAAGACCTCTGCCCTGCGCCGGCCGGTGAGGACCAGGGTGAGGATGATCGCCCGGTCGCGGAGGCCTTGAGGGGTGTCGGGGATGACGGCGAGGAGGCGGCGCACCTCATCAGCCGATAACCCTCGCGCCGGTGGCGTGGACGTCCGCGGCCGCTCCAGCTTGTCGCACGGATTGGTATGCACAATGTCCATGCGGATAAGGAAGCGAAAGAACGACGATAGGCAGGCCATGCGGGCGCCGATGGTGACGGGGGAGGGGTCCTTGCCGGAGATGCCCTTGCCGTGGGCCCAGACGAAGACCTCTTGGACCGTTACCTTGTCCGGAGCTTTCCCGACCCGACCGAAGAAGTCTTGAAGCATGCTGGAATAACCCTGGACGGTGCGAACTGAGCCAGAGCGTCGTTCTTTCTCGACCAGGAAGGCGTAGAGGGCGCGCTCCCAGCCGACGAGGTGCTCTTCGGGGAAGGCGAGGGTCTGGGTTGCGGGCATGTCCATCTCCTGCGGTATCGTGGTCGCCATCACCATGTTGCTCCGCCTGTGGGACAAAGCAAGCGAGACTTGGCCCACGAGGCCACCTTTGTCCACCTCTGTCGCTGAACAGCGTATGGTGGATGGCGCGGAATTGGGGCATCGCCATGTTTGCGTCGTGGCGCACTGCGACAACATGGGCCGCAACTGCTCGAGAGACTCGGTTCTTCTTTTGAATAGTTGCGGTGTGGACAGACTCCGGGCTATTCTCACTCTTCAATCCCGGGATCGCCAACGCTCCGGGCACGCCAAGCCTCTCGAGGTAAGCCAGAGTGCCAACACTTGACTGGATAGGAAAGAGCGCAGTTGCAGGCCATCACCGGCGCGTGCCCTTCCGTCTCCTTCGGTGCGAACCGTCTCTGTCCCTTGGGGAGTCTGGCGTCGGTAATCTCTTGATCCAAGGAGACAACCTGGAGGCGCTGAAGGCGCTCCTCCCTTACTACGGCGGTCGGGTCAAATGCATATATATTGACCCCCCGTTCAATACGGGCGATGAGAGCTGGGTCTACAACGACAGAGTAAACAGCCCAGAGATTCGTCAGTGGCTTGGCAGTGTGGTCGGCAGGGAAGCGCAAGATCTCTCCCGGCACGATAAATGGCTGTGCATGATGTACCCGCGTCTCGCTCTTCTGAGAGAGCTGCTGCGCGAAGATGGAGTCATCTTCGTGAGCATTGATGAGAATGAAGTCGGCCACCTGCGCCTACTCCTCGATGAAATCTTCGGGCCCATGAACTCGATCGGGACGCTGGTGTGGAAACGACGATCTTCATCTGCCATGCGCCAAACCCCATTGTCACTGGACCACGAGTACGTTCTCGTCTATGGCTTGGACTCTCGAAAGACCACGCTTCACGGTCTAGCCAAGCAGCCAGAAGACTACCCTCTTGAGGATAGTCGTGGTCGCTTCGCCAGCACGGACTTGACGGTAGGTATGGGAAGGGACGCCCGTCCCGGTCAGTTCTACGAGATCGCCAACCCGCGCACGGGCAAGATCTACCCACCGAATCCCGAACGCGTCTGGCGCTTCTTCCCTGACACGATGCAGAGAGTGATTGACGCGGACCTTGTCATCTGGCCTGACGAGGCCGGCGGGCAAATGGAACGGCCGCGATTCAAGACGTACTACGATCCAGAAAGCGACAAGCCCAAGCCCGTTTCAAGTTGGATCGAGACTCCGCGAACCAATGAGAGCGCCATGGGCGCGGAGGAGGAAGAATATGGAACGACCATCCTCTCCTCTGGAATGACTCAAGAAGGTGGGAAACTGCTCCAGCAGATGTTTGGGACGAAGGTCTTCGCATACCCTAAGCCGTTGTCGCTCATCCGCTCGCTTCTACGGGCGGCCACGCGCGGCGACGACATCATCTTGGACTCGTTCGCTGGGACTGGAACCACAGGTCACGCGACTCTTGCTCTCAATGCGGAGGACGGTGGGTCGCGACGGTTTCTTCTCATCGAGATGGATGACGAAATCGCTCGGGGGATCACCGCTGAGCGCTTGCGGCGTGTGATCAACGGCTATGCCTACGAGAAGCCCAAGGGAGGCCATGCAGAGGTCCCCGGGCTTGGCGAAGGCTTTCGGTACTGCGGGCTTGGGCCGTGGCTTTTTGACGAGACAGGGAGCATCAGCACCTCAGTCTCATTCACAGACCTCGCGGCTCACGTGTTCTTCTCTGAAACCGGAGTTCCGCTTCTCGAACCTGCGTCCGGCGGATCCCCACTGCTGGGTGTCCATGCGACCATGGCCATCTACCTGTTGTACAACGGAGTACTTGGCGACAAGAGGCCGGAAGGTGGCAATGTGCTCACCAGCGACATCCTCAGAATGCTTCCGCCCCACGATGGAGTTCGCGTGGTTTTTGGGGAGGGGTGCCTTCTTTCGGCCGCACGCTTGAAACGCGAGGGCCTTCTGTTTCGACAGATTCCCTATGAAATCAGGGCTGGCTAGCGATGCTGGAGCTGCGTGAATACCAGGATCGTGGTTTGAGGGCCCTTGCTGAGTACCTTCGTCTATCAAGTCAGCACGGGGCGAAGGCAGCATTCGTTCTGGCTACCGAACGACCATATCGAACTGCCCCACAGCTCGAGGGAATACCGTACGTGTGCCTGCGGGTTCCTACGGGAGGGGGCAAGACGCTCATGGCCTGTCATGCAATCGGGATTGTCACAAAGAACTACCTCGAGACTGACCGTGTGTTGTGCCTTTGGTTGGTGCCATCCAACGCCATTCGCGATCAGACACTCTCTGCCCTTAGGAACCGCCTCCATCCGTACCGCCAGGCTATCGACGCGACATTTGGCGGTGACGTGCGTGTCATGGATCTCACGGAGGCTTTGTACGTCACGAGAGGTGACTTGGAGGGGTCCTGTTCCGTCTTGGTGACCACCCTGCAGTCGCTAAGGGTGGAAGACACCGAAGGCAGGAAGGTCTACGAGTCCGCGGGGGCTCTCCAGCACCATTTTGACGGACTTTCGCCCTCTACCCAAGCCATGCTGGAGCAGGAGGGAAATGGACGGTTGGTCTACTCTCTGGCCAATGTTCTTCGCATGCACCGGCCGGTTGTGGTGATGGATGAGGCCCACAATGCGCGCACGACGCTGTCGTTTGATACCCTGGCTCGCCTGGATCCATCTTCGATCATTGAATTCACCGCTACTCCAGAGACTCGGCACGAGCCCCAGCGGGGTCTGTTTGCCAGCAACATCTTGCATCAAACTTCTGCGCTTGAACTTAAAGAAGCTGAGATGGTGAAGCTTCCCGTCAAACTGCGAACCCGGACCGACTGGCGCGAGGTTGTGGCCGACGCGTTACAGAACCAGCGCTATCTCGAACAGCTCGCCGAAGAGGAGCTGGCTGAAACCGGAGAATACATTCGTCCGATTGTTCTCTTTCAGGCACAGTCAGTAACGGGCGATGACGTCACGGTGGATGTGTTGAAAACCGCACTCCAGGCCGATTTCAGGGTTCCAGCCAAACACATCGCGGTTGCCACGGGTTCGACGAGAGGAATTGAGGGGATCGATCTGTTCTGCCCGACGTGCCCGATCAGGTTCATTCTCACAGTGCGGGCTTTGGTCGAGGGGTGGGACTGCTCGTTTGCCTACACGCTGTGCAGCGTATCCGGGATCAGCACCCCACGTGCCGTCGAGCAGGTCTTGGGCCGGATTCTTCGCCTTCCTAAGGCCAAACGCAAGCGCCGGGATGCCTTGAATTGCGCGTACGCGTTTGCGTGCTCTGAGAATTTCATCACCACTGCCCAGTCCCTGCGCGACGCGCTGGTCGAAGGCGCAGGTTTCCAAAGGATAGAGGCGGACGAGCTCGTTGCTCCCGCGGAGATACAGGGGGGACTTTTTGGTGAAGCGGCTGTCCTTCCCGCCCGCGTCGTGCTCTCGCTGATGACGCCTCCAGATTTGTCCGGACTGTCGCCCGGCCTGAGGAGTCGGGTGCAATTTGATGAATCGAGCGGCAGCTTCACGCTAGGCGAGGAGATCCGTGAGGAGGAAGAGATACAGGCCCTGCGAGGGTGCCTCACCTCTGAGCATGATCGAAGATTGTTGACTCGAGCACTCCTGCCGAGGACTAGTCGCGTCGCAATCGAGGGGGAGCAGTCAACGCTTCGTGTGCCCCTTCTGGCGCGCCGTGTTGCCGGTCAACTTGAGATACTCGACGAGAGTAGCTTTCTCGATTCGCCTTGGAGCCTGGCTGGATCTGATCCGAGGCTCTCCGAAGCGGATTTCCCCAATGTTTTCGACGCTGGCGGGGCGGGCGAGATCGACGTCACCAGTGCCGGACGGCTAGCGGTGACCAACCTCGTGATGGGAGCGCACGAACAGATCTCCTTGCTCGATGCAGAGTCGGGCTGGACTGTGGCTGGTCTGGCCAACTGGCTTGACCGTCAGATAGCGCACCCGGACATCTCCCAAAGCGAAACAAGCCTATTCATACATAGAATGCTCACGTCTCTCCTCGAAAGCCGCGGGCTTGGACTTGAGCATCTGGCTCGGCACAAGTACCGACTGGCCAGGGCGATCGAGGCCAAGATCGACGTGCTCCGCCGGGCACATCATGCCCAGGCATACCAGGCGGTGCTGTTTGGTTCCGCAAGCGATTCGATCGAGGTCAGCCCTGAACTCTGTCTGACCTATGACGAGAGTCACTATGCACCGAGTTGGTACTACGAGGGCGGCTACCAGTTCCAAAAGCATCTCTTTCCAGTCATTGGGGAACTCAAGCCCGAAGGTGAGGAGTTCGAGTGCGCCGTGCATCTCGACCGCATGCCGGATGTGAAGGCCTGGGTTCGGAATCTGGAAAGACGCCCGGAGACCTCTTTCTGGCTGCAGACTCCGACGGACCGCTTCTACCCCGACTTTGTGATCTTGCTCAAGGACGGCCGTGTGGCGGTCGTGGAGTACAAGGGAGCGCATCTTTGGAGCAACGACGACTCAAGAGAAAAACGCGCAATAGGCGAACTCTGGGCAGACAAGAGCGGAGAAGCGTGTTTGTTTGTCATGCCTAAGGGGCCCGACTGGAAGGGCATCACAGAGGCCCTGGGCCGCGTCTAGGCGATAACGCTACGTTTGGGGCGGCGGGGGGGGTCGTCCACGTGAGCCACGACTCACACCGAAACCCCGCCTACTGCCGATGATCACCATTCTGCGTTAGTGATCGTTCCCGTCCAGAAAGTATTGGATGAGTCACCTTGCGCCGCCGCGCTCGCACGCTGCGGGCAAAGTCGTCTCCGACGGTCAACCTCGCCTGCTGCGCGCTGCCAGCGGGCCCATTAAGTATGCCCCGCAAGCCTGTCTTCAGAACTGGATGACGCACTCGGTGGCGAATCGGCACCGGCGAGGCGTCAGTCACGGCCGGGTTTGTCAAGGCCTGATTGGGGGCATATGAATTGGACAAGTTGGCACTCGCTAGTAAGAAGTGCCAATCCCACAGAAGGGCTCCAACGCCCAGTTCGAGGTACGCGCCTTCCAGCGGCCGAACGTCAAT
>Ga0068712_1004701_pt1 | contig 11306 bp, 8 predicted proteins | sample MTBAKSrepl1MetaG_FD_62987 | JGI IMG/M metagenome (GOLD analysis project Ga0068712, IMG submission 62987) | Enrichment culture microbial communities from Arthur Kill intertidal strait, New Jersey, USA, that are MTBE-degrading - MTBE-AKS1... | ecosystem: Environmental > Aquatic > Marine >... | reverse complement strand
ACGCGGCGCCTCGAAATGGAGGGTCTGGTCGACGAAATGAATCGCCTGGATTCGGAGGCCTTGATCGAAAAATACCTGCACCCGTCCAAGAACCCGGAAATCCCCGATCCAGCCATCCCCGTGGACAGCTCCGATCTCCCTTCCCTCCTCAAACTGCCTGCTCCTGAATTGATCAGCCGCCTCGCCAGGCTCCATTCCGCCTACCGCGTGACCCTCAATCTCAGCAACCTCAGGGTGGAAGATGTCTTGGAGCTGCTATACGACTGCGAAGGAGCGATCACGCGTCTGGAGATCTTCAACCTGAAGGATTACTCCGAGGGCAAAACCGCCCACATCCCTCAGATTCATGAGCTTCAGCAGGCCGTCAACGACGGCAACGTGATGCACCTCAAAGGCATGATCCGCGCGATGATCGGTCGTTTGAAGGCTGGAAGCGGCAATCGGGAACGAATCGAAAAACTGACCATGATCCTTCACGACATCTCGGCGCTCAAAGACGCCTATCGAGGGACGCCGCTCAAGGCCCGGATCGGAAGCGACTCCACGGGACGCGCCCCCCGCGTCCATGGCATGGGGCTGGCCGTAGAACAAACGCTGCCCCTGCGGGCGCGAAGAGAAATCACCCGTCCATCGGCCGCAACCCGGATGATGATTCCGATCCGGGTCGAGGTTTTCAGGCGCAGCACTTTCATCCCGCGCGGAAACCCCTCGACGAGAAAACAGGTCTTTTTCAGGTTGATGCGCGTCTTGCCGGGCTTGAACCTCCTCTTCGAAAAACGCCTGAACGACTGGGTCATTCAGGAACAGTCCATCCACATGGAATCCCCCGGCAATATCGTAACGCTCGGAGGCATCCAGAAGGCCGGGGACAACGGCCTGACATTGAACCCGCCGGAAAAGATGCAGGGCCGACCGAGGCTCTCCTGGCGCTACCTCAATACGGGCGTCAAGAACGCCCTGAAGGTGCTGATCGGTTTCATTCCCGCGTTTCTCACGTTCTACCTGACCAAGGACTGGTGGCTGCTCGCTTATTTCGGCGCCGCAATCTGGTTCGGCATCACGGGCCTGCGCAATGTGCTCCAGTCGGTTCTCGGAGGCGGCGGCATCCGCCGCTCGCCCCTCCTCCGGTGGAACGATTATCTCAGCTGGGAGCGGATCACCGACTCTTTGCTCTACACGGGTTTCTCGGTCCCGCTCCTCGATTATGTCGTAAAGACCCTCGTTCTGGACCGGGCATTCGGCATCAACACCACCACGAACCCCATCGCCCTCTACGCCTGCATCGCCTTGGCCAACGGGCTTTATCTCAGCAGCCACAACCTCTTTCGCGGCCTGCCTAAGAGCGCCGTCTTCGGCAACTTTTTCCGGACCCTGCTCTCCATCCCCATCGCCGTCGCAGTCAATGCCACAGCAGGCAGGCTGCTCACCCTCTTCGGTTACACAGCGGTCGATCTGATCCTTCAGAAATGGGCCGCGATCATCTCCAAACTGGCCTCGGACCTGGTAGCCGGCCTGATCGAAGGCACCGTCGACCGTTACCAGAACATTCAGATGCGCTGGCGCGACTATCGGACCAAGATCGCGCAGATGTTCGATGTTTATGCGCAACTCGAACTGCTGCTGCCGGAAAAGGACGGGCTCGACCTGCTGCGCGCCTCCGAGGAATCGGGTGAACAGCTGAAGGGCGAGGTTGCCGACCTTTACCGGATCATCGTCATCAATTCCCTGGACTTGCTCTACTTCTGGATGTACCAGCCAAGAGCTCGAACCGCCTTCAAGGCGATCCTCGAAAATATGCCTCCGGAGGAACGCTCGATCCTGCTCAACACCCAGTTCGTTCTCCAGAATCAGCGGCAGATCAGTCTGCTCTTCGTCGACGGCCTGGTCGGGAAGAATTTCTCACGGGCGCTCGCGTTCTACCTGGATCGTTCCACCGAGTACCTTGCGGCGCTCAAGCGGTCTCTTTGAGTTTCCAGGGCGGAAACTACCTCTCGAGGAGCCGCGCGTAGGCCGCCATAGAGGCGAGCGTGCGTACGGCGCTTTCAGGGCTCTGGTAGAAGACGCCGCTATACTTTCCGCCGGGGACGCTGCGAACGACCCCTTTGTCGCTCCTCGCGAGGGACACCCCCAGAACCGGCTTTTCGTAGCGCTCCATCAGTTCGACGATCCGCTGGACATATTCGACCTCATAGGCCTCGGCCATCGCCTGGAGTTCGTCGAGCACAGCGGGCTGCGCCTGGGGGTCCACCTCCCTCGTCGACTGAATCAGCAGCCTGACCATCTCGACACGGCCCACGATCCCGAGGCTGATCACGGAATCGACACCATCCCATTTCAGCAGGGACTCGACCGCAACAAGCGGCACCTCGAGGTCGCGCGTCCCAACCAGATCGACCGGATTCCCGCGGCTCCAGAAGTCAGGCAGGAGACGTCCGATTTCGGCTACCATCGCGTCCGGCAACGAGGGAACCTGCAAGCCCCTTTCATTGCAAGCGTCTGCGGTGACCACCCCCCATCCGCCCCCGAGGGTCACGATCCCTACGCGGTTCCCTTTCGGCAGAGGGAGAGAAGAAAACCCCGCGGACAGATCGAGCAGTTCCAGAGGCTCATTGACAAGCGCCACCCCGGCCTGCCGGCAGACGGCCCGGAAAATGGCGTCCCGTCCGCCCATCGACCCGGTGTGGGAGGCCGCGGCCCGCATGCCGGCCTCGGTTCGGCCGCCTTTCAACACGACGATGGGTTTACTCCGATTGACCCGGAGCGCCGTTTCGAGGAAGGCCCTCCCGTCTGCAATGTTCTCGAGATAGAGTGTGATCAGACGGGAACGGGGATCCCCCTCCAGGTAGCGCAGGTAATCCACACAAGAGATCATCGCCTCGTTACCCGAACCCGCAAACAGCGAAATCCCGATGTTCTGGCTCTCCGCCCAATGGATCAGCTGATTGCCGAGATTCCCGGACTGCGAGACAAAGGCCACCTCTCCTGTACGGGGTCGGGAATGCGTCCCAGTGGCAAAAAGACGGGAATGAGGGCTCAGGATGCCCATGGTGTTCGGGCCGATCAAACGGATCCGCTTCGCGCGGCAAAGCGCCACGATCTCTCTTTCGAGCCGCTTGCCTACCTGGTCCGTCTCCCCGAATCCGGAAGTGATCAGCACAACGCCCTTGACGCCCTTCTCCCCGCACGCGGCCAGTACACCGGGTACCGTCGCAGCCGGCGTTGAGACGATCGCCAGATCGATCTCCTCGGGAATATCCTGCATCCGCGAGTAGACCTTCAAACCATACAAGGAGGTCTCCTTCGGATTCACGGGAAAGATTCGCCCAGGAAATTTCCCGGCTACGATATTGCTGAAAATCATCTGGCCCCACTTGCCGAAGGATGCAGAAGCGCCTACCACTGCCACCGAACGGGGGTGAAAGACACACGCCAGATCCGAACCGATATCAACCATGATTCACAACCTTTTGCCATTTCATGAGACCGCAGGCCATCTTGCAGCTGGAATTCTTCGCACCGGCAAATTACACCTGCGGAGAACCTCGAAGTCAGGCGGATCGGACCGCCACAGCCCAACGGACGCGATCGTTCCCGCAATTTGTTATTTTTGCCTATCTGCGCATCTACTGCAAGCATCATCTGACATCGAGAACCACGAAACAACCGTCAAGAGCGCCGGCGCCTGCGGGGATGAAAAGGCGCGAATTGTCCGATGAGACGCCCGAAAAACCTTGATCCAACCGCACGCTCTGCTAGAATGGTTTCCATCCGGAAATGGTCTTTTTGGCCAATCTCGGCGTCAATCTGCACATTTGCTTGTGCGGCGACCTACAGGTCGCCTCCGCGCAAATGCTTGATTTCCTTGATATTGGTCAAAAATCCTCATTTCCGGATTGAAAACCGGGTTCGACCGGGAAATCATTTCCCGATGAGATCCAAAATAGTTTCCGTTCGAAATGGTCTTTTTGGCCAATCTCGGCGTCAATTTGCACATTTGCTTGTGCGGCGACCTACAGGTCGCCTCCGCGCAAATGCTTGATTTCCTTGATATTGGCCGAACCGGGACCCGCCCCGAAGGGATGGGACTGAGCACGCGCAGCGTGTAAAGAAAAATCCTCATTTACGGATTGGAAACCGGGTTCGACCGGGAAATCATTTCCCGATGGATACTCGAACCATGTGATAGGGCGCTGGAAGGCTTCCATCAGAAGGGGTGCCTTTGGATGCTTCGATCACGCTTTCATCGAGGGGCCCTTGCCCCAATGATGGGGGAGTGCCATGATTTGCCGGATCTTGCTTTTTCTCTGCATCCTCTTTCTGCTTTCACCAGGCCGCTCGCCGAATGCCGCAGAAATCATCGAAATCCTGAAGACGGATATCGTCGCATTCAACCTGAAAGAGCATCAGGCCAGCCTCCTCGACGGCACCTACAAAGGCGAGGAAGGACCGCTCTGCCTGACTCCTGAGGCAGCCCGCTCCCTGGGGCTTGCGGTCCTGGTCCATCCCCTCTACGAAAACGCCGTGGCCCTACAGAAAGAGGCTGCGGAGGACCTTCAGGAGGCACGCCGAAGCCTCCTCACGAATCAGGCGGAGGGCCAGCCGGATGGACATGCCCGGGCAGCCGCCCGGGCAGCTGCAGCCTACAACCAGAAAAAATCCACGGCCTGGAACCATTTGATGACCTATCGGGCGCGGTTGACTCTTGAAAACGATGACCGCTTGAAAGAGCCCCTCGTCCTCAACCTGCTCGAAGATCTGCTCCGCCAAGCCCTGGACACGAACGGCCGCAACCTCCGGGACTCCCTCGCCCACGTCTATAACCGCTGTCGGGGCCTCAAGAACGGCGGCGATCCCCTTAAACCGGAGAACGTCCGCTTTGTCAACGCCGTCTTCAACGCCTTTCGCGCCAAGGCGCCGGATGCCTTGCAGAAAGAGCTGGATCTGGATCTTTACCGCCCATCCCCCAACATGGATCCCCTTACACATCAGACAACCCTTGCAAGGGTGCAGGATGCCGCCCCGAACTGCCTGCGCCCCCTTTTCGAGTTGACTGCCGAGGAAAATCCGTGCGTCGACCCGCTGTTGTTCATGGCCTTGATGCGGCGTGAATCCAGCTTCAATCCATCCGCTGTCTCCTATGTCGGCGCAGCCGGCCTCACACAGATCATGCCCGCCACCGGCGAGGGGCTTGGGATGCAGACCATTTTCAAACCCGATTACTTCGATGAAGCTACCCGCCTTCTTTCGGAGGAAAGACGCTTGCGTCGTCAAGCCATGGACATCTTGCTGCAGATCAAGGACGAAGGCGATTTATCGGCCGCCCGCCGCGCCCGCGCTCTCATGCAGAAATCCCTGGCCGCGAAGAAAAAGCGCACCGTCCTGCTGGAGCGTTACCGGGACGAACTGCTCGAACACGGCAAGGATGACCGTCTGGACCCCGAAAAGGCCATCGCCAAAGGCCTGAAATACTTCTGCGGGATCCTGAAGGACTTCGACGGCGACATGAGCCTTGCGCTGTCGGCGTACAACGCAGGGCCCCACCGTGTGCGGCAGTATGAGGGGATACCCCCGTACTCCGAAACCGTAACCTTCCGGAATCGTGTCCTGTCTTTCTATCGCGAATATATCCAGAGGTTTCGGAACGTCAGATAGCCTCCATCCGGGAATGGTCTTTTTAGCCAATCTCGGCGTCAATCTGCACGTTTGCTTGTGCGGCGACCACCAGGTCGCCTCCGCGCAAACCATTGATTTCCTTGATATTGCCTAAAAAGACCATTCTCGGATTGGAAACTGGGTTCTACCGGGGAATCATGTGCGGACGGAGACTATTTCGTTTTCAACGCTTTATTCGCGGATGGACAGCAACCTGTTTCCGGACGGCTTCCGAACTGAAGAAGCGTCTCGCCTGGCGGGGGCTCCGGTTGTCCTTCAAAAGTTGCTTGACACCGCAGCAATTTGAACATAAAGGTAGCGCTTCGAAAAATGCCGGGCGCCGGCCTCCATGGTACAAACAGCCGAAAGGTTTTTCGGCCCTGTCGAACGAACCAACCACACGAGGGACCTGTCCGATGGCTGATCAAATCGTGCGTGAAAGCGACTTCCCCAACCTCAAACTTCTCCGGAGAGGCAAGGTCCGGGACGTCTATGAAATCGAAGACCAACTGCTGATCGTAGCCAGCGACCGCATTTCGGCCTATGACGTCGTTATGGCCGATCCTATCCCGGACAAGGGGAAGATCCTCACAGCCCTCTCCCTTTTCTGGTTCAAACAGTTGGAACCGCTGGTCGAGCATCACCTCATCACCGCCGATGCCTCCCTCTACCCGGAGGTCTGCCGGCCATACGCAGCAGGCCTGCAGGGTCGCAGCATGCTGGTCAAGAAGGCCCGGCCGCTCCCCGTCGAATGCATCGTCCGAGGGTACCTGTCCGGCTCCGGCTGGGCCGAATATCAAGAAAAGGGGAGCATCTGCGGCATCGTGCTCCCGCCGGGGCTCGTGGAATCCTCCCCTTTGCCGGAGGCCATTTTTACACCGTCCACCAAGGCCGAAGACGGCCAGCACGATGAAAATATCTCCTTCGAGGAGGCGAGCCGGCTCATCGGCAGGGAAACTGCGGAATCCGTCCGGCGTCTGAGCCTTCAAATCTATCAGTACGGGAGGGATCTTGCGGCTGAGCGGGGCATCATCGTCGCCGACACCAAGTTCGAATTCGGACATGTCGACGGACGTCTGATCCTGATAGACGAAGTGCTGACGCCCGATTCGTCCCGTTTCTGGCCCATGGATGCCTACACGCCCGGGGTCCCGCAGAAGAGCTTCGACAAGCAGTTTCTCCGCGACTACCTGACCGCGATCAAGTGGCCCAAAAAACCGCCTCCTCCCCCTCTGCCGGAGGAGATCGTCTTCAAGACAAGGGAAAAATACCTCGAGGCGCTGCTCAGGATCACCGGCCAAGGTCTTCCGCAGATCACGAAAGGGTAAACGGCATGGAGAAGAGGCCGATCATCTGTTTTATCGACGATTCCGACTTCGAACACGCCCTCGTAAGGGAGGAGATCGCCCCGAGGGGCCCGCGTTTCGAGTTCGTGCAGACCAAGACCTTCAAAGAGGCTTGCGAGTCCCTGGGCGGACGGACGCCCGCCCTGTTTTTGCTGGATTTATGGGGTCAAGACCCAGCCGTCGCCTCCCCTTCCATCACACCAAAGCATGAAGTGGAGCATAAAGCGGCCGGCTTTCCCAGCCTGGATCACGTTTACGGAGGTCTTGAAGACTTTTCGGGAGATGTCCACAACGAGTACCTGAAGCGCTTCTTCACGATTGTCGACTGCTGGAGGCACCTTTTCGAAGAAGTCTGCGCCCGCGTCGGTCAAAACCGCAAATACGGCCTTTACAACCTCGAACAGGCAAGAAAGCGCTATCCCGGCGTTCCGGCTGTCTTCTATACGCGTAAATCCCTGATCAACGATGCCGTGGCCCTTTTCAAGGCCGGCGCCGACGGACTTTTCATCAAGCCGACCGGATCGACGGACGAAGAAACCCGCTCGCTGACGCGGGCCTTTGCACCTGCCCTTCTTCAGGAACTCGAAACCCGTATATTTGCGAATCTTCCGTAGTTCCCATCCGGGTAAGGGCTTTTTGCCCATCTCGGCGTTCATCTGTGCGCTTGGTTGTGCGGGCGGCCTGTTCCCGATGGCTCATCTTAACCGGAGCACCCCGGTTTCCGCTGCTTTCGCACCAGCCGTCTCAAGGGCCCCTTCGGGGTTTTCGCTGGGGCTGAACACCTCCGATTCCCGCGTCTTTCTCCAGCGCGGCAAGCCTCCCCTCCCATTCTACCGTTGAAACACCGCTCATTCCTGTGCAAGCGGGAAAAATCTTGCGTCTTTTCACCTTGACATGCCCTTCAAGATGCTTAGGTTTCCCTTGAGTCGGCCGCGACGGCGGCAGGGTTAGAACTATCCAACAGATGGGAGCGGTAAGGAAGCATGAACGATATCTCTGAGGCTGATCGCAACCGGGAAGCTTCCCTCGAGGAATCCGATCATCACCCGGAGCCCGATGAACTCGCGGGCAGTGGAACGAAAACCGATTCGAAACCGGCGGATGAGATGAGCCGCGAAGAACTCCTTCAGAAACTGAAGGAGGTTCAGGAAGCAGCCGATAAGAATTTCGACCTCTATCTCCGTTCACAAGCCGAGATCGAAAATCTCAAGAAACGGTCGCAGAAAGAAAGAGAGGGGCTGATCCGCTTTGGGAATGAGTCCCTGATCAAGCGGCTCCTGCCGGTTGTCGACAATCTCGAAACCGCTCTGACTCATGCAGAGGACGAAAAGGCCCTGGAGTCGCTCCGCGAGGGCGTAAGTCTCACCCTCAAAGGGCTGAAAGACGCCCTGCACAAGGAAGGGGTTTCGGAGGTCAAAGCGCTCGGGGAACCTTTCGATCCGCACTTTCACGATGCCATATCGGAACAGGAAGACGCCTCTGTCGAACCCCGGACCATCATTCACGAACTGCAGAAAGGTTATCTGCTGAACGACAGACTCGTGAGACCGGCTACTGTAGTCGTCAGCAAAAAAAACAGCGAGGGTTGACCTCGATAAAGGCTGTTCCGTATTCGTCTCAAAATATTGAGCTTGAAAATCAGGAGGCAGGAAAATGGCAAAAATCATAGGAATCGATCTCGGTACCACCAACTCATGCGTGGCCGTCATGGAAGGCGGAGATCCAGTCGTCATCACCAACGCCGAGGGCTCGCGAACGACGCCGTCCATCGTCGCCTTTACAGATAGCGCAGAGCGGCTGGTCGGCCAGGCAGCCAAACGCCAGGCCGTGACCAATCCGGAAAATACCGTATTCGCCGTCAAACGGCTCATCGGCCGGAAATACGACTCCGCAGAGGTCCAAAAAGACTTGGGCGTTCTCCCGTACAAGATCAGCAAGGCCTCGAACGGGGATGCCCATGTGTCGATCAGGGGCAAGGATTACAGCCCGGCGGAGATTTCCGCGATGATCCTCCAGAAGATGAAGCAGACCGCCGAGGATTATCTGGGTGAAAAGGTGACGGAGGCCGTCATCACGGTGCCGGCCTACTTCAACGACAGCCAGCGCCAGGCTACCAAAGACGCAGGCAAAATCGCCGGTCTGGAAGTCAAGCGGATCATCAATGAACCGACGGCGGCTTCTCTTGCCTATGGGCTCGACAAGAAGGGCGACCGCAAGATAGCCGTATTCGATCTCGGAGGCGGAACCTTCGATATATCCATCCTGGAGATCGGCGAGGGGGTCTTCGAGGTGAAATCCACCAACGGCGACACCCATCTCGGCGGTGAGGATTTCGACCTGCGCATCGTGGATTATCTGGCCAATGAATTCAAGAAAGACCAGGGGATCGATCTGCGTAACGACAAGATGGCGCTCCAGAGGCTGAAAGAGGCGGCCGAAAAGGCCAAGATGGAGCTGTCCGGATCGACGGAAACCGATATCAACCTCCCGTTCATCACTGCGGATGCAAGCGGCCCCAAACATATGAACATCAAGCTCAGCCGCTCCAAACTCGAGGCATTGGTGGACGACCTGATCCAGAAGGTGGTCGGCCCGTGCCAGACTGCGCTCAAGGACGCGGGATTGAAGGCCAGCGATGTCGATGAAGTCATCCTCGTCGGCGGAATGACCCGGATGCCGAAGGTCCAGGAAAAGGTTCGGGAGGTTTTCGGCAAGGAACCCAGCAAAGGGGTGAACCCCGACGAAGTGGTCGCCATCGGTGCGGCGATTCAGGGCGGCGTGCTCAAAGGAGACGTGAAGGACGTTCTCCTGCTCGACGTCACACCGCTTTCCCTCGGGATCGAAACGCTCGGGGGCGTGTTCACCAAACTGATCGAGAAAAACACGACCATCCCGACCAAGAAAAGTCAGATCTTCTCCACAGCGGCGGACAATCAGCCTGCGGTCGAGATCCACGTGCTTCAGGGGGAGCGCGAGATGGCCTCCGGCAACAAGACGCTCGGGAGATTCCAGTTGGTCGGAATACCCCCTGCGCCTAGAGGAATGCCTCAGATCGAGGTCACCTTCGATATCGACGCGAACGGCATCGTCAATGTCTCTGCAAAGGACATGGGTACGGGCAAAGAGCAGTCGATCAAGATCACAGCTTCCAGCGGACTCTCGGATGAGGAAATCAACCAGTTGATCAAGGACGCCGAGTTGCACGCGGATGAAGACAAACGGAAAAGGGACCTCGTCGACGCCCGCAACATGGCCGATTCCCTCATCTACAGCACCGAGAAATCCATCAAAGAGGTCGGCGACAAGGTGGATGAGTCCACGAAAGCCGACATCAACCAGGCGATTGAAAACTTGAAAAAGGCGATGGAAGGGGATAACGTCGAGGAGATCAAACGATTGAGCGAGGCTCTGACTCAAAGCTCCCACAAGCTCGCCGAAGCCATGTATGCGAAGGCCAGCCAGCAGCAAGCCCAGGAAGCGGGCCAGGAAGGCGGGGCTCAAGCCGGTGGGCAAAAAGACGAGGATGTTGTGGATGCCGATTTCGAGGAAGTCAAGAAATAGAACGATGATCCCTCTGTCATCCATTCGAAGGGCCATGCCCGCCCTGGTGGCGGGCATGGCCCTTCTACTCTTCTCGTGCCGGCCCCAGCTGCCTTTGACCGGCCCCGAAAAACCCGCCGAAAAGCCGCCCCTGATCACCCGGGCCGAATCCTACGAAAAGCTCGGCCAAACCAGCGCTGCTGTCAGCACCTATGAGCGCTACCTAGCCGAACACCCTCGCGGCGCCTATGCGCCTTTATCCCTGCATCGATTGGGGCGCCTATATGCGCAGCAAGAGAACTATGAAAAGGCGGTGGGATCCTACCGCCGACTTCTTACATCGACGCCGGAATATCCTGCCGCCGCCGAGGCACGCTATGAATTGGGCCGCGCCCTGTATCTCAAGGGCGATTACCACTCTTCCCGCGAGGAAATGCTTCGATGGTTGACACTTTACCCCGTTCACACCTTGCGTCCTCAGGTTCTTCTGCTGCTCGCGGAGGACTCGAGGGCGATGGGGAACCTGCCGGATGCTTTCTCCAGATATCTGCAGGCCGAAACGGCCTTCCTGGGAGATACGGAGTCGACAGCGCATGTACAGGCGAAGATCTTGGAGACCATCAATGAGGCCGACCGCATCCAATTGGCAGAGATGATGCGGTCTGCCAGTGACAGGAAGCACATAGAAAAGATCCAGTACCGGATGGCCCTCCTCTATTTCGAAGACCACGACCTGGAAAAGGCTGCAGATCTCGCCCAGGCCCTGGC
>Ga0068712_1004696_pt1 | contig 11312 bp, 8 predicted proteins | sample MTBAKSrepl1MetaG_FD_62987 | JGI IMG/M metagenome (GOLD analysis project Ga0068712, IMG submission 62987) | Enrichment culture microbial communities from Arthur Kill intertidal strait, New Jersey, USA, that are MTBE-degrading - MTBE-AKS1... | ecosystem: Environmental > Aquatic > Marine >... | reverse complement strand
AAATATCTTCGTGATCCTTCTGAGTGGGACCATCCGCACCATGGACAACATGGCCGCCTTCGCCAGAAGCGTCAATCTTGTCATCAACCGCGAGCATATGGATGAGGCGGAGGCCATCATCGGGCGCGGCATTGCCGACAATGAGGCCTTTTATCAAACCTTCTGCCAGGTGTTGAAAGAGGCGGGACGGCTGTAGTCACTGTTATACCCCATGGGCACACGCCCTTTAAGCCGTCCTCCGAGTCGGCGTAAATCGTTCGTAACAAGGGGCATAAACGGGTTGTTGCGCCTAGAGTAAAAGAATGTTCGCAATTCTGATTCATGAGGTCATTGATATTTCCATGTTATGCTACTCGTTGCAGTGCCTCTCTCTGCTCACTCAATGAGTGACAGATTGATGTAACATTTCCCTGTTGACCAGTCTTCGCTTGTTAGGGGATGCTAGGATACGTCCGGGGTCTTCCCTATGCGGCGGCGAACCGGTCTCTGATCCGCGAAACCCGCTGCTGACGCTCGAGTCTCTGGAGGTGCTTCTTGATCGTGATGAACTCCCACATGTACACCCAGGCGTCCACGTGGAATCTCCTGCCGTAGATCAGTCCGAGCCGGGCCACCTCTTCCAGCGACAGAGGCGCGGACAGGACGGAGAGGATCTTTTTATCCCGCTCATCGATCACCGCCAAGTACCGCTCTATCCCCGCCCGGAACTCCTCCCTGCCGAACACTCCCATCTCGTGGCCGGTGATGAAATACTCGGCATCGACCGCTTCGATCTTCCGACACGAGGCGATGAACTGGTCGATGTCACCCGAGGTGTTGCCGTACCAGGGACCGAAGGGAGTGAGGTCCAGGTCCGCCACGTAGACCACGCCCTGGCGGGGGAAGTACATGCAACTGAATCCGCCGGAGTGGCCCGGAGTGCCGATGATGTGCATCCGCACCTTCCCGAAATCCAGCACCTCTCCCCAGCGGTACTCCCCGTCCACCCTCCCGGTGGAGAGCCACCACTCATGGTTGTTCTGGGGGGAGTACGGGCTCTTCTCGGTCGCGGGATCGGCGATCCGCTCCAGCCAGCCGTTGGCCCACCTCTTCCCGTACACCTCCTCGATGCCGATGACCCCGGGGATCTTTGTCCGGTCGCGCAGGAGGGGGGCCTCCCTGTTGTTGATGAGGATCCGGGAGGTGTCGAAGAGGTAGTTGCAGGCTATATGATCGAAGTGAAAATGCGTGTTGAAGACCATGTCGACGTGGTGCTTGCGCTTCAATTGGGTCAGGGGGCGCACGCCCGCCCCGGGATCGATCAGGGCCGTGATGTCGTCGTCGATGAAGAGGGACCGGCAGTAGGGATAGCGGCTTTTATCCTCCCCCTCCACAGTCCGTATGGGGCCAAAATTCGTTTTGATGGCGTCTCTCCTGTCTTTCTTCTCACCCCGAGATCAAAGATATACCTGTCAGCGGGCCACAGATCAATCGTTTGTCGGTATGTTTACCCTAGCAATTATATCTATCCGGTGGCAAGATGAATAAGAGAGACTTGCAGAAAGGATGTACGAAAACAATGAAGGAACAAATTGTCCGGATGGATGCGCAAAACGAGTTCTACACGGACGAGGGATGTTTTATCCTTGAACTGTCAAACACTGGAGAAGATGAGGCCGTTTCGATTGCTCGTGCGAGGGTAAAGCCGGGGGTTACCACAAAGCTCCACCGCCTGAGGGGAATAGCGGAGCGATACCTGATCCTCAAGGGGAGCGGGCGCGTGGCAGTGGGGGGTCTTCCGCCTGAAGATCTTGTCCCCGGCGACGTTGTTCTGATTCCCCCCGATTGCCCGCAGCGGATCACGAACACCGGCACGGAGGACCTGCTCTTCCTGGCCGTATGCACACCACGCTTTACCCCCGACAGCTATGAGGAAGTGGAAGGGGCATCAAAAACCGGTGAGTAACGGTCATCTTTACAGAGAGGGGATGGTGTTATGAAACAATCACTCCTTGAACAGGGCAGATTCTTTTTGAAGGACACGGTCCGCAAGGCCGTCGATTTCTCCGCTACCGATCAGAGCCGGGAGATCGATCCTCCTCCTTTGGAGAAACCGTTTGCGGAAGGGACGGAACGGATAACCCTCATCTCGCCCGGCAGCGGATGGAATCTCATTCCACGTATCGACCTGACTCAGGCGATTCGAAACCGCAGGAGCCGCAGGACCTATCGGAATGAATCCCTCCCCGTCGAGGAGCTTTCATTTCTCCTGTGGGCGACTCAGGGGATCAGCCGGCGGATAGACGATGGACACGCTTTTCGCACCGTTCCTTCGGCAGGGTGCCGCCACGCCATCGAGACCTACCTCTGCGTCCTGAACGTCGCGGGGGTCGACCGGGGCCTGTACCGGTACCTCCCCTTGGAGCACCAGATCCTCCTCGAATGCACGGACGACCGCCTGGCGCAGCGGATCGTTACAGCGGCATTCGGTCAGAGTTCTCCGGGAAAGGCAGCGGTCACGTTCATCTGGACTGCCGTTCCGTACCGCATGGAGTGGCGCTACGGAGGCGCGGCTCACAAGGTCATAGCGCTTGATGCGGGGCATGTCTGCCAGAATCTCTATCTGGCCTGCGAGGCGATCGGGGCGGGGACCTGCGCTATGGCCGCGTATGATCAGGAAGAGATGGACCGGCTTGTGGGAGTCGACGGGACCGACGAATTCGTGATATACCTCGCGCCGGTTGGGAAAATTGTGCAATCAATCTGAACGATATCCCGGTTGAAGGTTACTCGGGGCAGAGGGGAAACGGGTTTATTGGTACATATTTGTAGAAAAGTATCTTCGCTCTGACAGATTTGTTCTTTCAAGAACAGATTCGTGGCGTTGTTGCGTGCGTAACTATGCCAGACATCAGGAAATAACGCTTTGGTACGGCTCTTGCTTTTTCTTCAGTCGAAGGAAAGATCTGAAAGGCGTCAAAGGAGAAGAATCTGATACGCGATGGAGGGGTTTATGATGAATGTGACGGAAATTTTTGGTTCGAATGTATTTAATGAGAAGGTAATGAAACAACGTCTCCCCAAGGACATCTACAAGGCCCTGAAGGAAACTGTTGAAAACGGAACCCCGCTGAGGCCCGACATCGCCGATGTGGTCGCCAATGCCATGAAGGATTGGGCGATTGAGAAAGGGGCAACCCATTACACACACTGGTTTCAGCCTCTGACCGGGTTTACCGCCGAGAAACACGACTCTTTTATCTCAGCGACTGCCGATGGAAGCTGCATCACGGAATTTTCGGGCAGACAGTTGATACAGGGCGAGCCGGATGCTTCATCCTTTCCGAGCGGCGGTCTGCGCGCCACGTTCGAGGCCCGGGGGTATACGGCATGGGACTGCACCTCTCCCGCCTTCCTGAAAACCGACGAGAGCGGGACCGTTACCCTGACCATTCCGACGGCTTTTTATTCATACTATGGAGAGGCGCTGGACAAGAAAACCCCCCTGCTTCGTTCCATGGCGGCTGTCTCTAAGCAAGCTCTGCGGGTTCTTCGAGCGCTGGGTAATACCACCGCCACCCGGGTTGTTTCCACCGTCGGCCCTGAGCAGGAGTATTTTCTGGTGGACAAGGAATTCTACCTTGAGCGTCTTGACCTGATGTTGACCGGCCGGACGCTTTTCGGCGCTCCCGCACCCAAAGGGCAGGAGTTGGAAGATCAATACTTCGGGGCCATCAAGGACCGGGTCTCCTCCTATATGCATGACCTGAATATCGAACTCTGGAAAATGGGAATCACTTCCAAAACGCAACACAACGAAGTCGCCCCCGCTCAGTACGAGATGGCCCCCATCTTCGCGACTACGAACATAGCAACCGATCATAATCAGTTGGTTATGGAAACCATGCAGAAGGTCGCACTCCGGCACGGTCTGGTCTGCCTGCTCCATGAGAAGCCCTATGCCGGCATCAACGGCTCGGGGAAGCACAACAACTGGTCCCTCTCCACGAGCGATGGCATCAACCTGCTTGATCCGGGGGCTACGGCGAGCGAAAATGTCCAGTTCCTCCTTTTTCTGAGCGCCATGATCAAGGCGGTCGATACCCACGCCGACATCCTGCGGGCCACCTGCGCCACGGCAGGGAATGATCACCGCCTGGGCGCCAATGAAGCCCCCCCGGCCATCGTCTCCATTTTCATGGGTGAGGAACTGACGGAGATCCTGGAGAAGATCGCGAAGGGCGAAAAGCTCTCCACAAGAGACCCGCAGGTCCTGCGTGTGGGCGTCGACACGCTCCCTGCGATCCCCAGGGACAATACGGATCGCAACCGAACCTCCCCCTTCGCCTTTACCGGCAACAAATTCGAGTTCCGCATGGTCGGATCGGCTCAGTCGATCGCCGGGGTGAATGTGGCACTGAACACCATCGCCGCCGAGACCCTCGACGAGATCGCCACCCGCCTGGAAAAGGCCAAGGATAAGAATGTCGAAGTCGGCGCGATCATCCGGGACATCTACAAAAAACACAATCGGATTCTCTTCAACGGCAACAACTACTCCGGCGCTTGGGTGAAAGAGGCTGCAAAGCGAGGTCTTGCCAATACCGGCAACTGCGTGGACAGCCTGAAGGCCTTCATAACGCCCAAAGCCCTCACACTCTTTGAGAAATATGCCGTGCTTTCACCCAAGGAACTGCACTCCCGTTACGAGACGTATGTCGAAATCTACGCGAAGCAGATCAATATCGAGGCCATGACGGCGATCGACATGGCACGGAGACAGTATATCCCCGCAGTGATCGAGTATGCGACCTTCCTGTCCGATTCCGTCGCGAGCCTGAAGAGCGTGTCCTTTTCCGCCCCGGTCCAGGAAGATCTTCTGAAACAGGTCGGCGCCTCCCTCGCGTCCGTCTATAAGAATGTGACAAAGCTTGAGGGGACGACGGTACGGGCACGGAAGATCTCCGATACCGTAAAACAGGCCGAGGCTTACCGGGATAAGGTCTTCCCGGCCATCCAGGCCCTGCGTGTGGATATCGACGCGCTGGAGCTGCTGGTTCCTGCGGATCTGTGGCCTGTTCCGACCTACGTCGATCTTCTCTTTAATCTGTAGCTCTGAGCGCTTTTCATTCAACTAGGAAGGCCGGCTCTCAAAAGCCGGCCTTCTTTTTGGTTTGTGCAAGACGCCGGGATTGTCATCCACGGAATGATACAACCCTTGGTACTCGCGCCGGATTCCTCCTTGACAAAATCTCGTAATAGGATTAGTAGAACCACCTTTTGGAAATCGTGAAGGTGACAAAAATATTTTTGAATGTCCGCGACGTGCCCGTGTTATCTGATGATCCGAAGTCCTATCTCTCAAAATATGTCAATAGCAGAAGGAGTGTAATTGATGGAACGTGTGAACAGAGCGAAATATCAGGAGAAGCTGAGAACCCCTGAAGATGTGGCGCGGATGATCAAGTCCGGCAACGAAATCTTCTTTTCCGAGTTTGTCCTGAGGCCCGAAGCATTCGATGAAGCCCTCGCCGATCGAGCGGAAGAACTGAAGGATGTTAAAATTGAGGGAGTCTGCCTCACCAAGGTCCCTCGTTTCATTGAGGCGGATCCGAAGCGGCAGCACTTCATTTATAATGATTGGCATTTTTCCGGTGTGAGCAGGAAACTTTACCAGCAAGGATTGTGCAGTTACGTTCCCTTTACCTATCACCAGGGCCCTCGAGTCATCAGGAAATACAAGAATTATGATTTCGTTGTTGTCAGTGCCAGGCCCATGGATGGACAGGGGTATTTCAATTATGGCATGTCCAACTCCCTCACCTCCGCTGCCATTACGAAAGCCAAGAAAGTCGTCGTGGAGATCAATGAAAACATGCCCCATTGCTTAGGAGGAAATCAGGAATCGGTTCATGTGTCACGGGTCGACTATATCATAGAGGGCCACAACCAGCCGATTATGGAACTTCCTCCATCTCAACCCTCGGAAACGGATGCTCAAATCGCGCGGAACATCATGCAGGAAATCGAGGATGGCTCCTGCCTCCAGCTCGGTATCGGCGGTCTGCCTAATGTTATCGGATCCATGATTGCCGACAGCGATCTGCAAGACCTGGGTATTCACACTGAAATGCTCGTTGATTCGATGGTTGATCTGTACGATGTGGGAAAGATCACGGGGAACCAGAAGACGATGGATCGTTTCAAGATGGTCTATACCTTTGCCATGGGGACAAACAAACTCTATGAATTCCTGCACAACAACCCCGCCTGCGCCTCGTACCCCGTAAACTACACGAACAATCCCCGGGTTATTGCCGCAAACGACAAAGTGGTGGCCATCAATAACGCTATCGAAGTGGATCTCTTCAGCCAAGTGTGCTCGGAATCTGTCGGGACTGCCCAGATTTCCGGAACAGGCGGGCAGTTTGATTTTATCTTCGGCGCTTTCAATTCGCGTGGAGGGAAAGGCATTATCGGCTTGAGTTCCACCTACAAAGACAAAGACGGAGTGGTTCATTCACGTATCGTTCCCACGCTCCAGCCGGGCTCTATCGTAACCGTACCCCGTTCATGCGTTCAATACATAGCCACGGAATTCGGCATTGTGCAACTCAAGGGGAAATCGACGTGGGAACGGGCAGAAGCGCTCATAGGCATTGCCCACCCTATGTTCCGCGATGAACTGACAAAGCAGGCACGGGAGATGAAAATCTGGCTTGATCGTGGATAAAACACAAAGAATGTGCGATGCATATTCAAGAATAAAATGAGATAGTTCCGGCTATGGCTGAGGGATATAATGTTATTGTAATTTCTCTTGCAGAATTTCGAAAGGTATTTTTTCCGTGAAGGCAGCCATGGGGTCTATGGAAGTGATAGAAGTTCTCCCACTCAGACAGTTTTTCGTTTAAATCTACATCTGTTGTCACCACTGTCATAAATAATCTGTAAATAAATTCGTCTAGTTATTGTTTCTGTTGTGCGGTTATAAAATCTAAGAACTTGATTTATTCCTCCGGCGGTTGCATATGCAGCTTGATGGATCTATTCAACCACCGGAGGAATAATAAAGTCTTCCAGCCGATTGCGCACCGCCCCCGCTGAAGCTGGCCGTTGGACGGGTGAATCCTGAAAAACGAGGGGAGCCTCTGCTTGGATGATGCCGAACGATTGTTTGCACTGCGTTACAGCGCCCGGCGTTTCTAAAACGGATGTATAGCCGTTGCCTTGAAAGAGAGGCAGATGTCCGACCCTTCACCGACTTCCAAGTCGAAGAGGGCGCTTTTGGTGATCAGTGATTTGAACGTGACGCCTTCGACGGTGATGCCCACCTCGTAGTACAGTCCTTGGTCCGCGACGTCCGTCACCTTTCCCCTGAAGGAGTTTCTCATGCTGGAGTGAAGCTTTTTTCTGCTGAGGACCACATCCTCGGGGCGGATCGCTATGTACCCGTGGCCGTTGTCGGGCGATCTCCCCAGTTCGACTTCCAGGCCGTCGATGGCGGCCTTTGTGTCGTGAAAAGAGGCTGTGAAGAGGTTTTTCATCCCGACGAAGTCGGCAACGAACGTGGATTCCGGTTTCTGGAAGATTTCCTTCATCCCCCCGACCTGCTTGATTTGCCCCCCGTCCATGACGGCGGCCCGGTCCGCGAGGGAAAGGGCCTCGGAGAAATCGTGTGTCACCATGAGAAAGGTTGCCTCGGTGTGTTCGTGGAGCCGTTTGAGCCCCTTTCGGAGGTCTTCTCTGAATCCTGGGTCCAGCGCGGAGAGCGGCTCGTCAAGGAGAAGCACCTGCGGATTCACAATCAGCGCCCGCGCCAAGGCGACACGTTGATTTTCGCCACCGCTCAGGTTGGTAGGGAGTCGATGCAGGAGGTGCGCGAGGTCCAGTTCGTCCACCAGGCGGCCGAACCGTTTGTCCGCCTCGTTTTTCGGCATCCTGTGAAAGTGGAGACCGTAGGTGATATTCTCCCGTACCGTCAGATGGGGGAAGAGGGAGTAGTCCTGATAGACGATTGAAATTCCCCTCTTTTCCGGGGAGAGTGCCGTGACATCCCTGCCCCCGACAACGATACGCCCGGTGTCGACCCGGATCAACCCCGCGATCGCCTCGAGAAGCACCGTTTTCCCGGCTCCCGTGGGACCCATGAGGATAAAAAACTCATTCTTTTCTATCGAAAGATTGATTTCCCGGAGGTCGAATTCGCCCAGGCGGATGTTAACGTTTTCTATCGCAATCATGTTTTTTCCGCATTTCTGAGGGTGAGAATTCGCAGAATCAGAAAGAGGGCGAGGCAGATCGAGACGAGCCACACCGCTACCGGTTGGGAGTATTTGAGGCCGTAGGCTTCAAAACGTTCGTACAGGAGGACGGGCGCGATCATCGGGTGGTAGGCGACGATGACTACCGCCCCGAACTCGCTGATGGCGCGAGCACTGCACATGATGATCCCGATCAGCATGCTGCGCCAGGCAAGGGGGAAGGTAATCCGGGCAAAGGTGCTGAACATGGAAGCCCCGAGACTGCGCGACACGTTTTCGAGCCGGGGGGGGATGCTTTCGAACCCGTTCTTGACCGCGTTGACGTAGAAGGGAAGCCCCACGAAGGTAAGGACCACAACGATCCCCGTTACGCTCCCCATGATCCTGACGCCGAGTTCGTTGAAGATCTGTCCGAGCCAGTGCCCCTTCCCAGCGACGCTGAGTATGGCAATACCAACCACGGGATGGGGTATGACAATGGGAAGATCGATGATGCTCTCGATGAGCTGTTTTCCCCTGAAACTGGTTCTCGCGAGGATGTAGGCAAGAGGGGTGCCGAAGACAAAGGCGATGAGCGCGGCCAATCCGGCCGTGTAGATACTCAGCCAGATCGACCGCACCACATCCTTGTCCTGTATGGTTTCCTGAAGAATGGAGAAAGAAGGAGCCGCCAGCATCTGGATCAGAGGGATGAGGATGAAAGCCATGATAACCAGCCCGCATGACACGGCGATCCAGAAAAACGGTTCCTTCTTTATCATTGCGCTCTCAGCCTTCTAATCCTTCACAACGACCAGCTTTTGAAGCTCGGATGGAACCTTCGCCTTCATCTCTTCGGTCGGGACCCGGCAGGGGACGAAAGGCGGCTGGCCCATATCCTTGAGTACCTTCAAACCTCCCTGGGGGTCAAGCATGTACTGCACGAAGGCAATGGCTGCTTCCCGGTTGGGCGGATTCTTGATGAGCGTTACGCCGTACGTGCATGAACCGCCCTTCATATCCATGAAGGTCCCGGGTTTCTTCCCCGTTACTTTGACTACCGCCTTCGCGTAGAAATCATCATGCTTGTAATTTCCGAGATTGATCTCGTCGGGGAGGACAACGTATTTGAGGTTATGCTGAACGGCAACAGAGAGATATTCCCACGCGTAATCCATATTTCCGGTCTGCAGGAGGGAGATGAGTTCCACCGATTTGGGCCTCACGTTCTCGATGGGACGGTTTGCCAGTATTTTGTCGTACAATCCCGGAAGTTTATAATATTGTTCCGCGAGCTGAAGGACCATGAGCGACCGATAGCCGCAGGGATCAAGGTTCGGGTCGGAGTGTCCCCAGACGACCCCTTTTCGCTGGAGGATTTCGTACCAGTTCTTCGCGGTGACCTCGCCCGCATATTTGCTCTTGTCCGTGTAGCAGAGGACCAGCTGATTCGTCGCGAAACGGATATTCACATCGGCATGTCCGGGGATCAGCAGTTTGTCGATCACCTTGTAATCCGCCGACGCCATGATGTCGCACGGTTTCTTCAGTTCCGACACCTTTCTCGCAGCCTTCTGGCTTCCGCTGGCCTCGCGCTGGAGATCGACCTTCGGGTACTTCGCTTCGAAGGCCTTTTCCATGGCGGCGAAAGGGACGGAAAGACTCCCGGCGTGGAACATGACAAGCGTCCCGGCCGGTTCCGCCAGGACCAGGGAGGCGGGGAGCAGGATCATGACCGCACAGAACAACGAAACGACGCATTTACATGTAATTCTTTTCATTTTTTATCTCCTCCGGTTATCTGAATATCTGCTTCACTACATCTGTCTTTTTACACATACCATATTTTATATCACGATTACAAAGATTAAAAGTGTGAGGTAAGGAGTTGTTTTCCCTTATTTGTTGTTGATTTCTCCCGCCGATTGCATTAGCATGCCGGGAAATGCGGGGCGGACAGGGTCATGGCAAAAATCGCCCGATACGACGCATACTGATGGCGGCTGGAATACAATAGGGGATATTATCCGCCCGCAGGCTGATGCCAGTAACAATCGGAAACCGAAGGCCGTGGGCAGAGGCTGCTCACGGCTTTCGTGTGCCGGATCAAGATACAGGTGAGGAATACACATGAAACAGACATTCATGCCGAAGATCAAAACGGAAGAGAAACTCCGGGCGATCCAGCTCGAAGGTCTCAAGTGGACCGTGGCGCATGCCTACCGGGGATCGGATTTCTACCGCCGGCGTTTCGATGAGGCGGGGGTAAAACCGGAGGACATCCGGAGCCTCGATGATCTGAAACGGCTTCCCTTTGTGACGGCCCAGGACCTTCAGGAGCAGTACCCGTGGCCCCTCCGATCGGTTCCGTTCGACCGGATCGTCCGCCTCCACGCCTCGTCGGGAACGACGGGGAAGCGAAAGGTCCTGATCTACACGGCGAAGGATATCGACGACTGGGCGGACATGTTCGCCCGCTGCTACGAGATCGCCGGCCTGACGCGGGAGGACCGGGTGCAGATCTGTGTCGGGTACGGGGTCTGGACGGCGGGGGTGGGATTCCAGTTGGGATGTGAGCGGTTCGGAGCCCTGGCAATTCCCGCCGGACCAGGGAATATGGAGATGCAGATGCAGTTTCTCGAAGACTTCCAGCCCACGGTGATCTGCTCCACCGCGTCCATGGGTCTTCTCATGGCCGAAGAGGTCCAGAAAAGAGGATTAAAGGACAAGATCAACGTCAAGAAGGTCATCTTCGGGGCGGAGCGTTCGAACGACGCCATGCGGGAGACCATCAAGGGCCTGCTGGGAGCCGAGCAGACCTTCGACATCCCGGGGCTGACCGAGTTGTACGGGCCGGGGACAGGTCTGGACTGCGAGCATCACACCGGGATTCATTACTGGGCTGATTACTACATCATGGAACTCATCGATCCCGACACGCTCGAACCGGTCCCCGAGGGCGAGGTGGGGGAGATGGTATACACGACCCTCCGCAAGGAAGGGGCGCCCCTGATCCGGTACCGCTCGCGCGACCTGACGAGGAGCATCCCCGGGATCTGTCCCTGCGGATCGATTCTTCCGCGGCACGAC
>Ga0068712_1004687_pt1 | contig 11334 bp, 6 predicted proteins | sample MTBAKSrepl1MetaG_FD_62987 | JGI IMG/M metagenome (GOLD analysis project Ga0068712, IMG submission 62987) | Enrichment culture microbial communities from Arthur Kill intertidal strait, New Jersey, USA, that are MTBE-degrading - MTBE-AKS1... | ecosystem: Environmental > Aquatic > Marine >... | reverse complement strand
CAGAGCGATCACACACGCGGATGGGTCGAGTCCCTGCTGTTCGGCGGCGGTCACTACGAGAGCAAACAAGCGCAGTCCTTCGCTGGGAGGCGTCTGTAGCCAGCGGGTCACCACCAGTATCCCGTCCTCGTTCAGACGCTGTAGCAGATCCCGGAAACCTTCTACGGTGAGATCAAAGTTTTCTGCAAGGCTATATGCGCCCGAAGTCACCGGGCGATAGGGTTGGGTCAATGCCAGTTGGACGATATCGAAGGTATCGACGGTCCGTTGAACGAAGGCCCGGCTGTCTTCGACGACATATTGCACGCGGGGATCATCCAGCTCGCCGGTGGCGTCATGCACAGCTTCGACAGCGATCTCGTTGGATTCGACGGCTGTCACGCGTGCGGCTCCGTTGGCCAGGGCTGCGACGACGTCGAGCCCACCCCGTGCCCCCAGGACGAGCGTCGTAGCGTTGGGCCGTAACCGGTGGGCCACGGCGCCAGGCAGATACTCTGCGAAACCGGCTGTCTCGGGAGTGAGGTAAGTGACCGGACTCAGATCGTCTCCATCGAACGTAAGCCCGTCCTGCCTGGGCAGTGGGCCGGTGTACGCGTAGCTCATGCCTGGGAAACTGCGAATTGCCGGACTCTGAACGAAATCGACGCGGGTAGCGGCGTTCCAGCGCGTCCACACGAGTTCCGTCTGTGGGACACGCAGTGCCTGGGCGAGCGACTTGTAGGGCGACAATTGCATGTGTGTGACTGCCGGAAGCGATGCCATCCACCAACTCAGCAGGGACACCACTACCAACCCCAACACGAAGGATATTCTACTCTCGGGTGGCGTGGTGCGATCTTGGGATGATGGCGCCAGCCGGACCGTGAGGGAGGCCAGACCGGCCAGCCATGCGGAGAACAAAGCAGCACGTTCGCCACCCAGCGTCGCCAACGTTCCCAGTGCGAGCAAACATCCCACGGCTGAGCCGATCAGATTGGCCGCATAGACGCGCGGGGTGTCATTCGGATGTGTCGACAAAAGCCAGCCGGTAGTCAGGGCGCCGGTGAAGAAGGGCACAGCCAGAGCCAGATACATCAGCGCGAGGTACAGGATCTGACTGCGGTCCCAGGCAATGGCGAAGGAATCGAAGGGCAAGCGGTTGGCCAGCACGAAGCTGCCCAGCATTGCGAGGGACGTCGCCAGCGCGAACAGCGGCAAGCGCGAGGTCGCCTCACCCTTGCGTAGAGCGGGAAATACGCTCAGTGCCGTTCCGCTGGCGCCAGTACCGAGCAACGCCAGGCTGATCGCCATGAATGCGAAGTGGTAGAACTGGGTGATGGCGAACAGCCTGGACAGGATCAATTCGAACGCCAGGGTCGATGCGGAAAGCAGGAACACGCTCACGTAAACCCACATGGGCTCGCTCTCCCTGCGCACAAAGCCGGGTCATTATCCTACCCGAACGGATCCGCGGTGAGAATGCCTTCGTCACACAACACGCCTACACCAGGGTCTGCATGGCGGCGTCGATGCCCTCCAGGGCACGGTCCATGTCGGCGATGGTGTGAGCCGATGAGAAGCCGTGGTGCGCCGGCCGTCCTCCGTAGTCGTGGAAGTAGACCCCGTTTTCGACCGCGGCACGCAGGAAGTTGAGCATCAAGTTCACGTCGTGGCCAAGCGACTGGCGATAGTTGATCACTTCCACATTCGGATCCATGCCGAAGAACATGCTGAACCGCGCCCCCAGATGTTGCAGCCGGACCGGCAATCCCAGCCGTCCGACGATCTCCTCGATGCCATCGTAGAGGTGGTTGCCCACTTCGTAGATGTGATCGTAGAATCCCGGCGCGGATATCTGGTCGAGAGCGGCGATGCCTGCCATAATCGCAATCAGGTGGGCGTTGTAAGTGCCGCTATGCTCTGCCGGCCCCGCAGGACGCACTTGCTCCATGATCTCCCGCTTGCCGCAGAAGACGCTCAACGGCACACCGCCGGCAACCGCCTTGGCGAGCGTGGTCAGGTCCGGCGTGATACCGAGATATTCCTGGGCGCAGCCCGGTGCCATACGAAAACCGGACAGCACTTCATCGAAAATCAGCACGATATCGTTGTCCCGCGTTAATTCGCGTAACGCTTCGAGATAGCCTGGACGGGGTTTGAGACAGCCACAGTTGTAACAGATCGGTTCCAGGATCACCGCAGCGATCTCGTCCTTACGTGCCTTGATCGTCTTTTCCAGCACGTCGAGGTTATTGAATGGTAGAGGTATGACCAGGTTTTTGATCGCGTCAGGAACACCGCTGGTCTGCACGAACGGGATGGGCTGTTCTTCCGGCCCGGCCTTGTCCAACGGCGGGGCGAAACTCCACGTGGCGTAATCGTGGATGCCGTGGAAATGCCCCTCGAATTTGACAATCTTCTCCTTGCCAGTATAGCTGCGCGCGGTCCGGATGGCATACATGGTGGCTTCGGTGCCACTGGATGCGAAGCGGACCAGCTCGGCAGAGGGGACCATCTCGCAAATCTTCTTCGCTAGTTGGGTCTGGTATTCCGTTTCGCCGGAGCAGATGATGCCCATGTCGAGCGCTCGCGCGACGGCCTCCTTGATCCGCGGATTGTTGTGGCCCAGAAAAGACGCTCCGTGGGACGTACAGAGATCGACGTATTCTCTTCCTTCGACGTCATATACTTTTGAGCCGTCTCCGTGGCTCATGAAGAAGGGCTCCTGCAGGGCTTTGTTGAGCCGGGTCGACGCGCTGACCCCGCCGACCAGATACTTCGAGGATTCGTGAAACAATCCTTGTTTCGTTTGGGCTGCCATTGTGCTGTGCCTCCTGTGTTTGCTGGGTGTGCTGTTGGAGTTAGACGACTGCTGTTTTAATTGCAGGAAAAAGTCATCCATATTAGAACATATTTCGCGTGCGCTGTCAACCGGCCAGGGCGCCTGGGTGTAGTCAGGATTCTTGGCGACAAGTGTAGCGCCTTTGACACGACCAATGAACTGGAGAGCACGCCCACTGGAGCAGACTGTGCCAATCTACTGCGGTGTAGACCAGCACACGGTCCGCCCAGACACAGCACTCGCGGGACAACGACGGTAGCGTCGGAGATTGGCCCAGTCGTAGGCGTGAGGTCTGACTGGGCCAATCTCCACACAGGCCATGCGGGGGCCGGGTGGCCCGTTCCCGTGGGCCTCCGCGCAAACGCAACGCGTCCAAGATTGGCACAGTCTTGACCGCCACGCAGATATTCGTGTGAACCTGGCAGATCATGCTGCAGACACGACCTGCCCATTGCTCGCCAGCCTCTAAATTTCCGGACGCACCACGCCGCTTCACACCGGGTACGTGCATCTCGTCACAGGACGCATACTTTATCCTCTAACCGGCGAATCACCTCGTTCGGAGGTGTGTCGTCGATCCCGTTTCGCTCCGCTCCCAGTCTGCTCGCAGTTTTCTCAGCCCGGAAGACACTCTGCTACGCGTGCTTGCGCTCTGGGGTGAGCTGATTATAATCAGACTACACACCATAGACAATCAAGGGGGACTATATGGCCTTTCGGGTAGGCATCGACATTGGTGGGACGTTCACGGACTTGTTTGGACTGGAAGAGGAGACCGGGCAGTTTGTACTCGCGAAGTGCCCCTCGACGCCGGCCTTCCCAGAGCAGGCGGTCTTCGATACCCTGTCGAGCAGCGATCTCGACAGGGAGGCCATCGCCCTGCTGGTGGTCGGGACGACGATCAGCACCAACGCTCTGTTACAGCGGCGTGGGGCGCGCGTTCTGTACCTGTCCACAGCGGGTTTCGAGGATATCCCTTACATTCAGCGTATCAACCGCAAGTACCATTATGACCTGGCGTGGATCAAGCCGGCCCCGTTCGTGGCGCGCGCCGATTGCCTTGGTGTGGCTGAACGTATCGGCCAGCACGGTGAGGTCGTGCAACCACTGGACGGAGTCGAAATGGAGCGGATCGCCGCGTTAGTCGGCGAACGGCTGGCACACAGCGATTCGGTTGCGGTTGCGATCAATTTTCTGTTTTCTTATCTGAACCCTGCGCACGAGCAGATGTTGCGCGATTATCTGTTGGAACGATACCCCCATTTGTCCATCTCCGTTTCTCACGAGGTTGCGCCGATCTGGCGCGAATATGAACGGGGTAGTACCACCATCATCGATGCGTTTTGCAAACCTGCCCTGGAGGCCTTCGTAGAAAACCTGTCGCAAGGGCTGCGCGCACGCGGACTGAAGCGCCGCTGGGCGCTGGTGAAATCCAACGGAGGCATCGTGTTCTCCCACAATGCCGCACGACGTCCGGTGGACAGCATGCTGTCCGGGTTGGCGGGTGGAATTATCGCCGGGCGCTACTTCGGGGAGAAGGCCGGCGATCAGGATGTGATCACCCTGGACATGGGGGGCACGAGCGCCGATGTGGGTGCGGTGTGCGGTGGCGCGATCAATTTCACGACCGAATACGAGTGGGAATTCGGCATTCCGGTTGCGGCGCCCTTCATTGAACTGACGACTGTGGGCGCTGGCGGTGGTTCGATCGGCTGGGTCGATCGCGGCGGTTTTCTCAAGGTCGGGCCACAAAGTGCTGGCGCCGAGCCGGGGCCAGTGTGCTATGGGCGGGGAGGCCAACAACCAACCATCACCGATGCCAACCTGGTGCTAGGGCGGATCAACCCGAACTATTTCCTGGGTGGGCAGATGACACTGCACGTCGAACCGGCACGGCGCGCGGTTCAGTCGTTGGGAGGGCAGCTCGGGACGAGCCTGGAAGAGACCGCTATGGCGATGATCGACCTGGTGAACGAGAACATGGCGAATGCTATCCGCTTGATGACGGTCAAGAAGGGCCTGGACCCGCGCGAATTCGGTCTGGTTGCATTCGGAGGTGCTGGTCCGCTTCATGCGGTGGCTCTGGCGACCTCTCTGGGGATGAAGCACGCGGTAATCCCACCCCATCCCGGTTTGGGCTCGGCCTTCGGTAGTCTGTTGGGCGACATTCAGGTAGACCGTCGTTGGACTCGCTTTTATCGCTCCGATGATCTGAAAGTTGAGACCTTGCGTGGGGAATTTGACGCGCTGACAAAACAGACGGTGGAGGAGCTGCGTGCCGACGGCTTCCAGGGTGAGCCGATCATCCGGCGGTCCATCGACATGCGCTATGCCGGGCAAAACTACGAGCAGGAGATCCACTTGCCGCCGGGTGAGATCGATGACGCAATGCTCGCAACTGCGCTGGCCGCATTTCACGAGTACCATCACAGGTTCTACGGGTACAGTTTCCCCGACGAGACCATCGAGCTGATCCACTTCAACGTGACTGCGTTCCGCGAAACAGCCAAGCCCGAGCTGGTACCCGTCGGACCGGGCGGCTGTGGCGATCCCATCGCACGGCGGCCAGTGTATTTTCGGAACATGGGCCATGTGGACACACCAATCTATCGCCGGCAGGACCTGGGCCAATCCAGTGTGTTGGAGGGTCCGGCGATCGTCGAGGAAGAGGACTCCACCGCGCTGTTGCATCCGGGGCAGGTATTGACTGTTACAGAGCGTGGTCTGTTGATCGTTTGCGGAGAACCCGAAGATTACCGGTGAGCGCGTTCGTGAACCCGAGAAGGAGAACAACATGCCAGAACACACTATCGATCCGGTCTTGTTGAGTATTATCGACAATCACCTCGTCAATATCTGTCGCGAGATGGGGATTGCCATGATCCGGACGTCCTATTCGACCATCTTCAACGAAGGGCTCGACTTCTCTTGCGTGGTGTTCGACCGCGATGGCGAGATGATGGCCCAAGCGGAATTCTGTCCGGCGATGCTGGGGGCGATCAATTTCACTGTCAAGTGGACCATCGAGGAGCTGGGTTTGGACGGTTTCGATCCCGGCGACGTCGTGATTCACAACGATCCCTATCGTGGTGGTTGTCACATGCCGGAGCACATGGTGCTCAAGCCCGTATTCGCAACCGATGGCGATCTGTTCGGATTCGTGGCGAATATCGGGCACATCGCAGACATTGGTGGGATGGCGCCTGGTTCGTTCGCTGCGAATGCGACGGAGGTCTACCAGGAAGGGTTGCGTCTGCCGCCGGTGAAGATCATGCGCCGGGGCGAACCGGTCACGGACATCTGGAACATCATCATGGCGAACCATCGCACTCCACGCAATTCGCGCGGCGATATCAATGCGATGATCGGATCGCTCAACATCGCGGAGCGGCGGTTGCTGAAGCTGATGGACAAGTATGGCAAAGATACGCTGCGGGCAGCCTCCAAGCAGTTGATGGATCACTCCGAGCGTTGGATGCGTGCGGAGATCGCGCGAATTCCCAATGGCGAATACTACTTCGAGGACTGCATGGACAACGACGGCGTTGAAGATCGGCCATTCTGGATCCGCTTGTCGCTTACCGTTGCCGATGACGAGATCATCGCGGACTACTCGGCTTCAGACCCGCAGGCGCGCGGACCGATCAACGCAACGTATGGTGTGACGGCTTCCGCGACTTACAATGCCATGTTCCATCTGACCGACAAGAACATTCCGCGCAACGCCGGCTGCTACCGCCCGATCAAGATCATTACCAAACCGGGGACAATCGTGCACGTGGTGCATCCCGGCCCTTCCGTTGCCGGCAACACCGAAACGCATCCGCGGATCGTCGATACGGTAATTGGCGCGTTGGCTCCGACCCTACCCGACCGTGCGGCAGGAGCTCATGGAGCGACGGGGGCCAACTTCTTGTTTGGCGGCATCCACCCCGAAACCGGCGATTTCTACACGAACTACCATTTCGAGGGGGTTGGCTGGGGAGCGCGTGCCTTCGCCGATGGGAACAACGTGGTCAATATCGCCAATGGTAATTGCCGCAATAATCCGGTCGAGATTTTCGATCACCGCTATCCCTTCAGGAACCTGTCCTATTGCATGATTCAAGACTCAGGCGGTCCGGGTCGCTACCGCGGTGGACTGGGCACCGAGCGCATCGTCGAAGTGCTGGCACCAGAGATCATCGTGAGCGCGCTGTTCGACCGCTCCGATGTGCCGCCCTGGGGCGTTTTTGGAGGCCGGCCTGGCGGAACTTCGGAAATCTTCATCAAAAAGAAGGGTGACACGGAGTTTCGCCCCTTTACCACGGCCTGTGGGGTTCCAATCGCGACCAAGTTTTCCAATGTGATCGTCAGTACGGGAGATCAAATCCGCCTGCGCACACCCGGAGGGGGCGGCTATGGAGACCCCTTGAAACGGGATGTGGAACAAGTGCTCGAAGATGTCCGGGAAGGGTACGTGTCTGTCGAAGGGGCCGAACGAGATTACGGCGTGCGTGTTGTCTCGGATGGACACGCGTACACTGTGGATCGGGAGGCGACGGCGCGGCTGCGGGCCGGACGGCAGGTTGTCGCAGCGCACTGATGCCTGGGGTTCGCGCGGCGAGAGCGGTGTGCAGGCAAGGATCAGCGTCGCAGTGCAAATGTGCAAATTTGCTTTTTGCATGGAGTTATGATACCATCAGATTAAGAATCCCTGCTGTGTTCGTGATGCGAACTGTTGTTTTGAGCCAACACTTGGGATGAGGGGGCTGGCTTCTAGAGGGGATGCGGTAGCCTGTTGAGGGTAAGGCAACAACCTGTAGATATGCTCCCACCTGCGTATGCAGGTTCAAAACTACTTAGCACACGGCACAGCGGGGTGCAATCATATCGGTTTTACAGTGTTTGAATTAAACCAGCGGTGGAAAGATCGGGAACCGGTGGTTTTTTTGTTCCGAACGCAGGTGCCGGAGTCAATTGCCAGGCAATGTGCTGGCAGTAGGGTTACGGCGTGATGGTGAGATGTGAGTGCGGCGCAGCAATAAATACCATCCTGCATCACGGAGAGCTGATGCTGCTGGCCGGGCATCCCGCTGATTTGCATTTTGCGGTGGCCTGGCTGAATCCGGTGTCAGCTTGCGGGACGGCCTTGGCTGGGATGCGCCGATGCAGTCACGCGAACTGGACCGCACATGAAACAGGGACGGCTGAGTACTGGCCATCCCTGTGTCTTGCCATTCCATAGGCCGTCAGGGCCTGGTGATGCGTATTCTACTCCTGTGGTTTGATCACTACTTTGATGGAGTCGTGTGCTTCAGCTGCCAGCCGGAAGCCCTCCTGGATGTCAGCCAGCGGCAAGCGGTGACTGATCATGTCGTCTACCGGAACCCGGCGGAATTGGATCAACCTGAGAGCGATATCGAGATCGATGGGCGCCGCCCCGTAGGACGGTAGAACGGCGATGCTATTGCGCCAGAACTCGTTCGCCGGGATGGGCAGATCGACGCCCGGGTCCGTAGTGGCGAAAGTGAGCACGGTTCCACCCCGTTCCACGGACTTCAGCGCCTGCATGAACGCAGGATAAGCACCCGTACAGACGATCACCTGATCTGCGAGCCACCCGGCGTTAACTTCGCGCACGAGCTGTGGGATATCCTCCCGCCCGTCCAGAACCACATCCGCACCAAAGCGCCTGGCTGCTTCTTTGCGAAAATCGCTGATGTCGGTCGCGATGATGCGACCCGCGCCGTAGGCTTTTGCCAGTGCGATGTGCAGCAGGCCCGCCTGACCGGCACCCAGCACGAGAACGGTCTGCCCCGGCTTCAGGTTGGACGAGCGCTGGCCACGAACGACGCAGCCGAGCGGCTCGATGAACACGCCTTGCTCGTAGGAGACTTCATCGGGCAACACCCAGGTCCCGCGATCGATATTGATGGCCGGGATGCGCAGGTATTCGGAGAAACCACCGGGATCGAAGTTGGTCGAATGCAGCAACTCACAGGCCGTGTGATTCCCATCCAGGCAATACTTGCACGTGTTGCACGGTACATGATGGGTGACGAAGACGCGTTGCCCGACCTGGTACTTGTCTACATCCGCGCCGACTTCGACGATTTCCCCGCTCATTTCGTGCCCCAGTACCAGAGGAGCCTTCTTGATGCGATACCACTCCAACACATCGCTGCCGCAGATGCCACTGGCGATGACCTTGACCAGCATCTCGCCCGGACCAATCTTGGGGATGGGACGTTCTTCCAGGCGTACATCGTGGTTGTTGTAATAGACAGCTACGCGCATCGTGTCCTCCTGGAGCGTCTAACCTTTGCTGGTCTCGAAAATGTCTACGGCTTCTTCCACCGTGGCGTCGTCGTGGACGATCGCCCGCAACGCCTTCATCATCGCAACCGGGTGGGGATGCTGCCACACATTACGGCCCAGGTTCAGCCCGATGGCGCCTCGCTCTATCCCGTCGTGAACGAATTCGAAGACCTCTTTCTCCGAGTCCACCTTCGGCCCACCGGCGATGACAACCGGAACGGGGCAACCTTCAACTACCTTCTCGAAGTCCTCGCACCAGTAGGTCTTCACGACTTTCGCACCCATCTCGGCACAGATACGGGTACACAGCGACAGGTAACGGGCATCTCGCTTTTCGAGCTCCTTGCCCACAGCGTTGACCGCCATCACGGGGATACCGTATCGTTCGCATTCGTTGACCAGATTGGCCAGATTCATGATCGTCTCGTGCTCGTAGTCGCTGCCGATGAACACGGACACGCCGACCGCCGCGACGTTCAGGCGGATGATGTCGTCGATGGACGTGGTGACAGCTTCGTGGGACAGATCTTTCCCGATGACACTCGTGCCGCCGGACACACGCAGGATGATCGGCGTCTGCTCTGTTGGCTCGACACAAGCGCGCAGGACACCCCGCGTGACGAACAGGCCATCGGCGTATGGCAAGAGCGGTTTGATGGTCTCGCCAGGTTTTTCGAGCTTACGCGTCGGTCCCAAAAAGTATCCGTGGTCAATCGGTAGGAAGAAACAGCGCCCGTCCGGGATCAGACTTGCAAGACGGTTTTCCATTCCCCAATCCATTTTGATAGCCTCCTCAATCGCAATAATCTGTTGATTTCTCCGGTTATGTTTTCAGTACCCATTATACCACGCTCATGTACTCGGTCAAACGGGTCTGGGTACCTCTACCGCTCAGTCCTGTTTTGACGATTTGACGATAACCGGGTAAAATCGAAGTTCAATACCAGACATGAATGTCCAAGGAGGGTTAAACTTGCACGCTTTTGAAGAACAGGTCGTTCTTTTCCTGGGTAATCTGTTCGATGCCGTGGGTTGGTTAGGGGTCGTTGTTGCGATGGCGATTGAGAGCGCCTGCATCCCGCTTCCCAGCGAGGTGACGATGCCGCTATCTGGCTGGATGTTGATCCAGGCCAAGGGCCTGTCGGTATGGCACGTGCTGTGGGCGGGATTCTATGGTGCTTTGGGTTGTACGATCGGTTCGGTTTTCACATACTGGGTAGGTGCGCTCGGCGGGCGCCCGTTGTTGGAGCGCTACGGTAAGTACGTGCTGATTTCGGCTCACGACATGGAAGTGGCGGACCGCTGGTTCGGGAAGTACGGAGAAGCGACGGCCTTCTTTTCCCGGTTGCTGCCGATTGTGCGCACCTTCATCTCGTTGCCAGCCGGCATTGCGCGGATGAATTTCCCCAAATTCACCATCCTGTCCTTTGTTGGGTCGTTCATTTGGTGTGCGCTTCTCGCGTATGCTGGCTACGTGTTCGGCGAGCACTGGCAGGAAGTGCGCGAAGTGATGCGCCCGTTCGATATTCCGATTGCCGTCGTGTTGGTTGCGCTATTTGGTTACTACGTGTATCGCCACGTCAAGCGCGGCCATACGCATGTGGAGCCGGAAACGGGTGCCTAACGCGATGCTCGTTCCGGGTCGTGCCGCGCTCAGTTGGTGAGGTTCGTGAGAACAGAGTACCATTGACCAGTCCAGGGATGGCCCTTATAATAATCATGAGGGCCATTTCGTTTGTGGAGGGCTGTTCCCGTGGTTGGAAGGTCGATTCGATGTGGCGAGCTATTAGACAAGAGCAAACTGCGGGCCAGAACATGGCTCGTGTTGCTGCTGGCTGTGCTCGTGTGTGTTCCGCTCGTCCGCGCGGAGCCGGATGCCAACCTGACGAGCAATTGGAGCGTGGAGAGCTGGAGGAGCGCCTATGGCTACCACAATGGATACCCCTTGCAAGTCGCATCGAATTGGCAGAGTTTCACACAAAGCGGGACGGCACCACGCTTCATGAAGGACACGGTGTATGCAGCTCTTTTCAGCGATCTCGGCGCGATCGACCGGCACATCGAAGGGAGCTATTCGCAAAATCTGTGGCTGGGACACCCATTCACGGCTGGGATCTACCAGCAGGTCTCTGTCGAACCGGATACGCCTTATGCGGCCAAGTCATGGATGCTGTCCGTATACCGCACCTCTGCCTCGCAGACGCACGATCGGA
>Ga0068712_1004686_pt1 | contig 11335 bp, 9 predicted proteins | sample MTBAKSrepl1MetaG_FD_62987 | JGI IMG/M metagenome (GOLD analysis project Ga0068712, IMG submission 62987) | Enrichment culture microbial communities from Arthur Kill intertidal strait, New Jersey, USA, that are MTBE-degrading - MTBE-AKS1... | ecosystem: Environmental > Aquatic > Marine >... | reverse complement strand
AACTATTTGGGCTTCTTCAGGATCAGAAAGTCAGATAAGCCTCTTTATTTCGGAAGTGAAGGTACGGTATATGCATTATGAAGAGAAAACGCTCAACCCTGGTTTGCGAAAGGGGGGATGAATCGAACGGCCGGAAGTTGTGATTTTATGATCAAGTGAAAAAATTCAGAAGGAGGACAAGCATGAAAAGGTATTTCAAGAAGAATCAGAAAGGTTTTACCCTCATCGAGATCATCGCGGTCTTGATCATCCTGGGGATTCTCGCCGCCGTGGCCGCGACGAAGTTCATGAATCTTACGCAGGATGCCCAGCTAAAAGCCCTGCAGGGGGCGGTTGCGGAAGGTCTGTCGACCTGTAATCTGTGTTTTGGAAAAAAAGCTCTTGAGTTAGGGACGACCCCGTCAACATCGGACGTTCTTTCGTGTGCAGTAGCGAACCCTCCGGCAAGTGACGATTTTTCGTATACATTCGCTACGGGCAGCGACATATTGGTTACCGTCGGGCACAAAGGGACCAGTTGGGGTACAGCGACGGGACAGTGGGTAAATCCGGACTAGCTGATATTGAAATGGCATGAAGGCAATATGCCATCGATCAAGACGGAAAGCCCCCTCAAGCAGGGGGCTTTTCTTATTGACTTCCGGCCGTTAACGGCAGTGCGTATTATCGGGATACTCCTTGATGATTGCCGTGATCGCGTCCCGATCCGGCGTATAAGCCGCGGTATCCCCTCTTTCCGTGAGCCTTTCAATAAAATCGGCCCAGCTTGTTGATCCTTTGAGGACCATCAATTTCCCGATGGTCTTTGAGAGTTCGCCTTTTTTCTTCTGCCTCGCATACAATTCAAGGAGCGCGACATTGCCTTCAGGCACGTCCGGATATTTCTCCACATATCTTTCCCAGCAGAGGGTGGCCGGCCCGTAATGGCCCTTCTTTCTGTAAGCTTCTCCCAGCACGGTCAGGGTCTCGATATTGTTCGGATCGAGGGACAGGGCGTGCCGGGCCTCTTCGAGGGCACGGTCATAATCCCCCGCCTTGAGAAGAATCAAGCCATAAGTCTGATGCAGCCGGGCGCTTTGCGGCCAGCGGGAAAGCGCCGCCGTGAGAAGATTGCCCGCTTCGACCGTGTCGCCTTTTCGAAGGGAACACAGGGCGGCATCGTCATAGAGGGGCAGGTGCCCCGGGTAGGTTTTTATGCCCGCCTGAAAATACTCCAGGGCCCTGTCGTATTCACGGGTCACATAGAGGTGATACATGCCGAGGTTGTGCAGATTCACGGCCCTGCTCCTGTTGTTGACATGCCGGTCGAGAGACTCTGCCTTGGAAAACAGTTCATAGGCCTTGTCGTAGTACCCCAGGTTCCAGTATTCCGTGCCCAGGTTGTTGTAAGTGCGGCTCAACGTGGGTGTTTTCTTCACATTATCCGTCCAAAGCAGGAGAGGATGGGCGAAAAGGGCGTTACGCTCGTAAACGGCATGCCCCTGGGCGAAGAGAAGAAAGGTGAAGAGGGCAACGGCCGCGAACTGGACCGCCTTTTTGTAGGAGAAGTAATCGATGACGTACACCATGGCGGTGGCCGCGGGGACGAAGAAAAGCATGGAGGGAACGTAATTCCGGTGCTCGTAGACCAGCTCCAGGGGGATGAAGGAGCTTTCGACAACATGGTTGAGAAAATAAAAAAAGACACAAAAAGAGATAAGCGGCCGCTTGCGGGCCAGGTATCCCGCAAGGACCAGAAGGGCGGCGATCAGGGCGAGGGCCGGGAGCGTCGTCCAGGGTGAGGTCAACGACGTTGATAACTCGGTGTCATGAATCAGCGTAAGCCAGGAACTGTTGGGATAAATCAGGAGCATAATATAAAAAACGATGATCCTCGGCTGGGTCAAAAGCCGTTCGGCGAGGGTAAAGGGCCTGTTTTCATAAGCCGCCCCCGAAAGGATGCCCCCGATGTCCGCATACCAGAGCCCCGCCGCGCCGATGATCAGAGCCGTCGGTACAAAAATCTTCAGGTTCCGGATGACGTTTTCCCGGGTTGCCCCCTGGATCAGGAGGAGGTCATAGAGCCAGAGGCAGAAAGGGATCAGCACGGCATTTTCTTTCGTGCCCAGAGACAGGGCCGCCGAAAAAAGACAAAGCCCCCAGAACAGCGCCTGCTTCCATGGCTTGTCCGCCATCCTTCCCTTGAGATAGAAGTACATGGCCATGATGTAGAAGAGTCCGGCCATGCTGGCCATGCGCTGGACAATGTAGGTCACGGCCGTCACCTGCAGGGGGCTCGTGGCCCAGAAGACCGCCGCCAGGAGAGCGATGCTGTAAGAGGACGGCCCGTAACGTTCCCGGACAATCGGGAGCTTGAGAGTATTGTAAATAAAGAGGAACAGAAAAACGGCCGAAAGATAATGGATAATGAAGTTTACAAGATGATAGCCGAAAACGTCGAGACCGCCGAAATAATGATTCAGGGCGAAGCTGAAATAGGCAAGCGGTCTTCTTGTTTTAAGGCCCTCGACGCCGTAGAAGGTATTCCTGATATCCGGCCAGTCCAGTGATTGTAAAACAATATTACTGTTCTGAACAATATTCGGCTTGTCGTCGAATACCCACGCCCCCCGAAAGCTGTTCGAGTAAATGACAATCAGAAACGCAAAGAGGGCTATGAAGGCGAAGGCGAACTCCCGGCCGCCGGGAAAACGCCACCGGACATTCAAATCGAATCCGTTTTCCTTGCTGGTCATGACCACCTCGACCGGATGGAAGGCAAGATAGCAGAAACTATCGGTAATGTAAAAACAAAATACCTGCTGTTTTCAATTGACCTCCATGGTTGTGCCGTGTATTCTCGCAACTGCCCGGGATGATCATCGGGTATTAAATCCACCGCCCCTGTCATCGACGGTTCGACGGGAAGGGCCGTATCATTTCAATGTGACGGGTATAGGCACGAAGACCTATGAATTGTAGTTCCATCCGGACCCCGCGCGTCCTCGTTATGAGTTCCACTTTCCCCCGCTGGGAAAACGATCCCGAACCGGCCTTTGTCTTCGAACTCAGCCGGCGCCTGGCAGCCGCCTTTGACATCACGGTGCTCGCCCCGCGATCGCCGGGGGGCAAGGCACGGGAGACCATGGACGGCCTGCATGTGGTCCGATTTCCCTATTTTTTCAAGCCCTGGGAGAATCTGGCCACGCACAGCGGCGGCATCCTGAACAGGCTGAGGACCAACCCCTTCAACTACCTGCTGGTGCCTTTCTTCCTGATCGGACAACTGATCGCACTGATACGCCTGCTGCGCCGTAAGCGGTTCGACCTGATTCATGCCCACTGGCTGATCCCGCAGGGCCTGACAGCCATTCTGGGGCTGAACCTGACGGGTCAGCGGATTCCTCTGTTATGCACCTCCCATGGCGGGGATCTCTTCGCCCTGCGCGGGACGATTTTTAAACGCCTGAAGCGCCTGGTCATGAACCGAAGCCGGGCTGTCACTGTGGTCAGCCGAGCTATGAAGGACTATGTTGTCCATATGGGCACTATCCCTGACAAGGTTCAGGTGATATCCATGGGTGTTGATCTGAAACATCGCTTCAGCCCCGACCCGGCGGTTGCGCGAAGTAAAAACGAACTGCTCTTTGTGGGTCGCCTGGTGGAAAAAAAAGGTGTGCGGATATTGCTTGAAGCCCTGCCCAAAGTGCTCGACAGGCATCCGGCCATACGCTTGACCGTGGCGGGTGCGGGACCTCTGGAGGGGGCACTGCGTAAGCGGGCACGGCAGTTGGGTGTATCGGGCCATGTGGACTTTTTGGGGATGGTGACTCAGTCGAAACTGCCTTTGCTTTATCAACGGGCATCGATTGCCGTTTTCCCCTTCCTGGTGGAAAAAGGCGGTGATCAGGAAGGATTCGGGCTTGTTCAGGTGGAAGCCATGGGATGCGGCTGCCCCGTCATTGCCGGCGACCTTCCGGCGATTCATGATACGATCACCCATGAGAAAAGCGGGTTCCTTGTGCCACCAGGTGACCCGGACGCCCTCGCTGATACGATCCTGAGGGTACTGAGTGATCCGGATTCATGTTCCAGGACGGTTCGGAAGGCAAGGAAGATAGGGAGGGAAAAGTTTGATTGGGAGGTGGTTGTCGCCAAGTATGCGAGAGTTTATTATGAACTGACTTGTCCAGGGTGAGTTGTTGGCCGGTAAAGACAGACGAAACACCCGTTCAAATTTATGATCATTCCTGGCCTGCCGTTTCCTTTTTACAGCTGCAGAAAAAATCATCGAGCCGTTTCCCAAGGGCTGCCCATGTGGGCACTCTCAAGGCCGGAACAGAAGGGTTTTCTATTTGTTTACATAATACAGCCACCAGATCTTGAACGTTCTCCGGTTCATACAAATGTTCGGGTTTATCTTCCAACAATTCCTGCATTGCCCCGGTCTCTGCGGCAACGACAGGAACGCCGGCCGCCACGCTTTCATAAAACTTTTGGGGAAAACAGTATTTACCGAAAGAAGATTTGCGGTTGCAGATCACTGAAATATCGAGGGTGGACAGAAAAAAAGGAATTTTTCGTGAGGGTAAAATTCCCAGATAATGGATACGAGCACCCTTGGGGATGGTAAGCCCTCTGTCACAGGTGCCGGCCAGCACCAGATGGACGTCGGATCGCTCTCGTTCAAGTATTTCAAATGCCCGAAAAAGGGTTTCAATGCCCCGGGATTTCGAGATGGCGCCTGCTGTACCGATCAGAAGGGCATCCGCCGGCAACCTTAATTCCCGCCTGCATTCTGCCTTGTCCAGCGGATGAAATAGACCATCGGGTACCCCATTTTCAATCACTTCAATCGGACATTCGCACAAGCTGGTCTCGCGAGTATACCGTGCCAGAGGACTGCTTACGCACGTGATGCCGGCGGCATAACGCAGGGACCGGCGAAATGCGGTTGTTACCCCTGGGAGGCGAGTAGCCGGGAAGCTTTCAAAATTATCGTATAAATCAATTATCATGGGCGCACCAAGCCTTTTGGAGACATGTTCACCCAGGAAGGCATGCCATGCATCCGAGCAGGCCCAGACCACATCGGGACGAAAGTCTCGACCAAGAGAGTCGATTGTTTTCCAATAATTTGTGGCACTTTGGGGGAACAGCCGCTTCAGGTTCAATGTATGCCAGACCACCCGGACGTCGTTCTCAACGTCATCCCGCCTGCCTTCGTCACGGGGCCTGTAACTCAGGCAAATTCCCGCAACCTCGTTTCCTGCCGATGCCAGTGCCAGGGGCAATTCTCGGAGCCGGCCGAACCGGTCATCTATCAGATCCCTGTTTGTGTATTGGCGTTTGCTGAGAACGAGGATACGCATTATCTTGCTGTTTTTGTTGATTTTACAATTTTTTGCGCATTCTTCAATACTTTGGCCAAAAAAATAATTATCTGAAAGTATTTATGTCTTTCCGTCTCTAATTGACCACGAAAATAGTCGCAGATCGCCCCTGTCCTGTCCTCTCTGGATATGCCGGCAAAACCGAAAATACCTGCCACAAAGTCAGCTTGCATCACTTTTGTTTCAGGACTCGAACAAGCCTTTTTCAAAAACAGGAGATCGGCACCTATCGAGTACTTTTTTGAATACAAGCCGAATTTTTCATGCAAGCCTTTCCGGATAAGAGTGCCTACAGAATGTTCCGAAACGTAAGCGTGGTGCGCGTATAACCATGGCCAGCGTGGTTTGTATCCTTCGATTTTCCCATTGCGAACAATTTTAGCCGTAACGATATCCGCACCGGAACTGCGGGCATGGCATCGAAACTGTTCAACCGCACCCCGATTCAGTCGATCATCAGCTCCGACGACAAGATAATACTCTCCGGTCGATATTTGAAGGGCCTTGTTGATTCCATCGTAAATTCCGAAGTCCGGTTCAGAGATCCAGTTGGTCACCAGATCGCTGGCGGACTTTATTAATTGAACGGTATTGTCCGTCGAAGCGGCATCCACCACGATCCATTCGAAATCACGATCCGTCTGTGCCTGCAAACTGCGAATCAGGCCGGGAAGATGCTTGGCTGCATTGAGCGTAACGGTAATTACAGAAATGGAAGGTTTCATACCTTATATCCATTCATGAGAAAGCATCAGCGTTGATATTGAAAATGTCAGGTCCCTGAAATTCCCCTTTTTTCTTTTATTACATCAATGTATATTTCTTCCAGCTTATCGGCCAAAATACGCCAGGAATATTTTCCAGCGACCAGTCGTTTTGCTTCGTCCTCCATTTTTTTTCGACAGCCCTGATTTTGAAGCAATGTCAGGACCGATTCGGCAAAACTATCGGCGTCGTCGGCAATAACAATGTTTTTGCCGTCGGTGTATTCTATTCCCTCTGCCCCTATTGATGTCGACACGATAGCTTTGCCCATGGCCATGGCTTCAAGGATTTTGAGACGAGTGCCGCTGCCGCCCAGGAGAGGAACGATGAATAACTGAGCCCTGTTAAAATAGGGTCTGCTGTCCGGAACAAATCCCGTGACACGAATATTCCGCTGTCTTCCCCATCCCTCGATAAGCAAAGAGGGTTTTCTCCCGACGATGGTCAGTGTGGCCTCGGGTAATATCTTGAGCACCTTAGGGAAAACATCCCGGCAGAAAAAAATCATGGCCTCTTCGTTTGGCGGATGATCCATGGTACCGGCGAACAAAAGGGAGTAATTTTCTTCCTTTTTCTCGGGATCAGGGGAAAAATAATCGAGATCCACGCCGTTCGGAACCACTTCAATACGCTTCGCATCCGGGCAGACAGACCGCAGATATCGACGGTCCGTTTCGGACATGGCAATCAGGCAATCATAGTATTTCAAGTAAGTGTTTTCGTATTTTTCAAATTTCCTGTATTCCTGCAAAAGGTGCCTTTTATTATCTTCGGGTCCGTTCTCATAGTATCTCTTCCACATGATGGTTTTCACGTTATGTGCAACCAGTACCGTGGGTATTGACAATTTCAGAGCGGTTAACCAATGAGCGATATTTGTATGTTCGATATTGAGAAGGTCATAGCTGCCCTGTTCAACTTCCTTCCTTACAAAAGGCATCATTGAATAATTCATGCCTTCGAAAAATCTTACGAATTGTGGATAGGATAAGTGACGATGTTTTAACAGCAAGTATATAATTTTTACAAAAAATGTTTTTGGGGGCGGCATATTGATACGGGAAAACACCTCCTCTCGCAACGTGCCTTGCTCGTTCGGGCTCCTGCAGGGAAAGATGCTGTGTATCTCATGGTTTCTTGATAAATGCTTGAGCAACCCGTACTGCCTTGTCTGACCCCCCGTACCGCCGGGGAAAGCCGGGGGTTCATATGTTATGTGTAGGATTTTCATTTGATATTGACCAATTAAATAAATTAGTTAAAAATATTTTCTAAGTATAGGACTTTTCGCTCTTCCACCTTCCACGAGTTTGATCCACAAATCCCATGGCCAATTTTGACTGGTCGAATTTGGGGCAAGGCAATTGTTCTTCGCGGCACTTGTCAATTTATTGAGTGACTCAATTTTCTCATGAGATATTTTTCAAGTACTCTTGCGCATTCTTAAAAGTTGTTTCACCGCATCAGCAACGACAATAGGCTTCACCTTTTTTATACATGCAAAATCACTTTGAGTACAATGCCAATTACAGTGGAAACAACTTGTTGTATTGGTAATGAAAAGGGCCTTATCAGGAGCGCCCCAGGGAACAAAACGACCAAAGTGTCCACCTCCAACAATTCCTACGGCCGGGACACCTGATGCAATAGCTATGTGTAATCCTGATGTTTCAGTGCTTATTAAAAGATCACAGTACGTAATTGTTTTTGCCAACTCTCTTAGCGTCGTCTGACCGGTCAGATTCAGAATTTCCGCATTCCTGCAGTGTTCTTTGATCGAAAGAGCGATCCGATCTGATAGGTTTTTGTCTGCTGGACTGCCGAAAATGGCGTACGTTATCTTACCCCCCACCATTGCTGCCAGTTCTCCGTAATTGCTCTCCGTCCAACGTCTTCCCACAGAAGAAGCACTCGGGAAAAGGCCAATGATCTCAAGATTTTTCACTCTTATATTTTCAAGATAATTCTTTTCTGAATCGGACAACCAGAATTGTGGTTTGATATTGTCCAAAGAAGCTTCCCGGCATCCCAGATGGCGAAGAAAATCCAAAGTCACGTGAAACTCATGTTTCCATGGATCGTAAGAGGAAATATCAAGATAATCTGTAAAAATATTTTCCGGTTTTAATTCAATAGGATAGCCTTTCAATGGTGCATTGAGAAGACACCCTGTAATTCCGATCGCTTGTGTCCTACCAATAAAGTATATCATCTTTAAATGCTGCACCTGTGGAGACTTGACAGGGTAGATAATGATATCAAAAAATTGATTGTTTGGTCCCGACACATTGCTTATACTTCTTATAATTTTCTTTATCCTGTATTTGAAAGGAAATTCTAAGTATTTAATTATGCCTGTCCGATCCAACTTGTCGACAGGAATACAGATATCTATATAAGGACATAATTCGACAAGATTAACTATGTGTGACTGTACCGAAAGAGTGATATGTGCATCAGGATACAGATTTCTGATATGCTTAAGTGCTCCCGTGAAAAGCAGTACATCTCCAATGTTGTCAGGCCTGAAGATGAGGATCTTTTTGTTAACGATATTGGTCAAGAAATCTCCTTAGTTCAAATTTTTCGAAATGCATATTCTATGACCCCGATAAGTAGAATCTGACATCTTGAATTTTTAAATACCTTTTAAAAAAACATTTACTAATATCTGTTATCGTGTTTCATATATTTTAAAGCTGTCTTTTTGAACTGTATCTACAAATAATCTCCAGGATATTATAAACATTACTATACCTTAAGTGACCATACGTTTTGTCGCTTCCAGAAAAGCAAGGCCGAACCGCTGATCTGGTTCGAGGTGGTTGCCTTCGGCCCATTCGTTCCATGACTTAATAAAAACAAGTCGATGGTCTTTAGATCGATGAGCCACCTGTTGTATCGCTGCGTTAAGATACTGGGCATACAACTCCGGTGTTGTCTTGCGTAAAACGAATCCTTGCAGACCGCTTCGCGGTGTATTGTCCCAATTGGGTATTACGCAGGGGTGCTGCTCGAATTCGGCGCTAAGTTCAGGCAGGGCGTGTTTTATAAAATCGCTGTAATCATATATTGTTGGCCGGTTGCGCCACAACCTGTATAGGTTTTTAAATGAACGACCGGTCAACAGGCGCCAGCATCTATTCGGCCATCCTGGTCTAAAGTTGCTCAACGTCTTAAAATAACATCCTAAATTATCTATAATTGTAGCGTCAAACCCATGTTTTAATGGATTCCAATCCTTGTCTGCCATAGCAGCCAAGTATAACCCTTTCAGTCCCTCCTTAATGGCAAGACGTTTCCAGCAATCCGAAAAAGAACGCGGATCTGGCAAGCATGCCGGTTTATAGATCACAAAAAGAGGCTTTCCATCTACATTAATATAGCGTTTATCGGCAAATGCTTTCAATAATGCGTAAAAGTGCGCCTCATAATCTGCCTCTCCCGGGTACTTCTGCTCGATCAGAACTCTTCCGGGCGTTCCATGCCATATGCCGGACCATGTCTGATTCGCCCAGGCTAGACAAAATGGGAAATCAGGTTTACCTGATTCCAAGACTTCAAAAAATGGTCTTTCAAGTAGCTGTTTGCCTCCGCCAAACCAATAGTGCCAATAGCAGAAAGCCTCAATACCATTGGATTGTGCCATTTCAGCCTGTGCAACTCTGGTTTCAGGCACCCGCAAATCATAGAAGCCAAGATCCGCAGGAATATGCGGCTGATAATGTCCACGGAAAAGAGGTTTGGCCTTGGCTACGTTTGTCCATTCCGTGAATCCTTTTCCCCACCATTCATCGTTTTCGGGTATTGGGTGGTACTGGGGAAGGTAAAAAGCTATCAATCGAACTTTTTCTACCATATTCATTTTTATCTTTCTTCTATTTTAATGATGTTGTTGTATGTACCTTTAATCAAGAAAAATGGGCGTATTTTAACTCAATGTAGAATATATAGGACATTAATCCTTTGTTATCAAGGCTTAGGAATTACATTTCTGATCATAATATTAGCTTTATCATATGGATTGAAGACGACGATCTATCGCCTCAACGATTTGTGCCAATGGTATTTCAGCAATAGGGCCATTATGATATAGCAACTCACAATGGCTCCCGTTTGCATAACCTCCAGAATAAGGTAGATACCGTTGAAAATTACGGTAGTGGCCCAGTGCAATAATACCATAAGTACCGCATGCATTAGCCAAATGTGCAGGCCCACTATCCGTTCCCAAGTAGAGTATACATCGACGAATAACCTCGGCGGATTGTAAGATGGACAATTGTCCGCAGAGAGAGCGATTCATATCTTCATTTAGATGAAGCACCAACGGTTTAAGGCCAATTTCAATCACAGGTAATCTCCAAACGTTGTTAATATGGAAGACGATTTGTTCCCATATCATAATAGGTAATGCTCTTTCCTTCTCGTTGCTATCGGCATGGAAGGCTACAAAACGTTCAGGAAGGTCAAGGTCATTTACAACAGATATGTCGTTCTTGCTCGGATAGATTCTTGGACTGTCATTCGGTGCGGGGAGACCGGCTGACATGCAGTAAGCGTCAATCAAATTATTAGTATTGTAATAATTTTCTGCGGTGACGCCTCGACTGCCGCTTGGTTTATGCCACGGCACACGACAAATTTCACATGTACGGCCATCAATGTTCAGATCAATGATTTCATCAAATAGATTTAATCCTGCAAATCGAGCCCATTCCGTCACGCACGTCAAAGGTAGCACATGATTGACCTCTGGATGCGTTTCCATAAGTTCCCGATAATTTTTATGAAGTGCAAACACTATGAATGATTCAGGATATTTCTTTCGAATTGATCTCACGACTGGTTCACAGGCAACAATATCCCCAAAATGAACAATTTGGCTAATGACGATCACTTGTCGTTTACCTGTGTGCACATTTGCCTGTTTTAATCGCCGCCTCAGTGTTGTGAGGTTAACCCGAAACGACCATTCGAGAGCTAACCAATGCTTGGATACGTTCCAAATGCTTATGGGTGTTTTTCGAAGCAGAAGCCAATATGCAGCGCGCAGTTTACGGATCAGGGTACGTTCTTTATGCTTATTCCAAGACTGACCGGTCATAAGATGCATATTATTATTCTTTTGTTGTAACTTGTTCCGCCAACAATAGCAGTTCGGAGCCTAAGCCGTCGGTTCGCTCACGCCCACGAAG
>Ga0068712_1004684_pt1 | contig 11337 bp, 10 predicted proteins | sample MTBAKSrepl1MetaG_FD_62987 | JGI IMG/M metagenome (GOLD analysis project Ga0068712, IMG submission 62987) | Enrichment culture microbial communities from Arthur Kill intertidal strait, New Jersey, USA, that are MTBE-degrading - MTBE-AKS1... | ecosystem: Environmental > Aquatic > Marine >... | reverse complement strand
TTTTCATCCTCATGAATTTCAACTTCGTATTTATATTTTAAATTTTTTAACGGGTCATCTGGTTTGAACTTCTCACAGGAAAAAATATTTATTATATCGTCCTTCTCGGTATCAAATATTAGGTCAATGTAGTTCCTGGAACGGTTGCCGACAAACCTGTACCCTCTCTTATCACAATTGGAGCAGGTATCATCTGTGCACTTTCCTTCATAGATAAGGAGCTTAGTATCTCCGGCATTTTTATGACGTTTAAATAGCCTTTCTATCTCGTTCAGGAATACTTCCTTCGTGGTGTCTTCGTAAGAATACTCACCTTTCAAATGTTTACGAAGTGTTTCAATATCCATAGAGGAGAAAGCATTTAATATCGTTTGTATATAACTTCTCTTTGGCATAACCTTAACAGCTTGTCGGTTTTTTGTATGAATTAGGCAATATAATTAAAACAGATTGCAGATATAAGTTCAAGGTAGGGAAAATTATCAACAAAAGGCTTCCATATTTACATAAATATAATGCTATATATAATATAAAATGGGGTATTACAATTAAATTTTCCTGAAAGTAGAGATATGGGGTTAGGGGTATACGCCTATTTTCATATGCACATAAAATTTTTCATAATAAGGTTCAGTATTTCAACAACTGTACAAAATACTATAGAAATAAGTATTCTGTCTGACATTTTTTTATTTTTGTTTATTTATAGTCATAGCCAACAGAAATATGCCACAACAAACTACAAATCCTCCTATAATCCTGAAGAAACACCAGAAATACCTTAAAAAAGGCACTCACCTTCCTCCTGGCAAGATAATGAAACGATATACGGGGATTGGTGCTACCCAGCTTGAAATAGATGACAATTCACGAAACTCCTTTATCGTAGTTCCGACACGTGCACTTGCAGCCACAAAGGTGATAGCAGCGAGGGAAAGGCTGGACAACATTAAATATGCAATTTTTTATGTGGGTTCTGACTACATGGGACTTGAGAAAGCAGATTTCCACACAATAAAAGATGCCTTCCTTGAAGATAAGATAGTAAAAGTGATTGCTGTTGCTGATTCTTTCTTGAAATTGTATAATGAAGACCAGCAATTTTTCAGGAAGAACTTCCACCTGATGTTTGATGAGGCAGATGCATATCAGTCTGAATCAAATTACAGGATAGTGATGGAAGATTGTATGCTGGCTTACTTTGACTTTCCTAAGAAGAAACGCACACTGATATCAGCGACATTACAAGAATCCCTATACAAGCCTTTAATAAAAGAACCTCTCACTGAAATAAAGCGCGTAGAGGATACTTTCAATGGATTAAACCTTATAAATGTTAAAGGTGACGTTGTTTTGGCTGCTGTAGAGCATATTAAAAAAATAATATGGAAAGACAGGGGAATTAAGCTATTAATCGCCTTCAACAGTATCAATGGCATCACTAACGTTATATATGGATTAAAAAAGTACAAGAAAGAGATAGCGGTGTTGTGCAGTGAGGCTAGTAAACTTAATCCAAAAATCTCAAGGTATTACGATGAACTTGAAGATGGTCATCTCCCAAACAAGATTAATTTTATCACCGCAGCATATTTTGCTGGTGTTGATATACTTGAAAAAACCAATACTACTATCATTGTCGACACTTCAGTATCTCATACCGTTCTCACAAAAGCAAAAATATTTCAAATATTCGGAAGGTCACGAGAAGGCTGTACCAACAGAACATTGATTTTTAATACTAGCCATAACAAGTTCAACAAAGGACTTTTGAAGCGCCTTAAAAGAAAGGCAGAAAGTGACCAGAAACATTTTGAAGAATATGTTAGCAAAGTTTCGTATAAGGAGATCATCCCCAGTGACGGGCGTATAGAATCCTGGATTGATGATTTCCGGAAGGAAAACCGATATCCTAACTCCTTAGTAAGGGCACGACATGGGAAAATCCTTATTAACTATATGTTGATCGACTATTACTTTCATATGATGGAATCCCTGGGAAAGCTCTACACTGGACTTGAAGGTGCCAATAAGGTATTGTCCGAACTGTTTAAAATCAATAATTCCCAAATCATACAATCCGTAGATAAAATAGTACGACAGGATCAGTATCGCCTGGAAAAAGAAATAGAAAAAAGGAAGACTGCCCGGCGAACTATAAAGTCGTTCAGGCATGATCCGTATTCTATTTCTCTAATAGGAATGTTTGATAATTTCCAATACTATATGATAAGGACACTTAAACTGGAGTTCCCTTCCGAACAGCAGAGAAGAATCATTTCGTGGCTGGGGAAGCAGATTGATGCCTATAATTACAAGACACTAAAAAAATGTTATGAAGGACTACGACCTCTTTCAAAGCTACATGAGATTGGTGATGAAAGTGTTTTCCTCCACTTTTTAAAAGAAAAATCGACATATTCCGAAGAGGAAATTATTACTAATTTGCAAGCCTTTGTAAATCAATCAAATATAGACATATTCCCTTTGTCAGCTAAAGATTTGAACAATTTTGAGACAGCAAAAAAAATGCTAAAAAACTTCTGTTTTATTAGAGATCAAAGAGCTAATAATCAGAGAGTTAATATAATCAGACTTCGAAAAGTGGAGGATTTTTTAAAATAATGCCCTTGTAATTGTCTGACAATCAGCGCGTAGTAAATAACACTATATATAGAATTAAATAACTCCTTCTTTACTAGCGAAGAAGCAATAGGACAAAAATACAATTTTTCCACATGGTTAACAGATTGCTGACTACCAAAAATAACGGAGTATTATTTTCCCTCCAGAAGCTGCAAGGCATTGACTAGTGCTTCATTCGTTGTCCGCTCATATCTCATCATTGTTTTAATATCTGAATGACCAGTAAGTTTCATTACAATTGTAGGAGGTACCCCTTTTGACAATAAAAGACTTATAGCGGTTCTGCGTGCTGTGTGGCTTGATATGAGATTGTACTTAGGCTGTTTCACAATGATTGTACTCCTGCCCTTATATCGTTTCAATGAGACTGTTTCTGTGAGTTTTGCCTCTTTGCATATTTTCTTCAGCGCCCGGTTAAAATACTGCTGAGTGTATCGGGGAAACCGGAAATCATACCGTCTGGCAATATCATACCCTCCCTTGCACCACCCAAAAAAAGGTACAGTAATATTTTTCCCTGTTTTTATTGATGTGAATGACCACGAGTTATCTTTGACCTGCGTAGGATTAAGTTGCTGCATGTCTGAATACCGCTGACCAGTGTATACCATGAAGAGGAAAATATCCCGAATAACCCTTAGTTCAGGCTTCAGTGCAGTATTTCTCAGACAGAATAATTCGGCTTCAGAAAGAGTTACTATTTCATGTTTGCTCTTAACGCTCTGTCTGAGTTCCAGGCATTTCCTGTCCACGGGGTAGTTATTCATAAGCATCCAGCGGATTAAACATTTCAGAGAGGCTAGCATCTTATATATCGTATCGTTCCTGTTCTTTCTGACATTAAGTAAGTATAATCTGAACTCTTCCATCACAGTGTATGAAAGTTCGTCTATGCACAGCTTCTTCTTCCTGTAGGCTTCGAATTGCTGCCACACGGTAAGCAAAATACGATATTTCCTTGCTGTCTCGGGCTTGTATTCTGCTGACCTGGCCTTAAGGAATAGTTCTATAATGCCCTCTAATCCATCATTCCCACGAGTAGTTGGTTCCTTATGATCTGCCCTCCCTCTATTCACAGGCGAAGCTATTATTTTCTCTACTGTACCCCTATCCCCTTCCTTCAGGTATATGGACAACCTATCCCTTATCCTCTCCCAATCATCAATGCCTTCAAGCCGCCATAATCTGCATTGCCTCAGCACATCCAGCTTCAGCTTTAAAAGCACCTCATTCAACTCCTCATAACCAGACTTGACTCTTTTGCCTGTTGTTGTACCTTATCCCAATGATCCGGATTAATACTATGTTCAGTAGCAACTTTTAGTGTCTTACCCCTGCCTGATATTATACATATAATAATCCGTGCATCACTTTTCCCCCTCTTTAGGTAGTATTTTATATTCATTTTTGGGAAACATTTGGGAAACATCTGCCCAAAAGTGACTCTTTTAAATGTAAATTAATCCTCTTTCTGTGAAAAGTAAAAAAGAATTATTATTGATAATATATTGATTAACAAATACTTAGCTCAGTCGGTAGAGCAGCTCATTCGTAATGAGCAGGTCGCGGGTTCGAGTCCCGTGAGTGGCTCTATCCATTTATATATAACCCAATCCTGATTATCATTTAAAACATTCAAAAAATTGGGTTGTACTCCCCATCGACTGTGACGAAGTATGTTTGTTTGGTGTCATATAAAGGCTCCCCCTCATAGTAAAAAATTTGGGCAGCCTCTCCCCGCATGATAATTCAATCAATTCATGCATCCCTCACCTTTGCTTAATCCTGGTGAATATTTCTTTTTATTAACTTAAAATTTATTGTCATGGTAAAAATTATTGATTACAAGACACGTATGAGTGCCGAGGGAGAACCATTCCTTGCACTGATAGATCAGGGTGGCATCTCTCTTGTTAAATCCAGAGAGACAGGTTTGTATTATGCTGCAGCCAAAAGAACCAGTATTCCATGTACCTTTGATGAGCAGACCTGTCAGTCACTGATTGATCAGGAACTTGAAGGTACAGTTGAAAGGGTCGAGTGTGAACCTTATCAGTATGTAAATGAGCAGACTGGTGAGATCATTGAGCTGGATCATCGCTGGGTATTTGTCAAAGAGGGTGATACAGTTCCTAAAACTGTTAGGGCTGAACATTTTCATGAACAACCTGAGCTTGTCTGACAGACAGAAAAAGGGCAACAAAAAGCTGCCCTTTTCTTTCGAATGTGTATTCACAGAACAAATTAATTTTAATGATTAAGGATCTGTTCTTGACAAGTTACGTAAATATTTCCTTTTAATCACAAGAATTATATCTATTCATGCATCTCTAAAGACAAATATTCTGTTGTATTTTACAATTTTGAGAATGGGTTTCCTTTGGTGGATGTATAAAAAATGCCAATGAAAAAATGAGGAAAGGAGGCTTAAGAGTCTCCTTTTTTGCCTATTTAACTGAAGTAATTTGCTTTTATGTAACTGACTGTAAATAATTTATAAATTAACTTAGTCCCTTTTTTTTATATTGTTTTTAAGCAATTTATTTTTATCTTTTGAATTAATCCCCTGTAATGGTATTTCTGTTTTTTTATTGGTTGCCAAATGACCTATCAAAGTACCTATTCCTGTGAAAGTGGGTGTAATAACAATCATATATAGACCAATTAATGCGCTTTCTCCTAAAGATTTTTGCATAGAATTATAAACTATATATGAAGCAAGACCTCCGACACCTGCCCCTATTAATTGTCCAAACTGATTCTTACTTTTATTGCGAACCTTCAAACCAGTGATATCATCCCAAGTAAAATATGTATCTTTTGAAGGGAAAAGTAAAGATGGATTGGAATAAGTCATCAAAATGGAATCATTGGAGAATCCATAATTACCCTTGATATAATTAGAGCCAGATGAAGATCTGACCCATATTTCATATCTCTGTCCAAAGCATCCTAAAAAAGTTAATACTGTAATAAAAGTCAAAATTAATTTATTCATTATAGTTTAATAAGGTAAAACAATATACTAATATAGTAAAGTAATGAGAAAATTGTATATAACTTAAATTATATTTTATCAAACTTAGACAAACACATCGTAAACAGGCTAAGATTGATTTTACACTGGGGTATCAACTTTATGATGCATTTTACATTTTTTAAGAAGGGCTTTCAGTATATGGAAAAATAAGATGAAAAGTAGGCTGTAAGTCTGCTTTATTTGATAATTACAATTTCAACAATCAGACGGTGGTCGTCATTAATACTATTACTGTCTGTAGGAACGTTCCCGTAGTATAGATTTATGTTTATTAAAATTATCTAAATTACCATGAATAGGTATTTTAATAGTAGCAATAGCCCCTATGCCTGTCCCAATTACACCTCCACAAGATCCTAATAATATGCCACCTATAACTGCTTTTTCTTCAGCAGTCCAGGCAAACCAGCCAGGAGGATCATCCCCACTGCTCAGCCCAATTATACCACCAATTGCAATACCTGCTAATGCACCATACAATAATCCTTTGGAAACTCTATTCTTTTTCCCGATTCTAATAGATTCAATATTATTGTAAGCATACTCATTCAGATTAGAATAATCTATCCTGCTAATCCGTCTTTCATTAGACAAGACAAGTGATGAATCTTTAACTTCAAATAGTACTCTTCCTCGCAAGGTGGAAGGAGAATCAGTCATCAATTCAATTCGTGCGGTATAAATTTTCTTACTGTCAATTCTTTCCTGGGATTTCAATGAAATTATTGGAATTACAAGTAAAACAAGAATGATCGTACTTTTCATACTTATTGATTTTTATGGATTAAGTAAACAAGTTACACAATAATCTCCTGAAATACAATACACTAATATCCTAAATAATTTACATTTAATTTATTAATTATGGAACTATAAAAGCCTGACATAAGTAGGCTAAAATTAAATTTGCACTAAAAGGATTATCTTATTATGTCAATAAAATCTATACTTGTCAGAATCTAAATCTTAATGAAACACCAGGCTGATAATCCTGAGTTAGATAATTATATTGTGTACAGGGATTTATGTCAATCCTGATGCCATCATTCGCTGTATTCTTAGCTACATTAATTCTTGCAACTCTTTTTTTGCCTGTAATATTCATAGGTATCCCAATAGCTAATGAGGCGACTCCTGCAGGAACTGAAATTATACCTATTCCAATTGTCGCCCAGGGATCAGTATCTGCCACATTCTCCATAATTACTGCACCAACCAGTAATCCAAAGAAAGATGCCCCGACTATATTAAAAATCCTCCCTGTTTTTTGAAGCTTTAATGCTTTATTAAGTTCATAATTATTTTGAGGTAGGATATATGAACTCCCTGGCTCGAAGAATACATCTTTTCTGTTTATAACACCTCTTTTGTAATCTGTAACTTCATCAAGCAACATGGTTGTATTCACCCATTTGCCCTTGTATTTAACATCAAAATAAATCTTACTGTCAGAGATACTATCAATTTTAGTTGCAATAGAATCTCCTTTGGCTGTTACAATTAAATCAAGATTTTGTGAGAAGCAGAATGAATGGAAGGAAAGAAATAATAAAATCCCCATTAGTTTTTTCATGGTGATTGATTTTTTAGGTTTATGTAATAAAAATACAAAATAATCCTCTGAAAGTCAATACAATATATCATTAATATTCATTCAATAAAAAAAATAATTATGAAATTAAGAACAGCCCAACGCAACCAGGCTAAAATTAAGCTTGCACTGGAAGGGGTATCAGGAAGTGGTAAGACTATGTCTGCACTGCTCCTTGTCTCTGGTATGGCTGACTGGTCCAAAATAGCTGTGATTGATACAGAGAAACACTCAGCTGATCTGTATGCTCACCTGGGAGAATATAATGTTCTCCAGCTCTCTAAACCTTTCACTCCTGAGAGGTATATAAAAGCCATTGAAGTATGTGAAAATGCCTCGATGGAAGTTGTTATTATTGATTCTGTATCTCATGAATGGGAAGGATCAGGAGGTATTCTTGACCTGCATGGTAATATGCCAGGCAATTCATTTACAAACTGGGCAAAGATGACTCCACGTCACAATGCTTTTGTTCAGAAAATACTGGAATCACCCTGTCATATTATCTGCACCATCCGAACTAAGACAGATTGTACTAAACCTTCGGTAGTTTATTGAGCACCCTTTGTTTCCGCAGGGTGCTTTTAGTTGCTTTGTGCAATTAATTCACTTAAAATCATTTATTATGCAAAAGCAACAAACTACTCGCCCGCTTACAGCGGCTAAAAATTATGTTACCATCGTACAACAGGCCTGTGACAAAGTAAAGGGATTTTCCGAACTCTACAAAGAGTTGGAACGATCCATCAACATTAATGGTAAAAGCAAGAGTGCCCTTACCAATTATTCCCGTCAACTGGCTCATTTGGCACTTCATTACAATCGCATGCCCCTTGATCTGGATGCAGATCAGGTGATGGATTATTTACATTTGGTAAAGAGCAGGGGTACTGAATCGGCCTCATTTTTCAACTTTACAATACATGGAATGCGTTATGCATGCAAAATGAGGGGTTTGGAATACACACAGTTTTCCTTACCAGGATTAAAGGGCCCTCGTAAGCTTCCTGTTGTACTTAACGGATCGGAAGTAAAAGCGCTGTTAAAAGCTTGTACCCTTCTTAAACATCGGCTCATCATCGGTTTATGCTATGGTTGCGGACTGCGTTGCAGTGAAGTGCAGTATTTGAAACCATCTCACATAGACCTGGAGAGAGAAATGCTACATGTCCATCAAGGCAAAGGCTCCAAAGATCGCTGCGTACCACTGGGGAAATTACTTTGTCGTGGTATTAGACAATACTTAATTGAAGAGGTTCCCAGCAAATATTTATTTGAAAATAAAGCGGGAGATGTTATGACAAGAGCCGGTGTCTTATGGATTGTTAAGCAGGCTGCAAAAAAGGCGAGGATTATCAAAAATGTCCACACCCATACGTTGCGCCACAGTTATGCGACCCATCTGCTTGAACAGGGGATTAATATCCTGGTTATAAAAGAACTGCTGGGACATAAACAAATTGAAACCACCATGACCTATTTGCATGTTGCCAGGCCAATGCCTTGCAACGTGTTCAGCCCCCTGGATACTTTATATGGGATAGATTAATGTCTCCCGACCACGAGGTGGCCGATGTGCTGGAGTCACATTGGGCACAGGTGCTGCAAAGCGGAAAATTCAATACATGGCAATTACGTACACTTGATGCTGTTAAGCGTTGTCGAACAGCATCAATGGGCTCACATGTGGATGCATGCATTGAATGCGGTTATTTGCGCATCAGCTATAACAGTTGCCGCAATCGTCATTGTCCCAAATGTCAGGGAACACAACGGGAGCGTTGGATACAAGCCAGGGAAAAGGAACTTCTACCGGTACCATATTTTCATGTAGTGTTCACATTACCGGATATTCTTAATCCGCTTTGCCTGCATCATGGAAAAACAATTTACAGTATTCTGTTCCAGAAAGCATGGAGTGTTATCCGCAGCTTTGGATACGACCCAAAATGGCTTGGCGGCAGAACAGGAATGATAGCAATTCTCCATAGCTGGGGACAAACCTTAAGCCTGCATCCCCACCTTCACTGCATTGTACCTGGCGGAGGACTTTCTCCTCAAGGTAAATGGAAGATGGCCAAGTCCAGAGGTAAGTATATATTCCCGGTAAAAGCAATGAGCAAGGTATTCAGGGCACGTTTTATTGAAGCATTATTTGAGTCACTTCCAGCAGAAATGGATTATAAGCTAATATCACAGCTATATAAAACAAAGTGGGTAGTATATGCAAAATGTCCTTTTAACGGGCCCGAAAGTGTTATTGAATATTTAGGTAGATATACACATAAAATAGCGATAAGCAATCACCGGATAAAGGATATATCAAAAGATAAGGTTACATTCAGCTATAAGGATTATCGGCAAAATGCGATAACTAAAGAAATGACCATTGATTCTCATGAATTTATTCGTCGGTTTGCCATGCATATATTGCCCAAAGCCTTTGTGCGAATCCGCCATTACGGTATATTAAGTAGCACAGTTAAAGCCAAATGTGCTGATGTGATCAAAGAACAATTGCCGGAGATTCCAAAATTAAAATCCAATAGACCACCACCACAGCCATATAATCCGAATCAATGCCCTTGTTGTAAAAAAGAGACAATGTGGACGATATTGCGTTTTAATCGTAGAGGACCACCGGAAGACTGGCAAGATCAGGCTAAGAAAATATTGGAATCTGTAATTTAAATTTAAAAAAACACTGCACCAGCAGGATGGGAAAGTTATGCCTTAAAGTGACGAAAAAAGTATAAAAGTCATTGAAAATGAGAAAATTTAAGATACAAAATATATAAAATGAGCTAAATCCAAAAATTAAAGCTTTGCGTATGCTTCAAACACATTTAACGGGGCAATTACTTTAACCCCAGCTTTACCATGTACCCCAATTAAATCTCCATAGTAAATGCACCTTTCAGCAACGGTTTAGTACAACCAAGGCTTCATCGTTAGCGCTTCGCGCCGACGAAGCCTTATTTATTATGCCATGGTTGAAAAAAATGGAAAGTATGCTGTAGAGAAACTTGGCATGAAAGGTATCACACGTGATGGTATGGACTATGAGTTCACCCTTGTATTTGACCTTAATATTAAGCATCAGGCTACAGCCTTTAAAGACAGGACTGGTCTGTTTATGGATAAGCCTGAAGAGGTAATATCTGCTGTTCATGGAAAGAAAATACTGCAGTGGTGTGATTCAGGTATAAGCCTTGCTGAAATAAAATCTCAGATTTCCTCTGCCCAGTCAGTAGAAAAGCTTAGAGATATATTAAGAGCTTATCCTGAATATAAGACTGTTCTTGAACTTCTTGCTGTTGCCCGTAAGGAGCAGATTCATGCGAATATTATCAATCACACTAAAATTGGAGACAATGGAACTGGTAAAAGTTAATGCACAGGCTGTTTCGCCACTTGTTGAGTTTGCTCCTGTAGCTGAGACATCAGACAGGCATTTCATGGCAGCAAATACAGTGCCTGTCAGTATTGAGGAACTATCAGGAAGACACACTATCCCTGTATTTGCAAAGGATAATGAGTCTACAATTTCACACCAGGAATTTATTGAAACAGTAGCTTATGTTTCTGATCAGATATTTGGAGGTGAGACTATTTTAAAGCCTTCTGTAAGGGTATCTCATCCTGTTAAGGGAAGAATACCATCTGCTGTAGGAAAGCCTGCCAAAGAGCTTCAGGAACATGAAAAGACCCTTTATTATGAGAGAATGGCATTTGCCATTGAAATACCCTCAATCAGTGATAATATAGCTGGGAACAGTCTTAATCTGACTGTAGGGGGAGTAGGGCATATAACCTGACCAATCTTCATTCACGCAAGAGTGAGGAGCATTTCAAGCTCTTTATAGGATTTCAGAATCAGGTGTGTGTTAACCTCTGCATCTCTACTGATGGCTTTAAATCTGATGTTAAGGTAAGGACTGTTGCAGAACTGGCAAAAGCTGCTTATAACCTGTTTGGTGAATTTAATGTCTTCAAGGATATTGAAATACTGAATAATCTTCCTGGCACCATGATAACTGAATCACAGTTTGCACAGATT
>Ga0068712_1004682_pt1 | contig 11337 bp, 11 predicted proteins | sample MTBAKSrepl1MetaG_FD_62987 | JGI IMG/M metagenome (GOLD analysis project Ga0068712, IMG submission 62987) | Enrichment culture microbial communities from Arthur Kill intertidal strait, New Jersey, USA, that are MTBE-degrading - MTBE-AKS1... | ecosystem: Environmental > Aquatic > Marine >... | reverse complement strand
TAAAACCGGGAATGACAGAACAAGACATTGCCATAGAGCTGGAATATTTTATGCGGCAGAAGGGAGCTGAAAAGGTTGCGTTTGATCTCATTGTGGCAAGCGGGAAGCATTCGGCTATACCCCATGCTAGTAAAAGCTGGAACAAGGTTTTGAATAACTCATTGCTTATGATAGATATGGGTGCTGTTTACCGGGGATATTGTTCTGATATGACTAGAACGATTATTGTCGGGGAGTGCACAAAAAGAGAAGAAGAAATCTATCAAACAGTTTTTGAAGCACAAGAAGCGGCCCTTCGTGGGCTGAAAACAGGGATAGAGGCAAGAGAAGTAGACAAGTTAGCAAGAGACGTTATCAATAAGCGTGGATTTAAAAATAAATTTGGCCACAATTTAGGCCACGGAGTGGGCTTGGAGATCCATGAGTTACCCATAATAGGGCCAAGGTCAAATAATGTGCTAAATAATGGAATGGTTTTTACTGTTGAGCCAGGGATATACGTATCGGGACTAGGTGGTGTAAGAATCGAAGATGTGGTTTATTTTGAAAAAGGAAAAATGCGGATTATTACAAAATCACCCAAGCATTTAATAAAGATTTAAATTTGGTATTGTGCATAATGAGCAGAGAAATGTTGTGTTATAATTGTTAGGATATTTGCTGGTTGAAAACATATAAAGACAAAGGCAGGAGGGCAAGTTTTGATAACGACAAACCAGTTAAAAACCGGTATGTGCCTGGATATTGACGGGGTTCTATATATAATTGTAGAGTTTCAGCATGTAAAGCCCGGTAAAGGACAGGCATTTGTTAGGACAAAATTAAAGAATCTTTTAAGCGGAGCTGTGACAGATAAGACCTTTAGAGCCGGTGAAAAGGTTGAAATGGCCCGATTGGATCGTATTAAGATGCAGTATCTATATAATGATCAAAACGGATATGTTTTTATGGATACGAACACTTATGAACAAATAACTCTATTGGCAGACCTTATCGGAGACGGAGTAAAATATTTTAAGGAAAATACGGTTGTCGAGGTACTTTTCCATGAAAAAACACCTATCGGTGTAGAAACACCGACGTTTGTGGAGCTCAAGGTAACCCAAACTGATCCTGGTGTGCGAGGGGACACTGTTTCAGGCGGAACGAAACCGGCAACCTTGGAAACGGGAGCGGTGGTTCAAGTTCCCTTGTTTGTTCGTGTTGGGGATATTCTTAAAATAGACACTCGTTCGGGTGAATATATTACTAGGGTGTAAGGCATTTGATGAATGTATGAGACCACCATAGAGTTAGTAGGGCTTTATAGTGGTAAAATTTTAATAATGGAGGAAGAGATGGACCTCGATAAGGTTAAAGAGCTTATAAAGCTAATTGAAGAAAGCGATGTAAATGAAATAACCATAGAAGAGGATGGTGCCCGGATTACAGTCAGAAAAGGTATGGCAGGAGAACTTATTCAACCCGGAACAGATGAAGCTGTAATCGAGCAAGACCAAGGCGTTGTGCAGCAAGCAAGGCCGGCAAACTGGAAGAGTATAAGCGCACCGATGGTTGGCACGTTCTATAGGTCCCCTTCACCGGATGCCAATCCGTTTGTTGAAGAGGGCGATATCATAGAGGAAGGGCAAACTGTTTGCATCCTTGAAGCAATGAAATTAATGAATGAGATCACTGCGGAAGAAAAGGGAGTTATTAAGCAGGTACTTACGACAAACGGAGGTTCTGTAGAATATGGTCAAGAATTGTTTCTATATGAACCTATAGCATAGTAAATGGTAAAGTAGCTTATTTGGGAGTAATAGTTGTTTGATAAAGTGCTTATTGCTAATAGAGGCGAAATAGCAGTTCGGATTATAAGGGCATGCCGTGAACTTGGCATTAAGTCAGTTGCGGTATACTCGGAAGCCGACAGAGAATCATTGCATACTAAATTAGCCGATGAGGCTTACTGTATAGGCCCCCATCAGTTGAACCAAAGTTATTTAAACATTCCCCACATTATGAGTGCTGCCGAAGTGTCTGGCGCAGAAGCTATCCACCCGGGTTACGGCTTTTTGGCGGAAAATTCGCAATTTGCCGAGATCTGCGAATCCTGTGAAATAACCTTTATTGGACCACCCCCGGCTGTTATAAAAAAACTTGGAGATAAGGGCTTAGCAAAAAAGATTGTGATTAAAACAGGCTTGCCTGTTTTACCTGGCACAGAAAGTGCACTAGGAAGTGAAGCTGAGCTAATTGAGATGGCAAGTGAAATAAAGTATCCCCTAATAATAAAAGCATCTTCAGGCGGGGGCGGAAGAGGGATGAGGATTGTTTACGATAAAGCCGAGCTTATAAAATGCATCAATACTGCTGCAAGTGAAGCAGGTGCGGCTTTTGGAAATTCTAGTCTTTATATGGAGAAATATGTGGAAAGAGCACGGCATGTGGAATTTCAAATATTGGCTGACAAAAAGGGAAACATTATTCATCTGGATGAGCGAGATTGCTCTGTTCAAAGACGGCATCAAAAGCTGATAGAAGAAAGCCCGTGCCCGGTTTTATCGGACAAGAAGAGAAGAGAGATAGGAGAAACGGCAATTCAAATCGCCAAAGCAGTAGGTTATGAAAACGCAGGAACTGTTGAATTTCTTCTTGATGAGAACGGGAATTACTATTTTTTAGAGGTTAATACAAGGGTGCAGGTAGAACACCCTGTTACTGAAATGGTAACTGGCAGAGACATTGTAAAGGAACAAATACTATTAGCCTCAGGTGAAGCCTTAGATATAAAACAATCAGATGTTGTTTTAAATGGCCACGCGTTTGAATACCGAATTAATGCGGAGGATGCTAAAAAGAATTTCATCCCTAAAGGCGGCAAAATAGATTTATATAGTCCACCTGGAGGACCTGGAGTAAGGATCGATACTCACATATATTCAGGTTATGAGGTACCGGCATTTTATGATTCTCTTTTGGCAAAATTAATTGTATGGGGATCGAATAGAGAAGAAGCTATTGCCAGATCAATTAGAGCCTTGGATGAATTCATTATAATAGGAGTAGAAACGACAATACCGTTTCATCTGTATGTGTTAAATAATGATATATTTAGGAAGGGGCAAGTATTTACTGAGTTTGTATCTAAGGAGTTTATAAGTGATTTTATAGGAGGTGGCAATGGAGAGCAGCCAGGAATTTGAGTTAGGAGATTTTAAAATAGCCGATGGTGTGCTGGAATTAATAGCTGGTATGGCAGTAATGGAGGTCGAGGGAGTTTCTGATTTAAGCGGAAGCACAATAGAGAACATTGCTGACTTCCTGGGAAAAAAGAGCCAAAGAAAAGGAATTAAGGTGGAAGTTGAGGACCAGGCTATGTCTGTTGATATTCACGTAACCGTAGATTACGGAATGGCCATACATGAGATAGCATGCAAAATTCAGGAGAATGTAAAAAACATATTACAGGCAATGACCGGATTAAAGGTGGAGTGTGTAAATATTTATATAGATAATATTAATTTTCCCGATGTGGTAAAAAAAGAGAAAAAGGATTAGAAAAAAAATTATCCCGATCGGACTCCATAATAAGATGATTAATTTAAAGTGGGGATATTATGCAGGATAGAAGAAAAGCAAGAATATTGGCTTTGGAAATTATTTACCAAAAAGAAATTACAGAATCCTCATTAGAGGAGATAATTGAAAATAGACAGTGTACGGGAACTCAAGAGATGCCTTCGGAGTTTGCGTTGAAATTAATAGAAGGCGTATTGGAGCATCAAGAGGAAATTGATAAGTTAATTGCTGATTATGCAGATAATTGGGCAATTGACAGAATGCCTTCTTTGGATCGAAACATAATACGCATAAGTCTTTATGAGATTATGCATGAAAAAGAAATACCTATAAGTGTATCAATTAATGAGGCTGTTGAAATGGCAAAAATATATGGAACGGAAGATTCCGGAAAGTTTGTAAATGGAGTATTGGGAAAGATATCATCTGAACTTAGTGACTCAAACGTGATTGAATCAAAATAGGCATGAGTGCCGGTTACAGGAGAATTAGGATGAAAGAATCTAATGAATATTTGGATTTTGAAGAAGCATTGAGACGCTTGCAAGAGATTGTAGAAATAGTAAAGAAAAAAGAACTCAGCTTGGATGAATCGATTGAAATGCTGGAAGAAGGGGTGCAACTGGCAAATATTTGCAGTGAAAATATTGACAAAACTCAGTGGCTGAGATCGTCTGAAGGTGATGTGATTGACCAAGGCGATATATCCTGACGATAAAAGAAAACTGGTTGAAGATGCGTTGTATCATTTTTTCCCGGCAAAGGATAGATACCCGGAAATCATATATAAAGCAATGCGGCACAGTCTTTTTTCAGGAGGGAAGAGATTTCGCTCGGTACTTTGTCTTCTGACCGGTGAAGCATTCGGTGCCGAAATCGACGAAATTTTACCTACTGCATGCGGACTGGAATATATACACACGTACTCGTTAATTCATGATGATTTACCGGCAATAGATAATGATGATCTGCGCAGAGGAAAACCGACTTGTCACGTACTATTCGGAGAAGATATAGCGATTCTTGCGGGGGACGCACTATTTGCTGAAGCATTCTATTTGATTGCATCGTCTCAGACAAAAGTCGAAGCAGCGAGAATTTTAAAAGTAATCGAGGAACTAGCGTATGCATCCGGAGTAAGGGGTATGGTTAGTGGACAGGTTGCTGATCTTCAATCGGCGGACAAGCAAGTCAAAACGGATATATTAAATTTTATTCATGAGCGTAAAACTGGTGAGCTTATTACGTCAGCGGCAAGAGCCGGAGCGGTAATTGCTGATGCTAGCGATACGGAGCTAGAAAAAGTTACTCGGTTTGCCCAGCAGTTAGGACTGGCTTTTCAAATAACGGATGATATTTTGGATGTTGTTGGTGAAACGGATCTTCTTGGCAAAGAAGTTGGAAGTGACGAGCGTCATAATAAAGCGACATTTCCGTCGCTGTTCGGATTGGACGAAGCGAAGCGAAAGGCGAAAGAAGCTGTAGATAATGCCATAAATGCTCTTATCGATATGGAAGTAGATACATCTTCACTTGTTGATCTGGCGTGGTTTGTTTATAACCGAGAGCACTGAAAATCTTAGTGTAAGAGGTTTTCTATATGAGATTGACCGGTCAGAAAAGCATGTTTAAGTAAATCGTGCCGGAGCAAACTTGTCCTTTGTGATGGTTCCACACTATACTGGTATAGGCTAACAGTAGTTGTTAAGTAGCTAGAGGAAGGTTTGAGTAAGTGTGAATATGCAAAGAAAATTGTTGCAGAAAATTAATTGTCCATCAGATTTAAGTGAACTCACATATGAAGAATTGGATATATTGGCTGATGAGATTAGGAGAAAAATAATAAAAACGGTGTCTAAGACAGGTGGACACCTGGCACCGAATCTTGGAGTTGTAGAACTTACAATTGGAATACATCGAAGTCTTTGCTGCCCTGAGGACAAAATTGTTTGGGACGTAGGGCACCAATGTTATGTTCATAAGATACTTACCGGTAGAAGAAAGCAATTTGCTACATTACGTCAATATGGTGGAATGGCCGGATTTCCTAAACAAGGTGAAAGCAACCACGATGTTTTTGATACGGGACATGCCAGTGCAGCTTTGGGGTTTGCACTTGGTTTAGCAGAAGCCAGGAATAGAAGAGGTAGTGAAGAAGAAATAGTCGCAGTTATTGGAGACGGCTCGCTTACCGGAGGAATGGCGTACGAAGCATTGAACCAAATCGGTCATCTTGGGACGCGATTAATTATTGTTTTAAATGATAATGAGATGTCTATAGCTACAAATGTAGGAGCAATGTCCTCATATCTAAACAGAATGCGCCTTGATCCCACATATGCCCGTTTACGAGAAGAGATTGAAGAACGAATAAGGAAAATACCGGGAATCGGAGCACGGGTTTATGCCTTGGGAGAAAGTGTAAAAAGTGCTCTAAAATATATGGTTGCCGAAGGTGTTATCTTTGAAGAGCTGGGACTGAGCTACATTGGTCCAATAGACGGACATGACGTAAAGATGGTCGAAGAAACTATGGCCCTGGCAAAAAGCTCAAAAAAACCAGCAATTATTCATGCCTTAACAAGAAAAGGACGTGGATATACACCTGCAGAAGAACATCCGGAAAGGTTTCATGGAACTGCTCCTTTTGTTATAAAGACGGGTAATCCGAAAAGCAACAAAAAGGATCGATCTTATACTTCAATCTTTGGAGATGCGGTTGTTGATCTTGCTAAAAAAAATAAGAAGATCATTGCCATTACCGCAGCAATGGCAAGTGGTACCGGACTAAGTAAATTCAAGGAAGTATTTCCTGATAGGTTTTATGATGTAGGGATTGCCGAACAGCACGCAGTAACTTTTGCCGCCGGTCTGGCTAAAGGTGGTTATTTGCCAATTGTTGCAATATATTCAACATTTTTAGAGCGCGCCTATGACCAATTAATACAAGATGTTGCCCTTCAAAACTTACATATTATCTTTGCCCTTGATCGCGCCGGTTTGGTTGGAGAAGATGGTCCAACTCATCATGGTGCCTTTGATCTATCTTATCTACGCAACATACCAAATTTGATTATAATGGCCCCTAAAGACGAGACTGAACTCAGAAACATGCTTTATACGGCAACAAAGGTAAAACAGCCTGTAGTAATAAGATATCCACGTGGTGCAGGAATGGGTGTAGAACCGGGGAAAGCATTTAAAGAAATACCTATTGGCGAAGCTGAAGTGATTAACAAAGGAGAAAAAGTTTGTATTGTGGCCGTAGGCAGCATGGTGGAAACAGCGGAGAATGTAGCAGAAGAACTAAGTAGAAGAAATATTTCCGCTACCGTTGTTAATGCCAGATTTATTAAACCGCTTGATAAACTTACGATATCGAAGCAAGCAGCAGATCATAAATTGGTCGTAACAATTGAGGAAAACGCCTTAGCCGGTGGTTTTGGAAGCGCTGTTCTGGAGGCGCTAAGTGACGAGGGCATTAATACCCAGGTAGCAAGATTTGGTCTCCCGGATAAATTCATTGTGCATGGTGATAAGAAGCAGTTACTGAAGGATTTGGAGTTGAATGCAGAGAGTATTGCTTCCGAAGTTGAAGAAAGATTATCACGTATAAATTTGAAGACAAAAGAGAAAAGCAGTGAAGTAGCCGATCAAATTCATGGTGAACTTGGTATCTGATAATAGATATGCTAATTGAACAAAAAGTTAAGAGGTTATCAATAAGAATTTTTGTAGCAATGCGCTAAAGAGATGTTATTTGATGTGGCTTCTGCCGGGACCAATGGCTAGTTATTCCGGAGACTAATGTGGGCAAAAAAGTAAGGGCAGATGTTTTGCTTGTGCAGAAGAACATATTCGGCACAAGAGAAAAAGCTAAAGCAGCAATGATGCAGGGCTCTGTAATATTCGACGGTAAAGTTCAATCAAAAGCGGGAACTTTAGTTAATGAAGATAGTATTATTGAGGTAAAAAAGCCCCCGAAATATGTTTCTCGCGGGGGTTTTAAGATTGAAAAAGCAATTAATGAATTTAATATTGATGTAAAGAACAAGGTAATAATTGATGTAGGAGTATCAACCGGTGGATTTACGGATTGCCTGCTAAAAAAGGGAGCGCGCCGTATCATAGCCATCGATGTGGGATATGGGCAAATTGATCTGAAATTGCGCAATGATTCACGTGTTTTCTTGCTTGAGAGGACAAACATACGGTATTTAAAGGATGACATTATACCGGAAAAGGCCGATATAGCCGCAGTTGATATTTCATTCATATCGGTCTTAAAAATACTTGAAAACTTATCGAATTTATTAAAAGAGCAAAGAGAACTTTTGGTTTTATTAAAACCGCAGTTTGAGGCAGGAAGAAATTTAGTCGGCAAAAAGGGCATAATTAAAGACGCGGAAGTTCATAGAAGTGTTATTAAAAAGGTAAGTGATTGTATTTGCGATAGGGGCTATAAAATAATTGGAATAACGTATTCACCGATACTAGGTGCAAAAGGGAATATTGAATTCTGGATATATGCAAAGGGGAGCAAGACCAAAAATATGAGAACTTCTGAAAGTACAATAAAAAAGATTGTAGAGCAAGCACATCTAGAGCTGTTAGGATAGCAAAATGAAGCCAAAAAGAATAGAAAAAGTCGCAATTGTATCAAGGGCCGGAAAACCGAACATAGATAAGATTTGCGGAAGTGTAATAGATTGGTTAAATGAACATAACATAAAGATTGTTATGCCGGATTTCGATGCCCGTGCTTTAAAAAAGAACGGATACGGTTGCGCGGAAGATGAATTAATGAATGAAGTGGATCTGGTTGTAGTCTTGGGGGGAGACGGAACTATTCTAAGAGTTGTTAGGCTATTGAATGGGCAAGAAGTGCCAATCCTCGGTGTTAATTTGGGCACCTTTGGTTTTTTAGCTGAAGTAGAAGTAGATAATCTTATTGATGCTTTGGATAAAATAAAAAAAGGTAATTATGACATTGAAGCTCGAATGACATTAACCTGTGAGATATCTTCGGGTGCGGAAAAGACAGTGCATAGTGGTTTAAATGAAGTGTTTGTGGGGAGAGCCAATTGTCAAAGACTACTGGAATACGATGTTCGCATCAATGGAAGCTATTTTGGTCATATTGCCTGTGATGGCATTATTGTATCGTCGCCGACGGGATCTACCGCATATTCTTTATCAGCCGGAGGTCCGCTCGTATCTCCCACCAACGAAAACTTAATATTATTACCTGTTTGCCCGCACTCTCTCTTTAATAGAAGCTTGGTTTTAAACGCTTCAGAAGAGGTGCAAATAGTTGGCGCCAAAGATTCTGCAGCAACCGCGGTAACAATTGACGGTATTGAGATTTGGAGAGGTACTGATTTCGACAATATAAAGGTCAGAGCAGGCGATAACAAAGTCGGTCTAATAAGGTTTGGCGAACGGCATTTTTATGAAATATTAAGAGAGAAACTGAAAATATTTTCTACATTTTCTCATGACCGTGAAAGTGGTGGCTAGTCTGTGCTTTTAGAAATGCGGATCAAGGACTTTGCCATAATTGATCAATCATACATTGAATTCAGCGATGGATTGAATGTTTTTACGGGTGAGACAGGTACCGGAAAGACACTGGTTGTAACGGCCATGAATATGTTGCTCGGGGATCGAGCGGACACTTCACTTATAAGGTCGGGGTGCGAAAAAGCATCAATCCAGGGTCTTTTTTCTTTCCAGGAAGAAGAAAGTAAATTTGACGAAATATCAGATATTGGTAATGAGGATATGGTTATTGCACGTGACCTGTTGGATAGCGGTAAGAGTAAGTGTTACATAAATGGAAACATAGTTAATGTTAGCCGGCTAAGTGAAATTGGAGAAAACCTTGTGGATCTTCACGGCCAGCATGAGCATCAGTCGTTACTTAAACCGCAAAATCATTTGGTCTATCTTGACGCATTTGGGGGCGAGGAATTATCAGAAGCTAAACAAAGATATCAGGAACTTTATAAAGACCTTTGCCATAAGAAACAAAAGTTGGAAGAAATGATATGTTTCGAGAAGGAAAGCTTACAAAAACAAGATATGCTTAAGTTTCAGATAGATGAGATAGAAAAGGCCGGATTGCAGCCGGAAGAAGATGAAGAACTTAAGAAAAGAAAAAAAATACTTACGCATTATGAAAAGTTGCATATAGCTGTTAACAGCAGCATTGAATTGATTGCCGGCTTAGATGAAGCGGAGTTTAATGCAGTTGACTTATTACGGAAAGCTGAGGCTAATTTAAGAGCGGTAAGGGGTATTGATGAAGAACTTGATAAAATTGACAACTCGCTGGAGCCATTGGTTTATAACCTAGAGGATTTAGCTCACAGCTTGAGAGAATATACGGATGCGATAGAGTATAATCCGGGAGATTTAGAGGACGTAGAAGCAAGATTAAACATTTTAGCTTTACTTAAGAAGAAATACGGAGAAAATATCGAAGATATAATAAGATATAAGATTAAGGCTAATGAAGAGCTTGAGGGTATTGTTAATTTAAGTGATTCTATTCCCACTTTAGAGCGGGAAATATGTGAAAAAGAGAGCATTTTATCCGAACTAGCTTTGGGTCTAAGCAAAAAACGGACGAAATGTGCAGAATCGCTTGAGAAAAAAGTACAGGGTTATTTGTCCGAGCTAAACATGCCGAAAGTAAAATTCCAAGTTCGACTAACAAAAGAACAGGACGAAAGAGGAATATGTATCGATGATGAAAGATATAGGACTTTTTCCGATGGTATAGACAAAGCAGAATATTTTATTGCTCCAAATCCGGGGGAACCGCTAAAGCCAATTAGAAAGATTGCATCAGGTGGAGAATTATCGAGAATAATGCTGGCTCTAAAAATTGCGTTTGCTAATATTGATAAGATTAAAACGTTAATTTTTGATGAGGTTGATTCCGGAATAGGAGGAGAAACCGCTTTTTCGGTTGGTAAAAAGCTAACTCAGCTTGCTCAAAATCACCAGGTTATTTGCATTACACACCTACCGCAAATTGCCAGCTTTGCAGATAGGCATTATGCTATATCGAAAGCACAAAAGAAAAACAGAACAGTAACATCGATATCGATATTGGAAAAAGGCAATCAATTGGAAGAAGTAGCAAGAATGCTTGGGGGAGGAAAACCAACTGAGGTATCCAGGAAGCATGCTGAAGAAATAATATCAAAAGCTGATAATATCAAGCTAGAGATGCGAAAGGGATCGTATGCGCCCGTCTAAGGTAAAACGCAGACGAAGCAGAAGAGATGTGAACACCCAAAGGAAATTATTTAGTATTGTATTACTGTGCTTCTCGGTAACATTTTATTTAGGGTATAAGAAATTCTCTTCAAACGGGCAAACAGCAACACTAGAAGTAGCATCTAGTGCAATACAAAATATAACCGACAAAAAAGATAAAAATGCAAACGGCTTAATAGATCAAGATATAAAACCACTGCCTTTTGCCACTGTTGAAGGTACGGATTTAACTCTGTATTTTCCGGCGTATGTATCTGATGTCAAAGGTGTGGGATTTCACGAGTCTGAAAAGAAAGAAGCGATTTCACTGACACCGACTGGTAAATATCATATGAGAGAGTCAACAGAAACCGTAATTAGGTCCGTTTCTTTGTCAAGATTCCCCGTACTTTTTGTTATGTATTCAAGAGGGCGTAGACAAAGTCCGACTTCAGCGGTAGATATCGCAGTAGAAAAGGGTGCTGTCATAAGGAGTCCGGTAAA
>Ga0068712_1004677_pt1 | contig 11339 bp, 11 predicted proteins | sample MTBAKSrepl1MetaG_FD_62987 | JGI IMG/M metagenome (GOLD analysis project Ga0068712, IMG submission 62987) | Enrichment culture microbial communities from Arthur Kill intertidal strait, New Jersey, USA, that are MTBE-degrading - MTBE-AKS1... | ecosystem: Environmental > Aquatic > Marine >... | reverse complement strand
CGTAGTTTTCCGTGCCGCAGATCCCGCAACTTGAATATGAAATCCGCTTCCCGCTGACCGCAGAAGAAAATGCTGCCTTGGCCACGATTTCCACACGTGCCTCGATGATTTCATCTCCATCTTCCCTGCTGGTTTCACAAACGCTGAGCCCCGTGATCTCCTTGAAGTCGGTTATCAGACCTTCCGTAAAAATAAATCCGACCACTAATTCCCTGATTTTGTGTGGGGTAAACATGACCAGGGTGTGAGGCTGATCATTGACAACAATCTGGAGAGGGACCTCGACCGTAAGATCGGTCAACGTCGGTAATATACTGCCGTGATTCAAGGTAAATGTTCTGAATGTTCGATAAGTTATATCCGATAACATGGCTTCCGGCATCCAGCAGGATCAGGGACTAAAATTTGAACTGACTAACGTTAAAAAAACGCTGAGTCAAGGCTCTAAGCGTGCAGCATTAAATACCAGGCATCCGCAGTCAGAGGTCAGAAATAGGATATTTAATCATCCAGAATCGAGCCTTCAGTTTTTACACGAAAACAGGCGTCATGCCAAAAAAATTGCACATTTGATTGACATCAGGCTACAAAATGATATGTTTACAGGGTTTTCATATGAAGTCGGTTACGAGCAACACGAATCGTCCGCCTTCAGTAAGGCACTCCCCTATGACCCGCTCACACCCAATCGGGAGCCGGTCCGAAAGCGGGAAAACCTCTTTAACACATCAGAACTCAACCAGTCTCGCTTATTTTCAGCGGGATTTCAGGCTTTCACGCCGAGAAAGGAGCATCTTGAGTCGAAACGATCTCATCCAGTTAGAGGGAATCGTCGCTAAAGTCCTGGGGGGCGGCAGCATGGAAATCCAGTGCGAAAATAGTATGGTCGTCAGGGGTGTACTTTCCGGAAGGATGAAAAAGCACAGGATCAAGGTCATGGTTGGAGACAAAGTTCAGGTGAGTGTCTCGCCTTACGACACATCCCATGGATTAATCACCTACCGTTTTTAAACCGTTGCCCCTCACGATTTCCTTTCACAAAGCTCCACTAAGACGCCGTTGGTTTCTTTAGGATGGATAAAGGCGATTCTTGCGCCGCCGGCCCCGTTTCGAGGCTCTTGATCAATCAGACGTACCCCTTTCTCCTTGAGTTCCGCCAGGGCCTCCTCAATATTTTCCACTCGAAAGGCCACGTGCTGAACCCCTTCGCCGCGTGCAGCGATATATTTGGCAACCGGCCCATCCGGATCGGTGGATTCAAGCAGCTCCACCTCGCTGTCGGTAATCGGGATAAACGCCACATTCACTTTTTGGTCCGATACAGTTTCTACTTCCGCTATCTTGAGGCCCAAGATGTCCGTATAAAATTTACCTGCAGTTTCAATGCCCTTGACGGCGACGCCGATGTGGTCAATATGCTTTATCTTCATCATCTCCTCCTCTGAGAGGTTCTCGCTGCCGGATTCAAAAAGTGCCATCCCATAAAGATCCCTCAATTCTGAGGGTAATTCAACTAAACGGCTTTCGGGCCCCAGCTAAAAGCCCTTGCCTTTAAGGACCCGTGTGATTATTATAAGACAATTTTTTGATATAGGATTTATATAAATATCATAACTTCACCATCAAATCCAAGGTTTTCTCAATGAAAAACAGCCCGTATACCTTTGCACGTCAGCCTGCCCGTACTGCCGGAAACCCCCCGGATCATTTCCAGGATCTGGATGCCACCGAACTCTACTGTCCCAACTGTAAAATTGCGGTTCCGGTTAACAAATTCCTACTCCTGGTCCTTCCGGACGGCGACAGATATGAATATCGGTGCAAATACTGCGGCGCGAAGGTGGGGGACAAGGTCGATCGCTCCGGACAGTTTTATGGCATCCTGAAGGGTTGAGATGCCGATCCTGTTGCCATTTTTTAGACAATAGCCATGTAAATTAAAAAGAGGCAACCCTGTACGACGATTTCGCAGGGAGTGTCATTGCCCATATTTTTTTCAAGGAGCCCCATGAAAACAAAGACGACCCTCCTGTGTTGCGCACTCGCTATGCTGATCTCGCTTACCCTCATCCATGTGGCCGTGTCTGGAGATGAGTCCCCTAAAATAATAGCGGTCCTCCCTTTTACCATGAACGCGGACCGCGACCTCAGCTTTTTACAGTCCGGGATCATGGATATGCTCAACTCGCGACTGGCCTGGAAGGGAAAAGTGCAGATCATCGAAAAGGGTGCGGTCAAAAAGGCGGTTGACGCAACGCCAGGCCCTCTGGATAAGGAAAAGGCATTAAGGGTGGGCAGTGCCCTGGGCGCCGACTATGTAATCCTGGGAAGCCTCACCGTCTTTGGAGACAGCGTCAGCATCGACGCAAAAATCCTTGACGTGGCCAAATCCAATGAACTGGTTACCGCTTTTGACCAGGCGAAAGGGATGGACGGGGTCATCCCTGCTGTGAACCAGTTTGCCGAAGATATTAATGCCAAGATCATGGGGAAAACAGAGGCCTACCAGCCGGAGCGTCATGTAGAGAAAGGGCAAAAGGAATCCGGCCCTATTGTCGCCATGGAAGAGGAATCGGGCGGTTCCGGTCGGAGGCCGTCTTATGTTCATCGCGTCAAACTGGAAATCAAGGGCCTTGATGTGGGGGACGTGGATGGGGACGGAAAGGCAGAGCTGGTGATGATCGACAAAGACACGGTCTATGTCTATAAGTGGGGAAAAAACAGGCTCATTCAGTTCAAAGAAGTTAAAGGGTCCTGGTCGCCCAATTTCATCTATGTGAGTGTTGCCGATTTAACCGGCAACGGCCTGGCCGAGATCTATGTGAGCAACCTGACCGCCACCAACGCATCCGCCTTTGTCCTGAAATGGGATGGCAGCAACTTCAAGGAGACGACAAAGAGAGAAAGCTGGCTTATTCGGGTAGTTGATCTCCCTGGACGGGGCAAGACGCTCCTGGGACAGAAGCGGGCAAACGAAGGAAAATATCTCGGAGATGTTTATGTATTGAAACGCGAAGGGGACAGCCTTGTCGCCGCCGACCCCCTAAAACTTCCAAGGGACGGAAATGTATTTAATTTTGTTCAGAGCGATTTGGAGGGAAAAGGGGCCCTATTTACGACCCTCTTAGACCCCTACGAACACCTTGATGTATACAATCAGGAAGGCCAGCGTCTATGGAAAAGCGACGATTACTTCGGCGGGAGTCTGGCCTATATGGACTATATGGATGTCAATGTCAACCGCATGATTCAAACACCCATACGGGTCTTTATCCCGTCGCCCATCTTTTTGTATGATATCAATGGAGATGGAAAGGAGGAGATCATCATCTGCCAGAACCATTCAAAAGTGGCCCGAATATTCGGCGATTTCCGCTGGTTCGGCAGCAGCAAGATCCACTTTATGGATTGGGACGGCGCCAGCCTTGACACCAAATGGGTAACCCCGAAAATATCGGGTACTGCGGTAGGATACAAGATCGCGGATCTGGATAATGACGGCCTTCCGGAACTCGTTGTGGCCTCTGTCACCAGTGAGAGTTACTTTATGGGGTTCCCTCAAAGCCAGATCCTTGTGTATGACCTCAAGTAGGTGCAGGCAGGCTTTAACACGTTCGAATGCTCCTTGCCTGGATGCGGGTTCTTGAACGGGACGTAAGGTGGAAAGGCGGAAGCCGCAAGGAGTGAAGCAAGAGTTGAAATCTGAAAGCAGCCGGCAAAAGAAATGCCTGAAGTTGGGAAGCGCCACCCGGCAACGAATTCAAAGCATCCAGAACCCAGAGAATTCAGCGTGGGTTCCCTGTTTTTCAATAGGTAATAACTGAAAAATAATCGGGAGGGTTTATGAGAGTTAAAAAAGGTGCCTTTTCATTCTTTTTTTGTGGAGTTGCGGCATTGTGCGGTGTGCTGTTCTGTTACGCCGCCCAGGATAAGAGCGAAGGCCCGGCGTCCGTCAATTACCCAGAACCCGTCTACACCTTCGATGCGGTATTTGAGGGGCTATCCGTTGCGCACGATTTTGTCATTCAGAACACAGGGACGGGGGTCTTGGATGTCGAAAAGGTTCAGGGAGGGTGAGGGTGCATCGTTGCCTCCTTCACGAGGCAAATCCCGCCGGGCGGCGAGGGAAAGATATCTGTCAGGCTGAACACAAATGGATATGGCGGAAGAACCCTGAAAAAAACGATCAAAGTCTATACGAACGATACACAAAAGCCCATCTCAGATCTTACGGTTACGGGCGAGGTCAAAAAGTTTGCAAACATTTCCCCGCCTCGGGTCGTGCTGAACGGTGAGGTCGGGCAGAGTCCGAAGGTTGAGGTAAAGATCTCCCCTGTATCGAAGGGGTTGTTCGAAATAACCGGCGCGAAGGCGGATCAGGGAAAAGACATCCGCATTGCCCTGACTGACGCAAAGGAAACGACTGAAAAAGGCTTTACCCTGCTCGTAGAAAACACGAGGACAACAGCGGGAAGATATCACGACATCATTCGGCTCCTCACCACGAATAAAATTCAGCCGGAGATCGTGATACCGGTCTGGGGAAATATCAGGCCGCCTCAGATCGTTACTGTTCAGCCTCGACATGTGGCATTGAACGGACCTGCCGGAGAGTCGATAAAGGGAACGGTCACGATTGCCGCCAGGGACAACCATTCCTTTTCCATCACAGAGGTGAAGGCCTACAGCGGAACATTTATTCAATGGGAACTCAAAGAAACCGAAGTCTCCGGGAAAAAGGCCTATACCCTCACCGTGGAAAACCTGAAGAAGGAGAAAGGCAGGTATGCCGATACCCTTTTGCTGAAGACTGACAATCCTGCTCTACCGGAAATACGGATCAGCATATCTGGCCTCATCACAGACTGACCCAGGCGCTTTTGAAAGCTGAAAGGCGCTGTTTGTTAGGCACTTAGGGCTGCTCAACTGACAACATGTTGTAAAATTGGTTTCAGTGTTCGGTCTTCGGTGTGCCCTGCCACCTGTTGTCATTCAGTAGTCATTCGATGGTCATTCAGTGGTCATTCGATCGCTACCGGGTCCCGCGTGTTCTGAGGTCCGAAAACCCGAAACTGAGACTTGCTGCGAAAACAGAAGGTTCGGATTCTTGGCTGCCCGAAGGGGCCACTTTTTCCGGGCGCAGTCTCGGAAAAAGCATAGTGCCTTATTGGGTAGTTTTCTGTCTCAAAAAACAAGAAAGGTTTTCATTGGTTGAAAACAATGAGCTGAAAGCTCAAAGCTCAAAGGATCGGTCACCTCCCCTTTCAGCTTCCGGCTTTGAGCTTCGAGCTGAGGGACGGCATTGGGTTGCGGGTACGTCCCCTGTTAGTCCTTGAACCCGTGAACGATTGCATGAATCGATGAACTCCTCATGGTCTGATGACATACGGGACCGGCCTTATCTGGCGCACGCCGACATCCTGCGATTGAATTTTATTCGGAGTCCAGGGAAATATGTCTTTAGACGGCATTATCGAGCGGGACTTCGTTCCCATCTCATGGAGGTACTGGATCCGAAGGATGTGGCACGGGAAAAGGACGGGGTTCTCGTGGACGGATTGTGGATGTTTCCCAGGGCGGTTCCCCGCAAGATGCTGCGGATCTTCAGGCGCAGGTTCAAGGACCTGACAGAGGCCAGAGAAGAGATACGACGGGTCAAGACCGTCGAATCCTCCCTTGCACCGGACCATATCGCCCGACCTGCGGAATTTCTGGTTGACTATCTGGGGCCGGAGAAATGGGAAATTCTCCTTGCCGGGCTTCAGGAATATGTGGCCGGCGAGGTGCTGGAGCCCTGGGGCGATCTGGGGAAAGGCCACCTCAATTCTCTTTTGGACCGCATGGGCATGGATGCCCCCGGGGACAGGTCCGGGGCAAGGGGCCAATGGCTGGAAGAGGTGCGGAAAAGGGCCGAAGAATTCGTTGCAAGGTTGAGAAGGCTGATAATAGAAAACCGTCTCATTCCCGATCTTGCAGGTGTCGGGAACCTTCTACTGACACGGACCGGGGCCATCAAGCTTGTTGACATCAATAACATATCCGAGGTTTCACCTGACCCGGTCGTCCCTCTCGATGACCGGGGCTATCCTGTCTGTGACAAATCCATAGCAGTACTCTTTCACTTAGAACAAAAACTAACCAGCAGATCGCCCCAGAGGGAGGACTCTTTATACAGACCCTTCCTGAACACCGAAAGGATCGAGAGGGTGAAGGCAGCGGAGAAAAGGTTCCATCTTGGAATGACGCCGGCAAGCCTTTATCCCAGTTAATTTTGAACATGAACACCCAGGGTCGTCTTTTCCCAATTGACGTTAATTGTTTGAGATGCCCCCCTACGCGATAAGCTGGTGCAGGGTCTGGATCAGGTCATCGTACGCGTCGCCGCTGAAACAAAACCTCATTTCACGGAACCGTTCTCGCAGCTTTCGGACCTGATCCAACACGGTTGCGTTGTCAATAACCACGTCGCGCATCAACTCAGCCAGGGTCTGAAAATCGGGCGGCTCCATTCCGAACCGAGTCATCTCCGATACGCCTAATCTCAGTGCACCGGAGGCCGTGAACCCTTCCTCGTCGGTATTGGCCTGGTAATTACAGATAATGTTGTTGGTTTCCAATCGGTCGGCAATCTCCGGCCCCCGGCTGTACCCCACATCCACGACCACCTGGTGGGTTTCCGTGAAGTCGATGGCCGGGTCCCCGGCCACGTCGAGTCCTGTGTCTTTGAGCGCTCGAGCAAACGCCTTGGCATTGGCGATGACCCTGGCCTGATACTCATCTTTGAAATGGTTCATCTCGTAGGCGGCCATCAGGAGACCCAGAAGCGTCCCCAGATGGTGGTTGGACACGGACCCGGGAAATGCGCGTCGAAGGAGGGACTCCCATAGCGGGTACCGCTCGTCCGGTTCCTCGAAGGCGCAGCCCACGACCCCCCGCTGGGTTCCGAAATAGGTCTTATGGGTGGAGCCGGTGACCAAATCCGCCCCTTCGGCAAACGGCTCCTGAAAATGGGGACCGATGAGCCCCAGAACGTGGGCCATGTCGTACATCACGATTGACGAGATCCCCTGGTTATCAAGAAATTGCCGGATTTCCGAAACCGGTTCCTTGTGGAGGATCATGCTCTTGCCGAAGATAATGAGTTCGGGCCGGTAGCGATCGATCAGCTTCAGGGTGGCCGGAACATCCATCCGGAAGGGGTTGTCCGGAAGGACCGGGAAGTTGACCACGGCCGGTCTCTCAGTGTGGGGATCCCGGGCCACATAGTCCTTTAAGGCCCCCATGGGCTGGGCGCTCAGGTGACCGCCCTTGCCGATATGATTGTTCATGACCTGTCGAATCCGTCTCGGCTCCTGTTTCCGGTCGGCCCGGTTGAGGTAGTCCACCATGGCGCTGAACACGGCCGTGTTGGCCATCTGGCCGCTGATAAGACGGGTTTCCACCTCCGGGCACCCCAGGTATGTCTTTAGTTCCCTTTCCACCATCTCTTCCACCCTGCCGATGAACCGGGTCCCCTGATAATAAAAGATGTCGGCCTGGTAGAAGGCGGAGGACTTTCTGTGCTCTGCATAGCGGAAGGCCGGGTCCATGACCGAGAGAAGCCGGGCCATGGGGGAGAGGGTCATTTCAGAGGGGATCAGGTTGATGCATTCCTGCTGCCGCCAGACGGTGTTGTGAACGGCGTCTTCCATGAGCCGTCTGGCCAGGGACGGCCGGTCGCCGGATGGAAGCCCGTGAACCATCAGGGGATGATCCACCAGGATGGGACGGGCATACGGGGGGGCTTCGGACCGCATGTGAAACGGCACGGTCACCGCATCCACCATTCTGCCGCGAATCTCTACAGCAAGGCTTTCGGCATTCGGGATGTCGCTGTCCATATAGGAGAGGGCGATGGAGCGGAGTTCATGCTGATCGATGAATCTGGATTCGAGACCTTCCCCTTCGACGCGCCACAGGGGAACCGCGGTTCCGCTGGTCACATATCCCACTTCCTTTTTGTCCTTAAACACTGCGGCCCCCTCCCGGGCGATCCCCCGGCCCGTGACGGCCAGGTGCCGGATCATACGCGGCAGGTCCTGAATGCGTGAAAAATCCCCCGCTATGATCTGTTTCAGCGCTGTCTGCTGCCGGGTCAGGGCCTCCCGCCCGATAAAATCTCCCTTGAGCGGCGAAAAGCTCACGGCGAATCTCGACAGGGGGCAGGCCATGATCGGGATCTCCCTGCCCTCCCGGTCTTCGCCTAATTCATGACCGTAAAGGGGGAGTCCCGCTTCAAGACGGAGGGTGTCCCGGGCCCCTAAACCGATGGGCGTGGCGCCCCTGGAGAGGATAAGGTCCCAGAGCATGAGGCCGTCATCTCGGGCGGCAAAGAGTTCAAAGCAGAGGGGTTCGCCCGTATATCCGGTTCGGGAGACCTTTACCCGTGCCCCGGAGATGGTCACCGTACTGACGGCGTTACGCACCGGTTCGGGAAGACGACCCGACGTGATGATCTCCTCCATCAAGGCGCGGGATTGCGGTCCCTGAAGGGCGAGCATGACAATCTCGTCGCTTTGGTCGGTCAACTCCACCTGGTCGAATTCCTTTGCGAGGGGAGCGAGATGGTTCCAGTCCTTTTCCCGGTTGGCCGCATTGACCACCAACAGATATTCTTCCTCAATAAACCGGTAGAGATAGGCATCGTCCACGGCACCGCCCGTTGGCGTGGGGATAAGGGTGTATTGGGCGCCTGCTGTTCGAATGTCGAGGGCCTCTGCGTTGTTGGTCAGGACGTGTTGAAGGAAGTTGAGGGCGCCCTGGCCCCGAACGATGAACCGGCCCATATGGGATACGTCAAAGAGCCCGGCCCCTTTCCGCGTGCTGAGATGTTCTCCAATAATTCCGGTCGGATACAAAACGGGCATGTCCCAGCCCCCAAATTCCACCATTTTGGCCCCTGCGGCCACGTGTCGATCGTGGAACAGCGTTTTTTTCAGTTCGGTCATGGGTTTTCTCCTTTTCGTCTGATGCGCCTCGGAAGGTCGCGGGGTAGGCCACATGAAGGCTGGGCATGCTATATCAGTCCTGATAAATTTCGTCAACAGGAGAAAAGGGCTATCCGGTTCATTCGATCTCGAGGGATCTATTCCCCCATCTTTCCCCAATCATTGAATCTCAAGGAATTCAAAAAACAGAACCTCACCTCAAAGGCCAGCAATCCGTAGCCCCCTTTCTCAGCTGCGCCAAACTTCTCACTCTCTTACATCCTTCCTCTCCCCCCTATGGCCTCCGTCCACTGACCTCCGATTCCCGATCCCCGTATCTGACTCAGAGTCAAAGTGACTCAGGGATTCAGTGACTAAGCGACACAGGGACTAAAGGCCCATCGCTCCCGCCCTTCGTCTCTACGTCCCTCAGTCCATCCCGTCCTTCCGTCCCTCAGTCCCTCAGTCTATCAGTCTATCAGTCTATCCCTTCCCTTCCCTTCGTTCCCTTCTGTAAAACTCCTGGCAGTTATTGAATTATTAAAGAGACGTCCCGCTGCCCACATCGCCCATTGACACTGGATCCTATACGGGGTAGAATTTTGGATGCAACTACAAACCTGGAGAAAACGTTATGGCAGCCATGACACAGAAGAAAATATCTATCAGCGTGGAACAAAAGAAATTCCTGGAGGACCATAGACTATGGGGCTTCACTGATCAAAGCAGCATCGTGCGTGAAGCACTCGCCCGTTATATGAGTGAGGTGAAAACGGACCAAAGGAAGCTCCAAATGGTCCAAAAAGCGAAAGAACTCGCTTCTGATTACGAAACAGACAGAGAATTGACGCCTTTTACAGATATAGACGGTGAAGATTTCCTATGAAACAGGGAGAGATATGGGAAATCAACTTGAGTCCCACCGTAGGGGCCGAAATCAAAAAAAAACGCCCGGGTGTCATCGTAAATGACGACGCCATTGGAATCCTGCCACTCAAGCTTATCGTCCCCATAACTGAATGGAAGGATCGCTTTCAGGACGCCGTGTGGCTGGTGAAAATCGAACCGGACAACCAAAACAATCTCTTAAAGCCATCTGCGGCTGACACTTTTCAAATACGGTCCGTATCCACGAAGCGGTTCTTGAGAAAAACCGGCTCAGTTTCGCCGACCGTATTGGGGGAGATAAAGGTCGCTATCAAAGCAGTCATAGATACGGATTAGCTCCGGGTCTCGATGCAGACCCCCAAAGGAGCGATCAGCCCGCTCTCACGCACCGTCAATGCTGCGCCCTTGTCGAGAAGCCTCACACAACATAAAACCCCAGGTCGTCTTGTTCCCCCGTGAAAAACGCCCCCAGCTCATGCAGGATCCCAGGGATTGCCGCACATGGTGCAGGAACACACCTTCGGGGTGCGGGCGTACATCCCCACACACCTTGGAGAGAACTCATCCTGGAACAGGAAATAGCGGCGCAGGGTCTTGCAGACCCACACCTTTTTACGCTCCGAGTGATGCCGCCTCAGTGAATGTTTCAAACTTTCGGGTTTCATGTCCATGAACATCCTCTCGTTTTATCCAAAGTGGCTCAAAGCCGTTTTCGGTAAAGAAGGAGCTTATCGTTTAGGAAGTTACCCAAAACGGCTTTGAGCCGAAATGGGTAAGTTCAGGAAGGCCCAGTGAGGATATTGTAGAAAATTTATGCTGCACTGGGCTTGCCCCAAACGATCGGTAAAACCCAAAAGGCGATTGTCTGAAAAATAAAAATCTGTAGTGCCCAAAAATGATATTTTTGGATCATAACCTGTTGATAATATATCACTATTTTTTAAAAGTCATGAAGTTCGGTTGAGACAATCTGAAGACGTAGTTGGCACTATTTTGTGGTCTTTATTATACTGTATGAGAATTGTCAATGAGGGTATTTTGAGGGGCCGCGGCAATTGCATTTTATAGGAATGATGTGATACACAGACGTGGATAAAACCCTGTTACGGATAAACACCTTTAGCGAAGTCCGTAGTTCAGGCGTCAGCCTTTTGTAACACAGTGTCACGCAAGCTGATTTTCAGACGGAACCCATTTTCCGAGCGCAGAAGCAAAATTCAATGGTGCAATCCTAAATAAATCGGTAACCATTTAACCGGGAGGTTGTAACATGCAGTGGAGGGCCATATTCTCTGTAGTTGCTTTTTTCTTGGCCGTTTCTATGGGAGAGGCCGCGGCTCTGTCCGATAAACCAGAGGTTACTATCGAGACATCAAAGGGGACCATCGTTCTTGAGCTGTATCCGGATGAAGCGCCCAAGACGGTCGCTAATTTCCTCAACTATGCCAGATGGGGACATTACGACGGCACCATCTTCCATCGGGT
>Ga0068712_1004645_pt1 | contig 11400 bp, 10 predicted proteins | sample MTBAKSrepl1MetaG_FD_62987 | JGI IMG/M metagenome (GOLD analysis project Ga0068712, IMG submission 62987) | Enrichment culture microbial communities from Arthur Kill intertidal strait, New Jersey, USA, that are MTBE-degrading - MTBE-AKS1... | ecosystem: Environmental > Aquatic > Marine >... | reverse complement strand
TGCATGCTGAAAGAGGGGGCCAATGTCCTCCTCCTGGACGAGCCGACCAACGATCTGGATGTGAACACCATGCGGGCCCTCGAAGAGGCGCTGGAGGAGTTCGGGGGATGCGCCGTCGTCATCAGCCACGACCGCTGGTTCCTCGACCGCATCGCCACGCACATCCTCGCCTTCGAGGGGGACGGCTCCGTCGTCTGGTTCGAGGGGAACTATTCCGACTACGAGGCCGACCGGAAGAAACGGCTCGGCAAGGACGCCGACCAGCCGCACCGGATCAAATACCGGCATCTGACACGCTGATCGCGCCCATTCTCCCGCATGACGGCGCGGCGACGTGAACGGATCGGTGATCTCCCATGCGATTCTTCCATGATATCGAAAAAGCGGCATTCATCGACCGGCCGAACCGGTTTGTGGTGCGGTGTCTGAAGGGAAACGGAGAAACAACGGCCTTTCTTCCCAACCCGGGCAGGCTGCATGAGCTGCTGCTCCCCGGCCGGTCCCTGTTTCTGACACGGGACGGAACGTCCGGCCATCGGAAATATCCCTATACGGCGGTGGCGGTGGAGCGGGACGGGATGCCGATCATGCTCCATACCCACAGGACGAATGACGTGGCCCGCCATCTGATCGACGGGGGCAAGGTGGCGGGGCTTGAAGGGGCGCAGGTCATCGGACGGGAGATTACGGTGAACCATTCCCGTTTTGATCTTCTCCTGGAACATGAGGGACGGAACGTGCTGACGGAGGTAAAATCCTGCACCCTGGCGGGCGACCGGATTGCCATGTTTCCCGACGCCGTCACCGCGCGAGGGGCCCGTCATCTGAGCGAACTGGCCGCGCTGTCCGATAAAGGGGAAAAAACAGCCGTCCTGTTTGTGGTCCACTGGCCCCGCGCCGAATACTTTCTCCCCGATTATCATACGGATCTGCATTTCGCCCGGACCATGCTGGCATGTCGAAACCGTATCCGGTTTTTCCCCGTATCGGTGGGCTGGAATGATGACCTGACGCTGCAATCCGCGACCAGGCTGCTGGATATCCCCTGGGAGTTCATCGAACAGGAGGCCGCGGACCGCGGCAGTTATCTCGTGATACTCAGATTGCGCGAGGGGAAAGATATCGCCGTCGGGAAGATGGGAACCCTCTTTTTCCCGGCCGGGTATTACGTGTATGTGGGATCGGCCATGGCGAATCTCACGGCCCGCCTGGAACGGCACCGGCGGCTCCGCAAAAACCTCCACTGGCATATCGATTATCTCCGACAGGCGGCCGAGTTCGAAACGGCGCTGCCGGTCCGCTCTTCGGTTTCGCTGGAATGCCCCATTGCCCAGGCCATGGAGGCCGTTGCCGACTGGACAGTCCCCCGCTTCGGTTCCAGCGACTGCTCCTGCCCGACCCACCTGTTCGGGATGCAGTCAAACCCGCTCCATTCCTCGGCATTCATCAAACTGCTGCTGGATTTCCGAATCGATCGCCTGCACCCCTTCATCGGAAAAAGGTAAGGGAAGGTTCGCCCCCTTGTGAGCCCGGGGAAGACTTACAGGCTATCCATTCTGTTCTTCATAGCGCGCCAGGACAAACAACATATCGGCCAGGCGGTTCAGGTACTCGTGGATGCAGGGGTTATTGACCAGACCTTCGCTTTTGAGCTGTGCCGCCTTCCGTTCCCCCCGGCGAACGATGGTCCGGGCCACATCGATCTGCGCCGATACGATCGTTTCCCCGGGATAGATGAATTCATGCTTCAGCGTAACATCCTTCTGGAGCAGATCAATGAGATCCTCCAGGCGTTTCACGTCCGCTTTTCCGATCCTGACCTTCAGCTTCGGCAGGTCCTCCGGCAGGCTGGAAAGCTCGGCGCCCATGGTCAGAAGATCGCACTGGACACTGAGAATAATCTCTTTGATCTTCGAATTGGTTGTTGCCGCCCGGGCCACGCCCAGGGCAGAACTGGCCTCATCCAGGACGCCGTATGTTTCAGGGCGCGGGTCATATTTAGGAACCCGCTGTCCCCCCAGCAGGCTGGTCTCGCCTCTGTCTCCTTTTTTTGAAAACTGCACCGGTTTCTCCTCATTTTTCAAAGAAATCGATCAGGACACGGTTCACCTCTTCAGGTTTTTCCAGAAAGAAACTGTGTCCAGCCCCCTTGACAATATACAGCTTCGCTCCGGCAATTCCCTCGACAAGCAATCGCGAGTTCTCGGGAGGCATCATTCGATCCTCGTCCCCGGTTATGACCAGCACCGGGCAACGGATTTCGCCCAGGCGCCTCTTCACGTTAAAGTAACTCAGGGCCTGCATCTGTCCCCGCGTACCCTCCGGCGTCAGCCGATATTGAAGGGACAGGGCGAGGAACTCTTCCACCTTCTCCGGCTCCTCCCGGATAAAATGGTCGGAAAGGACCACAGAAAGCCGTTTTCGGGCGGCCTCTTCGGGAGACATCCCCGGATCGCCGAGTGATGCGAGCGTCTGCATGACCTCTGGAGCGGGCTGGACGGCATGCCGGCCGCCGTGGCTCGTGCAGCCCAGCACCGCCCTGCTCACGCGGTCGGGATAATCCAGAGCCAGCGTCTGGGTAATAAGTCCACCCATGGAAACGCCGAAAAAATGCGCCTTGCCGATTCCCAGATGGTCCAGAAGACCCGCGACGTCGGCCGCCATATCGGCGATGGTAAAGGGTTCCGACGACACGGTGCTTCCTCCCGCGCCCCGGTTGTCGAAGGTGATGACCTGAAAATGCCTCTCCAGCGCGTCAACCTGTTGCGCCCATCCCTCCTTCACCATCCCGAATCCCCCGATAAGCACCACGGGATCTCCGGAACCGCTGATATTGTATGTTATTTCAATTCCGTTTGTTTTCGCTCGAGCCATGCATCCCTCCTTCGAACACCCTGCTGATTTCGTCACCGGCTCAGCTCGTCGGCCACCCTGACAGCCTCCACGCCGTCTTTGGCGTAATGCGCGCCGATCGACTCGGCGTACCCTTTCGTCACCACCGCCCCTCCCACCATGAACCGGCAGTCCACGGCCTGTTTCCGGGCCAGATCGATCACATCCGCCATCTTCACCATCGTGGTAGTCATGAGCGCCGACAGGGCGATCACGGCGGGTTTGATCCTGACCGCCTCATCGATGATGGTCGCGGCGGGGACATCCTTCCCCAGATCGGTCACCGCGTATCCCTGGTTTCTCAGCATGAGCGCCACGATATTCTTGCCTATGTCGTGGACATCCCCCTCGACGGTGGCGATGATGATCCGTCCCTTCTCCTTCTTTGTCGTCGCGGCGCCCGCGAGCCGCGGCTCGAGCCAGGCGATCCCCTTCTTCATGGCCTCGGCGCTCGCGATCAACTGGGGGAGAAAATATTCTTTCCGGTCAAAAAGGACCCCGACCTCCGTGATGGCGGGGATCATGTGCTCGTCCACCAGCTTCCGGGCCTCCCCGCCCGCTTCCAGCGCCCGGGACAGGATGGATTCTATGTCGTCCCTGTTTCCTTCGAGAACAGCCTGCAAGATGGGGTCCGCCGGTGTCTCGCCGGAAACGGCCGGTTTCTTTACCTCCGCCGGTCTCCCTGAAAAGTGCGCGATATACCGTGCGGCGTCCCGGTCCTTTCCCGCCAGAAGATCCGCCGCGATAGCGCTGTTCATCACCTCTTCCACGCCGGGATTGGCAATGGCCATCGTCAGCCCCCTCGATACCGCCATGGCGAGAAAAGCGCCGTTCAGCCAGGGGCGCTCCGGCATCCCGAAGGAGACGTTGGAGAGGCCGATCAGCGTATGGGCCTTGAAGATTTCGCTGCCCCATTCGACCGTCTTCAAGGTTTCCATGGGGGCTTTCAGATCGGATGAGGCCGCCATGACGAGACCGTCGATCACGATATCTGCTTTCGTGAATCCCAGGGCCTTCGCCTCCGCGAACACTTCTTCGACGATCTTCTTTCGCTCTTCGGCCGTTTCGGGGATCGCCCCCCCGGCCAGAGGAAGAAGGATGAACATGGCGCCGTATCTGGCCGCGGCCGGGAGGAGCCGCTCCATCTTTTCCCGCTCCCCCGAGATGGAATTGATGAGGGCCCTGCCGGGATACAGGCGCAGCGCCGCCTCGATCACCTCGCTGTCGGAAGAATCGATCACAAGCGGCAGATCGGATGAAACGGCAAGGGCGCCGATGGCATCCAGCATCATTTTCTTCTGGTCGATGTCCGCCATCCCCACGTTGACGTCGAGGAGCTTCGCCCCCTTCTTCTCCTGCTCACGCGCCATGGATCGAAGGAGAGACATTTTCCCTTCGCGCAGTTCCGCTTGGAGGTCTTTCTTCCCGGTGGGGTTGATCCGCTCCCCGATGATCGCGAGGGGCCGCTCCCCTTCCAGGATCACAGAAGCCCGCGCGGAGCTGACGGCGCTGATGGATGCTCTCACCGGCGGAACCGGCCGCGCGCCGGCAATCTCTTTTTTCAGAAGCCGTATATAATCGGGCGCAGTCCCGCAGCATCCGCCGAGGAGGTTGGCCCCCTTTTCGATAAACTGAGTCGCGAAGGAAACGAAGGTCTCCGCCCCCATGGTGAAACAGGTCACTCCGTCGATCAGTTGGGGCATCCCCGCGTTCGGTTTTGCCACCAATGGAACTTTCGCCCAGGGTTTCATGGCCTCGATAAACGCCAGCATCTCCTCCGGCCCGGTGGAGCAGTTGCAGCCCACGGCGTCCGCCCCGAGGCTCTGGAGGGTGATCAGGGCGGAAACGGGGTCTGTTCCGTTCAGCGTCCTTCCGTGAGGCTCGTAGGTCATGGTGACGCTGGTAAAGGCATCGGTCATCTCTTTCACGGCGATCAGGGCCGCCCTGGTTTCCTGGATATCGATCATCGTCTCGATGGCGAAGAGATCCACTCCTCCTTCAAGGAGCCCCCGGACCTGCTCCTTGAAGATATCAACGGCCTCCTCAAAATCGAGATCGCCGAAGGGTTTCACAAAACGTCCCGTGGGGCCGATATCACCGCCGACAAGAACCCCCGCGCCCGCCGCGCTCCGCGCCATGCGGGCCAGATCACGGTTGATACCGACCACGTCCTTCGCGCCGTACTGCTCCAGCTTGACGCGGTTTGCCCCGAAGGTGGCCGTGAGAATGATATCCGCTCCCGCGTCCCGATAGGCGGCGTGCACCTCCTCCACGGTTTCCCTGTTATCGAGACACCAGAGTTCGGGACAGACCCCCGCGGGCATTCCTTTCTTCTGAAACTCCGTCCCCGTCGCGCCGTCGAGTAAGATGATCCGTTCCCTGATCTCATCTGTAAGAGCTCTCTTCACGTGTATATTCCCTTTATCTCTGAATCCCCATCACCGCCGTGACGGATTTTTCCGGTATGAGAATACAGCTTTCGCTGATCCCGACCCCGATACGGTCAATCTCCAGGAGATTGTGCATAATAATCTGGTTTTCCAGAAGAAAGTCGCCATACCCGGCGGAGAAGCGCCCCTGGGTCAGGCGGGCATTTTCTCTGGTCAGCTGGTGGCCGTAGTATCCCGCAATCCAGTCAAGCGCCGCGTCCGCCATCTCGCTCGCCGTTGCGTCCATGACCACGCCGCGCGTCATCGCATCCCCTTCCGTGTCGCCCCGGATAGCTTCCATCACGGCATCCCCGGCGGTCGCCCCCATGAGGAGAACCTCCCCGCACCCCTTGAGGAAGCGGGCAAGCTTCTCGCTCCTGAACTCGTCGCCCGTTTCGAGGAAAACCCCGCGGGGGGTCACCTCCCTGAGGAGAACCCGCCGCCCGGCCCCTTTCAGGGAGATCAGAGAGAGGGCGTGGTCGATATGTCGTTCTATCTCCTCCCCGCTGCGCTTGTCAACCTGCGTTATCCCCCGTTTGTACCCGAGACGCCGGTAAATGGCGTCAAAGGGGACCGGGATCGTGATGGATGGAAAAACCTGTACCTGTGTGGGCATTCGATCTTCTCCGCTTCCGCGCCGTCATGCGTTTTCAATCGTGATCCGCCACTCGCAGGATGAATCGTCCGGGCATCCCCCCGGCCGGGCGTCAGGGGGCGTAAACAGCCTCGCCACCCGGGCCTTGGGATTGATCTCCCGGAAAAACCCCTCCCGGAGCTTCAAAGCCGAAAGTCCGCACTCGTAATATTCCATCCCCCATTTTTGCGCCGCTTTCTGGGAGGTGCATCCAAACGTCCTCATACGCAGTTCGCTGTCGGACATCTTCGTGATCTCCATATCCTCAAAGACGGCCCAGTGAGAACGCTCCAGAAAATACATGAGCCTGTCGATCTCCCCCGCGGGCGGGTCCGCGACCCTCGCGAGCCTGCGCGCCTGATAGGCGCCGAACTGCTCGGAAAACTCCAGGAACGCGTCAGCTTTCAACCCTTCGGGCGCAGAGTTCCTGACCCATTCCTCCACCACGAACCACATGTAATTGAAGCTGTAGAGAAGTTCCCGCATCACCTGGTAGAGGTGATCCTTGCTCCATTTTTCGATCTCCAGCATACCGCCCCCCTTTCTTTCGCTACCCGCCGCCCTCCTCGCGCCCCGTCAGCACAACGGCCCACGCGTCAAAAAGGGCGTTGTAGCGGAGGAGGAACACTTCCCCCTCTCCCGTGCGCACCTTGAAGTAATCCAGAGCCGGGCCGCCCGCCTGAGGACTGCCCTCGTACCAGCGATCGATTACCTCGGCCACCTCCCGCCGCCGGCCCTCGAACGTAAAGGCCGTGGGGCGTTCATGGGCCTTGTAGCCGTCGTAGCATTCAACATCCGCTTTCTCAATAATCATGGATGAAGGGGAATCAAGCCATGTGCCGTCTGTGACACCGATAAAAATCTTCAATGGCGTTTCCATTGATATGAAACTTCCGGTAATTATCTGCTACCGGAGAGCGCCTTCCGTGCCGCCTCGGCCACGCTTTGCGCGGTGATGCCGAACTTCTCGTACAGGATCGGGCCGGGGGCGCTGGCACCGAATCCGTCCATCCCGATGGCCGCGCCTTCCAGACCCACATAGTGTTCCCAGCCGAGCCTGATTCCCGCCTCGATGGCCACACGCGCTTTCACCGATGAGGGAAGCACCCTCTCCCGGTACTCTTCCGGCTGCCTGTCAAACAATTCCCAGCATGGAAGCGAAACGACGCGGACCGTGACGCCGTCTGTTTCGGAGAGGACCTTTCCGGCTTCGAGAGCGACCTGCACCTCCGATCCGGTTCCGATGAGGATGACTTCCGGGGTCCCGTCCGATGATTCCCACAGGGTATACCCTCCCCGGTGGAGGCCGTCCGCCGGTGCATACCGGGAGCGGTCGATGATGGGGATATCCTGGCGGGAGAAGACCAGCGCGGTGGGGCCGTGTGTGTTCAGGAGGGCGCTCCGCCACGCCTCGACCGCTTCGGTGGCGTCGGAGGGCCGGATGACCGTGAGCCCCGGCATGGCGCGCAGGCTCATCAGGTGTTCGACGGGCTGGTGGGTGGGGCCGTCTTCCCCCACGCCGACGCTGTCGTGGCTCAGGACGTAGACGACACGGGCGCCCATCAGCGCCGCGAGTCGTATGGAGGGCCGCATGTAATCGGTAAAGACAAAGAAGGTGCCAACGAAGGGGAGGATGCCGCCGTGGAGGGCCAGGCCGCTCGCGATAGCCGTCATGGCGTGCTCGCGGACACCGAAGTGGATGTTTCGCCCTTCATACCCCCACGCATCCCCCACAGCACCGTCGATCTCTTTCGAGCCCGTTCCGGGCGCCTGAAAATCGCCGAATCCTTTGAGCCAGGTCAGGGTGGACGGATTCAGATCGGCCGATCCTCCCATCAGTTCGGGGATAACCGGCGCGAGCGCCTGGAGGACGGCCTCGGATGCTTTCCGGGTGGAAATCGGTTTCATGTCGCCGCTGAACGCGGGGAGGGATGCCTCCCAGTCCGGCAGAAGCGTTCCCTGCTGAACACGTTCAAACCGGGCGGCGGCGTCCTGATCAGCTTTTCGGTAGCGCTCGAAGGCCTCGTTCCACGAAGCTTCCTGCTGTTTCCCCCGCTCGAGGGCGCCTCGCATGTGCTCCGACACCTCTTCCGGGATAACGAACGTCCCCTCCGGCCAGCACAGATTCTTCCGTGTGGCGGCGACTTCGTCTCCGCCAAGGGGGGAACCGTGGCAGGAAGCCGTTCCCTGCTTGGCGGGGGAGCCGTAGCCGATCACGGTGCGGACCGCGATGATCGAAGGGCGAGTCGTCTCTTCCTTCGCGGCGGCTATCGCCCGGTCCAGGGCGTCGATGTCGTTTCCGTCCCCAACACGCTGCACATGCCAGCCGCACGACTCGAACCGTTTCCGTACGTCTTCGGTGAAGGACAGCCGCGTCTCGCCGGCGAGGGATATCAGGTTATCGTCGTAGAGAATAATCAGCTTGCCGAGCTTCAGATGCCCCGCCAGCGAACAGGCCTCGTAGGATATCCCTTCCATCAGATCGCCGTCTCCGGCGATGACGTAGGTGTAGTGGTCCACGATGGCGGCGTCAGGGCGGTTGTACACGGCGGCAAGGTGGGCCTCCGCCATCGCCATCCCCACCGCGTCTCCGATCCCCTGGCCAAGCGGCCCGGTCGTTACCTCCACCCCCGGTGTCGCGCCGAACTCGGGATGCCCTGGCGTCTTGCTCTTCCAAGTGCGGAAGGCCCTGATGTCGTCAAGGGATACGTCGTATCCGGTGAGGTGGAGGAGCGCGTAGAGAAGCATGGAACCGTGTCCGGCGGAGAGGACAAAGCGGTCCCGGTCCGCCCATTTCGGGTTGGCGGGGTTATGTTTCAGGTGTCTCTTCCAGAGGGTATAGGCCATCGCGGCCCCCCCCATAGGCAATCCCGGATGCCCCGATTTTGCCCCCTGTATCGCGTCGACCGCGAGAAAACGGATCGTGTTGATGGAAAGTTCCGCCAGTTGTTGTGTGTTCCTGTCGTCCATGCTCTCTGTCAGCTCCTTGAAAAAATAGTCGGATTCGCGCGCCCGGCTCCGCGCACAATATGGATAGGTGTGAGGGGGAAAGGCCCCGCTGGAAACAGCCGCCCACCAAGGGAACTACTACTTGATCACAGGTCAATTCTCAAGAAAAATGTATGGCGGACCGGAGTCGAATCAGTGAGAGGGTTACGGCGCATCGCCGAATTCGGCTATCATCACGGTGTGATCGGAGGGCTTTTCGGCACGCCTCGGTTTCAGATCGATCCGACAGTCAACGGAACGGTCGGCCATGGGTTTGGTGGCGAGAATATGATCGACCCGCCACCCCAACCCACGGTCAAGGGACGCCGGAACCCGGTAGTCGAAAAAGGCGAACTGCCCGGCCTCACCCGGATGATGCTTTCTGAAGACGTCCAGAAGCCCCCATGATGTGAAGGAATCGAAGGCCTCCCACACCTCCGGCGTGAAATCCACATGTCCCAGGAGCCGTTTGGGATCGTGGACATCGATCTCCTCGCGGGCGACGTTGAGGTCGCCGCAGCAGACCAGCGGGTCATCGGGCGTATGGCGGCGCTCCAGAAACGAGCGGAGGCGGGAGAACCACTCAAGCTTGTACTGGAACTGGGGGAGTTCCCGGTCGCGCCCCTGGGGAACGTAGAGGTTCAGAACCGTCACGCCCGAAAAGACCCCCCGTATGAGGCGGTCGGTATCGAAAGGCTCCGCATCGTCCAGGCCGAAGGCCACATCCTCCGGTTCTTCCAGCGAGGCGATCGCCACGCCGTTGAAACGTTTCTCCCCGCTGAAGACAACGTGGTATCCGGCCTGCGTGAACTCATCCGCCGGGAATTTCGCGTTTTCAACCTTCGTCTCCTGCATGCACAGGACATCGGGGCGGTTCTCCCGCAGCCAGGGGATGATGATGTGGAGGCGGGACCGTATGGAATTCACATTGTAGGTGGCAAGCGTGAACATGGGTATCTCCAGTTGTAATTTCAACGGCTGAGAAATGCTCTCATCCGGGCATGATGGTCTTCAGGATATCCTCCTTGCCGATGATCCCCACCAGTTTTCCATCATCGATGACCGGCACCGTGTGGATATTGTGTTTCACCATCAGCGTGGCGATCTCTTCCAGTTCCGTGTCGGGGCCGACCGTTATCAGATCCGTCGACATGGCCTCCCCCACGGTGACCGCGGCCATCTTCTTCAGCGCCTTTTCGATATCCTTCTGCGAGGTCAGCGGAATCAGACTGTCGAGGAGGATAAAATAGGAGGGGATGGGGATCTTCTTCTGCTGGGTCACGAGATCATCCTGACAGATGATTCCTTCCAGACGACCCTCCTGATCGACAACGGGGAGACCGTTGATGTGGTGCTCGAGGAGCAGCCGGGCGGCCTGGACAATCTCCGTCTCGGGATGAACCGCAATGACCTCCTTCGTCATTATGTCTCCTGCCTTGAGCATGGGGTTTTTCTCCTTTCTCTGTCATGGTGCCGTGTCGGGTGGAGTCTAATGTACCACAGTCCCACCCGATTGTCCCGCAGCACTTTCCTACAAGGGCTCCTGTGTTTTGAGATTGCCGACCGCTCCGGACGTCCCGATAACCACCAGACGATCTCCGGCCACCACCTGCTCCGCGGGACTGATGGATGTGATCTTGTCCTTGCCGCGCATGATTCCAATCAGATTCACTCCATAGGTCTGGCGAAAACGGAGTTCCGCCAGCGTCCGGCCTGACAGCTTCGAATCATCGGCAACCATAACTTCCGCGATTTCAAAACGATCCCTGTCTTCCTGGGCATTGCTCGTTTCAAATTCATTCAGTACCCGTTCCGCGTCTTTTAATCCGTCGGGAGGCCCCATGATGAGAAGGCGGTCTCCCGGGTAAATCCTGAAATCGGGATCGGGATCGTAATGAACCTGTCCGCCCCGACTCACCGCCAGGATGGATATTCCGATCATGGACCGTACGGGGATATCCCGTATGGTCTGCCCAACAATGGCTGAGTCTGTCTTGATGCGAACCTCAAGAAACGAAATGGGCCAGTTGATCTTTTCCGGAAGGAAATCCATGGCGTAGGTCAAGGCATCGGCGGCCTGTTCCGTCGCGTCGGCAAAGGGACAAAGGACCAGATGGACGCCTTCCTTTTCATATGCGCGGGCCTCTTCTTCGTCGGTGGCCGTGAGAGCCAGTTTCCCGCTGTACTCCTCTTTTTTGAGATTATGGATCAGAGCCAGATTCATCTCTTTCGACCGTGCCGTACTGACCACCCATCGCGCTCGGCTCAGCGGCAGATGATAGTGGATTTCAGGGTCGGCGATGTCTCCATATACAACTGAGAGCCCCCGTTGACGCCATCTATCCAGCGCGCTGGGATCAAAATCAACACCCAGTACGGATTTGCTTCGTCTCAACAGATATTCCGCAATCCCGCTCCCATAATTACCCAATCCCGCCAAAATGACATCCACCGATA
>Ga0068712_1004627_pt1 | contig 11443 bp, 14 predicted proteins | sample MTBAKSrepl1MetaG_FD_62987 | JGI IMG/M metagenome (GOLD analysis project Ga0068712, IMG submission 62987) | Enrichment culture microbial communities from Arthur Kill intertidal strait, New Jersey, USA, that are MTBE-degrading - MTBE-AKS1... | ecosystem: Environmental > Aquatic > Marine >... | reverse complement strand
AGAATGGCGTACCCCGGCCACTGATCCGAGCAGACGGGTGTCCATGCGGCGGGGACGAATGAAATCACCACGTGTTTCTTTCCCCGGTACTGTGAAAGGGTTACCCGCTCTCCCGAGATCGCGGGGAGGGTAAAGTCGGGCGCCGTATCTCCCACCTTGACGCGAAGCACGCTGTCCACAGGCTTGAGTTTTCCCGTCTCATAGATATTCCCCTTGAACGCCTCCGATCGGCCGTACGCGTTGCCCGCGTCCGACAGGGCCAGCGCCGCCAGAAAGAGCGGTATCAGCAACAGAACCCTGCTTCTCTTCATGGATCCATCCTCCTATTACAGCCCGGACAAGCGGAGCATTTCATCGAGAAACGGCTTGGCCTCGCCGAATCCCCCCGCTTTGGAATAAAAGACCGTAGAGACTCCCTTCTCCACCCTGACACCGATGAAATAGGGCGTCCTCACCTCTCCCAGCGCGGCATGCACCGCGAAGTCTCTGTCGGGAATGAGGGGGAAGGGAACCTCGTATTTCTCCCTGAACACCTTCATTTCATACGGAGAGTTCCCCGCGCCGATGCCGATCAATTTGACCGTTCCCTTCAGCCGCGGATTGTCCTCGATCAGGCGGTACAGCTCGTTGATCACGGGAGCCTCTTTCTGACAGAAAGGGCAGTACATGCTCATGATCTCCACGATCACCACGCGGGCCTTCACCTGCGGCACTTCGAAGAAATCGCCTGCGGACAGGCCGAGATACGCCCGGTGTGCGCGCTCCGCCGGGACGGCAAGCTTCAGGGCCGGGAATGGTTCTCCGGGGGCCGGCGGTTGCGCCGCAGACGCGGCCAAGGACAGAAATACCGCAATGGTTATCGCCATACAATAGAATGCTTTTTTCATTGGGCACCCCTTTCACGCACGAACTGTGTAAAACCCTATTACGCCCCATCGAGCCCGGGGGATTCCGTCCTTCGATACCAGGAGACGGGATCGGTGAGAAACTCCTCGGTATCCTTCAGAGACAGGAAGTGCTCCCGCTCCATGGAGCTGAGAAGATCGAAGAAGGCCCGTTCCTTTTCACCCGATGACCCGTCCCGCAGGTCTGCATAGTGCTGAATGCCCTTCGCCTCGAAGTCGATAGCAATCCGGAGCGCCTTCAGATCGTCGGCGTCGCCCGCCGGTATGGCCCCGCCCTTCCCGATCGCTCTGGCGAAGAGATCGCGGGTGTTGCTCTTTTTCACCGTAAGGCTCACCGTATCCGGCCATTTTTCATCTTTTTTCCACCGGGCGTGCAGCTCCTTCAGCCGCTCGTAGTGTTCCAGTTCGTCATCCGCTATCTGTTCGAACATGGCCTTCCCCACAGGGTTCTTCGTCCTCTTCGCGTTTTCGAGATAGAAGGCCCTCTCCTTCTGTTCGTTATTCAGGGCAACCTCCAGAGCGTCGAGCTGTTGTTTCTTTCCCTGCATCGTAGTCTCCTTTCTTTCGCGGTGAGGCGCCGCGCCTTATCCGTGGTAACGGTACTATTTTTTCCACAATCCATGGATATTACAATATTCGCGGGCCGTGATCCGGTCTGCTTCGACGCAGAATTCCGCCTCGGGAGCATCCCCCGGCTTAAGGAGCTGTTTGTAGACCTTCCCGTCCGCGGCCGCTTCGATCCACTCGATGTAGTGCTTCTCCTCCATCGGATGGGCGACACTGCCGACCGTGACCTTGAAACCCTTCTCCGTTTTCTCGATGACGGGGATATGCTTTTCCAGGGCCGCGTCGACGGGACCCTCCTTGAACAGCTTCATCGGCTTCCCGCAGCAGACCAGTTCGCCCTTGCCGCCGTGCATGACCTCCACAATATTTCCGCACACCTCGCATTTATAGATCTGGTGTAATTCCGGCATATTCTTTCCTCCTTCTACGAATATTCTTCCTTCATTTTTGACAGGAGATTGAAGTGTCTCCGTTCCTCGGTGATAATTTTATCGATGGCCTCATGCTGATCCGCGGCGACGAATCCCTTGATCTCATGGTAGTACAGGATGGAATCCACCTCCCGGTCGATCGCGAAATCGATTGCTGAAAGGGTATCCTTGATCCGCGCCAGTTCGGCGTCCATCACCTCTTTTTTGAAGATAAGCCTGTTGTCGGCGTACTGGTGAAGATAGGCGCCGTACTCGCCGGGATAGCTTTCCGGGGGCGTCCGGGTCTCCAGCCGGGAGAGCATCCCCTGAAAGATGGCCTTGTGTTTGTCTTCAGCATCGGCAAGCCAGCCGAACATCTCTTTTGCCTTTTCCTCCTGTGCTACCTGCACCGCGTACCGGTAGAAACCGGCTCCGTTCTCTTCTATTCGCATGGCGATCTGCAAGATATCGCCCGCCTCCATCTGACTTCCCATATCACTCTCCTTTATCATCTTTGAACTGTTGAAATTTCTCCTTCGGCACCCCGCAGATCGGGCACCGATCGGGCAGCACGCCGTCGGAAACGTACCCGCAGACGGTGCATACATGGTAGGTCGTGTGCCGTTCCTCGAGAAGGTTGTCCATGGCCTCTTTATAGAGCTTCGCGTGCACCTCCTCCACGTCCTTCGACTGGCTGAAATAGAGGGATGAAGCCCGGTCGCCCGCCTGTTCCGCGACCTTCACAAAATCGCCGTATGCCACCCCGGCAACCTTCTCTTCGGATTCAAAGCTTTCCGCGAGATTCTCCTCCGTGCTTCCGATGGTCCGGAGCAGACGGAGGGCGCGTTTCCCGTGGATCTCCTCGGAAAAAGCGATCACCCTGAACAGGAGGGCCATCTGGGGATACCCCTCCTCGTCCGCCTTTTCCGCGAAGGCCCTCAACCGCAAGGCGGCCTTGGCCTCCCCCGCATATGCCTGGTGAACGGCATTCCGTATCGTGTCATCCATGGAGGACTCCTCTGCTACTCCGCTTCAAATTCATCCTTCGCCGCGCCGCACACCGGACAGGTCCAGTCATCGGGCAGGTCTTCAAAGGCAGTCCCCGGGGCGATCCCCCCTTCGGAATCTCCCTTTTCGGGATCGTATACATATCCGCATATTCCGCACACATATTTCTTCATAGTCTTCTCCTTTCCCTTCTCCGCCTGTTCATTCGCTGGAATCGCGCTCCCCTTGTAGGTGGGCGCGTTTTTCGGCGCCTTGCCTTTCTTGACCTGCTGGTAATAGGCGTACGTCAGCGGCGTCCCCGTTTTGAGCACCTTCGCCCCCGAGAGCTCGACAATAAAAACCGTGTGCGTCCCGGCATCGGCGCTCCCGATCACCGTTCCCTCGAAAGAGGAAAGGGCGTTGTCGGTCACAATGGGACACCCCGTCACGCCCGTTTCGTACGCAACATTTTCAAACTTATCCCCGTCCCTGCCGCTCTTGAAACCGAACTGGCCGATAAAAGTCATGGGCGTCTCCTGCTCGAGAACGGTGACGGCGAGCACGCCGCTCTTCTGGATGTACTCGTGGGTCAGATTTTCCTTGTTGATGCTCACGGCGATCCGCGGCGTCTCCGCGCAGACCTGTATGATCGAATTGACGATCTGTCCGTTCTTCCGGTCTCCCGCAATCGATGTTACCACGTACAGGCCATAGGAAATATTCCAGAGCGCTTTCGTATCCACTGCATTATCCACGTGTTGTAACCTCCTTGAGTTTGTTCGCCACGGTCCTGCCAAGTTCGACACACCGCTTCAGATCATCGCCGTCCGGCACGTATTTCACCCGCAGGGGCTCGGCCACGAGATTCACTTTCATCTCAGCCAGGATATCGTTTATCTGCCCGGCGGCCTCTCCGCTCCAGCCGTAGGAGCCGAAGGCGGCCCCTGCCAGATTCTGCGGTCTCAGCCCTTTCAGGTAGGTCAGGACATCGGCCATGGTGGGGAACAGATTGTTGTTCAGGGTCGGGGAGCCGGCCAAGAGAGCCCCGGCGTCCAGGATCTCATAGGCCGCGTCGCTGCGGAGCGACGCGTGCATCGAGAGGACCTTCACCCGCGCACCCCCTTCCAGAAGCCCCTCCTCTATGGCCCTCGCCATCATCTCCGTGCTGTGCCACATGGTGTCGTACAGGATGACGGCCTTGTTCGTGGGGGCCTGGCGGGCCCACTGTTCATAGGATTTCAGGATGGTATCGATCTCACCGCGCCGGACGGGCCCGTGATCGGGGGCGATGGTCCGTATATCAAGTCCGGACTTCTTCACATCATCGAGGAGCTTCAGAACCTGCGGCGAGAACGGCATGAGGATGTTGGCATAATACGTCGCCGCCTCGTAATCGAGAATGGACTCGTCAATCTCATCCACAAACCGCTCGGCGGTCGCCAGATGCATGCCGAAGGCGTCCTGGGAAAAGAGAAGCCGATCCTTCTCCAGATAGCTGAACATGCTGTCGGGCCAGTGCAGCATGCGTGTTTCCATAAAGGAGAGCCCCATGTTTCCCAGATCAAGCGTATCGCCGCTCTTGAGGGGGAGAACGTTCTCCAGGCAGAAATGTTCCTTCAATGCCTTCGCCCCCATGACGGAGGCGAACACCTTCTCCGGCCTGATCTCCTCGATGATCCGGGGCAAAGAACCGGAATGGTCCATCTCCGCGTGGTGGGACACGATATAATCTATATCGCCGGGATTCACGACGGACGAGATCCGGGACAGGAGTTCCTCCCTGAAGGGAGCGCGCACCGTATCCATCAGAGTGATTTTATCGGCCACAATCAGATAGGCGTTGTAGGTGCTCCCGTGCTGGGTGGCATACCCGTGAAAATCGCGGATATTCCAGTCAATCGCCCCCACCCAGTAAACGTGGTCGCTGATCTGAACCGCCTTGCAGACATTCGCCATCTCAGATTCTCCTTATTGAACACGCTCTGCGCGTGGGGAGCGCATCCTTCAATCGGTATACTGTTTGGTTCCGCCGGAGTACCGCGGCCCCATGCCGGGGAGTTCAAGCAGTATTATCATGGATTTACTGCTTTCCTATCCTAAAACGAGAGAAAAGGCAATCGTTCTTTCACGATATAATAGTAACGCATTCCCAGGAGTCAATACTTGGCGATAAAAGAATTCGCGATTTCTTGTGCCATCGGCCCGCCTAGAAAAGGCGGCGAAGGAAGGTGATCAGGCATCCTTGCGGAATTTTTTAACAACCGGATGCATTGCTCAAAGGAACGGTTCGCTTCGGTGGCGAGGCATACGCCGGTTTTTGTGATAGAGTTTCGGAAAGTTGTTAATTAAGAGGATCACTCAAAGGGGTTGAACCTACGCGAACTAAGAATACAAACGCCGGCGATTTGTGTCAGATTCGCCAAAAAATGGACACGTCCCACGTTGCGTTTTCCGGCATAGCGCTTGGCAACAGGATCACTCATTCCACACCTCGGCCGCGAGCGGCAACTCGTTCAGTTCAGCTCGAGCGTCCCGCCATGTCGGAAAATGCTCAGCGAGGAATGAAATAAAACGATCACTGTGATTTGGCTCGATGAGGTGGGTCATCTCATGGACCACGACGTACTCGATAAGGTCTTTTGGCTTCTTGATCAGCTCCGTGTTCAGCCTGATGTGTCCAGCATTATGATTGCAACTTCCCCACTTGGTCTTCATCCGCTGGAGAAAGTACGCCGCAACGTGAACACCTAGTTTCGGCTCCCATCTGGCGATCAGGGGAGGGACAAATTCATGGAGCAGCGATTTGTGCCATTCATGAATAACGTTCGCTCGTTTGGCGCGATTACTTCCCGGTCGCACGCCCAACGTGATCCGTTTGTGGTCGATCGACACGGCAGGCTTCGCTTCACGCTCGACCACGGTCATGAGATACCGCCGGCCCCAGAGGTAATGGCTCTCGCGCTCGATAAACTGACGGGGCGTTTGCCGGGCCTGATTGCATAGTTTTTCCTGCTGCTTGCGTCGTATCCAACTAAGTTTTGTTATAATATAAGTTTGGGCTGTTTCAAGGCGTGTTTCCGTGGGGGCGGATAACGTGACGTGGCCCTCCGGCGGATGAACAGGAAGGTGAACGTTCTTGATGTTTTTCCGATTTACGACAATCGGCATGGCGCCTATCTGAATAATATCAGTCATGCATAACCCGATCTGTTTTTTATGAGTTCAAACATCGCCATTGTTGCCTTGCGATTTTGCCTTAAGAGTGGAAACAGAGCATTCAATACCTGTTTCTCTCTGATATCGTCACCCTTCCAGCCTGCCGGCGCGCTTTCCCGCATGGCGCGGCCAATCTTCAGTGCAAGTTCAAGCCTGGCGGTTCCGTAGTTGGCTACCGGTTCTTGAAGCGCAGAGGCGGGAGTGAGGTGTCCCATGATATCAGGCAGGTTATTGTAAATGACGGTTGCCTCAGGCTTTCCGTGAAGCTCATGGGGAATATCAAGCAAAAACTGCCCTTTGGCCAGTTTTTGAACCAGTATCTCGGCCTTCCGAAGAAATTCTTCGTAAGACTTGGTATCATCCCACCTTTGTTTAATCAAATCATCCATCAGCTTTGACATCTCTTTATAGAACCTGGGATCAGTCAATTGATCCCGGATGATGGTCTTGCGGACATTGTGGATAATTCCCTCGGCGATCGCGTTCATCGAGAGTTTGCTTTTTTCGTTGAGTTTCCGGGCAATGGTGTCATGAATGCCGGTCTTAATGATAAGCTCCACCAGAGAGTACCTGTCCATTTCACCCAGAGGGTCGGCCGGATCGGCTTGAATATTAGGTATTGATCAGATGGCGCATGTCCGCCTCATAGGGCTTGATGTCCATTTCCTCACTAGAGTGCTTCTTGGTGGCCGCGCGCATTTCGCTGAAGAATTTGACTTCGCTGTTCAGCGCGGCAATTTTCGCGGTTGCATATCCCGCCTCAGCCAGGTCCTGAGAAATGGAGGAAAAAACCCGCACAAACGTTGCCACCGATTTGTAAAACGAAATACACAGTGCCTTGGTATCGGAAAGTGCGTTCGGATTATCGGCATTGCCGCAGAAATAAAGAAGATACTGCTCTATTTCTCGCGGTTCGTGAACCGGCGCGCAGAGATACTTCAGCGCCTCTTGGGCGGCGTCAAGGTTCTTTCTCCCCTCCTTGAGACAATCCTTCAGATGGATATTGTTGCTCCCACCGCTACCTTCGTCAACATCCAACTCATCGGAATTGTAAACGGCTATGGCCTGCTGCACATCGCCGAACAGCTCCTTGAAATCAACAATGAAAGCGGGGGCGAATAAATGATAAATTGACTGGCGCGGGACCCTGTGATAGGCAGAGCGGACGGAAAGTCATCGGGGAGAGATCATGATCGTAGGGATCGATGTTGGAGGAACACACACCGACGCGGTGCTGCTGGAATCGCTCCATGTCAGGAAGACGGCCAAGGCCGTCACGAATCAGGACAATCTGCTCGAATCGCTCGTAGCCGTCACCGAAGAGGTCGTCCGAGGCGAGGACCTCCGTGAGATCGAGAGAATCGTTCTCAGCACCACCATGTCGACCAACGCCATCGTCCAGGGCAAAACCGACCGGGTGGGGATGATCCTGGCCGGAGGGCCGGGACTTCCCCCCGAGATGCTCGCCATCGGCGAAGATACGCACTCTATATCCGGCTATGTCAATCACCGGGGAATCAGGGTCGCCGGGACGGAGCCCCGGGAGGTCGCCCGTATCGCGGAGCTTTTCGAAAGCAGCACGATCGAACACGTGGGGATTGTCGGAAAATTCTCCACGCGAAATCCGGCCCTGGAGACGGAAATAGGGGATATGCTGGAGGGCAGATTCAGACACCTCTCCTTCGGTCACCGCATGTCGGGGAACCTGAATTTTCCCCGGCGCATAGCGACCGCCTATCTGAATGCGGCCATTTGGGAGACCTACAAGGCCTTCGTCACAAGCGTCATGGACTATGCAGAGCACATGCGCGTTGCCGCTCCTCTCTACATCCTCAAGGCCGACGGCGGGACCACCTCTATCAGCCAGTCCCTCCAATATCCCGTCGGCTCCATCCTCTCCGGCCCCGCCGCCAGCGTCATGGGAGTCCTGAGCCTGACGGACGGCAGCGAAGATGCCGTGGCCCTCGATATCGGCGGAACAACCACGGACATAGCAATCTTCGCCGACGGCGTCCCCCTCCTCGAACCGCTGGGGGTCACTATTGGAGGCCATAAGACACTCATCCGCGGACTTCTGACCCGCTCCATCGGCATTGGGGGAGACAGCAGCGTGAGATACAAGGAGGGGAGGATGACCGTCGGTCCCGAACGGGCCGGTCCGGCGGCCGCCTTCGGAGGCCCCTCTCCCACCCCGACGGACGCCCTGATTCTCCTCGGGCGTGCCGATATCGGCGACAGGGAAAAGGCGCACAGGGCCATCCGGGAACTCGCCGCTCAGGCACACCGATCCCCCGAACACATGGCTGAGGAGATATGCGCTCATGCCTGCCGCGCCATCGTGTCTGCGGTCCGGGAGATGATCGAAGAGATCAACAACAAACCGGTCTACACCGTTCATGAGATCCTGGAAGGAAAAAAAATCGTCCCCTCGAAGTTTTACATTGTCGGGGGACCCGCCGGACCGATGGCCCCCTATCTGGAAAGGATGATGGAAATCCCCGCCACCGTTCCCGGACATGCCGAGGTGGCCAACGCGATAGGCGCCGCCCTGGCCCGGACGACGACGGAGGTGACCCTCCTAGCCGATACGGAGAAGGGGGAGGCGACCATCCCCGAGGAGGGAATACAGACCGCCATATCACGGAATTTCACCCACCGGGAAGCGATCGATCTGTGCATGTCCACCCTTCGCGCGCGGGCCCTGCGGATGGGAGCGCGCGAGGATACCCTGGACATGGAGATCGTGGAAGACCAGGTATTCAATATGGTCAGGGGAATGGGGTACACGACCGGCAGGAACATGCGGATCAAGGCCCAGGTAAAACCGGGGCTGGTTGCGGCGATCAAGGAGGAGGGGGGTCAATGACAGTCAACAAGAAGAAGACAGGCCTCGTATTCTTCCCCGCCTTCGACTGGGCCATATCGGCCACCCATCCGGAACGGGAGGAACGGCTCCTCTACACGCAGGACCAGGTCTTCGAGGAAGGGCTCCTCGATCTCGACAATATCGTGGAATTCAAGCCGGGGCTTGCCGCCGTTGAGGATATCAACCGCATCCACGTCTGCGTCCCGGACGTGAACCGCGTTATCACCCAGTCCCACCTGATATCCGCGGGGGGGGCCATAACGGCCGCCGAGAAGGTGATGGAGAAAGAGGTCGACAACGCCTTCGCCCTTGTCCGCCCCCCCGGACATCACGCCATGCGGATCGTCCACGGCGCCAGGGGATTCTGCAACATCAATATCGAGGCGATCATGATCGAGTACATCCGCCGCCGGTACGGCCACCGGAAGATCGCTATCGTCGATACCGACTGCCACCACGGCGACGGCACGCAGGATATCTTCTGGCACGATCCCGACACCCTCTTCATATCGATCCACCAGGACGGAAGGACCCTCTATCCCGGCTCCGGCTTCTCCGATGAGTTCGGCGGGCCGAACGCCCTCGGCGCCACCATCAATATTCCCCTCCCCCCCAACACCTCGGACGAGGGATTTCTCTTCACCCTGGACAACCTGATCCTCCCCATACTGGACGAGTTCAACCCGGATCTGGTCATCAATTCGGCGGGACAGGACAACCACTACAGCGACCCGATCACGAACATGTCCTTCTCCGCTCAGGGGTATGCCACTCTGAACGACCGCCTTTCCCCCGATATCGCCGTCCTCGAGGGTGGGTACTCCATAGAAAGCGCCCTTCCCTACGTCAATGTGGGGATCATCCTCGCCATGGCCGGGATCGACTACAGTCACGTCACCGAACCGGATTACAACCCCGACGCCGTGAGGCAGACGCCTCAGGTCAGCCGGTATATCGAGCAGCAGGTGTCCACCATTTATGACCTGTGGAAGAATCGCGCCTCACGGAGGGCCGCCCTGGTCAAAGGGAAAGAGTACCTGCGCCGGAGCCGGAACATATTCTACGACACCGACATGATCAGCGAACAGCAGGAGGAGACGGTGCGCGTCTGCGACGAATGCGGCGGCCTGATCACCATCCGTTCCGGGGCCAGCACGGGCAACCGGATCTTCGCGGTCATCGTCCCGGGGCAAGGCTGCCCCGTGTGCAGGCGCAAAGGGGAAGAGTTCTTCGCGGGAACGGGTACAGGCTCGTATCATCATGTTTATTTTCAGGACAGGGACCGGGATCTGTTTCTGGTGAAATAAGGGAATGACGTTGAATAACAGGGCGGGACACAGTGTCCTCCGTATTGAGGAAATCATCGAGAAACTGAGAGGGCCGGGCGGATGCGCCTGGGACCGCCGGCAGAAGAAAGAGGATGTGGGGAAATACCTCCTGGACGAGGCATACGAGGTCATCGACGCCATCGATGAGGGCTCTCCGGACGCGTTGAAAGAGGAACTGGGCGACCTCCTTTTTCAGATACTCTTTCTCGCGAAGCTGGCGGAGGAGAAGGGGGAATTTACCCTTTCGGATATCGTGGACGGCGTATCGGACAAGATGATCCTCCGCCACCCCCACGTATTCGAAACAGCGCGGAATCTCCCTGTTGACGAAGTGCGGACGAACTGGCAACGCATCAAGAACCGGGAACGGGGGAGGGGGGACGACGAGTCCTCCCCCATCGACGCGGTGCCCCGCTCCATGCCTCTCCTCATGGCGGCGCGCACAATAACCGGCCGTGCCGCAGAAAAGGGATTCGACTGGAAGGATACGGACGGGGTCGTGCAAAAGATCGAAGAGGAGCTGGCGGAGCTGAAGGATGCCGTTGCGGAAGGGCGAAGAGATTACATCGAAGGGGAAATCGGGGACCTGTTCCTCTCCCTCGTCAATCTGTGCCGCTTCGTTCAGGCGGACCCCGAGCAGGCTCTCCGCGTTTCCCTCCGCACGTTCGCCGCGCGGTTTTCGTTCATCGAGGAGAGCCTGAGACGGGAGGGGCGCTCTCCGCAGGCCGCCGGCATGGAAGAACTGGACGCGTTGTGGAACGCGGCAAAGGAAATAGAAAGGAACGGGTAGCGCACGATGAAGCTTTTCCTCTGCGTTATTGGCATGGTGTTGATCATAGAAGGCCTCCCCTACTTCGCCTTCCCCGACAAGATCAAGTCGTATCTCATGAAGGTGTACGAAACCCCCGAGCACACCCTCCGGATCCTGGGTCTGGTATCGGTCATAGTCGGCCTCGGCCTCGTCTATCTGGGAAGAAACTGACTTCTGAACATGGATGAGTCAACGCCGCAAAGCGGACCCCACTTTCCTGTTGACACTGCTCCCCTTTTCTGGTTAGTCCCCCCAATTCGCCATGAGAACGGAAGATTTTTATTATACCCTCCCGGAAGAGCTGATCGCCCAGAAGCCATGCGAACGGAGAGACCACGCGCGGATGATGGTAG
>Ga0068712_1004624_pt1 | contig 11448 bp, 11 predicted proteins | sample MTBAKSrepl1MetaG_FD_62987 | JGI IMG/M metagenome (GOLD analysis project Ga0068712, IMG submission 62987) | Enrichment culture microbial communities from Arthur Kill intertidal strait, New Jersey, USA, that are MTBE-degrading - MTBE-AKS1... | ecosystem: Environmental > Aquatic > Marine >... | reverse complement strand
CAGCCCTGCCGTATCTGCCCGGCTATTTACAGACGCGGCTGGCCCAGGAGGGCCGGGTGCTCACCGACGCCGCGCCTTTCCGCCCCGGTACCGGGAGTGAGCCGGTTTTTTGAGTCGTCGCGCTTAGATTAGGAAAATTAAGTAGTTAGAACTGATTCCCTGTCGTTTTAGAGCAATACTTTGATTATTTAGTATCAGAAAAGGAGCTTTGAGAATCTTATGAACCATCGCCGAGTAGGAATCTATGTGGATTCCATGAATATCATGCGCAGCGGCGGCTACGGTATGCGCTACGAGGTCATCCGCCGCTTCGCCGCCAAAGACGGCGAAGAAGTGATGCGCCTTAACGCCTATGTGGCCATCGATGAAGAACGGGCTAATTCCGACCCCAACTATAAAAATACCCTGAACTTCATCCTCACCCTCCGGGACCTGGGCTTCAAGGTCATAGAAAAGCCCATCAGGTGGTACACGGATGATTCGGGCCGCACTTACGGCAAGGCCAACCTGGATATGGAGATGGGCCTGGATATCATCTCCCAGTCGGACCGTCTGGACCTGGTCTATCTGTTTACGGGTGACGGCGATTTCTGCAGTGTGGTGAGCATGGTCCAGAACAAGGGCGCCCGGGTGGAACTGGTGGCCTTTGCCAACGTCTCCACCCGGCTGCGCCGGGAAGTGGATCTGTTCATCCCCGGTTACCTCATTCCGGGACTATTGCCCACCACGCCTCCCTTTGCCGGGGCTCCCCCCTGGGGCGAGTCGGGTAGCCGGGTCCGGGGGGTGTGCACCAAGTACTTCGTGGACCGTTCCTATGGATTCTTCCGCTTCATGCACGGCTTCGGCAAGGTCTGGGTGACCGATACCCGCCTGGAGGAATCCCCCTATACCTCGGTGTTTTTCATGGAAAAAGACCTGCCTGCGGGGGTCAACCCGGACTACCTCCCCAGCCGGGACTTTATCTTTGAATTTACCTTGACCGAGGGAGAAAAGGGCTTTGTCGCCGCCGATATCGACTTTGTGTATAAATATTAGTGACCAGTGGTCAGTGGCCAGGGGCCAGTTTTTCTGTTTTCTGTATCACTGACAACTGATCACTGACCACGGACAACTTTATTAAGGAGGGGCTATGGCGCGGAAGTTGCGGGTTTTGTTTGTGGCCTCGGAAGCGGTGCCTTTTGCCAAGACCGGGGGGTTGGCCGACATCGTCGGCACCTTGCCTTATGCCCTGAAAGAAGTGGGCGCCGAGGTCAAGGTCCTCCTGCCTTATTACGGCGTGATTAAACAAGGCAAAGCCCCCATGACCACGGTGGCCGAAAACCTGGAAGGGCGTTTGGGCGCCACCGGCCTCACCTTTGATGTGCTGACCCCGGCGTCCGGAGATGCCCCCTTTTATTTCGTGGAGCGGGATGAGTTTTTTGAGCGTTCCCAGCTTTACGGCACCCCCAAGGGTGATTATTTCGACAACCTGGAGCGTTTTTCCTTTTTTTGCTCCACGGTGCTGCCGGTTTGCCAGAACCTGGGGTTCCAGCCCGACGTGATCCATTGCCATGACTGGCAAGCCTCGCTGGTGCCGGTCTATCTGCGGCACCGCTGGCAGGGGGCGGAGATTCTCAACCGGGCCAAAACCGTACTTACCATCCACAACCTGGCTTACCAGGGGCTCTTCCCCAAGGGAAAATTTCCCCTCCTGGGATTGGATTGGTCTCTGTTCAGCATTGACGGCCTGGAATATTACGATCAGATCAACCTGCTCAAAGGGGGCATCGTCTGCAGCGATGCCATCACCACCGTCAGCGTGGGCTACAGCAAAGAGATTCAGACGCCGGAGTACGGCTACGGCATGGAGGGGGTGCTTCAGTCCCGGGCCGCGGACCTCCACGGGATTTTGAACGGGGTGGATTATCAGGACTGGAGCCCGGAAAACGACACCTTGATCCCGGCCACTTTCAGCAAGTCCAAACTCGCGGGCAAGGCCAAGAACAAGGCGGCCTTGATGGAGGCCTATAACCTGGACCCGAAACTCGCCAAGGCCCCCATCCTGGCCATGATCTCCCGCCTGGCGGACCAAAAGGGTTTCGACCTGCTGGCCGCGGTGCTGCCGGAACTCCTGACCCAGGACCTGATGGTGGTCATCCTGGGCACCGGGGAGGAAAAGTACCACCGCTGGCTGGCCCAGGAGGCCCCCAAATACCCCGGCAAACTGGGAGTAAAGATCGCCTTCGATAACGCCCTGGCCCATCTTATCGAGGCCGGCGCGGATATGTTCCTTATGCCTTCCCGGTATGAGCCCTGCGGCCTGAATCAGATGTATTCCTTGAAGTACGGCACTATCCCCGTGGTCAGGGCCACCGGCGGCCTGGCCGACACCGTGGAGCAGGCGGACCCGGCCACGGGCACCGGCACCGGGTTTCTGTTCAGCGACTACACTCCCGAAGCCTTCGCCAAGGCCCTCCAGGCGGCTCTCAAGGCCTTCAAGAATCAGAAACAATGGCGGGGCCTCATAGAAAACGCCATGTCCCAGGACTTTTCCTGGGAAAGGTCCGCCTCCGCCTATCTGAATCTGTATAAATTATTGGTGGAGGGAGAGAGGTAGACGCTTGGAGGGAGGGCCGGAGCTCCAAAGCCCCGGCCTGCCTTGCTAAACCGCATGACGATCTGCACCAAAAGGGCGACCCCCGGGGTCGCCCTTTCTTTGCTGGATTTAGGAAAATGAGGGGGCCGTGGCGCCGGGCTTCAGCCCCGCCGCGACCCGCGAGTTATACCAAGTTCGGTTTCTGCTGCAACAAAATTAACTTATAACTTATTGATAATTTGATATCTTTCTACCGATAACCGAAAACTGAAAACCGAAAACTGAAAACCGAAAACGGTATTATTTGGGAACCGGGATGGTGATTTTCTGAATCTTCGGTGCCCGTCTTTTTTTGCCTTTGATGATCTTGGCTGCCTTCCGGGCCTCCTGGCTGGTGGCGAAGGGACCCACCCAGACCTGATATCTGCCTTTATCCCGGCGGATAAAGGCGGGTAACCCCTTCTTTTTTAATTGTTCCATCTTCTTGCCGGCGCTGCTGTAGCTGCGGTAACGTCCCACCAAAAGTCCATGTTCTTCCTTTGGTTGCAGGGGTTGCAGCTCGGTTTTGGGAGGTCCCGGTTCCGGGGCCCCGGGTTTGGTTACCGGTTTGTCCGGAGGAGCAGCCGGGGGAGTGGGAGGAGGCGGGGGTGGCGCTTTGGCAGCCGGCGCGGTTGGGGGCGTGGGCGCAGGAGTAGGAGCAGGCGCGGTTTTAGGAGCGGCCGCGGTCTTAGGCCCGGGCTTGTCCTTGGGCTCCGGGGGGGCCTGGGTTTTTTCCGCTGGTTTCTTGGGTGGCTTTGGACTTACAGGCGGGTGGTCTCCTGAATTAAATAGGTAGAAAACCAAGAAAATGATGATTGCTACCATCACCCCCAATGCGACCAAAAACTTTTTATTCATGGTCCCTCCTTCCGGTTATGGTAACATTCTCTTGCCACTCTATTGCTTTGCTCACAAAACTGCAAGCATTCCTTATTATGTCTAAATTTGTCTGTATTTCAGCAGAGTTCAGGCGCGGGGAGAGGCGGTTTTGTGCATTCAGTTGAAGGCAGGCGAGAGGTTAAGGACTCCGGCCCTGATACCAAGGCGCGCCCCAACGGCGATGTACTGTTAAGGGCGGACCCAGGTGTCCGCCCCGGATGGAGGCGCCCCTGCGGCTGCGCCCCCACGCTATCTGAAGCCGCGCCTCTCCTTACCAGCGTTCCCGCTTTTGCCTGGCCAGCTCAAAGTAATGGGCGGTGGCTTCTTGGATGATGCGCTCCGGGTTTTGCCAAAAAACAGCCTGGGCCGCCGGGTCCTTGAAGAGGTAGAGTTTGTTGTTATAAACGGCGAAGGAGTCGGGATCGATGTCCTCCAGCCGTCCCCGGGCCATGGAAGTGGCGCAATAACCGCCGAACTGGGGCTGGTATTTGGGGGCGTTGCTCAAAAACTCGTAGCGGCTGGACCGGGTGCGGAAATAATAGGTGGCCCCGCCCACCCGTTCGTTAATCCACTTTCTGCCCTTGACGGCGCGCTTCTTAGTGAAATAGGCCGTGGGGTCGTAGCCGTGCACCGCCACGGTGTTATCCAGGTTGAGGAGGGCGAACCCCGAGCCTCCCGAAGTGGTGGGGGGCTTCCGGTACTGGGCCTCGGCCGTCAGGCATAAGGCCAACAGACACGCCAAAACCATGGGAACCAGCTTTTTTTGCATGTTGTCCCTCCAGGAAGTCTTAAGTTTTAGGACTAATAATTCCTTTAGCCAAAATAAGGAAGGTTTCTATCACAAGCAAGGAGTTTTATCGCTAAATTGGGCTGCAATTTGTGAGCAGAGTATATCTGAGGACAACTATTACAGTGTGGTAAACCTGGTCGGTTAAAAACTATCGTCATCTTGCCCGCCTGGAAGTTAGCCAACAAGCTTGTCATAGTCTGAGTGGCTGCCGATCCAAAACCAGAGAATTCCTTCGGCAATATTGACGCCTAGGGCCCGATAAAAAAGGCCAACGCGCACGGCGCGATACCGGCCCACTCTTTTAAAATGCAGGGAGGGATGAAATGGGTCTTTTTTCAGGAGAGAAAAGGTTTTATCGGCAAGTCGCTGCACAGGCTTGGGCAAGGATTTATAGCAGACCCAGAAGGCAGGGGAAGTAAAGTGCTTCACATTTCCCGGGTTTTGCCGGCGGCAAATTCTCTAAGGGCTTGATCTGCCAAGGCATCAAATTTTCCGGCCTCGAGCTCCTCTTCGATCTGACGGTCCCAGGCCTCGGCATCGAAGTTGTGGAACCATTTGCGAAACGCCGCAAGTTCAGAAGAGGAGAGCCCCTTTATCTCACGCCCTATTTTCTCAATTTTATCCATGAAATTTTCCACCTGAAAGAATCTTAATAGATTCAGGGACCTTATGCAATATTCTTACTCAAGCCTGCTGCTCTTTCCTGCCGAATCGCCTCAACCGCAAGCTATTAGTCACCACGCTCACCGAACTCAGGGCCATGGCGAGGGCGGCGATGGCCGGGTTGAGCAGGCCCAGGGAGGCCCCGGGGATGGCCACCACGTTGTAGCAAAAGGCCCAGAAGAGGTTCTGGCGGATGATGCGCATCATCTTCCGGGAAAGCAGGATGGCCTGGGGAATGAGGTTTAAATCGTCCCGGATCAGGGTCAGGTCCGCAGCTTCCGCGGCCACGTCCGCGCCGGTGCCCAGGGCGATGCCTACGTCGGCCTGGGCCAGGGCCGGGGCGTCGTTGATGCCGTCACCCACCATGGCCACGATCCCCCCGGCTTCCTGGAGTTCCGCCACTTTCCGGGCCTTGTCCCCGGGGAGGACTTCCGCCAGCACCTCGGAGATGCCCACGCTTTTGCCCACGGCCTCCACCGCCAGGCGGTTATCGCCGCTTAAGAGAACGACTTTCAAACCCATGGCCTGGATGGCGGCCACCGCGGCCGCGGCTCCAGGTTTCAGGGTGTCCGCGGCGGCCAGCACCCCTACGGGTTTGCCACCGGCCACCAGGTAGATGGTGGTTTTCCCTTCCCGGGCCAGGCGCTCCTGGTGAGGGTCCAGGTCCTGGTGGGGAATCTTTTCCCGGCACAAGAAAGCGAGGTTGCCCAGAAGGACCTCTGCGCCGTTGATCCGGGCCTTGACGCCCATGCCCGGAACGGCCTCAAACTCGGACAAGGGCGGCAGTTTTAGTTGACGGTGTACGGCCGCGTGGGTCACGGCCTCGGCCAGGGGGTGCTCGGATTTTTCTTCCACGGCCGCGGCCCAGGCCAAGACTTGATCCTCCGGCCAGCCTTCCCAGGCCAGAATGTCGGTGACCTGGGGACGGCCCTGGGTCAAGGTGCCGGTCTTGTCAAAGACCACCGCGGTCAGGCGGTAGGCCCGCTCCAGGGGTTCGCCGCCCCGCAGCAGAATTCCCATTTCCGCGCCCCGGCCGGAGCCCACCATCACCGCGGTGGGGGTGGCCAGGCCCATGGCGCAGGGGCAGGCGATGATGAGGACCGCCACCATGCTGACGATGGCCGGAGTCAGGGCCGGAGCCGGACCCCAGATCAGCCAGCCCAGGAAGGTGAGCGCGGCCAGGCCCATGACCACGGGCACGAAGATCCCCGCCACCCGGTCCGCCAGGCGTTGGATGGGGGCCTTGCTGGTCTGGGCTTCTTCCACCAGGCGGATGATCTGGGAGAGCACCATGTCCCGGCCCACCCGGGTGGCCTTAAAAACCAGAAATCCCCGCTGATTGATAGTAGCCCCCCAGACTTCCCCGCCCACTTCCTTGGCCACCGGCAGGCTCTCGCCGGTGAGCATGGATTCGTCCACACTGGAGGCGCCTTCCACCACCACTCCATCCACCGGTATCTTTTCCCCCGGGCGCACCACCACCAGGTCGTCCACCAGGACCTCTTCCAGGGGCACCTCTACTTCCCGGCCCTCCCGGCGCACCCGTGCCGCGGGCGGGGCCAGGTCAAAGAGGCGGCGGATGGCCTGGGAGGCCCGGCCCCGGGTCCGGGCTTCCAGCCAGCGGCCTAACAGGATAAAGGTGATGATCATAGCCGTGGTGTCGAAATAAAGGTCCGGGGTGGTCCCCGGCGCCGCCACGCTTTGGGGCCAGATGGTCACCCAGGCGGAGTAAAAATAGGCGGCGCTGGTGCCTAAGGCCACCAGGGTGTCCATATTGGCCGCCCCATGGCGGGCAGAAATCAGGGCGCCCCGGAAAAAAGGGCCGCCGGAATAGAACAGCACCGGGGTGGTGAACAGCAGGAGCAAATAAGCAAGCTGTGACGGCGTTAAGCCCAGCCATCCCGGCAGGGGCGGCGCCATGGCCCCCAGGAAGACGGGCAGGCTCAAGACTAAAGCCAGGAGAAAGCGGCGCTTGAGGCTTTGTGCCTCAATTTCCGGAGGAGGGGGCGGGGGGGCTTCCAGGGCCCAGCCGGTGACGGCGTATCCGGCTTCCTGCACCGCGGTCTGGAGATTATTAATGTCGGCTTGTCCGGCGTCGTATCTGACCCGGGCCTGACGGGTGGCCAGATTAACCAGGGCCTGCTCCACTCCGGGGACCCCGGCCAGGGCCCTTTCCGCCCGGGCCACGCACGCGGCGCAGTGCAGACCGTCCAGGGTGAGGGTGATTTCGGTTATGTCTTTGGGCATGGGTTCTCGTTTTTGGTGATTCGCAAAATAGCTTTTCTCAAATGATAATTATTTTATACCCTGGATGAAAGTTCCTTCCGCCAATTTTGGGTATAATCAAACTTTAGGACCAGAAAGAAGCAACTTTTTTTTCAGAACTGACCGGGTTATCTCTGATTCTGGCATTTCCCTGGACAAACCCCGGCGTCTTGGATAATATCCGCCTATTGTTAAGTTTGCGGCATTTTAAGAGGTAATTGATGAAACGCACCCTGTTGCTTAACCCTCCTTCTTTTCAAGACTTTGACGGCGGCGCGGGTTCCCGCTACCAGGCCACCCGGGAGGTGACCTCCTTCTGGTATCCCACCTGGCTCTGCTACCCCGCGGGGCTCATTCCCGAGTCCCGGGTGGTGGACGCGCCCCCGGAGAATATGACGATTTCCCAGGTGGCGGCCCTGGCCAAGGATTTCGACCTGGCAGTGCTCTTTACCACCAACCCTTCTTTTCAGCACGATCTGGCCACCGTCACCCGCCTGAAGGAAGAAAATCCCGGATTGATTGCGGGTTTGGTGGGTCCCCAGGTGAGCGTTCTCCCCCAGGAATCCCTGGTTGCCGGCCCCCAGGTGGACTTTGTGGCCCGCCGGGAATTTGATTATGCCATCCTGGAGGTGGCCCAGGGAAAGCCCTGGAAGGATATCCTGGGAATCAGCTACCGGCAAGACGGGCAGATCACGCATAACGACGACCGCCCCTGGATCGAGGACCTGGACACCCTCCCCATGGTCACCGAGATCTATCACCGGGATTTGGTCATGGAGCATTACAATATTCCCTACCTCCGCTACCCTTACGTCTCTTTTTATACGGGCCGGGGCTGCCCGGGCCACTGCGTCTACTGCCTGTGGCCCCAGACCTTCACCGGCCGGCGCTTCCGGGTGCGGAGCGTGGACAGCGTGGTGGCCGAAGTGCGCCGCAGCCTGGAACTTTTTCCCCAGGCCGCGGAAATCTTTTTTGACGACGACACCTTCACCGCCGCGGGGGAGCGGGCCCGGGCCCTGAGCCAAGAGTTTCGGGACCTCAAATTCACCTGGTCCGCCACCGCCCGGGTCAATACCTCCTATGAGACCTTGAAGGCCATGAAAGAAGGGGGCTTGCGCCTGCTGGTGGTGGGCTTTGAGACCGGCGACCCCCAGGTCCTGCATAATATCCGCAAAGGGGCCACCCTGGATTTAGGCCGCCGTATGGTCAAATGGTGCCGGGAACTGGGCATCCAGGTCCACGGCACCTTCATGGTGGGTCTCCCCGGCGAAACCAAGGCCAGCATCGAGGCTTCCATGCGCTTCGCCTGCGAGTTGGACCCGGACACCATCCAGGTCTCCCTGGCCACCCCCTACCCGGGCACCGAGTTTTACGACTATTGCCGGGAGCGGGGGTACATGCAGGACGACCAATTGGTTAACGGACAGACCGGCTATCAGCAGTGCGTGGTGGATTATCCGGGCCTGGCCGCGGCCGAAATCTTTGAAGCCGTGCCCCGGTTTTACCGCCGTTTTTATTTCCGGCCCCGTTACATGGCCCGGGCCGCGATGGTGATGCTGAAGGACCCGGAGGAGAGGCGACGGCTGCTCAAAGAGGGCCGGGAATTTCTGCATTTCATGTTTAAGCGGCGCCAGACGCCCGAAGGTGAAAAGGGGACCTGCCGCAGTTGTCCAAAACCATAAAAGAACTAGTGAATCTGGCCCTCCAGGGCGGGCCCGGATTCTGCCAGATTGCCGTCACTAATGCCTGTAATGCCCGCTGCCGCTTTTGCAGTTTCCCCCAGGTGGCCTCCGGGGAGCGGGTCTGGGCCGACCCGGAACGGTTGTTTAAGGGGTTGCACGCCCTGAAAAAAGCCGGCGTCCAGTACCTGTCCATCACCGGGGGCGAACCCCTGCTTTATCCGGCCCTGTTGCCGGCCATGGAATTGGCCCGGCACTTGGGGATAGAATTGATCTTGTGCACCAACGGGGCCCTGCTAACCCCCGGTCTCATTTGCAAACTTAAGGCCCTGGATCTGCATACTCTGATCATTTCCCTGGACGCGGCCTCCCCCCGGGAGCACGATGAGCACCGGGGACTGCCGGGCCTGACGGCCCATATCCGGGAGATGCTTCCCCTCCTGCGGCAAGCCGGTCTGGACCCGGTGGCCTCAGTGACCTTAAGCCGGATGCTGGGCGACCTCCGGGTAATGATGGATTTTCTCAAAAACCTGGGCTTCCGCCGGGTCACCTTTTCCTACCCCTTAAACCGGCTCAACTCTTCCTATCTGGGGTTTGCCGACCATTACTCCGTGGATTTTACTCCCCGGGAATTGGACCAGTGGTTCACCCAGATCAAAGAGTTGAAAAAAGACTCGCCCCTGAGCATCCTCAATCCCACCTTGGGCCTGACCGAACTCCAACGCCAGCTCCGGGGCCAACCCACCCGTTTCCCCTGCCTGGCGGGCTATAAGTATTTCTTCGTGGACTGGCACCTCCAGGTTTCCCGTTGCCACTTCCTGGGGGAGACTATGGGCCCCCTGGAAAAAATCCATCAGCTCACCCTGGTGCGGGACAACTGCACCGCCTGCGCCATCGATTGCTACCGGGACCCCAGTGTCTTCCAATACGTGGCCGTGTCCCTGGCGGACACCATCAAGGACTGGCAACAGAGGCAATGGCTCAAAGGCTTGCGCACCCTGCTCCACCCCCATAACTTCCTCTCCCTGGCCGCGCTCCTGGAAGGCCGCCATTGGGTGCGGGGATGAAGCAGGGGGCAGGGGGCAGGGGTCAGTGGTCAGCAGGATAGCCTTAACTTTGTCATAGCTACATTTTTCCCGCCGAAGTGATAATAAAAAAGTATGGCAAGATAATGAATTTGGGTTAGGTTTCCTTAGTTTACACTCGTCTTTGGCTATGGTAATTTTAAACAAAAAAGGAGATTTGCTAAGAACATGAAAGACATCAGCTGGCCTAAGAAAGGAGAAAATCCGTTTTTGGTCAAATATGCTGATCCTGATTCTCCCACATTGGCTTCTCTCTCTTGGCTTGCATCATTTGATTTCAATGATTCGTTTTTTTCAAATGCATTTAAAGAAGCTGCTGACAAAATTATTAAGGAACTTAGCAAGGGTGGAGAGCATGAACGTGCAGAGATATTTTTTATCCCCATAGCCTATCTTTATAGACATAGTCTTGAGCTCAAAATGAAGCACTTTATTAAAGTGGGGATAGACCTTGGACTTCTTCAAAGAAACGATGAAAAGCTTCAATGTTTATTGGAAAATCATAAATTGCACCAACTATGGAATTATGTAAGAAGAATCCTTGAGAGCTTCTGGCCAGATGCTCCAAAAGATGTTCTTGATGCAGCAGGGAGGATAATTCAAGAGTTCCATAAAATAGATAAGTCTGGTCAAGGCTTGCGTTATTCAGAAGATTTATTAGGAAATAAGACTATGGACGGTTTACCACAATATGTAGAATTGGAACATTTGAAGAAGACTATGGATGCTATTTTTAATTTTTGGGAGGGATGTGAAGCTGGTTTCGACCATGCTATAGAGATCAAAAATGATATGCTTAGGGAATATAATTATTAATATTGTTCTTTGTTTATTAGGTTTCTAAAAAGTTAACAGGGATTGGACGAAAAATATTTTTAACTAAGGGCATGTTATGTGTCCAATAGGCCCCGATACTTCTAAATATTTTTATACATTAGTATATAATGTGAGGAATAATATGAGTAAAATATACCATAACCTGTGGGATATAAAAGAAGTGAGATGCAGTATAATTGTATCGTTTGCGTTGATATTGTCTATAGTTATTTATTGTTTGTGCACCAGATACCAAATGTTAGCTATTTCAGAACGAAATTGCCATCATGTTTATATGTATGATAGAATTACAGGAAAAACTTGGAAAACATTAGAAGGTCCACCATATTATTATATTCCGATATTTAGCATTAGCGATCAAGAGGCGAAAGAAATAATTCTCCAAGAAAAGAAAAAATAAAATTCCATCATATCGATATAGTAATTTATAAGAATGCAGAACGATTCTATTGTATTTTAAGGGGAAATGGCATAAATGGCCCTTAGGAAATTTTTGTTCGGATGGTTGATAATGACGGTTGGCGGCGTGTGGCTTCTGAAAGTAGTGTGGCCTCCGCTTTTAATTCTATTCCTGGTTATTTGTTTAGGCTCACTATGTATAGAGATAAAAAAAGGAAAATTTTTATTTTTAATAAT
>Ga0068712_1004616_pt1 | contig 11462 bp, 7 predicted proteins | sample MTBAKSrepl1MetaG_FD_62987 | JGI IMG/M metagenome (GOLD analysis project Ga0068712, IMG submission 62987) | Enrichment culture microbial communities from Arthur Kill intertidal strait, New Jersey, USA, that are MTBE-degrading - MTBE-AKS1... | ecosystem: Environmental > Aquatic > Marine >... | reverse complement strand
CTTCGCGCCCGAAGCGGCCACCGAGACCATGCGTAACCGGATCAACAAGACGGTGTCGGACGACCAGCTTCTCGCCACGGCGCGCGAGGTGTATTCGCGCGGGTGGGTGACGATCAAGCTGTATTTCATGATCGGGCATCCCAGCGAGACGCTGGACGACGTTCAGGCTATCATCGACCTGGCGCGCGCGGTGCTGGCCGAGGGGCGCAAGATTCACGGCAAGAAAGCGACCGTCAACGTGGGCGTGAGCACGTTCGTCCCCAAGCCTCACACGCCGTTCCAGTGGGTGCCGCTGGACACGCTCGACCAGATCACCGCGAAACAACGCCTGCTCAAGCGCGGGCTGCGCGGGCACGGCCTCAACCTGCGGTGGAACCGGCCCGAAGAGACGCTGCTCGAAGCGTTCCTGAGCCGGGGCGACCGCCGCCTGGGCGCGGTCATCGAGCGCGCGTGGCGGCTGGGCACGAAGTTCGACGCGTGGCAGGAGCACCACGATCACGACGCGTGGCGGCAGGCGTTCGAGGCCGAAGGGCTGGAGATGGATTTCTACACGCACCGGCCCCGGTCGGTCGACGAAGTGTTCCCGTGGGATCACCTGGACATCGCGGTGAAGAAGTCCTTCCTGAAGGAAGATTACCTGATGTCGCTGGAGGGCGAAACGCGCGACGACTGCCGGAACCAGTGCTTCGCGTGCGGGATTCTGCCGAAGTTCCGGGAGACGCGGATGGAAACGCCGGCAGAGGCGTGGAAGTGCCCGCCGGTGGTGCCCAGGGCGCTGCGCAAACGCCCGGCGGAGGTGATCCCGTTGACCCCGCGCTAGGCTAAGGCATGGCGAAAATAGAGTGCCCCATCGTTTGAGGTGGGGCGCTTTTCGTTCAGGTAATGCTGACCGAGCCGAAAACCGTGCTGGCGGTGACCTCGAGGCTGACTTGATCGCCCGGATCGCCGTCGGGCAGGTTGGTATACACGCCCGGCTCCACTTCACGGAAGCGGTTGGGGTTGATGCGCAGGCGCCCGAACGGGCCGGTTTTCACCGTGATGATCGCCCGCGACCGGTCCGGGATCGAGATGCGGACGTCGCCCAGGGTGGAGCGGGCAACAATCGGCCCGTCGGTGCGGATCGGGCAGGCGACGCTGACGTGTCCCAGGCCGGAGGCAATATAGGCGCGGGTGATGTCCAGGCCGCGCAGGTCCACGTCCAGGCGGCCCAGGAAGGCGCTCACCAGCAATTCCCAGGGCAGGTCCTGTGCGATGCCGAGGTCCCAATCGGCGAGGGACATCCACCAGGTGTGGCCGCGCTGCATTTTGAGCGTGGCGTGGTTGTTGCGGACGGTGAGCGCCGGGCGCGAGCGGGCGGTGTACTGCCCGGCGATGAGGCGGCCCGGCTTGCGCAGTGCGCGCAACTGCACGTCAAGCTCGCCGCTCTCGACCTCGAGCGAGGCGGACTGCACGCTGCCGCGCGTGATGCCGAAGGTGTGGTCGGACCAGCCCAGGCCGATGTCGCCGCGGGCGAGCAGTTGAATCCCCAACAGGACCAGCACCAGCGGCCAGTACGCGCTCACGTCGAGATCGATCAGCAGGAAGTTGCCCAGCAGCAGCAGCGCGCCGCCGATGATCAACACGAACGGCCAGAGCCAGAGGATGCGCTTCGCCATCGGTTCCTCCTAGACTTCCAGCAGATAGTCCTGTAGCAGTTGGTGCGCGGACGAATGGCGCAGCCGGTTGAGCGCCTGGGCCTCCAGCTGGCGGACTCGCTCGCGCGTCACGCCGATCTGCTGGCCGACCTCTTCCAGCGTGTGCGTTTCTCCGTCCAATAAACCATAGCGCAATTGCAGAATATGCGCCTCTCGCTGGGGCAGGCGGGCCAGGACCTGCGCCAGATGCTCGCGCAGCAGGTTGTTGGTCACGACCTCGGCTGGCTCCGGGCTGGATTTGTCCTCGATGAAGTCCCCGAACTCGGAGTCGGCGTCTTCCTCGATCGGCGTTTCCAGGCTGATCGGCCTGCGCGAGATCTCGATCAGGTTGGTGATCTTGTCCGGCGTGGTTTCCATCGCGTCGGCCAGCTCGTCGGTGTTCGGCTCGCGGCCCAATTCCTGGGTGAGCTGGGTGGACACGCGGCGCAGGCGGTTGATCTGGTCGCCCATGTGCACCGGCACGCGAATCGTCCGCCCCTGGTCGGCCACGGCGCGGCTGACGGCCTGCCGGATCCACCACGTCGCGTAGGTGCTGAACTTGTGGCCGCGCTGGTACTCGAACTTGCGCGCGGCGCGGATCAGGCCGATGTTGCCTTCCTGGATGAGATCGAGAAACTGCACGCCGCGCCCGATGTACTTTTTCGCCACGCTGATGACCAGGCGCGAGTTGGCACGCACCAGGTATTCCTGGGCGGCTTCGCCATCCTCGACCAGCCATTCAAGCTCAGCGATGTCGTCGGCGGGCAGACTGTCGCCATATTCGCGGATCTGCTCGGCGGCCAGTTTGCCGGCCTCCATGCGTTTCGCCAGCGCGACTTCTTCCTCGGCGGTCAGCAGGGGAACGCGCCCGGCTTCCTTCAGGTACAGCCCGACGACGTCGTCGGTATCGAGCGCCTGCTGGTAGCCTTCATCCTTGATGAGGTCCTCATACAGCGCGCTCGGGTCGAGGGCCGCTTCGTGATCCTCGTCCTCCTCCGCGAGCTGCGGCTCGCCCTCTTCCGCCTCGGACTCGGCAGGCAGTGCCGGCACGACTTCGATGCCGGCGGACCCCAACGCGTCGAGCAACTCGTCCAGCAGCTCGACATTGTGCTCCAGGGCGGGCATGAGCGTCAGGATATCATCGTAGGTGACGTATCCCTGCGTCTCGCCCTGAGACACGAGCTGTTGCCAGAGTTGGTTATCGGGTGTTATCGATTGCGTTTGTTGCGTTTCGACTACGGTCATTTCACGTTTACTGTCAGGCCTTTGACACAAAAACACCCTACCGCCAACGGTAGGGCGCCCTAGATTTCCCCGGACAACCGGAGACAGGCACTAGGGCCCAGGAGACGTGGCTTCACCCGTGTCAGGCGTCACGTCGGGTGTTGGCGTGATCTGAAGCGATGCAGATAGCATGTTCAATAGCAAATCAACGATGGACTTGCGGATCAGGTAGATCCGTTGACGTTCGGGCGAGTCAACGTACACATAGTATGCCACATGATCGGGATTCGCGTCACCTACCTCGATGAGCGACTCGAATGGGCGGCCCGTTGAGTCGGTGGCGCGAAAACGGCAGCGATATGCCGGCTCGGGCCGAAGCCCGAACAGCTCCAGGTTGGCGGGTGTGGCGTCGAACCACTGCTCGGCGGCCATGAGCACCAGCGATGCAGCCGCTTCGTTGACCAGGGTCTGGTTGATGCCGGCTGCCGCGATGCCATCCTGGATGCCGGATATGCTAGGAGCGTACCATAACCCGCTCTCGTCGCGCATCACCAATCTGCCTGTACCTGTAGTGACATCCAGCACATCTATCCCGATGATCTGTGCAGGACGGGACAATTCCGGGTACAGGACAGACTCGAGCTGGGCTTGCCGGGTTGCCTCGTAGTTCAGAAGCTGTGCTTGCTGCGCTGCCGGGTCGTCGAGCATGAGGCCGGCGACCAGCACCGCCGCGAAACCGGCCAGCACGATATACCCTGCCTGGCGCTTGACCATCTCAGTGTCCTGACGAAGCTCCGCAAGCCTGCCCCTAGAGTTTAACCTAACGGCGGCGATACCACCAAACCGCTCCGCCGGCCAGCAGCACCAGGCCCGGCAGGATCACCATGGTGATGGTGGCGATCGTCGTGCGTTCCCGGTCGCTGACCACTACGGCGAGCCGGGTGGGATCGCTCACCGGGCTGAAGCTGACCGCGTCCACGAAACCGGTCAGCCAGTCGACGGTGTCCGTCCAGAGGAAGGTGTTGCCCGGATACTCCTCGACGAAATCGTTCTTGAAGACGTCCGAATCGCCGATGACGATCACCCTGGGCTTCGTCTCTTCCTGGCTTTCGACCGAGTAACGGGCGGTGGCGGCCAGCAGCAGCGGGCCGGGCGTGTCCTCGCCCTGGTCGAAGGCGATCTGCGAGTCGGACAGGATGCCTTCCAGATTGCTCTCGGCAAACGACCCGTCGGACGAGTACAGCAGCGGCGCGCGCTGGTAGCGGCCCTGCCGGACGGTTGGCGTCTCGGCCAGCTCGATCGCGCGCACGAACTGCATCACGATCTGGGCGTCGCGTACGTCGGCCAGCATCTGGTGCGGCGCGATCTGGTCTACCAACAGGGTGAACTCGTTCCCGATTGCCAGCCGCGTCTCGATGACGACGCTATCCCGCACGCGGATGCCGAACTCGTCCCAGAGGTATTCGCTGAAGGCGCTGCCCTCTTCCAGGAAGGTGTTGGTGAGCGACGTGCCGATGTCCACCAGCGGCGGATCGGTGAAGATCGCCAGCCGGCCGCCGCGCTGCAAAAAGTCGTCGATGAGCTGCACCTCGGCTTCGACGAACGGCGTGCGCGCCCCGGCGATGATCAGCGCGTTGGCGTCGTCCGGAATGCCAGTGTTGAGTGCGTCCATCAGGCGCAGCGGCTCGACGGCGATGCCCGCGCCCTCCAGGCTGACGCGCAGGCGCGAGATCCCGATCTTGTCCACCCGGTCGAGGTCCAGCTCGCCGTGGCCGGTAGTGAAATACACCTTGAACTGCCCGGCAGAGGCGACGGTCTTCAACCCGGTCGTGATGGCGCGCTCGTCTACACCGCCCAGGTAGAGCGGGGGCGTGCGCGGGTCCGGGTTCCCATCGGCACCCAGCACGGACAGGAACAGGTCGCCGTCATAGCCGGGTTGGTAGCCGTACTGTTGGGCGAGATCGGGGCGCTCGTCGGGATCGACATAGGCGACTTCGACCGTGCCGTCGCCCTCGGCCTCATACTGGCGCAGCAGCAGATCGGCGGACTCCTGCTCGCGGAGCGCGTTTCGGCTGAAGAACCCGACGATGCGCACCCGGAAGCCGCGATCCTGAAGCTGGTCGATGGTGGTGAGCGTGGTCGAACTCAGCGAATAGCGTTGGCGCGACGTGAGATCGACGGTGATGTTGGCCCGGTCGACCAGCAGGTAGACGAGGATGATGAAGCCAACGAACAGGACCGTGATCAATATGCTGGTGGTGGTATACGCCGTCTGGCGTCCCGTGATCCACGCCTGGAACTCGCCGGGGGCCGCCCGCATCCACACGGCGATCCCGGCCACGCCGGCGGCGACGCAGGCGAAGACCGGAAGCGACACGTCGCGGGTGATGAAAAACAGGATTCCCCCGGCGACCAGCGCCAAGGCGCCGGCCACGCCAACCCAACTGATGAGCGCCGCCTGTTTGGCGGTCGTCGGCTGGTCCATCAGCGCCACCTCCGCGATTCGATCAGGCGGGTGGTGATGAAGATCACGGCCACGATCAGCCCGATGAAAAACACGACATCCTCGAACCGGATCACGCCGATCAGGAACGACGTGGAATAGTGCGATTGCAGGCTCAGCGACCGGATGATCTCGGCCACGGGCCGGTTCTGGATCACGCTGCCGGCGAAGTCGCCCAGCCACAGGATGAACAGGGCGGAGATGCTCAGGAACCCGGCAACGACCTGGTTCTCGGTCACTGCCGAGAACAGCAACCCTACCGCCAGCGCCGCGCCGCCGAACAACCAGATGCCCATGTACCCGCTGATGACCGGGCCAATGTCGAGCTCCGGGGCGATCTCGTAGGCGCGGACGGTGGTGATCGACAGCCAGATCGCCTGGTAGGTCAGCGTCAGGCCGAGGATGAACGTGTAATAGGTCCACGCGCCGAGGAACTTGCCGAGGACGATATCGCCGTCACGCGCGGGGGCGGTCAGCAGCAGCTCGAGCGTGCCCTCGCGCGATTCTTCCGCGAAGAGGCGCATGGTGAGCAGCGGCGCGAAGAAGATCGTGAGGAACCCGAACGCAGCGAGCACCGCGGTGCCGTCCGGCGGGCGCTGGCCCACGCGCGAGGCCAGATCGGTGTTGAACTGGAACCCGGTCAGCATCAGGATTGCGAAGGCGACGAGATAGGCGATGGGCGAGGTGAAGTACTGGCTCAACTCGCGCCGGGCGATGATGGCGACGTTACGCACGGCGGGCACCTCCTGACCGGGACGCCGGCTGGTCGAGGCGCGTCGTCAGTTCCAGGAAGATCTCCTCCAGCGTGACGGCCCACGGGCGCAGCTCCAGCAGCTCCAGGCCCTGGCTGACGATTGCCGAGGCGAGTGCCGGGCGAATTTCGCTGTTGGGCTTCACCTGGATGATGAAGCCGTCGGCGTGGGGCTCGACCGACCTGACCCCCTGGACCGCGCCGACCAGCCGCGCGATCTCGCGCCGGTCCGCCCGGCCACCGACGCGTAGAAAGACCTGCACGCCGCGCTGCAGGTGGTCGCGCAGGTGCTCCGGCGTGTCGATCGCCACGATTCGCCCGCGGTCGATGATGATGATGCGGTCGCAGACCTGTTCGGCTTCGGGCAGGATGTGGGTGCTCAAAAGGACGGTGCGCGTCTTGCCGAGTTGGCGCACCAGCGCCCGCACGTCCTGCACCTGGTGCGGGTCCAGGCCGATCGTCGGCTCGTCCAGGATCAGGACCTCGGGATCGTGCACGATGGCCTGGGCCAGCCCGACGCGCTGGCGCATGCCTTTCGACAGGCTGCGAACCAGGCTGCGCGCCCGGTCGGCCATGCCCACCAGGTCGAGCACCTCAGCGACCCGCTGGCGGCGGTTCTTGACGCCGTGAATCTCGGCCATGAAGTCCAGGTAGCCGCGCACCGTCATATCCCGGTAGAGCGGCACCGTCTCCGGGAGGTAGCCGACGTGCCGCCGCATTTCGAGCGACTGCTCGACCACATCGAACCCGGCGACGGTGGCGTGACCGCTGGTCGGCGGCATGAAGCCCGTCAGGATGCGCATGGTCGTCGTCTTCCCGGCGCCGTTCGGGCCGAGAAACCCCAGAATTTCGCCGGGTTGGGCGCTGAAGCTGATCGAATCGAGCGCGACGAAACGCCCGTACCGCTTGGTCAACTGCGACACGTCAATCATTGCCACTGCCACCAGAAATAAAAAGCACGATGTGTGACCATGTGCTTTAGTCTCTCGATCCTGTCACCCATTTTAGCGCATTGTGCGGCTTGGCTCGCGCAACGTTGGGCTAATTCTACGTCCTTGACAACTTTCGGACAAAACCGCCCTGCCGCCAATGCCCCGCCAATCGTACCGGCAGGGCAGGGACGGCGCGCTAGCGGGCCGACATCGTCGCGCTGAACCAGGGCGGCAGCGTGACCTGCGCCATGGGCCGCCATGCCCACCCATCAGGCGCCGGGACGGACGCCGGCACGCTGCATTTGAAGTAGTAATCGATGCCGACTTCGGGCGGCGGCGAGGTGATGGTGACGTCGTTGGGCGCGACGAAATCGAACCGGCGGTCGGGCTCGGCCTGGATGACGACCGGCGCTTCGAGCATGTCTTCCAGCCGCCGCCGCAAAGTCTGGTGGAGCGGCGCGGTGTCGCGATCGATGGCGAAGCGGGGGAAGGCGAATTCCGGATCGCCGGCGCGGCCCAGGATGGCGTCGCCTTGCTGGACGATGGCGACCAGGGCGCAGTGGAACACGTGCCGGTCGATGACGTCGTGCGCGTCCTGGCCCGGCGTGTCCTGGCGGCGGGCGCGCTCGCTCGCAATAATGCGCTGGAGCTGTTCGGTCGCATTATCGACCGAATCGTTCAGGATCAGGTAGTGGCACTGCGGGGCGAACGTCATTTCGAAGCGCGCGCGCTCCAGGCGTTCTTTCACCTCTTCGGGGGTGACGTTGCCGCGATGCTCGATGCGCTCGGCCAGGATATCGAGATTGGATGGCGTCACGAAGATCAGGACGACGTGCTCGGCGTAGGCGTCGAGAATCTCGCTGGCCCCCAGAAATTCGATGTCCGCGATCAGGTCGCGGCCTTTGGCAATCGCCTCCTCGACGGTTTGCCGCGGCGTGCCGTAGAAGTCATCGAGATGGACGTTCTGATACTCGACCAACGCGTCGGTGTCGATCAGGCGTTGGAATTCCTGGTGGGTGACGAACCAGTGCTCGCGCCCCTGCTGTTCGCCCACGCGCATGTCACGCGTGGTCATCGTCGCCAACTGGTCGAGATCGCCAAAATGAGCCTGGGCCGGTTTCATCAACGTGTTTTTTCCGGCAGCGGATGGGCCGACGAGAATGAACAGAATTCCCTGGCGCGGCATGGGCGTCCTTTCTGGTGGAACGGTCGAACAAGTCGCTACGCTGATAGCAGAAAGTGTAGCACGCTCCGGGCCTTTGGGCTATGCCAATTCGCAAAGAAACGGGCCGCACACACGCGGCCCGTTTCGGGAACTCATCCGGTTCTGCGAGCGTTATTCAGCGACGCGGATGTCGTCGATGTACCAGCCATCCCCGGTGCTGCTGCTGCTGCCGCCACGCCCATCCAGCCGGAAGCGGATGTTGATCTTCTGCCCGGCGAAGGCGCTCAGATCGATGTGTCGTTCGCGCCAGGTGTTGTCGGTGCCGGTTGCCGACCGGACGGGTGGGCGCCATGTGAAGCCCTCGTCCGTCGATATTTCGGTGTAGACCGTGTCGCTCCAGCCCAGGGACCGTCGATCCCAGTAGGTCAGGGCCGGGTTGGCCGTGCCGGTCAGGTCGATCAATCCTTCCAGGGTCAGCGACATGTCGTTCATGTGGAAGTAGTTACCGGATGGGCTGTCGGTGAACACGCGCCCGGTGATACCGAAGTTCACCAGGACGCGCGCGTTCCCGCCGCGCTCGTAGTATTCCACTACGATGGTATGAGGGCCTTCGTTCAGAGTGACGTCGGCAACATCCGGGCTGGACGGGAAGCCGCGATCGACCCACCTGTTGATCACCGTCGCGCCATCGACCCTCACACGGATGCCGTCGTCGGACTGCGTTTGAATCTGGTACTGCGTGTCGTCATTCGCCACCTGGATGGTGCGCGTCCACCGGACCAGGAAGTAGTCGTACACACCCGGCAGCTCGGCTGGCCCGCCGCTGCCCCAATCGAAGTCGATCTGGGCGTCCTGGCGCGTGGTGACCAGCTCGCCGGCATCGAATGCCCGGTTGTGGTTGAGATCGTTGAAGTATTCGGCAGTCCAGCCGCCCGGCCCCAGAGCGCTGCCGCTGCCCACCGTGCGGAACATGGACATGCGGGCCCAGGTGCCATCCATCACCCAGTAGTCGTTATCGGATTCGACGTCTTCGTTGAACGGTAGCGGGAAGGTGGGCTCGATACCGTCACGATCCACGATCGAAACGTCGTCGATCCACCAGCCATCGGCTACGCGCCCGTCGCGGACTGCGTACAGCCGGAACCGGATGCGGATCCACTTGCCGATGTAGTCGCTCATGTCGGCTTGGCCGACCTGGCGCCGATCCCAGGAGGAGGTGGTTTCGTAACGGTGTCTGAATACCTCGTCCCAACCCCGCCAGGTCATGCCGTTATCGTCGGACACATTGATCTCGACCAGGGCATAATCCTCGTAGGCGAGGTCGAACGCCTCCCAGAAGTAGAGCGTCGGCTTGACCGTCCCCGTCAGGTCGACCGCGCCACGCAGTTCGAGGATCGCGTTGGAGCCGTGCTTGTACTGGACGCCGTACGAGTCGGTGTAGGCCACGGCGCCATCGTGCTTGTTCTCCGGCGCGATCGTCCAGGTGCCGCCGGCATACCAGTTGTTGTCGCCGCGCTCGAACCCGTCGGAGAACGGCAAGGTGCGGACCGGTTCGTTGAATTCCTGGAAGCACACATCGTCAACCCACCAGCCGTCTTCGGTCGCCGAGTTGTAGAGCGCATCCAGCCGGAAGCGCACTCGGATGACCTGGCCGACGTAGTTTCGCAGGCTGACGCTTTCGCGCGTCCACGACAGGTTGGTGTTATAACGATGATCGACTACCAGCCGGTACCCTGCCGGCAGGTTGTTGTACTGGTAAGTCCAGATGGCGGTCCAGCTTGTCCCGTCATCGGTCGAAACCTCGACGTAGAGATCGTCGGCATAGCCCACGTCCCACTGGTGCCAGAACGCCATCTCCGGGTTGCTCGACCCGGTCAAGTCGAGCCTCGCGCTGAGCTGGAGCGAGCTGTTGGTTTCGTGGGCATAGTTCTGCCCTGGGCTGTCGGACCAGAACTGCGATCCGCTGTGCGCGGTGATGGTCTGGTTGTAGGGTTGGCTGGGGTTGTAGTCCGGCCCATTGACGATGGCCCACGTCCCGCCTGCAATCCAGTCGGAGCCGCCCGTCTCCATGTTGTCGCACCAGTTCGGCGTGATGACCGCGTCGGGCTTGTTGCGCAGCGAGAAATCGTCGATCCACCATCCATCGTCTACCTGAGTGTGGCTGCGGGCATCCAACCGGAAGCGCAGGTGGATCACGCTCCCGGCATAATCGGCGAGCGACAGAACCACCTGGGTCCAGCCTGTGTTTGTGGTATTCACTGTCAGATAGTTACCCGTCAGCGGTTCCCAGGTATAGCGATTGTTCGTTGATACCTCGATGTAAATCGCGTCGTTGTAGCCGAGCTCATAGCGGTGCCAGAACACCACCTCCGGATCGATCACGGGGTTGCCGTCCAACTGGTCGTTGTCGAGCACGATCACGCCATCCAATTCCAGCGTGTTGTTCGAGCCGTGTTGGTAGCTGGCGCCGGGACTGTCCGACCAGGCCAGGCTGCCGCTGTGGACCTCTTCGTTGCTGCGGGCCCAGGTTCCGCCAGGATACCAGTGCGAGGCGCCTTCCATGTCATCGGCAAACCCGACGGTATAGCGTTTGATGACTTCTTCCTTGACCGAGATGTCGTCGATCCACCATCCATCCGCCGTGCTCCAGCTAGTGGCATGCAGGATGAACCTGATCTCGATGATCTCGTTGCTGAAATCGCGTCCGAGGTTGGGGCCAGGGCCGTCGGGATCGGCGAAGTTCGACAGATCGAACGTCTGGCGCGTCCAACCGAGGTCGGTTTCGTTATAGTGCAGGTTGTAATCGGTCCAGTTGTCGGTCCCGGCTACGGACAGACCCACGCGCGCGTACGTGTTGGCGTTCAGGTTGAAGCGATCCCAGAATTCCAGCTTGGGGTTGGACGAGCCGCGCAGGTCGATATACCCGCGCAGGGCCAGGATGCAGTAGGAATTGGGAGCGTAGCTAGTTCCTGGGCTGTCGGACCATGCCGTTGGCGCGCTGCGGTAGGCTTCGTCGGAGATGGCCCAGTTGCAATCGCCTTCGTCCAGCATGGAGACTTCGTCGAGCAGGATGACGCTCGCGCGCGCGCCCCAACCGTTGTCGAACATTTCGACGATGATGTCATTTTGGCCGGCGGTGGGCGTGAAGGTACGCGTGATCCAGTTGTCCCGGTCAGGGTTCCAACTCCACGAGTCGTAGATCGCGACGCCGCCA
>Ga0068712_1004613_pt1 | contig 11470 bp, 8 predicted proteins | sample MTBAKSrepl1MetaG_FD_62987 | JGI IMG/M metagenome (GOLD analysis project Ga0068712, IMG submission 62987) | Enrichment culture microbial communities from Arthur Kill intertidal strait, New Jersey, USA, that are MTBE-degrading - MTBE-AKS1... | ecosystem: Environmental > Aquatic > Marine >... | reverse complement strand
CCGCTTCAGCTCGGCGCTCGCCCGCTTCTCCTCGGCCGTTGCCTCTTCCAGTTCACTGTTGCCCTGGGCCGCCTCCATCTGCGCCATTTCTTCGGCGATCTCGTGTTTCTTCGCTACCGTGCTGGCCAGCAGCAGGTGCCGCGACGGGATCGGCACGCCCTTTTCTTTCAGGGTCACGAGCTGGTCGAACTGGTTCTGCTCGAACGTCGCATGGGTCGGCGTATCCGACACAACCACGTCATAGCGGCCGATGGTCACGTCGTTGAGTATCCCGCCGGTTTCGTCGGTTAGGTTGATGACGATTTCCTCCTGCAGCTTGTTGGTCACCGGGTCCACGATCCGGATCACCCGTTCCTCGGTGTAGAATCCCTGCACCAGCTCCAGCATCTTCCTTGCGGACATGCGGCGGGTCAGGGCCAGGTTGTCGAACGGCCGGCCCATCTGCATCTCGCCTTGGTACTGCTTGCTCTGGATGGCGACGCCGGACACTTCCGGCCCCTTCTGTCCCTGCAGCGCGTCGGACATGCCGGAAATGGTCTTGATGGCGAACTCGGCCCGGTCGGTAAGCAGCTCCGCGCCCCTGGGTGGGTCTGACGGCCGGCGCTTCTCCGGTTTGGTCGAGCCCTTCTTGTAGACGATGACCAGCCCGTTGCGGTTGCCGTACTTCTCCAGGTCTTCCGGCTCCATGTTGGCCAGGCTGCCCTCTTCCACGTCGTAGCCGGAGTTGCTGACCGTGTTCTGGATCTCCAGGGTGTTGGTAATGGATTTGTTCTCCAGCTCCTGCGGGGAGCGGAGGTTGTCCACCATGCCCCGGGTCCGGCCGCGGCGGAATATCGGGAAGTAGGGGATGATCGTGAACGTGCGGTACGGGCTCCAGGCGTCGAACAGCGCGACACGCCCGCAGGTTACCGTCCACCGCACCCGCTTGACCTGCAGCCGTGAGCGAACCGCGCCGCTTTCGAGGGCCTGGGAAATCTGCCGGTCGGTCATGCCGGAAACAGGCTTGACCTCCCCGGTGTAATAAACGACCACGTCCTCCATGTTCCGCTTCCAGTATTGCCGGTCAAGGACCATGTACCGCCGCGTCTTGGTGCGCTCTTCCTCTTCCACCCACCCCTGGTACAGGCCCTCGCCATCGGCATCGTCGCCGAAATGCGGCCGGTCCATGTACTGATCGGCGTCGAAGTAGGAGTCCGCCTCCTGCCCGAGGCGCCGCGCCTTGTCCTCGCCATAGCGGCCGGCTATCTCGTCATAGGTCAGCCAGTTGATGACCACCACGTCGGCCCAGCCGGCCGGGTCGTAGCTCTTGGCGTCCGGGTCGGGCTGCACGTCGAGCGGATCCAATTCCTCGCAAACAATCTCTCCCTGGAAATTATGCTCAAAGGAAACCCTGAAATCGAGGAAGCCCCGCTGCTCGATCACGCCGTCCTCGAACATCAGGGATTCCTTCCAGTGGTATTCGATCTGGTCGGAAATCTGCATGATGACCTTGGACAGCACCTCGGCCGTCTTCTCGTCGGCGCCTTCGCCCCGCGGCTGGAAGGCGATGTCCACCCGGGAATGGAGCTGCATGCCCAGGGCTGTGTGGACCGCCGGCATGATGTGGTTGAGCTCGATCATCGGCCGCTTTTCGGCCTCCATGGCCTTCCGGTCCGTCTCCGACCATTGCAGGCCGCCGCCCAGGTAGAAATCCTCGTTGCGCCGCGCCGTGGCAATATAGGCGTCATGGCCGGCCGTCTTGCCGTACTCGTACCGCTCCCAGTTCAACCGGGCCAGCTTCTCATCGTCAGCCGTTGCGCCGGTATCCAGCTTCGCCACTGCCTTTGTTGCTTCGGCCATGATTTACACCGTCATGTGTGAGCCCGCGCCGGAGTACCGGTCGTGGCCGATCTTCCGTTTGAGCTTGTCCTGCCAGGACAGTTTCTTCTCACGCTTCCGGACCTGGGGGAACTGCGCGGCCAGGTCATGGTCGAGGATCCGCGCCAGGCCGTCAAGCAGGTCGTCGTGCGCCCCGACCGGAAACGGCAGGAATTCCTCGTCGATGAACCGCTTGACCAGGTTGTGCCGCTTGCCCTCGTAGTCCGTCCGCCACAGGGACCGCGGCAGCCATATCCGTCCCTGCTCGAACTTGGGCACCAGCCGGCGGATACGGTCCGGCTTCGGGGTGCTGCCGCCCAGGGGCGTGACGTTGAACCGATAACCGATGCGGTCCATCTCCGATTCGATGTGCTGGATGTCGGCCTGCATGCCGTAGTGCTCATAGCCGACGCCCAGGGGCAGGTAATCCCGGTGCAGCTCGAACAGCCTTGCCGTCCGTTCCGTCAGGTTCAGCCGGTCGTACACGATGTCGTAAACGTAGTAATTGCGGTCCGGAGCCAGGCCGAGAACCCACATTGCCGTATGGTCCGACTCCTTTTTCTTCTCGTTGGCCGGGTCCACCAGGATGTAAAGGTTGACCGTCGCCGGATCCGGCTCGGTGTCGTAGTAGCGCAGCCACACTTCCTGAAAGCCCTGCACCTGGTCGGCCTTCGGATTCAGAAGCTGCTGACAACCGAACACATAGACGCCCTGGTCGCGCCTTTTCTCCGCCAGTGCTTTCCTGGTCAGGAGGACCGGATTGCCGTCAGCATTGCCGTTATCTGTGGCCGGGTGGATTCGTGGCTTTACCGAACCACGTTCCATGATCGACTTGTAGGTGTCGTTGAAGTGATACCTGGTGCCGATGTACCGCTTCCGGCCGCCGTCGGCCCCCAGGTTGAGGGACAGCTCCCAGGCCTCAGTGGTCTTCTTGATCTGCTCGGGGGTGGTGACCGACTCCCGGGTGACGACGTCGTCGTAGATGAGCAACTTGAAATGCTTGGAGGTCGGCTGGCCGTCGACCAGGCCCCACCCTTCGACTGTCGCCTCCTTCGGGTTGGTGGTGCGCTTGACCGTGATTCCGTTCTCTTCGGACCAGTTCGGCGCTTCCTTCCTGGGATTCGCGTACAGGATGTCAGGGAACAGGTATTTGAGCCGCTCGTTGGTTTCCAGCTCGTATTTGATCTGTCGGAGGAATCCCCGGGCAATGGTTTTGGTGTGGGAAAAAATGCCTACCGTGATCTCCGGGTCGTTGAGGATGTCCTGGATGGTCAGGCCGAAGGTGATGATGGAGCTCTTAAAATGTTCCCGGGCCCACAAATCCAGCCGGCCGTCCGGATCGGCCTGCACCTCTTCGCAGCGCTCGAACAGCCAGTCCCGGTCTATGTCCGCCCGGCCGCACCCCCTGGTCAACAGGAAGAACAGGTCCTGCCGGCACAACTGCCGCTGGCATTCGTCCAGTTCGGCCTGGCCGCCATTCTTCAGGGCCGTCTGCTGCACCCTGTCGAACAGGTCATTCCGTAACTGTCTTGGGCTCTTCCTTGCTTCCATCATGTCTGTAGTTGAGCATTTCAGCCGTTTCAGGCGACAACTGGACCCCCTTCGGAGTCATTGACCCATCTGAACTCTTGTGGTCCGTCTCTGACCGGTCCTTGTATTTTTCCGGCCTGTTCGCCTTGAGCAGGACAATCATCAGGGTGTCGGAATACTCCTGCAGCTCACCGCACCGCGCCCCCTGGTAATAGACCGGCTTTGTGACTCCCTGCAGGGCCCGGCGCCTCGCCTCTTCCTCCAGGGCATCGGTGGCGATCTCCACGGCCTCGTCCCAGGCCGCCTTGAATTCCTCGTCCTGGCCCCGGAGCTTGTAGGCGGCAGAACGTGTGATTCCGCAGTATTTGGCCGCATTGGAGACATTTGCCGTCTCGGCCAAGCGCTGAAGGAATTTCCCTCTTTTTTGTGGTGTCAATTTTGCCCTGTTCGCCATCGGCAAAAAGCCAAAAAAAAAGCCCGGTCATCCCATCTCTGGAACAACCGGGCTTGGAAATGTCCGCGCATATCACGCGGCCAATCTAAGCAACCGTCACAAACTATTCGATTACTTTAATTATCAAAGTTTCTTTGCCGTTTGTCAAGAATTTCGGTAGCCCACCTCTATTCGCTTTTCAGGACAATCCTCTCATTTTGTTGCCTCGCGGTTGATTCAGATTTACCCGTTTTGTATTGGCAGATTTCTTCGTGTAACTCCCATTAACTATTTATCTTTTTAAAAAAAGATATTATGTCATACGGATTAAAATTAAACCTTATACGAAATCACAAGGAGAACATTGGCCATGCGCAAAGGAACAAAAAAAATCTCCCTGGAGGTAGAAGTTTTTGACCTGCTCCAGCAAAGTGCTATGATGACGGCAAAGGAAGTATACAGCTTTCTGTTGCCCCACAAGTTATCTGTGAGCCAGTTCCGCACCCTGGAAGCTTTGTACACCCATGGGCCGTTAAGCCAGATTGATATTGCCGGCCGTATTTTCAAATCCACCGGTAACATTACCGTAGTGATCGACAACCTGGAAAAACGATTCCTGGTCAGACGCCTCACCCGGGCCGAAAACGACCGCCGCTACAACAAGATTGAACTGACTCCGGAGGGAAAACAGCTGGTCAAGAAAATCTTGCCGGAGCAGACCAGGTGGATAAAACAGGTGATGGAAAGGATCCCGAAGAAAGACTTGGAACAGCTGAAAAGGATCTACGTGATATTCGCGGGGTGGAGTAGGGAAAACTGATAAAAAAATAAACCTATTTCTTTCAAGGGAACTCTTAGATGCCAAACGAAGGGGAACCTATGAACATTACAAGAAAAAATTTAGTGCTAAGTATTGTCGATGCCGTTGCTGAACTTTCAGGAGGATGTAGCGAGCCAAAAATTGATGCATCTTCAACCAAGGAGTAGCAGTGGAAAAATTTTTAGTTAACATGGCCATTGTGAAGGTCAACTGGGATAGCAGCGAGAAGGATCTTCTTGATAACTATATCCCCCTAGTTGCTTATGTCTTGAAAAATTACTGCAATGATATCATTTCACTGGAAGAATTTAAAGGTGAGTTTACAAAGGTTGCAGAATTTGAAATGCCGACTGGGGCCATAGCAAGTCTACTAAAAAGAGCAAGTAAGCGGCATCGATTTATTAAAAAAAATGCAGCAGGGCTATTTGTAATAAATCGAGCGTCATTGCCAGTTTCTAGATATGAGGAAATAAGAGATAAGGAAATACGGAAATATAATAGCCTTAAGGATAAATTTGTAGAGTTTTGCAAGCGCATTTATAATATCGACGTTGTCCAGGAAGAGGTTGATAAGTATTTTTTCGAGATACTTTACGAAATCGCTCCAGCTCTATTTATGAGCGTTTCAGATATAGACAATATCAAGATAGAAAAAAGACATCAAACCAAGTACATGATTAGCAGATTTGTCTCTCACGCATACCATTCTGATCAAACGTCTTTTGAAGCAATTGAATCCTTCGTGCGTGGTGCGATGTTAACAGAAACATTTTACTACTCTGCCCCTGCTGAACTTCAAGGCAAAATGAGAAGGGTTGTAGTGTACTTTGATACACAATTCTTGCTTAGAGCAATCGGTTTTTGTGAAAAAAAATATTCTGAGCCATGCCTTGAGTTGGTTAACATCCTTAGGTCTATGTCAGTTAAAATGCGCTGCTTTAGGGATACTTATAACGAAATACATGGGATATTATTCGCAGCTTCTGCGCAGCTCAGGACTAGAGGACGAATAATACCGAGAAAGCCTGGCGATGTTTGGGATTACTATAATAATATCGGAGCCAAAGTATCAGATGTGGAGCTAGACATAGCGTTATTGGAAAAAAAACTTGGGAATATAGGTATCCTCATAGTTGACAGGCCCCCCCATGAAGCAGAATTAACAGTGGATGAAACGGCATTAGGACAAGAAATTGCTCAAGAGATGCAATTCCAACCTGAACCAGCACGGAATCATGACATAGACTGCTTAACAGCAATATATAGACTCAGACGCGGCAAGCCACAGAAATACTTAGAATCTTGCGACGCAATCTTTATAACTACGAATACAGCCTTGGCCAGCGCTTCAACAAATTTTTTTAACAGAAACTATGGGATATCGAATGCAGCCATATGCATGTCTGATCAAGTATTTACGACATTAGTATGGCTCAAAGCTGTAAAGAAGGCACCAAACCTGCCTAAGTACCGCCTTGTTGCTAACTGTTTTGCCGCTATTCAACCTTCCACTGAGTTATGGCGCCGCTATATAGAAGAAGCAAACCTTTTAAAAGAAAAAAGAGAAATCACCGAGGAAGACTATGCCGTTCTTATTCACAGCCTAGAAGCACGTAATAAATTGATGGATCTTACACTCGGCGAAGACGATATCATCAGGGGAAACGTTCGCGATGTTCTTGAAGAGGCAAAAGGAAAGTATACCCAAGAACTTTCGAGTCAACTGACAATAATCACGTCTACTATGGCGACACAACATGACAAACTCGAAAATTTGATCGCTAAGGTCGGCAAAATTACTCATCGATGCCTATCAATTTTCCTTCTTTTCATTTTGAATGCTGCACTCATTAAGGCAATTTTTATGTCTTCGCCAGATAAGTTGGACAAGGCAAATCTACTATCGTGGGACGCCTGGGCTTTTTGGCTGTTCTCATTACTGACTCTTGCTAATCTTATTTGTGGGTTCAGAGTTTATGATTTCTGTAAAAGTGTTGCAGAAAAAGCATCAGGCATTTTAACTGATTGGCTACGCAAAATACTTTTTGCATAACGATGCCTATAAATGAAAATTAATTGGAAAGTAAAAGGGAATGGTCAAGGGGAGTAGGGTAAAGACTGTTAACGATGTAACCCTCCCCGAAAATAGTACTAGCGTAAATTAAAGCAACTGGTCAAAAAAATTTTGCCTCAGCAGGCAAAAGGGATCAAACAGGTGATGGAAAGGATTTCGGGCAGGGATTTGGAACAGCTGCAAAATATACTTGGATCATCACCTGGAAGGAAATATTGAAAAACCGAGGGTAAAAAAGCAGGGAATTAGCAGGTTCAAAAGTGATCAAATAGCAAAATCTTATTATTATCTAGCGCAGGATAATAGTAAATATTTATTAAATCACTGCATAGCCCGCAAAAAAACGAGAATCAAATGAGAACAGGTATGAGAAGCCCATCTGACGAGGCAAAGCAACCTCATTGTTTTATAATAATGCCATTCGAAGAGGCAAAATCGTCTAATGGAAATTATGAAGATCTAAATAAAGATATGCTTGACACCATTTTTGAACTTCTTGAAACCCTTTTCAATGGATTGGGCTATAGAGTTACCCGTGCTGATTCAATTGGTGACATCCTTGCTGATATCGTTGCTGGGCTGCATTCTGCCGAGGTGGTTTGTGCAGATCTTACAGGACTCAACCCAAATGTGATGTATGAGCTGGGAATTCGTCATGGATTCACAAAGAAAACCATTTTGCTTACCCAGGATCGAAAGGAGTTGCCTTTTGACCTAAATAAATACTTTTGCATCGAGTACGGATGGAAAACTAGCAAAGAACGACTGCAACTTGAGAAAAACTTACGCAAAGTACTCGAAAGAGCTGAAAACGAACCTCACGTACGGTACGGACCAGTTCACACTTATCTTGGAATTCGCAACGTTGCAACCACCTTAACAGAAAAACGTGATATTTTGCGTCGCCTGGATGCGGTGGCTGGAGAGCTTACAATTATACACAAGACGATGCGAGCAGATATTGAGAATATATTATCTGCCTACGAAGGTGCATGGCTATCACGAGAAATAGGGGGATTTGAGATTGATTTAAAAAAAATTCCCGAAGATGTGTTAGACGCTGATATTCAATTGAATCCAGGGGCTTCATTTATTTATCACATGCGGCATCCTGCACTTGAACTTTACCTCGCAACCAATCCAGTTCTTGATGCATTTGATATTCACAATGATTTTACCGCGCTGAATATTACGGTTCGAAATTTTTGGTATGATCTTATTACATTGGATCTGTACTCCCTACGTCATTATATGGTGAAACTCGCTCATCTCAATGAAATACGGCATGATTTTGGTACATTGCGAGAAGCCATAGCAAACGATGAATTTGGCAAAGATTTAAAGTTATATTCTCGTGAGTGGAAGGCGGCGGCGGAGGAATATGCTCGCCAAAAATGGGCTGAGCGGAAGCAATTTTTCGAACCTAGCAATGTACCGGACTCTCGTTCCTCAGGCCAGTGATCTTTTCGTTTGCCAACCAATCATCCATATAAATACAAGGAGCAGGGCGTAAGTGCAGAACACAATTGAACAAATTGTCGAAATAGATGGCAACTTCAGTATGCCTCAACTCGCCAATGCTGTATGGCCTTTAATAGAAGCACAACCAGGTGTTTTGGCAGTAGCGGAACAGATAAAGGCTTCACTCGGTAATAATTACAGAAAATTAACGTGTTCAATTTTGAGAAATGCTTTCCTTATTGAATTGGTCAAGGTTCCAAAAATAGAAACCACGAAGTTTCGTGTGCGCTGGTTTGACCAACTTGACGACGATCCAAGGTATTGTTCATTTGATGAGTGTTTGATGATCGCTCAAGACCTTCTATCTACATTACCTGAATGGCTGGCTAATCCGAGCCATGCTGAATGTTTAAAATTATCATTTTCTAATGGCATGGTTCCTTACGAAGCCCCATTAGACTATGCAAAGCGTCTCACACCACAACATCGCTTACATCAGAGAGGAAATTTGATATGGATCTATGATGATTTAGTTCTACGAACACTTAAACTTAGGAAATATCTCACAGATGAAGCGACATCCCCTGACCGCAACTTTTTTCGTACAGTTCTTTCAGATAAAATTAAAGTAAAGACCTATCTCACCGACAGGGTATTAACAGGTGAACACAAGACTAATAGAGAAAAGCGCTGGGAAACTCATCCTAACTCCGTTCATTTCGCGGAACGTAGAGTATGTATGGCAATCGAGTATGCACTTGTAACTCAAATCTGCGCATTTGAAGGGTTCCCTTCAGCCTCTCTTAGTCAGTTACAAGAAGCCAATATTCTGCCCAAAAATTTACCTACCGCATTGTGCCCAATAACAGGAGATGCTTTATCTTACGAAGCGTTCCGTAATGAGCTACTAAATCCCACGCATGGAAAATCAGATTTTCAAGTCGGCCATTTGAACCCGCTAAAACTGGGCAATGAAGGCGAGGCTGCCGGACATACATCCGACAACATTAGCTGGATATCAGCTAACGGTAATCGAATTCAGGGCAGCCTTAGTCTTCATGATGTGCGCATTTTGATCCAGCGTATTTCAGAAAACTATGATCGACATGGCTGGTGGCCCAAGTAGTCGGCTAAATTGCTACGCACTCCCTCGCTTCTTTCGCTAACTCACGGGCTTCGACTCGCTTAATAACCGCCTCTTTAACTAAGTTGCTAATCCGTTCCCGAGAGTCTTTCGATTTAGGGATAGGTAATACCAATTCCTTAATTCGCTCGCCAAGACTGTCAATTATGTCCTGCGTAAATTGTTTGGAACGAATTTGCTTTTGAACTACAGTAGAGCTTAATATTGCGAGCAAAAGATATGAATCTAAACCGTAACGGTTCTCATTTACTCTGATATTGTACAAGTGGCTCTGGTAAAGAATTTCCTTGTCAGCTTCGCTAATAATTGCGCAAGTTCCAATTAGATATGTGCCATCCTTAACCATCAAAATATCACCTGGTCGTACATCCTGTTTCTTTTTTAATCTATTATATATCTCTGTAGAGACTCCATGTTTTGGGTCTGCTTTGATTTCCCAATTGCTAATGTCTGAAGTTCTTATAAATGGTATTGACCCTGTCCCGTAAGCAAGTTTACCTACTTCATCGCCAGTCGTAAGTTTTAAGACTCCTTCGTTTAATAAATCCGAAAACTTTAAAAGAGAATGCGTATTTTCCAGTCCATTCAATTCTTCATTTGCTTGCGGATCATAGTATCGGGGACATAATACACCCCCTAAAATTTTCTCTTTATCTACCGTAAAACCGAGGTTTGATGAAGCTTTCAGCTTATTCTTTTTATAGTTTGAATAATTCTCAGCGATAATGGGAAGGTCGTTATGTGGAATAACACGCGCTCTTGAGTCCTGGCCGCACCATTTAGCTTCTGCCATAAACACAGTTGAACCATTATTTGTTGCTTTATTGCCGTTTTTTGTCGCCACAAGTAAACAAGTTTTTGTGTGGGTTCCCCCTTTTCCGGAGGTCTTAAATAATGTTTCTGGCATCCCCATGACAGCATGAATATCCGAGTGCCTTAAAAGATATTCAACAACATTGCGGTAGGATTTGTTGGAAAGAATGCTTTCTGGCAAGACCATTCCCAGTCGCCCACCTGGTTTAAGAAGAGACAGACAACGTTCAACAAACAACACCTGAGGTGGCACATTGCTTTTAACCTTGTCAGATGGCTCCAATAATCCTGTTTTTGGATTTTTAATCCATTTTTTGGCCAGATCAAAAGTTTTCAAAACATCTGGTGTGCCAGAAACTATCCGCACTCCAAATGGGGGATTTGTCAAAATTACGTCCACACCTTCATGGGGCAAATATTTACGAATGTTTTTATGGCCATTCTGGAAAGTAATACTGTCACCGTTTATTATGTTTGGATGACCGCCTGTAAGCAGCGCAACATGAACTTTGGCAAGTTGTGCTAAATAAGTGTCTTTATCTATCCCGTAAAGATTTATTGAAACATCTTTAGGTACAACCCCTTGTTTTTCTAAATAAGCACAGACGGAGGATAAAAATCCACCAGCTCCACATGCTGGGTCTAGTATCGTCTCGTGTGGTTTCGGGGCAAGTGCTTTAACCAATAAGTTGGTTACTGACCGGGGCGTGAAAAATTGGCCGGAATTTCCCTTTGACTCACTTCCTACAAATACTTCAAAAGCATCACCAATTGGATCGGTGTTAGCATCCATAATGGAAAAACTGAGTTGCCCCATTACATATAGCAAAGACGACGGGTCAAGCAAAATTTCAGTGTCTTTTGGGTAAATTTCTGTGAATTCAGATCGAACTATCGTAAATGTACTACGCAGTTGTTTTGACAAGACAAACGGGTCAGTAACGCCATCTACATCATCTGCTTCACCACGTTCAATTAACAATTTGCAAAACAGACATTTAAGTACCTCGTCTAACAAAGCATCGTCACGAGTTGCCCCCACAAACTGACCAGCTAAGTAGTTTCTGATATTACGGAAAGCATCTTTAGGGTTTTTTTTAGTTATAAAAAGAGGAACTTGGCGCTCATTTAATTGTTTTTTTGTACGTGCCATAATCTCTCCACATAATATGTTTTCATATTTTATGCATAACATATCATGAAAAAACTACTTGAAGCAAGTGAATTTCGCTGATCTCTGTAATTCTCGGCAACCTTGAGACTTTTCGGCGCTGGTCCGGTTAATAACAGACCAACGAAGGCTAAAAACAAAACCCCTCTTTGGTAGGGTTTTCATTT
>Ga0068712_1004607_pt1 | contig 11478 bp, 10 predicted proteins | sample MTBAKSrepl1MetaG_FD_62987 | JGI IMG/M metagenome (GOLD analysis project Ga0068712, IMG submission 62987) | Enrichment culture microbial communities from Arthur Kill intertidal strait, New Jersey, USA, that are MTBE-degrading - MTBE-AKS1... | ecosystem: Environmental > Aquatic > Marine >... | reverse complement strand
GATAAGCCATACTAAGCACCTTTACTCGTAATAGCAAGCCAAATATTTATTTTTTTTTAAGATCCTTTCACCGGATGACTTGATCATCTTGAGAGGATGACCCAAGCTTTTGCCAGAGCGTTTGGACGCCAGGAAACCGGATCATGAGAAACAAATCGAATGCGACGTTGCGCTTTCGAACAACTATGCCTATTATCTGATAATATGAATCTCTAAACATTTTTAAAAAAGGTGATCACATGTCCGACAACCGGCTTATTCATGAAAAAAGTCCTTACCTGTTGCAGCACGCCCATAATCCCGTCGACTGGCAGCCCTGGTCGGAAGACGCTTTTGCCCGGGCCAAAACAGAGAACAAACCGATTTTTCTTTCCATCGGGTATGCCACCTGCCACTGGTGCCACGTCATGGAAAAGGAATCTTTTGAGGATGAAGAGACCGCCCGTTATCTGAACGAAACCTTTATCTGTATTAAAGTTGATCGCGAAGAACGCCCCGACATTGATGCGGTCTACATGGCGGCATGCCAGATGATGACCGGCAGTGGCGGCTGGCCGCTGAGCATCTTGATGACGCCGGCGAAAAAACCGTTTTTCGCCGCCACCTACCTTCCCAAAAAGAGCCGTTTCGGCCGGCCGGGTTTAATCGACATCTGCCTGCAGATACGGGATCTGTGGCAAAACCGGAAAGAGAAAATAGACGCCTCGGCCGATGGGATTGCATCTCAACTATCCCGGGCATTCGCCTTTAAGAGTGCGGACGAACCCGATGAATCCCTGCTGGACCAGGCTTTTCAACAAATCAAACGGGCCTTTGATCCGCAGCACGGCGGTTTTGATTCCGCACCGAAGTTTCCCACTCCGCACCGGCTGCTCTTTTTGTTGCGCTGTTTTCATCGCAGCGGAGATAAAAGCGCACTGGACATGGTCACCCGGACCTTAACGGCGATGCGAATGGGGGGTATCTGGGACCATGTCGGGTTCGGCTTTCATCGGTATGCAACCGATGCGAAATGGCTGCTGCCGCACTTTGAAAAGATGCTGTATGACCAGGCCCTGATCGCCACAGCCTACCTGGAAGCCTACCAGATTACCAAGGACCCCTTTCTGGCTCAAACTGCCGAAGATATTTTCACCTATGTGCGGCGGGATATGACCTCTCCGGAGGGCGCCTTTTATTCGGCCGAAGATGCCGATAGCGAAGGTGAAGAGGGCAAGTTCTATACCTGGTCGGCGCAAGAATTTGACCGGGTGCTGGCGGATGAGGACGCAAAGCGCTGGGCTGCGATTTTTCGCCTGAGCCCCGAGGGAAATTTTCAAGACGAGAGCACACGACAAAAAACCGGTGCCAACATTCTGCACCTTACGGCCCGGCTGACCAAATGGGCGGACAAGCTGGGGGTATCGCCGGACTTGTTACGGCATGAATGGAATCGGGTTCGGGAGAAATTATTTCTGGCGCGACGGAAACGGATTCACCCCCTGAAAGACGACAAGATCCTGACCGACTGGAACGGTCTGATGATTGCCGCCTTGTCCCAGGCCGCACGGGTGTTAAACCGGACGGACTATGAAACCGCGGCCCGCAGGGCCGCTCAATTTGTATTATCCAGCATGCGGGATAGCGAAGGACGGCTTTATCACCGTTACAGGGGCGGTGAACTGGCCATTGCGGCCCATGCGGCCGATTATGCCTTTTTGATTTACGGCCTGCTGCATCTGTACCAAACCACCTTCGATATCGCATTTGCTGAAGAGGCTCAGGCCTTGCAGCTGGATATGATCCGGGACTTTTGGGATGAGCAGGAAGGAGGTTTTTTTTCTTCACCCCGGAATATTGACGAATTGCCCGTGCGTCCCAAGGAGTTGTACGATGGTGCGCTTCCGTCCATTAACTCGATCGCGCTTTACAACCTGTTGGTGCTGAGTCGATTGACGGGTGATCCAAAATGGGAAAACAAAGCCCACGAACTGGTTCGTGCGTTTGCCGGAACGGTGAAATCGCAGCCGACTGCCTTTGCCTATTTTTTGTGCGCCCTTGATTTCGCACTTCGACCCGGCCGGGAGGTCGTCATTTCCGGCCGGGTCGAAGCCGCCGACACAAGAGAACTATTGTCCGCGCTGAATCTTAATTTCGCACCCTCTCAGGTGACCATGGTTAAGTCGGATCAAAACGCCGAGCGCCTGGCTAAGTTTGCCGGTTACACGGACGGTTTGCAGATTGTTGCAGAAAAAGCGGTTGCGAATATCTGCCGTAGCGGCTCCTGTATGGATTCGGCCGGCGATAAGCAAACCCTGCTGGATCGAATTTTGGGGCAGGAGAAAACCTGACCGGCATTTCCGTAAGTCAGGCTTCAGGGCTGCGACGTCGCGGCGGTTTCCCGCTCAGGCGCTTTGGAAGGAACCATGTAAACGAGAAAGTTGGCCATGAAGATTGTGAACGCCAGAAAATAAAAAGTGTATAGGATTCCAAACCGGTCCGCAATAAGGCCGCACACCGCAGGTGCGATGGCGGAAAAGAGGAACTGCAAACTAAACAGGGCGCTTACCGTGGTGCCGGCAAGGTTTTTGGGCGCCAAGTCCATGGTCCAGGCAAAAATGACAGGCCGCAACGAGAAGAGAAAAAATCCCAGGAAGGCCAGGACCCAGATAAACATCAATTCCAACCGCAGAGCCGCCAGTATCAATAAAAGAAGACTCGTTGTCGTAAGCCCGGCCGTCAATACAACCCGCCGTCCTTTTCTGTCGGAAATAACACCGGCGAGGGGGGACGAAAAAATCCCCGTCGCCTGGACGACCATGATGTAGGTTCCGACCAGGGCCGCGGAGTATTTGAGCTCATTGGCCAGGTATAGCGGCAGGAAGATAAAGAGTCCGGTTTGGGTCATGCCGCGCAGACCGGACAGGACACACAGGATCAGAATGTTTTTGTTATGAATCAACGTTTTCACTGCGGCCCAGTATTCCTTGAAAGACAGACCCTTTTTAATTTCCTGGGCTTTCACCGTACCTGCTTTGGCCAGGACCTTCCACAAAATAAATCCCATAATGATCCCGGGGACAACGTTCAGGATCATAACATGACGCCAGCTTAAGAAGGTCAGGGCCAAACCGATGCACAGGGGGCTCAGGGTATCCCCCAGATTGGCGCCCATGGCATGAACGGCAATGGCAAATCCCTTGTAATCCGGGAAACGTTTGGACAGGAAGGCAAGTGCGGCGGGATGCCACATGCCGCTGCCCACATTCACAAAAGTGATCAATAGCAGTATCAGGATGTAGTTACTGCTGAAACCGACAAAAAAGTAAGGCAAACCGGACAGGGCCAAAGAAATGCCTAAAACAAGTCCGGTTTTTCCAACCATATCCACAAGCATTCCCCCTGGAAGATTCACGAAGAAACCCGTGAAGTATTTCCAGGCCATCAGAAAGCCAATCTGGCTGTAGGTGATTTCCAAGTCTTTGGAAAGGAAGGGGAGGACTATAAAAAAAGTTCCCGGATACCAGTGGGTGAGTCCATGGCCCAAGCTCACGGTTACCAGTGTGGGGTCCGTATTTTTTATTTTAGTCCACGAAAACCGATCTGCTTTTTTTTTCATAAGACCTTCTGAAAGCAGCCATCCTTATCGGGATGCCGATAATTTATACTCACGAACAAATAAGGGATGCGCATCGTGTTGTCAATTACTATTTTAAAAGAAGTTTAAAACTGAATTGTTCATGTTCTTCATCGAAACGCCGGGCTCGCGTCCGTCCCAATTACGCATTCTGTCAGTACTGGTCCGCTTTGACGGAGGTTTCAATTTTAAGCCGGTATTTTTCGATCTTTGCGTGCAGGGTGGGCCGGGAAAGACCCAGCAGTTTGGCGGCACTGGAACGGTTGCCGGCGGTCATATGCAGGGCTTCACTGATGAGGATGCTGCTGAACCGGTCAATGCAGTCGTCAAACAGCGTAGCGCCGGAGCGGGTGGTCAGCCGTTCCCGAATCCACTCCTGCAAGAGCTGATCCCTGTTGGCGCCGTCCGTGTTCCTGGCGGCGTTTTTTTCACGGATCGTCTGGGATATTTCTTCAGCGCTGAGGGGGGCGCCGCGATTAAAAATAAGGGCTTTGTGGATGACGTTGGCCAGTTCGCGAACATTTCCGGGCCAGGCGTAACGGCTTAAGATTTTTTTGGCCGCTTCCGAGATTCCCGGATTGTCGATGCCGACTTCAGCCGCGTATCGAGACAGAAAATAATCGGTCAGCAGGGGAATATCGCTTTTGCGTTCCTCAAGGGGCGGCAGCCAGATGGTAATGACTTTGAGACGATAATACAGGTCTTCACGAAAGCGGTTTTCTTCCAGGGCGGTTTCCAGATTGCGGTTGGTGGCGGCGATGATGCGGACATCCACCGGAATGGTTTCACGCCCCCCCAGGCGTTCGATGCTTTTTTCCTGCAACAGCCGCAATATCTTGGACTGAAGGCCAAAGGGCATATCGCCGATTTCGTCTAAAAACACGGTTCCGCCGTGGGCCTGTTCAATCTTTCCGATCCGACGGTGGGTCGCGCCGGTAAAGGTCCCTTTTTCATAGCCGAACAGTTCACTTTCCAGCAGGGTTTCGGGAATTGCCACGCAGTTAATCACCAAAAACGGTTTTTTTTCACGCAGGCTGTGCTGATAAATGGCGCGGGCTACCAGCTCTTTGCCGGTGCCGGATTCGCCCCGGATGAGGACGGTGGCGTCCGTGGAGGAAACCCGTCCAATGGCTTTATACACTTCCTGCATGGGGCCGCTGCGTCCGATGATGGCCTCCCGGGAGGAATTTTGAGGGATTGTGTCCATTTCGATGGGAGAGCGCATGAAGCGTCCCGCCTCGATCGCTTTTGCGATGACCCGGAGCATGTCCGGAATCTCAAATGGTTTGAGAATATAATCAAAAGCGCCCATTTTAGTCGCTTCGATGGCGGTTTCGGTAGTTCCGAAAGCCGTCATAATAATGACCGGCAGCTTGGGATCGAGGCCGTGGATCGCCTGAAAGGTTTCAAGGCCGTTCATGCCGGGAAGGCGAATGTCTATAATAACGACATCCGGGATGGATTGCCGGATAAGTTTCAGGCCGGCCTCGCCGGAGGCCGCACTTTCGACCTGATACCCTTCTTCGGTTAAAAGCTTATGAAAGCTTTTACGAAGCTGGTCGTCGTCGTCAATGATGTAAATTGTGTCCGGCATATAAGCTCCTTTTCCGGAAGGTCCGGCCTGCAGCGGCGGGGTCTACTCCCGAAGGGGGAGTGCAATCGTAAAGGTGGTTCCGGCAGCCGGGCCGGATATGAATTCGAGGCGGCCGTGATGTTCCTCAACAATACGCGCGGCAATGCTCAGTCCGAGGCCGGTCCCCTCCTCCTTTGTGGTAAAGAAGGGCTGAAGGACTTTTTCCCGGATGGCTTCGGAAATGCCCGGGCCGTTATCGCTGACATGAATCACGGCCGCCCGGCCCAGGTGAGGATCCGGACTTTCTTCCTCGCGGATAACGATGGAGCCCCCTTTTTCCATGGCCTCGCAGGCATTGACAATCAGATTGACGATGACCTCCTTGAGCTGTTCGGGGTCTGCCTGGATGTCCGGCAGGGGGAACTCCCGTTCCACCCGGATGGTCACATCATATGATTTTAATCGATGCCCCAGCAACTGGACGGCGGAGTCAACGACGCTGGACGGGCTGATGGACTGCATCTTGAGCTTGGGCGGGCGCGAGAATTCAAGAAAATTCTGTACGATTGTGTCGATATGGCGGATTTCCTCGGATACCACCGCCAGGTCGTCTTTCTGAGTGTCGGTCAGCTGCAGCGAGCGGGCCAGCGAGAACAATCGCATTTTCACTGAAGTGAAGGGATTGCGAATGCTGTGGGCCATGCCGGCCGCCAGCTTTCCCACCAGCGCCAGTTTTTCCGCCTGCAGGAGATGCTCGCGGCTTTTTTCCAGTTCGCTGTATGTTTTGTCGATATCTTCAATCAGCCCGTGAACGGTATGACTTAGCGCTTTAATTTCGTTGGTGGTTTTTTTAGAAGCGCCCTCACGACTGACCTCGGTGGACAACCGGCGAATCGGCCCCAGAACGTGCTGAACCATCACAAAGAAAAGTAGTACCGCCAGTACGGTCACTGACATAATGACGGCAACCGCAGTGAAACGGAGTTTGCGCGCCTGACTGCGGCTGCTGCGCTGGGCATTATTGATCTGCTTGAGATGGATCTCTTTGTAGGCTTCGCACAGCGCAAAAACTTCAAAAAATTGATTGCGGACCTCGCGATGGAGCTGTGCGCCGGCGCTGCGTTCCCGGGCCTTATAGAATTCAATGACCCGATCCTTTGCGGTGATGTAATCCGTATATTTGCGCCGAATCTGCTCAAGGGCGCTTTTTTGTTCTTCGTTTTCCACCAGCAGGCGGGTCTGGGCCAGCCGCTCCGTGAATATCTGGCGATATTCTCCCAGGCGCTGCAGCCAGGCAGGGTCGTCATCCATAAAATAATAGGAGACAAACCCTTTTTGGTTGATCAGGGCGGCTTCCAGCGCCTGGGCGGACTGGAACGCGACGAGGTTTTTTTCGATGATGGCTGCGAGAACCCGCTCCATTCGATAGGAATACCATATCGAAAAAATCCCGCCCAGGAAGGTAATCAAAACCAGTGCGGCCAGAAGGGCATAGATCCGATTGCGCAGGCTCATCCGGTTCCACATATCGTCGGTCCTGAAGTATGCTGAAAGCTGATCTCTTTCAGATTGCGTGAATCAATTCCTGTTTATCCGGCAACGGTTACGGGCATTCCCATCAGCGGCCAGAGCACCAGCGTGGCAAACGCCAGAACCAGCATCAGGATGACGCTGGCCGGTATGCCGTACATGAAGAACTCACCGCTGGTAAATTGTTTGGAGTCATAGGCGATGGCATTGGGCGCTGCGCCCACCAGCAGCAGGAATGGCATGCCGGCCGTTGCCAGCGAGGCATAAAAGATAACCTCGGGAGCCACCCCCAGATAGGGGGCGATCACCAGCGCCACCGGCAGTGAGATGGCAATGGCCGCCACGTTCATGATAAAGTTGGTCATCATCATGACGAAAAAAGCGATTCCCATGACAAACACAAACCAGCCGGCCTTTTTAAAGATGACCAGCCAGTTTATCGCCAGCCACTGCGCGGCCCCGGTTTCCCAGAGGCAGAAACCGATGCTCATGGCGCCGCCGAAGAGTAGAATAATGTTCCAGGGGATTTCCTCCAAATCGTCGATGTCCAGGATCCCGGTAACAAAAAACAGAATCGAGGAAATCAGAATGATGCCGGTCTTGTCCAGAGGTTCAAGCCAGGTGATAAACGACCGCATTGACAGGGTCAGCACGCAGGTCAAAACGATCAGCGCGGCGATGATTTCATTTCGGGTTAAAGGTCCCAGTTCGGCATGGAGCTGTCGGGCTCTGTCCTTTAAACCCGGGATGGTTTTCTTTTCGGGTTTGCACACAACCAGGAAAAACCCCCATAACAGCAGGACCATCAGCCACCCCACCGGCAGCATGTAGTAGCTCAATTCAAAAAAGGAAATGCTCCGGCCGACAATATCATGGAAAAAACCGATGGCCACGGCGCCGCGGGCCGCTCCCAGCAGGGTGACGATGCTGCCGGCCCCGGCGACATAGGCCATCCCCATAAAAAGCCCCTTGCCGAAGCGGGTCGGTTTGTTGCCTTCGCCGTAAAGACTGTAAACCGACAGCAGCAGGGGGTAGATCGTGGCAGCCACGGCGGTGTGGGCCATCACCAGGGTCAGGCCGGCGGTGACGGCAAAACAGCCCAGATAGATCATGCTGGTTTTTTCCCCGACGATGACCAGCATCTTGTAGGCCAGACGCCGGGTCAGGCCGGTTTTGGTAAATACCAGGCCGATCATGATGGAGGCAAAGATAAACATGACCGACGGATCCATGAAATTCTGGAATACGGTTTTGGCCGGGCGTATGACAAAAAGGGCCTGGAGCACGCCGATGGCGATGCTGGTGATGCCGATGGGCAGAACTTCAAAAACCCACCACGTGCCGGCCAGCAGAAAAACTGCCAGGGCGCCTTTGCCTTCGCGGGTCAGGCTAAAGTGTTTGCCGGTCGGGTCTACCGCATCGGCCCAGGGCGGCGCGTAATATACGATGATAAATAGCAGGATGCCGATAGCCAGAAACAGGAATTTTCTGCGGTTCTCTTTCAGCTGCGCATCGGTGAGATTCATGTCGCGGGTCATGGGTAGCGTCTCCTTACGGTTTCCCGATTTTTTTATATTTCACAGGATTTGATGATATTGCAGACTTCCTTAAATACGTCTGTAACTCTGAGAACTCCGACAATTTCCTTTGTGCGGGTAACCAGAAGCGACTGGTGATGCCCGACGATCAGTTGGTGGATGCCTTGGTCCAATGTGGCGTTTTCTTCAATATATTCACCTTCCGTGGGGGTGTACATGAAATCTTTGACGCTCATTGACCCCGACTTCCTGCAGATATCATCAAGGGGTTTGTTCCACAGGTTGAATTGATCCATCATTTTTTTTAGAAACTGACGGCTGTAGCCCAGCCGGGATATGGATTTGGTGTCTTCGATCTGGTCGTATTTCGGCTCCAGCGCTTTTAAGATATCCAGCTGGCTGACTTTTCCCACAATCTGTTTGTTTTGATCATAGACCAGCACGGCCCGGTGGCGATAACGGGTCTGGTCGAAGTCCAGCTGTGCTTTTTCCAAAGCCATGACCGCTTCAAACAGGGTGGCGGTTTCGGGCACCGTGGCGTACTTTGCCAGCGGCACCATCAAATCCTTCACGATTCGAGATTTCATAATGTTCTCCTAAGCCTCTAAAAAGTATTAAGTTCCCAAGAAACGTCTGGCGGAGATATGCAACTTCACAGAAAATTACCAGCCGCGCTTTTTGATGATATTCTGAATTTCGGCCTGCTGAATGCGTTCTTCATGTTCCCGTTTGAGCGTGGCCGCGCTGTTGATTTTTTTCACCAGGTCTTCTGTCTCCGTGGGCTTCATCAGATAGTCATAAGCCCCCAGCTTCATGCCGTTGATGGCGGTTTCCACCGTGGCGTTGCCGGTCAGCATGATGACCTCGGTAAGGGGTTTGAGCTTTTTGATCTCCGTAAGGGTCGCAATGCCGTCTTTTCCCGGCATTAAAACATCCAATATAATGACATCAACCTCTTCCCGCTGGAGCAGGCGGACGGCATCGTCTCCGCTGAAACACGTCTTTACCTCGAAAAGTCGCAATTCAAGACGCTCGGACAAGGATTCAACGAATTCTTTTTCATCATCAACCAGCAGCACCCTGATTTTCATAACCCCTCCCATTTTTTTGTTACAGATCGACCGATCCGATTCGTGCAAAAAGTTTACCGATCCGAAACGCGGCCGGCGCCGGTACTCTGATCGGACAGCAGACAACGACCCTGCAGTTGCAACACCAATGGTTATGTATTGCCGCACCCATCAGTCGCCCATTGAGATTTTATGCTGATGCGCATTTTTTATATGTTGAGTCAGTTCGTCAATGTCAACAGGTTTTTTCAGGTATTCAAATGCGCCCAGGCGACGGGCCTCGTCTTCATCCTTTTCGGCGCCGTGACCCGTTAAAATAATTATCTCTACCCGGGGATTTTTATTTTTAACGCGTCTGAGAACTTCCATGCCGTCGATCCCCGGCATTTTTAAATCCAGAATCATCACGTCGGGGGGAAGTTTCGCCACCATCTGCAGGGCTTCATCTCCGTTCAGGGCAACCTGGGGCGTCAGACCGCGCAGCTGCATGCGTTCCGCTAGGGTGGTGATAAAGTCCGCTTCGTCATCTACCAGCAGGATATGGATCTTTGTCATCACTGAACCCTGTCGATTATCCTTCAGCCGGTGCGCTCAGCGGGGGGGCAAGCGGCAGGATTAAGCGGATGCCGGGTTTGTGCGCATCAATTTCAACCGAACCTCCCAGTGGCGTAACCATGCTCTGCAGCAGCGGCCATTTTTCAGCAGCGATCAGGCCGCCGTCAGGATCGCTTCCGGAAGGGAAATCCCCTTCACAGGCCAGCAGGATTTCGCAGCTATCTTCTTTTCGTGAAAGATAAATATTGATTTCGTTTCCGGGCGCCGCCAGGCTCAGCCAGCATTCGATCGCGGTAAACAGCGCCATTTGAAATTGGACCAGGTTCAGGGTCGCCCGGACCGGTGGTTCGGTCGGCGGGGGGGAAACTACTTTCAGAGTTACATTTTTAAGTGCCGCAAAGCGCTGGGACAGCGCAACCACCAGACCGGCCGTTTCAAAAAGGTCGAGGGATCTGACGGCGATATCGGGCGTGTGGGCAAACTGGTTTAATCTGGCAATCAGACTCTGGCCGCGTTGGACCTGCCCTTTAATGCTCTTTAGAGCTTTTGTAAAGCGATCGTGATAGGCCGGCGATTCCTTTGAGAGCGCCATCAGGTCCTGCATCAGACCGGATGACTCGTTAATGATTGCCAGCACGTTTTTCAATTCATGCGTAGCCCCTGCCGTGATCCTGCCAAAAAAAGCGATTTCGGTTTGTCTAGATGGTGTCATGCGGTTTCCTCGGTTCCCTGCAGGTAGCGGCGGCACCGATCTTTTGGATGAGTTCGTCGATATCAATCGGTTTCATCACGTAGTCGAAAGCCCCCAGCTGCATTCCATGGGGGCCGTCTTCGGACCGGCCATGTCCGGTCAGCATAATAACCGGAATTTGCAAATCAAATTTTTTGATGCGTTCCAGCACGTCCAGGCCGCTGAGTCCCGGCATCATGACGTCCAGAATAACAACGTCAAAAGATTCATTCCTTACCAGATCCAGGCCGGTTTCGCCATCGGTTGCGGCTACCGGGCGCAGCCCTCTTATCTGGAGCCTTTCCGCCAGAGTTATTACAAAGTCTTCTTCATCGTCTATCAGCAGCACCTTCCATGCCTGCATGGTGTTACCCCGGTTATGTGTTGGGATGCCGGCTTAAAAAAAACGTAAAAGTCGTACCCTGGCCTTCCTTACTCTGAACCTTAAAATCTCCCCCCAGCTTTTTGACGATGCCGTATGTAATGGGAAGGCCCAAGCCGGTGCCGTACTCTTTTTTAGTGGTGAAAAAGGGTTCGAAAATATGTTTAAGTGTTTCCTCGGACATGCCGCAGCCATTATCCTGGATCGATGCTCCCAAGGTCTCCGTATTTTCTTCCCAGGTGGTGATGCTGACCCGGCCGCCGCTGTCAACGGCAGCAAAGGCGTTATTGAGGATATTGAGGAAGACCTGCTGCAGCTGCCCCCGGTCCGAAGAAATTTTGGGAAGCGCCGGTGCAAGATTCAGCTCGATTTTGATATTTCGATACAAGGCCTCTTTTTCAAGAAATCCCAAGACCTCGGTGATAACGTCGTTTAAGTTCAGCTCCTCGAATTTGACATCCAGACGCTTGGCAAACCCCAGCAG
>Ga0068712_1004604_pt1 | contig 11483 bp, 16 predicted proteins | sample MTBAKSrepl1MetaG_FD_62987 | JGI IMG/M metagenome (GOLD analysis project Ga0068712, IMG submission 62987) | Enrichment culture microbial communities from Arthur Kill intertidal strait, New Jersey, USA, that are MTBE-degrading - MTBE-AKS1... | ecosystem: Environmental > Aquatic > Marine >... | reverse complement strand
GGCCTCATGACTGCCAGTCATGCGCTCTCCCAGCTGAGCTACAGCCCCGAATGGATATAGTGCGAGTCAGTAACAAAAACAGTAAATCGTGTCAATATTTATTTTCATCAGTATTCCATTAACCATTGGGGATTCCCAGAAAATCATTATAACTGTGGGATTTGGTGTGGGATTCGGTTGACAAACTTAGAGATTAAAATTAATATTTAAAAAAACAATTCATCAATTGAAATATTTTGTAACAGTATAGCTTTTTGAAAAAAGAGGATAAACCCAATCAGTCTCGATAATTTGAGAAACAGCTTAATCGATACAATATTTGATTATTTCAAGACGGGTATGCATCTTGATACGTATAAGCGGGGTAACCCGTAATTTTATATAACTATTTATTTTATTGAATGATTATTTGTATGGTCAAATGGCGTTGTGGTTTTGCTAAGATCCAGGATTCTGGGGCAAGTATTCAACGCGTATTTCAGTAATTGGGCTTTAGAATAATTAAAAACAGGTGCTAACATGAAACTTGAAAACAGCCACTTTCCAAGTGGAACCATGCGGCAAAGGCCTTCACGGCCGGGAAGCTACAAGGAATTTGATGCCACCGAGCTATATTGTTCTCGCTGTCAACGGGCGGTACCGGTACGAAAACATTTGTTGCTGGTAATTCCTGAAGGGGATAAGTACGAATATGTCTGCACGTTTTGTTCCCAGTCGGTAGGAACTAAGATTGATCGACAAACCAAGCCCCTTAATGTTATCCTGTAAAAAATATAAAAAAGGAAGATGACGAGGCGGATGCCGTCCCGTCAAATTTAGAGGGAGATCTGATGCTCAATTTAATGCGAAAATATGCGACAAGCTGGATGATTAAGTTTATTTTAGGTGCCGTTGTTGTTGTATTTGTTTTTTGGGGGGTGGGTAGCTTTCGCTCCCAAAAGGCAAACCGGGTGGCGCTTGTAAATGGTGAGGCAATTACCGTTGAGGAATATCGCGAGACATACAATAGCATTATTGAGCAGATGCGACAGCAATTTGGAAATAATTTAAATGACGGCTTGATAGAAATGCTTCAGATCGATAAACAGGCCATCGACCGGTTGATAGACCAGCGACTGATCATGCAGGCGGCTGAACGGCTAAATTTTAGAGTTACCAATACGGAGCTTGTTGATTCAATTCAAAAAATAAAAGCCTTTCAGTCTTCGGGAATATTCGATAATAGTACATACAAAAATGTGTTATCACACAATCGACTGACTCCGGAAGAATTTGAAGTCTTGCAGCGGAAGTCCATGTTGCTGGATCGGGTGAAAGCGTTTATTGAGGACGGCGTAAAGGTCTCAGATGCTGAGGCGCTGGAATGGTACAATTGGAAAAATATGGCCGTAAACATCGATTTTGTCCTGTTTAAGCCTGACCGCTATCAAAATATCAGCGTGACGGATAGTGAAATCAAGTCATATTTTGAAAAAAACAAAACATCCTATAAAACCGAGCCGAAGGTAAAGGTGCGATTTGTTGAATTTAGCCCTAAGACATATGAACCACAGGTCAAGATTGCCGAGGAAGAAGTTGCGGCTTATTTTGACGAACATAGCCAAGAGTTTAAAAAGCCGAAGACAGTAGAGGCCAGGCACATTCTGTTTGCGGTCGAACAAGATGCAAACCCCCAGGCAGTTGAAACACTCCGGCAGAAAGCCCAGAGGGTATGGGACATGGCCAAAGGCGGAAAGGATTTTTCCGAACTTGCCAAACAATATTCCGACGGGCCTACCCGAGATGCTGGCGGATATCTTGGAACATTCAAAAGAGAAGACATGATCAAACCATTTGCGGACCGGGCGTTCGCCATGAAAACAGGCGAGATCAGTGAACCGGTTCGAACCCAGTTCGGCTGGCACCTTATAAAGGTTGAAAAGGTAAATGAGGCCAGTACGCTTTCTTTTTCTGCGGCCAAGTCCGAGATTTTTAAAAAGCTAACGGAAGAAAGGGCCAAAATGATGGCATATGATGACGCCGAGTCGTTCTACGAGTTAACTTTTGAAGTAAATGACTTGGCGAAAGCGGCAGCTGCACAAAATTTAGCCGCTCAAACCACTGATTATTTTTCACCCCAGGGACCTCAAAAAGGGATAAAGGAAAAATCTAAATTCGCTTCGGTTTCTTTTTCTCTATCCGAGACGGAAATCAGCGATGTGCAGGATTTCGGTGATGCCTATTACGTTCTTCAGCTACTTGAAAAAGTGCCGGAAAATATTCCTGAAGTCAATACAGTTGCTGAAAAAGTAAAGGCAGATTTAATAAAGGAAAAACAAAAAGAAAAGGCCAGTCAAGAGGCAAACGGATTGTTGTCAGCCTTAAAAAACGGTAAATCCCTTAAGGCCGAAGCGGATCATTATGGATTGAAGGTTAATAACACAGGCTTTTTCAATCGCAACGAGCAGATCCCGATGATTGGATATGAACCGGATCTTATCGCCACAGCCTTTTTGCTGTCAGCCGAAAAAAAACTGCCGGACAAGGTCGTGGAAGGCGCCAGTGGTTATTATGTCATTGCCTTTAAGGAAAAAAGGGATGCGGATCCGGCAGAATTTGAAAAAGAGAAGGAGAAAATTACGAATAATCTTCTGGGGCAGAAGCGGTTAAGGGCTTTTACGGATTGGTTGGCGCACATAAGAAACAATAGTGCGATCCAGCTGGAAAAGAATTTATAGACCGTCGCGTCGAAAAATAAATTTTATTTATGCAAACAAGAATGAAGCCTGCTTGCGTTAAATTGAAATTTTAAAATTATGACAGATGAAGATGGCGTCGTTAGAAGATAATCATCGTCAGGTGTTGCTAAAATTGGCCCGATCGGCAATATGGTCTGAACTGTTGCAGGATAAAAGCATCATTGTTAAGCCCAAAGATATTCCATCCTCGCTAAAGGAGAAAAGGGGCTGTTTTGTTACTCTGCATAAAGGCGGATCGCTTAGGGGATGCATTGGTACGATCGAGCCGACAACCACTTTGCTTTCCTGTGTGGAAGAAAATGCAATCAATGCTGCTTTTCGGGACCCTCGTTTTACACCTATAGGTAGAGACGAAATTGACGCAATTGATATTGAGATAAGCGTGCTAACGGTACCGCGTCAGATAAAATTTAGAGACGGTGAAGATTTGAAACGAAAGATCATCCCGGGTGTACACGGTGTAATTTTGTCACAGGGATATCGGCGGTCTACATTTCTACCTCAGGTATGGGAACAGCTTCCACAAATAGAAGACTTCTTGGAACACCTCTGCCTTAAGGGCTGCATGACACGGTCCGCTTGGCAGGAGCCACGTACCTGCGTACAAGTTTATGAGGCGGAATATTTTTCTGAAAAGCAATTATTTTCCTAATCTATTCATAAACGGCTTTCTCTGCCGGTGACCTTACAAAACGATTTTTCAATTCTAATTTGTCTGCAGCACTCTTTTACACATTTCGATATTTTATAAAAAACGATAAAATCGAAAGCCAAATAAGTATAATATGGTATAGTTTATTGACATTTAATATGTTATATATTACTACATAAAAAAATTGATGCGGTTGATAATATATTATCCAAGGAGGAAATCAGATGAAGAAAATAAAAGATCAGCTGAAGACGGTTGCAAAATCTTTGAGGAGTCTTTCCACGCAGGTTGAAAAAATTTCTAAACAGGTAGACACGTTGTCTTCTTCAAAAAAATCAGGGGGTAAAAAAAGAGCGCCAAAGAAAGTTTCACAAAAAGAGGAAGCGGTAAAAAACCAGACTGTAAAAAAGACCGCTACCAAAAAACCCAAGTCAAAAAGCACGGTTCTTGACTCGGTCATAGCCGTCATCAGACGGAGTAAAAAAGGGGCGAATATTGATACGCTCAGAAAAAAAACGGGCTTAGGTCCCAGGCAACTCAGCAATGCGCTCTACAAGCTTTCAAAAAGAGGCGTGATTGAAGCCAAGTCGCGCGGTATTTACACTTCGAAATAACAGCAAGAATCCTTTCGCAGGACACGTCTCCTTCTTAAATGGGTTCCCTTTGTTTTAGGACACATAAAAAAAGTCTTCTGTCCGCCGATATATAATGAGCAGACTGAAGACTTTTTTTGTGAAAAAAAGGTTAATTTTTACCGGACACATCAAGTTCGGATTTAAGCCAAATTTTTATTTCATCGTCAATGGCGTATACTCCCTTGTTATGGCCGATCGAGTCTAAAAAGCGATTTTTTAATTCAACCGGCAAATTAATTTTCGCCAATTCATCCGCCTGTTCCGAATTTCGGCGGATCAGGTATATTACCGGCAATTTCCCCCAGGTGTTTATCACAAAATAATAGGAAACATCTTCTTTTGAACGGATAACATAATTACTGTGGGCCCAGTTGTTGCCCCATTCAAGATATAGCCTTACAGCCTCTTCGGGGGTCATGTTCCAGTCGATAACATTCAAGATGTCTTGATCCTTTTTGATTTCTTCTAATGTCTTCATCGGGGTTTCCTTTAAACGATATAACGCTTTAATTAGCCTTAAATATAATAATCATTGGTGAAACGTCAATATCGGCGGATATAAAATTATTGGCGACTGTAACGATTCATTTTCTAAGAAACCGAATTGACTCACATTCAAGTTTGGGATACGAATTTCAAAAAAATTTTTGTTGACAAATAAATCTTTTGAGATTATCAATTGATAATAATTTTCATAAAATAACCATTTTCTTAATTTTCGATTTTTTTGTTATTGAAAGCTATATCATGATGGTCGATCCTGAAAAGCGCCTTGAAGAAATGATCAGCAGTTTGCGTGGAAACAATTACCGCATTACGCCCCAGCGGGTGGCTATCCTAAAAGTTTTAGCCGCCAGCAGGAGACACCCCAGTGTTGATAAGATCTATGAGAAGGTCAAAGCGACGTTTCCAACCACCAGCCTGGCTACTGTTTATAAAAATATAACGATTTTGGCAGGGTTGGGTGAGGTTTTAGAATTGGGTTTCGGACATGAGAGCAGTCGATATGACGGCAACCAGCCGCACCCCCATCCGCATTTGGTTTGCACCGGCTGCAAAAAAATAATCGATCCGGATCTGGAAAGCTTGAAAGATGTCACCCAGGAGCTCACCAAGGAAACCGGTTTTAAAATTCTCAGCCACCGCTTGGATTTTTTCGGGCTCTGCCCGGCTTGTCAGAAAAGATCAGTTTAGAAGGAAAAATATTGTCGTTTAAATTAAGTTAAAAAATAAAATCCGTTTAAACGAAAAAGGCATCACCGGACGGCTTTGGCTGCCGGTAGAGCGTCGCTTTGAGCGGTTATTACAGAAAATCAATTCGGATTAAAATAAAGAGAACACTGGACAAAACCCCAAAAATGAATATATTTTGTATTAATTTTATAAAAAGATAGCATTTTCTAAATCAATTCAACATCAAAATCATCGGTATTGTTTAATTTGTTATAATGGGAGGAATAATGGGAAACCTGAAAGGGACACAGACGGAGAGAAATATCTTGACGGCGTTTGCCGGTGAATCACAGGCACGAAATCGGTATACGTATTTTGCCAGTCAGGCTAAGAAAGAAGGATATGTCCAGATTTCTGCCATATTTGAAGAGACAGCGAACCAGGAAAAAGAACATGCCAAGAGACTTTTCAAGTTTCTTGAAGGCGGTGATGTTGAATTAAATGCAACATTTCCGGCCGGCGTCATCGGTTCGACCCTGCAGAATTTAAAAGATGCAGCCGCCGGGGAAAATCATGAACATACCGAAATGTACCCGGGATTTGCACAAATAGCCCGCAAAGAGGGTTTCGGCAATGTCGCTGAGGTAATGGAGGCAATTGCGGTTGCTGAAAAGCAGCATGAAAAAAGATATCTTAACCTCGCCTCCAATATCGAAGCCGGAAATGTTTTTAAAAGAACCGAAAAGGTTGTATGGCGCTGCAGGAATTGCGGCTATTTGCACGAGGGGAACGAAGCGCCAATTGAGTGCCCGGCCTGTGCACATTCCCAGGCGCACTTTGAACTGCTTGGAGAAAATTATTAGGGCTTATATGCCTGATAGAGATTCATTGCTTTGAAAAAGTAAGTATTATAAAAACATATGATTAATTTGTTGAGGAAGGTGAAAACAACGTTACCACGATCAACTTGTTTAACACGAAAGGAGTAGCACATGGCGGAAAAATTAGAAATTTATAAATGTGAGGCCTGTGGGAATATCGTGGAAGTTCTCCATGGCGGCGGGGGTGAACTGGTATGCTGCGGCGAACCGATGAAACTGATGGTTGAAAATACAGTCGATGCTGCAAAAGAAAAGCATGTTCCCGTTATTGAAAAAATCGATGGCGGCGTAAAGGTTAAGGTCGGCAGCGTTGCTCACCCCATGGAAGCGAAACACTTCATTGAATGGATCGAGATCATCGCTGACGGCAAGGCATACCGGCAGTTTTTAAAACCGGGCGATGCCCCTGAAGCAACATTTAAAGTTGAGGCACAGAAGGTTGCCGCTCGCGAGTATTGCAACCTCCACGGACTTTGGAAAGTTTAGGGGGGCATGTCTGATCGGTTCGCACTTATGAGCAAATTTCGACTGTAAGGAGGCAATATGACAACCAACTGGAAATGCAAAAATTGCGGTTACACCATGAACGCAGAAATACCGCCTGAACAATGTCCATCCTGCAAGGAAAAGTGTGAATTTCTTGATAATACCTGCTATACACCGGACTGTTCGGCAGATGGCATTGATAAGAGAATCGGTTAGCAGGCCGTTAATGTGTTCGGGGATATATCATAAGGTCCCACTGATGTATAAATTTTCGGGCAGGGGGTAATACGATGGGGAAAACTCTTATCGTGTGTGCAACCAGAGCCGGTGAAACACGTCGAATTGGCGAATTGATTGCAGAGGGGTTGAGGTTTTCAAATATTGAAGCAACCGTCATCAATGCAAACAATGTAAAGACAGAAGCGGATTTGACGGGCTACGACGCCCTGGTTTTTGGATCGGCGACCTATCATGGCGACATGATGGAGGCGATGAAGAAGCTCCTTTTTATAGCCGAAAAAGCAGGACTTCACGGAAAAGTCGGAGGAGCATTTGGCGCTTTTGGATGGAGCGGTGAAGCCCCCGATCGCATTTTTGATACGATGAAACATATCTTGAAGATGGATATGGTCAGCTGTGCATTGCGGCTCAAGTCCAGCTCAATCGGCGGCGGCGTCCAGATGGCGCAGGATTATGGACGTGAAATCGCAAACAAAATAAATCATCAAATCGGTTAACACAACATCGCAACATTTTTTTATGATTGGAGGCTATTATGTCAACACCTCAACATTGTCCAGGATTTCAAGAGTTGAAACACCTGAAGGCTTTTAAGTGCCGGTGTCCGGAGTGCGGCACAGAAAAAGAAATATTTTCGGACGAATTCAACCGTGAGCACATCTGCGGCAAATGTGGGAAAAAAATAGACTTTAGCCAGTGTACCCTGGAAGGTCAATCCGGCTAAACAAACTTTTGGCGCTCTATATATCTATATAAATGAAGTTATGCAGTCGCCCACAACGAAAATAATTTTCTTTGCACTATTTATTGTTCTGATAGCGGATTGTACGATCGGCGCTGCCGAAGGTAAAAATGGAGCAGAGGAGATGGTTCTGTTCGGCGGCAGTCTCGGAGACGTCCCTTTTCCCCACAGCCGTCATCAGGACGCTTTCGGAAATTGCAACAGTTGCCATAACCTTTTCCCTCAAACCGCCGGAGCCATCCAAGCGCTGATCAGGCAGGATAAACTGAAGAAAAAAGAAGTCATGAATCAATGTTCAAAATGCCACAAGGAGCTTGCTTCACCCGATAAAAAAAGCGGTCCGGTTAAATGCAAGGAATGTCACCAGAAAAAATAACGAGTATAAACTTATGCTGATGCTAGGACTACAAGGAAGCCCCCGATTAAAAGGGAATACCCATTATCTCCTTTCAGCGTTTATGGATGAAGCCCGCAAGTTTGGCGTGCAGACGCATGTCGTTGAGGTTTGCAAGAAAAAGATTGAGCCTTGCAAAGAGTATATCGTTTGCGAAAAAAAAGGATTTTGCCCGATTGATGACGATATGAAGCGTGAAATCTATGCGCTGCTGCGTGAAGCTGAAATTGTCATCGCCGCTACCCCCGTGTTTTTTTACAACACAACCGCCCAATTGAAAGCACTTATCGATCGAAGCCAAACCTTATGGGCTAGACGATACAAGCTGAAACTGGCGGATCCCGGCAGCCGGACCCGGAGGGGATTTTTGCTTGCCGTGGGGGCAACCAAGGGTAAAAATCTTTTTGAAGGGCTGCACCTTACGGCGAAATATTTTTTTGATGCCATTAACGCCCGCTACGAGGGCGGACTGACTTACCGGCAGATTGAACAGCCGGGGGATATGCAAAAGCATCCAGGCGTTGATGTTGACATCAAAAACACGGTTGCGGGTCTTGTCAAGCCGTTTATGGGACGACCTCGGATTCTTGTTTTGGGATGCGGGAACGCTTGCCGTAGTCAAATGGCGGCTGCCTTTCTCCAGTATCAGGCCGGCGATAAAATAGAGGTGATGTGTGCAGGGACAGAACCGGTCGAAAAAATTTATCCGGTCATGGAAAAAGTAATGCAGGCAAAAGGGATCGATATGGCGTTTCGTCGGCCGAAACGTCTTCAGGATGTATTAACTGCCGACCCGCCGAAACTAATTTTAGATATGGATGAAAAAACAGGTTCCGATATTTACCCGGGAGTGGAAAGACAGGAGTGGAAGATCCCTTCCGTTTCAGAGTCGTCAGTTGAGATGATGACTAAAATCAGAGATAAAATTGAGCAAAAAGTGGGGAATTTCATTAGCAGTCAGTCACTATTCTGGCAATAATGCATAATCAGAGAGGAGGGTGAACGGATGGACAAGTATGTGTGCACGGTATGCGGTTATGTTTATGATCCCGCCCAGGGAGACCCGGACAACGGCGTTGCTCCCGGTACAAAATTTGAAGATCTTCCCGATGACTGGGAGTGCCCGGTATGCGGAGCCTCAAAAGATGATTTTGAAAAGGAATCTTAGCGTCCAGAGACAATTTATTTAATTGAATCAAGATGCCCTTTTCTGTCATAAGGAACCAACAGACAAAAAGGGCATCTTTTTTTAAAACAGGATCAATGGGGGGAGCCCTACTAAATCATAGAGGAAGGGAAATGAGGCCGGTTGAAATAGCAAAAGGGATTTACGACGTTGGCGTGATTGACTGGAATATTAGAGATTTTCATGGATATTCCACCTATAGCGGAACCAGCTACAACGCTTATCTTATTCTGGATGAAAAGATTACGCTGATCGACACCGTCAAAAAGGAATTTGCCGATGAGCTGATTGAAAATATTTCCAGCATTGTCGACCCAAAATCCATTGACTACGTCATCAGCAATCATACCGAACCGGATCATTCCGGCGGACTTGTCCGGGTGATGCATCGGATCGGAGAAGATAAACCGCTGTATTGTTCTAAAATGGGAGCGAAGAACCTGGCCCTGCATTTCCCGCAGAAATGGAATTACAGGGCCGTCGGCAGCGGCGCGGAATTGAGCATCGGAAAGCGCAAGTTGTCATTTCTGGAAACCCGCATGCTTCACTGGCCGGACAGCATGTTTACCTATTTGCCGAACGACAAAATTCTCTTCTCAAGCGATGCTTTCGGGCAGCATTATGCCGGCCATGAAAAATTTGACGACAGTATTGGCGATGCCATCATGCCCCACGCCAAAAAATATTTTGCCAACATCCTGATGCCATATTCCGGATTGATTTTGAAACTGGCTGAGCAGATTTCGACGCTGGGACTGGAGTTTAATATGATCTGTCCGGATCACGGCATTATCTGGCGGCAGGATCCGGCCAAAATCATTCAAGCCTATATTCAGTGGAGCCGGCAGAAGCCTGAGAAAAAGGCGGTGGTAGTTTACGATACCATGTGGCACAGCACCGAAAAGATGGCCGACGAAATTGCCGCCGGGCTAGGTGATACCGGGGTTTTTGTTAAACCCATGCATCTGAGAAAATGGCATCGCAGCGACATCGTGACCGAGGTACTGGATGCCCGGGCCGTGATTATCGGATCGCCGACGCTCAACAACGGCCTGTTTCCTACCGTCAGCGATTTTCTGACCTACCTGAAAGGACTCAAACCCAAAAACAAAATCGGAACAGCTTTTGGTTCATATGGATGGAGTGGGGAAGCGGCCAAATTGATCCGCAGTGAACTTGAAGCCATGCAGATGGAAATCATTGAGCCGGAGTTAAGACTGCAATACAGGCCGGATAAAGCAGGAATTGGCGCCTGTTTTGAGCTGGGTCGAAAAATCGGCCAGGCGATTACGGGCTGAAACAAGATGAAAAGACCTGTTGTTGAGCTGAGCGACTGCATCCTTTGCGAAGTCTGTGTGGCGGTGTCCGCTGCTGTTTTTAAACTAAACGACGCCGGTTTTATTGAAGTAATGGAAATGCAGGTTTATCCTGAGTATGAAGTTAATGAAGCAATTAAAAATTGCCCGGCAAACTGTATTTTCTGGGATGAATCTTGAACAGCATACCCACGGAAATTGGCGTCAGGGCGGGTGCAGGGAAGGCCGATACCCAGGCCTTACATAATTGTTGATGATGACAGGTCAAAAAATCGGAGGGCGTGAACTCAAACGGAGGATTCAGGACCTGTTGAGGCAGGCGGACTTTGGGTCTGCGTTAATCACCCTATGTCAACTGCCGGCCCGAAAAGCGATCAGCCCGCTGTTTCATTTCTTTTACAGTGCAGATGAGTTGGTAAAATGGCGGGCGGTAACAGTCGTCGGGATGTTGGTGTCCGGGCTTGCTCAAAGGGACATGGAGTCCGCGCGCAATGTGCTGCGACGTTTGATGTGGAATTTAAATGAGGAGTCTGGCGGGATCGGATGGGGATCGTCCGAGGCCATGGCTGAAATCATGGCCCGCCATAGGGGATTGGCAGAGGAGTATGCCCACATCCTGGTATCTTATGCCCGAAAGAACGGCAACTACATTGAGCATGAGTTGCTCCAGCGCGGGGTTTTATGGGGGTTGGGACGGTTGGCCCAAGTGTACCCCAGCCTCCTGAAAGAAGCAGGCGCTTTATTCCCGCCTTATATAGATTCAACGGACGCTGTGGTTCGCGGGTTGGCCGCAAGGCTGTGCGGGACTCTTCGCTTGGATTCGGCCCGGGCATCTCTGGAAAAGCTAACGAACGATAAAACCCCCATCCCGCTTTTTTGCGATGGGGTGATGCGCAGGTTTCAGATAGGCCAGATAGCCGGTGAGGCGCTGTCCCGGATGAATTCCGGCGATTTTTAAAATATCGGACCGATTGTGTAAAGAACATCCTGTATGCGGTGATGAATATCGCAACAGCAACTGAATTTGAATGACTAAAGCA